>Ga0256405_10000982_pt1 | contig 85509 bp, 79 predicted proteins | sample RumenRJG_02DNA_FD_189096 | JGI IMG/M metagenome (GOLD analysis project Ga0256405, IMG submission 189096) | Bovine rumen microbial communities from Lethbridge, Alberta, Canada - RJG_02 | ecosystem: Host-associated > Mammals > Digestive system > Stomach > Rumen | place: Canada: Alberta... | reverse complement strand
ACAGGCCCTGCCTGGCAGCCTGAGTTGGTGCGCCCTGCCAGGCGAACTGAGGGGATAATACTGGCTGCCCTACAGACGAGCTTACTATGGCTCTCCCTATACGCTATTTGTGCGGTGTTGCCTTAAATATCATTTACATATCCGAGCGGCTGCAGGAGAGCCTGCGGCCCATCTCCCGCTGCGCCATGACCACCGTGGTCGCCCCCATGGGCTACGGAAAGACCACGGCGGTGAACTGGTATCTGGAGGAGCGCGCCAAGGCGGAAACCCTGAAAATGATCCGCATCAGCGTATACTCCGACAACCTCGCCATCTTCTGGAAAAGCGTACAGGAGGCGTTTGCCCGGGCCGGGTTTGACATTCTGCGCAACTATCCCTGCCCCACGGACGCCGCGGGCGGCGGACTGCTGGTGGACGATCTCTGTCATGCGCTGGCAGATGAGACGCCCTGCTATCTCTTCATCGACGATTTTCACCTGCTGACCGACAAGCGCGCCTCGCTGTTCCTCTGTATGCTGGCAAACCGCCTGCCCGCAAATGTACATCTGATCGTTGCCAGCCGGGACCGTTTTCTGCCCGCTGCGGAGGCGGTGCGGCTTGGGGCCAAAGTGTATCAGATCGGCACGGAGCAGCTGCGCCTTAACCACACCGAGCTGGCCGTCTATGCCCACCGCTGCGGCACAGAGCTTTCCGACGCGCAGGTGGAGAGCCTTCTCTATTCCAGCGAGGGGTGGTTCTCCGCCGTTTATCTGAATCTGCGCACGCTCTCCGAGCGCGGCGTGCTGCCCAGCCGCCATTCCGACATCTACGCCACCTTTACCGCCGCCATGATCGATCCGCTGCCGGAACAACAGCGGGCGTTTCTGGCGGTCATGGGGCTTGCCGATGAATTCACCGTTGAAATGGCGCAGTATATCACAGGCGATGGGGACGCGGGGCAGATCCTCTCTGCATTGACGGAGCAGAACGCCTTTGTCACGCGCCTGCAGGACGGCGCTACCTATCGCTTCCACCACATGATGAAGGAGTGTGCCGAGCGCAGCTTTCAGGCGATGCCGGCGGAAACGCAGCGGCTCTATTGGGAGCGCTTCGGCCTGTGGTATGAAGAGCACCGGCAGTATCTCCACGCCATCGCCGCTTACCGGAAGAGCGGGAATTATGATGCGCTGCTGCGGGTCATCCGCAGCGATGCGGGCATCCTGCTGGCGTCGCTGAAGCCGGAGGATGTGCTGACGGCGCTGGATAACTGCCCCGCCGAAACGCTGAAGGCCAATCCTTTCGCCATTCTGGTGCTGATGCGCCGGATGTTCACCTGGCGGCAGATCCCCAAAATGCTGGAACTGAAGGCGCTGTTACTGACGGCCATCGGAGAACATCCGGAACTGTCCGAAGAAGAGCGCGGCAACCTGCTGGGGGAATGCGATCTCATTCTGAGCTTTCTTTGCTACAACGACATCAGCGCCATGAGCCGCCTGCACCGCAGCGCCAGCGCGCAGATGTCCCGCCCCGCCATCAGCATCCAATCGAGCGGCGGCTGGACCTTCGGCTCACCATCCGTTCTGATGATGTTCCACCGTGCACCAGGAGCGATGGAAAGCGAGCTTGCGGAGATGGACGAGTGCATGCCCCATTATTACAAGGTCACGAATCACCACGGGCAGGGTGCAGAGACCATCATGCGCGCCGAGGCGCTGTTCTGTCAGGGGCGCTTCACGGATGCCCACATTGAACTGGAGCGGGCCTATGCACAGGTGAAGGACAACGGACAGATCAACATGGCGCTGTGCTGCGATTTTCTGTCGCGGCGGCTCTCACTGTATACCGATGTGGAGCAGCGGTACACCTTCGAGGAGCGGTACGCGGACCTGCTGCGCTATCACGACGCCTCGTGGATCAACCTCTGGAGCGCCACCAGCGCCTACTACCATGCCCTGCGAGGTGAAACGGACAACATCCCGGAGATCTTCTCCCTGCACCGCCTCTCCGATATCAATATGCTCGCGCCGGGCAAGCCCATGATGGAAATGATCGAAAATCAGGTCTATCTTGCTCAGGACGCTTATGCCAAGGTCATCGGACACAGCGCACAGCTGCTGGCGGTGTGCGAGGCCATGCATTACGCACTGGTAGCCTGGGCTTGTGCAAGTAATGAATACGGAGGAATAGAAAATGACAGTCGGCGATTTGATCACTATGCTGCGCGCTTACCCCAATGATGATGAAATTGAAATTCAAGTTTTTGAGACGAACTCAGGTGAGTTGATTGATTCTACATCCGCCATTGGAATTGTAGAGGAAGATATTTTTGGCCCTACTCTTTCCATTGATATTGAGGCGGAGAAATTTAGAAACTACATCAAATAAGTCCAAAAAAATGTCCACACCCCCGCAGTGGTTTTCCTGGCGAACGCTAACACTGTTTGGGTGTAAAGCATTTTAAGAACCTCTTGTAGTAAAAAGTCCGTTTTCTTGCCGTGCAGGCAAGATAGCCCAATGGTATATTTAAGTTCTCTAAAGGAAGTTTCAATTCCCCAACGGAGACGGTAAAGTTCTTTGATTGTTCCAATGAGAAAAGTCTCTGAATCAAAATTCGTATAAAGTGGTATTGCTGGTTCCGCCAACAACCTTATTGGAAACCGCCCATGCAAAGCCGTTGACCGCATACGCGGCAACCTGATTTTTGTCATTGAACGTAGAAAGGGCAGAGGTGTCTGCTTCGGGATGCCCCGCCACATTGTAAAGAATTGCAAATAAAAGACAAATCCGAACCCATCCCCGATTAGGAACAAGTTCGGATTTTGTCGTTTTGGCAGAGACTGCTGGACTCGAATCAGGCACCGCCTTTTATCATGGCAAAAAAGTTATTGGCTAACCAACAAAATCAGTGTGTACTTTTGTGTGTACCTCAGTCATTGGTTTTCAGGCTTTTCGGGATGCCAAGTACACGTTCGTCACATCTGCGCGGCCGTGGCCCAGCAGCTTGGACACCTCCAACTTTGCCCGGTACTCTGTAGCCCCGCCATCCAACGCTTCCCGATACTGCCGGGCCGCATAGCTGTGCCGCATCCCATGGTGTGTCAGTGGCCGGGGGTTGGCGCCCTGATCCGGGCGGTGCTCCCGAAGGAACGCCTGAAAAGCATGAATATAGGCATCCGTGGCCACATCGTCCGGCACGAACAGCTTATGCCCCCGCCGGACGGCAGCTTTTCGATCCCGCAGTGCCTGTTTGGCTGCTGCCGCCGTCACAGGCACGCTCCTGACACGTCCACCCTTGCCCTTGACCGTCAGCAGTCCAGACCGCTCCCACGCCTCCACGGCAGCCGTATCAAGACGGCAGACCTCATGGATGCGCAGACCGACATAAAAGGTGAGCGTGGCAATATCTGCATAGTCAGTCCGGTCGGCTTCCCGACAGGCTGTCACGAAGGCGGCGAACTGCTCCGGTGTCCAGTGCCGGTCAGTCCCCTGAAGCTTTCGGCGCTCCAACGGCACCTGATCTGCTAGATCCCCGTTGGAGGGCAGCTTATATTTAGCCTCCCCCAGCTTATCGTGCCAGAACCGAATCGCCGCCAGCTCCGTCTTGATGGTGCTGGCCGCCTTACCGTTCTCCTGCAGGTGGCGAACGTAGGCAACCAGATGCTTGCCAGAGATATTGGCCAGCTTCTGCAAATGGTAAACATCAGCGAGGAACTTGCAGAACCGCTGCATGGCCTCGTAATAACGTTGCCGGGTCTTATAGCTGCCTTGCCGGTTGTGCCGCTCCAGCTTGTCCAGCTGAGCCAGGAGGGCGTGATAGATGCCCTCGTTCTGAGTGTGAATCATATGCAACTCCCTTTCCAAATGGTTATAGTACCCCCGATCGTTCGCGGTCCCTGTTTCTGGTTTTTTTCCAACTCCCAGATGCGTCAAAGCCTTGCCGCGTAAGGCTCCGTGGGTGACGCTTGCCCACTGTATCTAGTTGGGGTTGGTGAGTAAGATGCTGCATGGGACGTACAAACGCCCTGCTGTGACCAGTGGCCACAGCGGCGGCAGGCACTACCGTGCAGACGGATGCGGCCAGCGGCCGCGCGTGCCATGTGCTGCCGGCAGACAGCAATGCCGGGATAATGCTCCCACGCTGCCGGACATGAGAGACAAACAATTTGATTCGCATACGCTCTACCTCCTTTCGAAAAATATAAAGAGCTAAAACAACCTAATCAGGTTTGTTTTAGCTCTTCGTTTTATATATTCTCTTTGCTCTTTGTTAGAATGAACTCTCTTGTACGATATCACTACATGATCCAATAGTAAAATATACTATCAATCACAAAAATAATCAAATTTAGAAACGACTGCCACAAGCGGCAGGGAAGAAACGTGCCCATAACAGGCTAAGAGAGACATTTACAATATGATTATACGGCGCGCACTTTCAGAAGTCAAGAAAAAAACTCGCCCACGGCCGCTGGGTGGTTCTCGTTTTGGCTTTAAGCCGGGTCCGGGCAGCCGGGCTGGGGGCAAAGGCTTTGCACCGGTTCACGAACGCCGTACAGCTGGCCGCTTTGCAGAGGCCGACGGCCTCCCGGAACACCCACCAGACAAAGGCCATAGCCATTGGCGATGGCGGCGGTATTGGCCTTGGCCGCTGCGATCTCTTCGGCGGTCAGTTCATGCTTACCGGGCTCAAGGCGGATATTGGCATTCAGCTCTGCCGGGGCGGCGTGCTCCGCCAGACTGCCCAGCTCCCCAATGACGTACCATACCGCCATCCAAATGAGGCAGCGGATGCGTGTTTCTTCTTCATTTTCTGAGCAAAAAAGATGTGGAGAACGCTCCACTCATTCTTAATTTTCCTCCGATTTTCGTGACTGCGGAGCATCAAAACAGGGGAGAGTTCCGCAGTTGAATTGCATCAAACCCTGTCAGGAGTACTCAAAAAAAGAGACGGCAGAATGTGTTTTTTTGCTCACGCAGGACGCGCTTTGCGACTCACGCAGGACACATTCCGCCGACTTTTTTCTCTCGTAAAAGGGCCGATAAATAAACTTTTCCGATGAGAATTTGGATGCTTTCAGTCATCTTTATAGTGTGCAAAGTAGCTAAATGCAAAGGCAAAAACGCTGATTGCGAGCGCAAAATTATCAGAAAAAAGCCGCCATCGTTGGCGCGCTTGAGCGGAAATTCCGCAGCATTTTTGCCAGCAAAACAGCTTGCATATCGTGCGCGCAAGCAGCCGCAGATGCGCCGCTCAGCGGTCGAACTGCGCAGATCGCACAGCTTCATTCCGCTGAAAGCAGCGTCAATTCCGGCGAAAAACCGGCTGGGTTCTATGAAGAATTCACTCAAAAAACAGAGCCGAAATTCGCAAAAACGAGTTCAGTTTTCTTCGAAACCGACGATATTTTTCGTGCGTGTTTCGCTATAACTCATCTCTAAAAACAGAGGACTGCCGTGTCAGAACCGTCGAATAATTTGCGATTTCTCATTAAAAAAAGCGGCGAACGCGCCGCCGGAAACGCTTGAAAACACACATCTTATTTATATCAATTTTATCTGCCAGTGAGCTTTCAGAAGCACGAATTGCATTGCCGTTCTTTCAGTGAAATTGCCGCACGCAGCAGCGCCGCCGCTGCCGGGAGAGGGGGAAAAGTCAAGGGTGTACCATAAAATTTTTCCGGTGAAGGCATTGAGGTGGCCCCAACCAAGGAGATCCGCCTCAATGCGTTTTCATATTTGCTTTTAGAAGAAATTAGACAAGCGTGTCGTCCAGCAGGAAGTCGATGACGCCGACATTGAGAATGCCGTTATCATCATACCAACGCTTGCGGATATCGTGACGCACAATGATCTTCGGGAAAGAATCGCCGGTCAGCGCGAAGGGCTTATTCTCGGTGATGGCCTTTTCCTCTGTTCCCAATGCGTAGGCGGATTGAATGTAGGTCTTCTTGCCGCCGGAGGCTGCAATGAAGTCGATTTCCCGCGCGACCGGAGTGGTCCTTCCTTTGGCATTTTTCTCATTGCCATAGACGATGCCAATGTCAACGGAGCATTCACGGATTATCAGCTCATTGAAAATGATGTTCTCCATGATATGCGTCATTTCCTGCTGACGGAAGCCGATGCGGGCATTTCGCAGTCCAATGTCCTCACAGTAATATTTGTTGGGATAGTCAAAATAGCTCTTGCCCTTCACATCCCAGCGTTTGCATTCGGTAAGGAGGAAGGAATCCGATAAGTGATCCATATAGGCTTTCACGGTGTTCAGGGCAACGACATTCTCACCGCTGCGCTTCTGCACGGTGCTGATAGTGGCTGCAACCTTCGTCGGATTAGTCAGAGAGCCGATGGACGAACACAGCAGATCAAGAATGGCAGACAGCACATCCTCCCGCTTGATCTTCTTTCGCTCTACAATGTCCTTCAGATAGACCTCGGAAAACAACGATTTCAGATAGGCCATTTTAGCGGCATCGTTGGGGCGGGAGAGGATCAGCGGCATACCGCCGTAGAATGCGTAGTTGTCAAAGGCGTCCTGCTTATCGCCGCCGACAGCCGAGTAGTATTCGGCAAAGGAAAGCGGATGCACACGGATCTTATCGCTGCGCCCCCGGAACTCCGTCAGGATGTCCGAGGACAGCATTTTGGAGTTGCTGCCGGTCACATAAATGTCTAAGTTGGACAAGGACTTCAAATCGTTGAGGGCGTCGTAAAAGGTGATCTTCTTCCCGTCCGGATTGTAGGGATTCGGAACTTCATCGGACATCTGAATTTCGTCTACAAAGAGATAATATTGGCCTGCGCTGTGTTCCACGATTTCCCGAACATGAGAGGCAAGCTCCAACGGATTACGATAGCGAATATCACGGGTCAAGTCCAGCTCAAAGGACAGAATATGGTCCTCGGCCACCCCTTCGCCGAGAAGGTAATTCTTGAACAATGTGTGCAGCAGATATGATTCACCGCAGCGGCGAATACCTGTGATGACCTTCACTTGACCATCCCACATAAAGGAAATGATTTTCTTCAAATAGCGATCTCATTTTATTTCCATAGCCCAACCTCCGTTGAAAACTTACCTGTATTATCTTACTACTTTTCAATGGACATTGTACATCATTTTGGAAGAAAATTAAGAAGCCCATTGAAATGTTCCTGGATTTGTCAGATAACATTTCAACGAATAAGTGCCTATCTCAAAAGATGCTTTGTGCTGCAAGACTCGCATCGATTTTCGCGGTAGTAGTTAGTTCCCAAAACTTTTGGGGCTATAGAGGATAACGGATTTGCGGGGGCATCATGCTGGTACACATGATGTACTGCTTTCCTTTTTCCGCATGCTTCTGAAGCCCTAATTTGCAAATGGTGCATAGATGTGCTATTGGCCGTTACCTGTCGTTTTCAAGATACTTCAATGAAAGACAAGTGATTTTTAGGAGTATTGTTTAGGGAATTTTTTAGCCAGATTTTGATTCAGAAGTTCCCTAATATATTTTAAAACGTCTTCCAACACTTCTCCCGCATGAAAGTCAAGATACTTCCGTCATCCCGCCCCTCATAATAACTCACCAGCAGGCGCTTGGACTCCGGCACATGGCTCTCTGGGATCACCAACAGACCGCCGCCCTTGGAGATCAGATAGTGGTTGGCGAAGATCACGGCGGCGCGCTTGTTACCGTCGTTGAAAATCTGCGTTTTCATGCAGTAGAGGCAAAGGCGGATGGCTACCTCCACAGGCTCTGCGGTGGATTGCAGAATGTCCTCCAAATGTTCCTTGACCAACTGCTCAATGGGCAGGGGTGGGACATAACTGGTGCCGCCAATGGTCACAGGAACGCCCCGGATACGACCGCCATTGGTGTAAAATCCCTCGTTGACCAGCTGAGCGATGTGGCAGAGAATGGAGTAGTCTGTGGGATAGGACACCACATCCTTGTCCATAACGAACTCCCACGCGTGCTTGAGATTCAAGATCTTCTGCACATCTGTTGCCGTCATGCCATTGACTTGACCGTTTTCGATAATGTCCTCCGTTTGCGGGAAGGTAGTCGCCACGCCTTCCAGAACAGCCTGATCGTAGATATTTGCCTTCATATTTGCGCGGGCAAAGTCAATATTCAGTATGACCCGGTCAGGCAGCTCCGATTCCGTGTAGCCCTGCTGAGCCAACTGCCTCTCGATCCGCCGGATCTGTTTTTTCAGTTCTCTGGCTTCTCTGGCATTTCGCAGCAGCGTCTGGTAGAGGGGCTCGGAATAGACATCCACATACTCGGACGTCAGTCGGCTGGCGATTCGCTTGCGGATATAGAGATATTGCTTGCCGCCTTGCTCCTTGATCTCTGGGGAGCCATCATAGGGCAGCAGGTTCAGCCGTGCCTGATAGTCCGCCTTTTGCTGCAATAACTCTCGGATCTCGGGATAGTTGTTTCCCACGGGTGTGTCCTCCTTATAGGGAACTTTTATGGAGTTGATTTTATCAATTTGTTCCCTAAAAATCAAGTACATCCTGTCGAGAGGCCAAAACCGTCATACTCCGTGCGAAAGCTAACGGTCAAACATTACGTTTGCAGTAAATAAAGTGTGGTCGTCAGATAACGTGTCATATATACCACTCTTGCAATCAAATCTGTGTGTAGAAAAACGTGCCGCATGCCAATATGTGTTGCACATGGTATAAGCTTAACATTTACAGTGGATTATAAGGATGATTGATGAGATATCCGGCCGGTGCGGGCCGCGCTGGAGCGACTGCTGTGGATCTGCCGGACACTCCACAGGGAGGAGCGCGCCGGATGAGATGGCTGCATATGAGCTCCATCATCCTGGGGATATTATGTATCGGGATCATGGGATCGGTTAAGTATCTGGGTTTCCCGCCGTAATGGTGGGAGGCCCGGACTTTTTTGCTTTCGAGCCGATTCTTCAGAACTGAGTGATAGAGGGAATTTTACGGTCAGTTCTGAATCATCGCTCAGAACTGACCGCAGGGCTCACCCGCAAAAGCAGACGAAGACACACAGAGGGAACAAATCCCCAGCAGCCAGCAGAAGCGCCTACAACGGGCCGTTTTATAGGGAAGGGCATAGGGCGTTTGAGCGGCGATAGCGGCGGCTGGCGTTTATGGAAAGATCGGCGGCATGGCTTCACGCTCAGAACTGAGCATACATCATATAATAGCTCTACTGCTGCGTTCAGTTCTGAAAAGGCTGCCAGACTGCGCAGGTGTGCAGAAACTCAAAAGCGGCACATTAGACACCTGCTTTCCGCAGAATGTGGCCAAGATTATCCTATCATGACACAATCAAATTGACAAAGAGAAGTTCACCCCTAAGCCGTAAAAATGGCCTAAAAGGGGAAGCTCACTTTGTCAAAATAACCGGCAGGTCATCGGGGGGAGGAAAATATAATTGAACAAAATGATATTTTTGTTCAAAAGCGAGTAGGCGCAACAGGGTGATACACTATAAAGCATATATACTGTACACTGATTGGAACTGAAAACTTAGAACGCTTTCTGCGAATCTGCATGTCCCTGCGCAGACAGTCCATGCATATGGCAAATGGGATTTGATTGAGTTTCAGAGCGGTTTGTGCTACAATCATTCTGAAGCTATCTGCCATTCAGGATACAAACGCCACAGAAAGTCCAGAGGGATCGTCAGCATGACCAGAAGCGAATTTGACCGGAAATACACATCACAGCTCAACCCGCAGCAGTTGGCGGCGGTACACGCCGTCGACGGCGCAGTGCTGCTTTTGGCCGTACCCGGCAGCGGAAAAACCACGGTGTTGGTGACCCGGCTGGGCTATATGCTCTGCTGCTGCGGGATCTCTCCGGACGCGATCCTGACCATGACCTACACCAAGGCGGCCACCAAGGAAATGCAGAAGCGGTTCGTCCGGCTTTTTGGCCAGGATTGTCCGCAGGTCCCGGAGATCCGCACGATCAACGGCGTTTCCTCTAAAATCATTGATTTTTATGCCCGGACACATGGCAGCGGAAATGCCTTTACAGTGGTTGAAAATGAAGGAGAATTGGCAAAAATCGTTTCCGATTTGTATCGGGAGCTCAGCGGCGAGTTCGCCACCCAGAGCGTGATCAAGGAGCTTCGCAAGGGGATCGCCTATGTGAAGAACATGATGCTTGGCAAAGAGGATCTCGGCGAATTGGACACTGGGTTCGACCAATTCCCAAAGCTGTATGTACAGTACAATCTGGCGCTGCGGCAGCGCCGGTGGATGGATTATGATGACCAGATGATCTACGCCAAGACCATTCTGGAAAATTATCCGGATATTCTGGCCCATTTTCAGGACGCCTTCCCCTATATCTGCGTGGACGAAGCGCAGGACACCTCCAAAATCCAGCACGCCATCATTCAGTTGCTGGCCCGGAAAACCGGCAACCTATTCATGGTCGGAGACGAGGATCAGAGTATCTACGGCTTCCGGGCCGCCTACCCGGACGCGCTGATGCAGTTTGAGCAGACCTATCCCAAGGCCCGGGTGCTGCTGATGGAGGAAAACTACCGCTCCACGCCGGAGATCCTCCATCTGGCCAACGGGTTTATCCGGAAGAATACGGACCGCCGCCCCAAGACCGTCCGCCCCACCAGAGTGTCCGGGGCGAACGTACACCTGATCTCGGCGGCAGACCGCACGGCCCAGTACGCATGGCTGCTGGACATGGCGGCCCATTGCGATGGGCGGACGGCGGTCCTGTACCGCAACAACGACAGCGCCCTGCCGCTGATCGACCTGATGGAGCGGCAGGGCCTTCCCTTCCGGTGCAGACAGATGGATGACACCTTTTTCACCCATCGGCTGGTGGCGGATCTTCTGGACATCATCGCCTTTGCCAATGACCGGAGGAACACGGAGGCATTTCTCCGCATCTACTATAAAATCGGCTGCGGCATCACCAAAAAGGCCGCGGAATATGCCTGTGAAGCCTGTCAGCGCTCCGGGAAAACGGTTCCGGAGGAGCTGCTCACCTTCCCCCAGCTTTCTCAGTACGCCCGGGACAGCGCTGCCGGACTGATGGACCTGCTGCCGCAGCTTCTGGAGGAGACGGCGGCCCGGGGCTTGAAACGGATCTGGACGGAGCTGCGCTACAAGGATTATGTGGAACAGCAGCAATTAGACGGCAACAAGTTTGAGATCCTGACCCTGCTGGCGGAACGGGAAGCCGATCTGAATACGCTGGTCGCCCGGCTGGACTACCTGCGGATGCTGGCCTCTGCGCCGCCGGAGCCCTCATCGGAGGGGCTGATCCTCTCTACCGTCCATTCCAGCAAGGGCCTGGAATATGAAACGGTCTACCTTCTGGACGTGCTGGATGGAATTCTGCCGGCCGTTACGGAGCCGAAGAGCCCGGAGGAGGAACGGCGGTATCAGGAGGAGCGCAGGCTCTTTTATGTGGCGATGACCCGGGCAAAGGACCATCTGTACCTGTTCTCCTGCCTCGACCGCAGCTCTGCGCTTATCAGAGAATTGCAACGGGAGTTGCCGGTGGAAAAAACCGAGGAGGATGACCTCTTCGCCGCCTTGCGAGAGGAGCTCTGCGGAAAAGCCTATTATCACGGACAAAAAGGCCGGGGCACCATCAGGGCCGCCTGCGAGGGGCGCTGCATGATCGCCTACCCCGGCGGCGAAACGGAGCTTTTGACCGTTGGTCAGATGTATGACCGGCGGCGGGTTCTGCGGGCCGCACCCAGCCGCACCGCCGTTCAGGGAAAGCTGCGGGTGGCGATCCCCCCTGCCGGGCAAACTGTCCCGCAGCGGGACAGGAGCCTGACGTCGGAGGAAACGACGGCGCTGATGGCCGGTGCGGTACGTGGCCGGAAGGTGATCCATACGGCCTTCGGCACGGGAACCATCGTCAGCTGTCAGGGAGCCGTTATGACCGTACAGTTTCCGCAGTCCGGCGAAAAGAAATTCGTCCTGCCGGATGCCATGCGGCGGGGCCTGCTGCGCTATGACGGCGACGATTCGGTATAGGAAAGCACTCATAGCGCTTCCCTTCGTCTCAATCTCTCAACTATAAGGAGGATTTATGAAAAAGCTTTGGATCGTTTTATTGTCCCTTTTCCTGCTGACCGGCTGCGGACAGAAACCCGAAACGCCGGTCCCCCTTCCGACCCGTCTCCCACACAGCAGGAACCCAATGAACCGCCTGTGAGTCCGGAGCCGGAGACACCTGCCCGCGCGGAACAGGTCGATTTGACCTTTTTCGTTGAGGGTGAGGAAGAAGCTCTGCCCGCCACCCTGTATGTCGGAGATGGGTACTCCCTCTATATTCCCGATGAGGACTGGGACGGCCCGGAGCAGTCCACGGAGAACGGCGTCCCGACAGACACCTGGGTCAGTGCCTTCAACAGCGATGTGGCGCTGTCTGTATCCCGCTATGGGGATATGACGGTCACGGCGGCGCGGGATGCCTTTGCTCAGTCCAGCGGCTATGAGTTTGAGGATCTGATGGGCGGCAGCCCCGGTGATCCGCTGACGGGCACAAATGAAAAGGGCGAATACCTTTCTTTCTTTGTGACTGCGGGCGGCGCGGATTCCTATGCTGTTTCGTGGCGGTATCCAGCGGAAGCGGCTGAGGGCTTCGGCGCCCGGCTGCCTACCATCGCGGAAACCTTCCTTGCAAGCTGAAAGATCCCCATCTGCCGAGAAAAGCTCCGCAGCCGGAAAATGCCCTCCGGGAGCTGTTTTGCGGAGGAAACGTTCCGAATCGCGCGAAAGACCGCCTTGGGCTTGACCCGGGCAGTTTTTTGCCGTGAAAACAGGCAATGCAGAATTTGGTACGGTCATTTTGACAACGTGGAAAAAACTGCTCCGGCACACAAGTGTCGGAGCAGTTTTGCTTACCGGAAAAACCCAGATAGACGGACTTTTTGCTATGCAAAAGCATAGAAAAATAAGAAATGTGCCATTTCCTCGCCCCTGCGGGGCAGCCGGAAATGATGAAGAAAAACTATTTGTGCAGGTTCGCGGTGCGCTGTTCATGCAGGAAGCTTTATGGAGAATGAGACGGTATATTGAGATCTCAATCCATCCACTGCTTACGTCTTTTCTTCCCGGATGAACATGATGAAAAAGCTGACGGCCAGCAGTACACAGGAGACCCAGATGCCCCGTTCGGCCATGTGCACCGACAACAGCGCCCCCAGTCCCGCGCCTATGGCAAACAGGCCGATGACGCCGAAATAGGTCAGCGCCTTGCAGAGCACCTCCCGGTCATGGGTGTGGAAATAGACGCACAGGGCTTCCGTGCCGCTGCGCATATTGCCAATGCACATGGTGCTGGCGTAAGCGTGGCCCCGGACCTTGCGGAAGGTCTGCACTTGCATGGCGCAGACAAAGGACACAACGGCGTTGGCGAAGGTGTTGGCCTCCTGCGGCAGAAAGCCCACCGCAAACAGCAAAGCAATCTCCGCTAAAATGATCATCTGCCGCCAGTGCACCTTCTCCGTGTACTTGAAATGGCGGTGGATGCACTCCGCCGCGAAGATCCCCAGCAGAAATGACAGTACCGGGATGAGATACCGGGCGCTGTGCCGCCACTGGCCGTCAAACAGATAGGCGCTGCACAGCACGATGTTGCCCGTCTGGGCATTGGCAAATACCTTGCCCCGGCAGAGATAGGTGTAGGCGTCCTGCAAGCCGCCGGAGAGAATGATAAACGAGGCGGTCAGCAGGGATTCCGACATCTGGCCGTGATGATTCCGGAGGTTCACGATCAAGACTCCTCTTCAAGTGTTCTCATGGCTCAGCGTCTGCTGTTCCAGTGTTCTTTGGTCCGCAGACGGCTGATGGCCCGGGCCAGCTGGGCCTCCGCGTTCCGGTGCTCCTGCATACTTTTCTTTTGCAGAAGAGCCTCCTTCGCGGCGTCCTCCGCCCGTCTTGCCCGGTTGACGTCAATGTCCTCCGGCCGCTCCGCCGTGGACACCAGAAGCATGACCTCCCCCGCTTCGACCTTCACCAGTCCGGCGGAAACGGCCGCCGTCCGCAGCGGGCCGCCCACCGGCTGAAACCGCAGCTCCCCCGGCACCACAGCCGCGATCATATTGCTGTGGTGGGAGAGGATCCCCATTGCGCCGTCCGTACAGGGAACCACCATGAATTCGCAGTCACCGTCAAAGAACAGAGTGTCCGAGGCCAGGATCCGTGCGTGAAACGCGCTCATCAGACCTCACCCTCCTCGATTTTTTTCGCCTTGGCGACCACATCATCCAGCGTACCCACATTGTAGAAGGCCGCTTCCGGATACTGGTCCATTTCACCGTCCACGATGGCGGCAAAGCCACGCAGCGTCTCCTTCAGAGGGACATACACGCCGGGGATACCGGTGAATTTTTCAGCTACATGGGTGGGCTGCGCCAGAAAGCGCTGGATGCGGCGGGCGCGGTTCACGGTCTGCCGGTCCTCGTCGCTCAGCTCGTCCATGCCGAGGATGGCGATGATGTCCTGCAATTCCTGATATTTTTGCAGCGTCTCCTGCACCCTCCGGGCGATGCGGTAATGCTCCGCACCCACAATGTCCGCCTCCAAAATCCGGGAGGAGGATTCCAGCGGGTCCACGGCGGGGTAAATGCCCTGCTCGGAGATCTTCCGGCTCAGCACCGTGGTGGCGTCCAGATGGGCAAAGGTGGTGGCCGTGGCGGGGTCGGTCAAATCGTCGGCGGGCACATAGACCGCCTGTACCGAGGTGACGGAGCCGTCCTTGGTGGAGGTGATGCGCTCCTGTAACTGGCCCATTTCGTTGGCCAGCGTAGGCTGATAGCCCACGGCGGAGGGCATCCGGCCCCGCAGGGTGGAAACCTCGCTGCCTGCCTGCACAAACCGGAAAATGTTGTCGATGAACAGCAGCACGTCCTTGTGCTCCACGTCTCGGAAGTGCTCGGCCATGGTCAGGCCGGACAGCGCCACCCGCATACGGACGCCGGGAGATTCGTTCATCTGGCCGAAGACCAGCGCCGTCTTATCCGCCACGCCGCTCTCCCGCATTTCCCGCCAGAGGTCATTGCCCTCCCGGCTCCGCTCGCCTACGCCGGTGAAGATGGAATAGCCGTTGTGTTCCATGGCCACGTTGTGGATCAGCTCCTGGATCAGCACGGTCTTACCCACACCGGCGCCGCCGAACAGGCCGATCTTGCCGCCCTTGGGATACGGCTCCAGCAGGTCGATGACCTTGATGCCGGTCTCCAAAATCTCCACGGCGGGGCTTTGATCCTCAAAGGAGGGCGGGTCCCGGTAAATGCTCTTGCGGGGTGTTTCCGCCGGGAGCGGCTCTCCGCCGTCGATGGGCTGGCCCAGCACGTTGAACATCCGGCCAAGCGTCTGCTCTCCTACCGGGACCTCGATGGTCTTGCCGGGAGCGGTTACCTTCATGCCCCGGGCCAGACCCTCGCTGCCCGCCAGCATGATGCAGCGGACGACCCGCTCGCTCATGTGCTGGGCCACCTCCATCACGCGGGTCTGGCCGTTCAGCTCCACGGACAGCGCTTCCTTGATCTTAGGCAGATGTCCGGCTTCAAACTCCACATCCACCACAGGGCCGGATACCTGCGTGATCGTTCCGATTTTCATACTGTTCCCTCTTTTCCAAAGGCTCCCCGCTGGGCCGCCGCGCCTGCGGAAATTTCTGTGATCTCCTGGGTGATGGCCGCCTGCCGCACGCGGTTGTATTGCAGCCGCAGAGCGCTCAACAGCTCCTCTGCGTTCTGGTTGGCGGCGTCCATAGCGGTCATGCGGGCGTTCTGCTCGCTGCAAAAGCTGTCCAGCAGGGCGCTGTACAGGAAGCCGGAGACATAGCTGGGGATCATGCTGTTCAGCACCGCCCCCACGGACGGATAGAATTCAAAGGGCTCCTGCACGGCCTTTTCCTTGGCGGGCGGCGCGAACTGCATCCGGTGGAAAGGCAGCAGCCGGGTGGACTTGGCCTCGGAGAGCAGACTGCTCTCCATATCGGTGTAGACCACGAAGATCTCCTTCAGCGTTCCCGCCAGAAAACCGTCCAACAGCAGAGCGCTGATCTCCCGCGCCCGGTCCAGCGTGGGATTCTGGGCGGTGTAGAGAAAGCTGTGCTCAATGGGGATCCTGTGCTGGTCAAAGTACCGGCGGCCATACTCCCCCACTACATACAGCTTGGTGTCCGGATGCTGGGCAAGGAGCTTTTCAGCCTCCTTGATGACGTTCTGGTTGTAGGCCCCCGCGAGGCCCTTATCCGCCGTGATGACCAGACACCCATAGGTGCCCTCCAGCGGTGTGTTATTGTCCGGCGGATAGAAATAGGGACTGTCCACATCCCCCGCCGTGCGAAAGACCCGCTTGATCTCGCCCCGCAGCGCGTCAAAATACGGCCGGGTGTTGGCCAGATCGTTCCGAGCCTTCCGCAGCTTGGTGGAGGCGATGAGGTACATGGCGTTGGTGATCTTCCGGGTCTGCTGTACGCTTTCGATCCGGTTTTTGATCTCACGGGTATTGGCCATCTCACTCACCGCTCTTTTCCGCGGCTTCCGTCTGGAACCGCGTCAGAAATTCTCTGGACAACTTCAGGATCATCTCCCGGTCCTCATCACTTAACTGACCGCTCTCATCGATCCGGCGGCACAGGGCCTGGTCCTGGGTCTCGATATAGGTCAGGAGCCCGGTGCGAAAATCGTCCATCCGCGCAAGGGGCACCGTCTGCATCACATGATCCAGCGCCGCCACCAGCAAAATCACCTGCTGGTGCTGCTGGTAGGGGTGGTTCTGGGGCTGGCGCAGCAGGCGCATCAGGCCCTGTCCGTAAATCAGCTGCCGTTTGGTGGTCTCGTCCAGATCGCTGGAAAACTGGGTAAAGACCTCCATTTCCCGGTACTGGGCCAGATCCAGACGCAGGGCGCCTGCCGCCTTTTTCATGGCCTTCGTCTGAGCGTCGCCGCCCACACGGGACACCGACAATCCCACGTTGACTGCGGGCCGCTGGCCGGAGAAGAACAGACTGCTCTCCAGAAAGATCTGGCCGTCGGTAATGGAAATGATGTTGGTGGGGATGTAGGCGGACACGTCACCGGCCTGCGTCTCTACGATGGGCAGCGCCGTCATGCTGCCGCCGCCCAATTCCTCCGAGAGGTGGGCGGAACGCTCCAGCAGACGGGAGTGCAGATAGAACACATCGCCGGGGTAGGCCTCCCGTCCGGGGGACCGCTCCAGCAGCAGGCTCAGCGTCCGGTAGGCCACGGCGTGCTTGGAGAGATCGTCATAGACGATCAGAACGTCCCGGCCCTTCCGCATGAAGTACTCGCCCAGTGCTGTTCCGGCATAGGGAGCAATGTACTGCAAGGACGCCGACGCGCTGGCGGGCGCGTTCACCACGATGGTATAGTCCATAGCACCCTTGTGCTTCAGATTCTCTACCAGTTGGGCGACGGAGCTGGATTTCTGCCCGATGGCAACATAGATGCACACCACGCCCTTCCCTTTCTGGTTCAGAACGGTGTCCAGGGCGATGGCGGTCTTGCCGGTCTGCCGGTCGCCGATGATCAGCTCCCGCTGTCCCCGGCCAATGGGAAACATGGAGTCGATGGCGAGCAGGCCCGTCTCCATAGGAGCGTTTACCGGCTGGCGGTCAATGATGCCGGGGGCCGGGGACTCAATGGGCAGATAGCCCTCCGACGGAATGTCGCCCTGCCCGTCAATGGGCATACCCAGCGCGTCCACCACCCGGCCCAGAAAGCCGTCCCCCACCGGGATGCCGGCGGTCTTGCCCGTGCGGCGGACGATGCTGCCGGATTCAATAGCCTCACTGCCGCCGAACAGGATGCAGCCTACACGGTCCGGCCGCAGATCCTGCACCATGCCCTTCACACCGGAGGAAAATTGCAGAATTTCGCCGTAGGCCGCGTGCTCCAGTCCGCTGACGGTGGCGATCTCGTCACCCACCGTCAGAACGCTGCCGACCTCCTCCGGCGCGGCATCCGGCTGCCAGTTGCGGACAGCCTCCCGCATCAGTGGGATCACGGAGACCCCGGCGGGGTTCAGCTGCTCCAGCCGCTCCCGGAACTGCCGCAGACGGCCCTCCAGACTCCAGTCATACAGGTCGGCGCCCACTTCCATCCGAAAGCCCTTTTCCAGCGCGGGGTCCTGCTCCCAACGGAGGGGAACCTCCTGTCCGTACTGCTTTTTCAAAAAGGCCGCAAAACGAGTCCGCTGCGCCTCACTGGGGGCGTCCGCACTGCGCAGGACCGCTTCCAGTACCGTTTCACGCATGGGACTCCCCCCTCTCCGCCGCGTCCAAAAACTGATCGAACGCATCGCCGTCGGATTGCAGCACCAGTTTTTCCGTGGCTGTCACTGCCAGATCCTTCAGCTCCTTCTGCGCGTCGGACAGCAGCTTGTCATGCTCCCGCTGGGCAGCGGCATGGGCGTCCGCCAGAATTTGCTCCGCCTGTGCCCGTGCGTCGGACAGCTGCCGCTGCATGGCGGCGTCCGCCGACTTCTGGGCGGCGGCGAGCTTTGCCGCAGCGTCGGCGTCGGCATTTTTCAACTGCTGACGGACCTCTGCCGCTGTTTTCTCCGCGTCTGCCAGCGTCTTTGCCGCTTTCGCGTCCTGCTCCTGATAGTACTGCTGCCGCTTCTCCATAAACGTCTTGACGGGCTTATAGAGCAGCAGATACAGCCCGCCTGCCAGAATCACAAAATTCAGCAGGTGCAGTAAAATTTGCTGCCAATCAATATTCAACGGGATATTCACGGTTTCCCACCTGCCTTACTTATAGGACGAAGATGATCAGAATGACGACCAGCAGCGCATAAATGATAGCGGTTTCGATAAAGACCAGTCCCAGCATCAGCGTGGTACGGATCTTGCCCTCCGCCTCCGGCTGACGGGCGATCCCCTCCGCAGACTTGCTGACGGCAACGCCCATGGCCACGGCGCCGCCTGCGGCGGCAAGGCCGATGGCGATGCCCGCGGCGATGGACTTGGACCCCGTGGCGTCGCTCTGGGTCTGGGCGGTTTCCGCCGCAGCGGGTGCGGCAGCGGTATCCGTGGAAGACGCGGCCAGTGCGGGGACCGTCAGGGACAGCACCACCAGCAGGATCAGGAACAGCGCGGGGACCTTTTTCTTAAGCAGTTTCATGTTTATTACCTCCAAAATGATTCGATCCGTAAATGATTGGGACGGTCATGCCCGCCCGGACGCCGGTTCGGGACGCTCCGACACCTCGCCGTAGAACAACGCTGTGAGCATGGTCAGAACATAGGCCTGGATCAACGCGTGAAGCAGGGTGAACAGAACACCCACCAGCACCGGCAGCACATAGCTTAGCTGCACATAGTAATAGACCAGTTCCGTTACCAGCAGGCCGCTGAGCAGCGCGCCGAACAGACGGAAGCTCATGGAAATGGGCAGCGAGAATTCCTTCAATGTGCTGCCCACGCCCTTCAGACCGTTGCCCGCGATCCCGCCGGAGAGGATCACAAGATAGGATAAGCAGCCAAGGGCGATGGCGCCGTTTACGTCCGACAGCGGCGCGGGAAGGGTCACGGAGCGGCCCGTGGTGGTGACGGCCTGCAAGCCAAGCAGCTCAAACAGTGTCCCCACGAAGATATACGCGCCTGCGCCGAAGATGTAGGCCCCCAGAAATCCGTTTCGCTGAGGACTGCTGGTTCTGGCCATGCCGTCAAACAGGCTTACGGCCTGCTCCAGCAGCAGCTGGAACCGCCCCGGCACCAGCTTGAATTTCGGGATGACAAACACGCGGATACACGCCGCCGCTATCAGCAGGATAGCGGATACCGTCATGGCGGAGATCAGTCCCGGATTGACGTTTTTCCAACCGAACAGGCTGATCTGATTTTCCTCATGCAGGACCGCGTCCCGCATGGCGGTCTGAATGGTCTCCGTTTTTCCCGGCGGCGCCGTCAACAGACTGCCCGCAAACAGGACCGCGATGAGCAGGACCCATAGGATCATAAATTTCTTTTTGCTTTTCATGCTGATAGCCGGTCTCCTTTCCACACCGGAATACAGGCGCTGCGGTCTGCCCTGACCGCGTCCCATTTTCCGGCGTGACCGTTAAAGGACTTGTCTTCTAAGAACGCCCGTATTATACTGTTCTAACAGAAAGATGTAAAAAGTATATTTGATATGTTGGACATATCTGAATAATATGGCACGGAGGCGAAAAAAGTGGCTATTCCCTACGATTATTACCGCATTTTTTACTATGTTGCCCAACACAAGAGCTTTACCAAGGCCGCCGAGGCTTTGGGCAACAACCAGCCCAACATTACCCGCTGCATGAACAACCTGGAGCAGGATCTGGGCTGCAAGCTGTTTGTCCGCACCAACCACGGCGTCTCCCTGACCCCGGAAGGTCAACGGCTTTACAGCCGCGCTGCTGTGGCCTTTGAACAGCTGCGTCTTGGCGAAAGTGAACTCCGGTCAGATTGCAGTCTGCGGACCGGCAGCATTTCCATTGCCGCCAGCGAAGCCGCGCTCCATCTGACTCTTCTGGACCGCCTTGACGCGTTTCACCGGCGGAATCCGGGAATCCACCTGCGGATCACCAACGATTCCACCCCCCGCGCCATGGAAGGGCTGCTGCGGGGACAGGTGGACTGCGCGGCGGTCACCACGCCCTGTCCGGTGAGAAAGTCCCTGCAGGAAACCGCGCTGGTCTCCTTCCGGGAGATCCTGATCTGCGGTTCGGATTTCCATGATCTGACCGCGGAAACGCAGAGTCTGCGGGATCTGGAAAATCTCCCCTTTGTGTGCATGAGCAGAGGAACCAGTACATATACCTTTTATCAACAGCTGTTCTTAAAGCATAATCTGGCTTTTCATGTGGAAATGGAAGCCGGCACCATGGATCAGGTCCTTGCGATGGTGCAGAGCAATCTGGGCGTCGGTTTCTATCCGGAGTCCATGGCCGCTTCCGCCCTTGCCGCCGGGACGGTATTCCAGATCCGCCTTGCGGAGCCGATCCCGGAACGGTTCGTCAACCTGATCGAGGATACATCCCGCCCTCAAAGCGTTGCCATGAAAGCCTTTAAGAAAATGCTGCTGGCCCCGGAGGAAGAGTAAAATACCGGAGAGGAAATCATTTCCTCTCCGGTGTTTTTTGGATGGTTTTGCGTCTGCCGGTATGGGGCTTTTGCGCCGTCAGTCGCCCAGCGCCTGCTTCAGATCGGCAATGATGTCATCGGGGTCCTCCAGACCGACGGACATCCGGATCATGCCGTCGGTAATGCCGGCGGCCTCCCGGATCTCCTTGGGGATCATGGTGTGGGTCATGGCGGCAGCCTGCTCCACCAACGTTTCCGTATCGCCCAGAGAGACGGCCAGCGTGCAGAGTTTCAGGCTGTTGATGAACTTCTTACCGGCCTCCAGACCGCCAGCCACATCAAAGGAGATCATGCCGCCTCCGCCCTTCATTTGCTTCTTGGCAATGGCGTACTGGGGATTGGATTCCAGGAAGGGATAGCGGACCGTTTCAATCTTCGGATTGGCCTCCAGCCACTTGGCAATCTTCAGAGCGCTTTCATTGTACTGCTTCATGCGGACGCCCAGCGTCTTGAGCCCGCGGCACACCAGAAATGCGGTGAAGGGCGCCATGACGGAGCCGAAGTGCATGAGGGTACCCAGACGGCACTCCCGCAGGAACTGCTCATCGTTGGAAATCACCGCGCCGCCCAGCAGATCGCCGTGGCCGCCGATGTACTTGGTGAGGCTGTGGATGACTGCATCCACGCCCAGATCCAGCGGGGTGGTGTTGTAGGGCGTGGCAAAGGTGTTGTCGATAAAGACCTTGATGCCGTGCTTATGGGCGATCTCCACCACGGCGGCAATATCCACCAGCACCATGGTGGGATTGGCGGGAGACTCCACATAGATCAGTTTGGTGTTGGGCTTGATCAGGCCTTCCAGCTGGCTGAGATCGGCGGCGTCAAAGGTATCGTGGGCGATCCCGAAGCGGGGCAGCCAGTCGCTGGTCACGTCCTCCGTGCCGGAATACTTGGCTTTGGTGAAAATGGCGTGGTCGCCACTTTTCAGCAGCGCGAAAATCGCGCCGGAGACAGCGCCCATGCCAGACGCATAGGCCACGGCTCCCTTGCCGTGTTCCAGCGCCGCCAGCTTCTGTTCCAGATAATCCACGGAGGGATTGGTGATCCGGCTGTATGCAAAGCTTTCGGCGTAGTCATCGCAGGCCTTCACCGCATCGTCCGTGGAATCAAAATAGAATGTGGACGTTTGATAAATGGGCGGGATCAGGGCGCCGTACATATCCCGCGGCTCGCCGGCGTGGACCTCTACCGTGTTGAATTTCAGATCTTCATGCTTCAAATCAGGGTGCTTCAAAACTAACTGGCTCATTCAAAATACCTCCCGTCGGTTGTGTGACTGCGCAAATGAATGCCTACTAACTTACTTGGTTGTATTAAGCATAGCACAAACACCCATAAAAACGGAAATATCCGAATGTTATCGCTGGCAATAACATTCGGATATTCTTGTTCAGGCTTCGGGGAGATCCCGTCCGTATTTTTGCAGAAGCTGGATAAAGCGTTCCGCGGGCTGTGACAGCGTATGGGCCTTCTGGCAGACCCAGCCGATGGTGATGGGATCGTCAAAGCCCTTGATGGGACGCTTGATCACCCCCTGCGCCCCGTTGCTTTCGGAGATGAAGCCGGTACCCAGATCATAGCCCTGACACTGCTGCATGACCATCAGGCTTTGATAGAGTCCGTTGACAATGGTGACCTTCTGGGGATAAAAGTCCGGCACCAGCATCTCCTCCTGCAAAACGGAGGGCGCGTCGGAGTCCAGCTCATACATGATGCAGGGATACGGGTGTAGTTCCTCGATCGTCAGGACCTCCTTGGAGGCCAAAGGATGGGACTTATGGATAAACACATAGGGCTTGCTGTCAAAAAGCGGGTGAAATTCCAGGTTGTTGTCGCCAAAGACACGGTTCATGTGCTTCCGGCTGCGGCTGCTGATGAACAATACGCCCAACTCCGTGGTTTTGTCCACAACCTGCTGAATGACCTCCGGGCCTTGCCCTACCAGAAATTTATAGGTATAGGATTCCTTTTGATAGGTATTCTGATAGGCCATCATGGCGTCGATGACGAAGCAGTAATGCTGGCTGCTGACGCTGAGGGTCTCGTGGGTCTTGCTCAGATCCAGCGAAAAGTGCTGGGAAATATGCTCAGCGTCCGTCAAAAGCCGCTCTCCCATGTTCAGAAGCTCCCGGCCCTCAGCGGTCAGGGTGATCCCGGCAGCAGAGCGGACAAAAATCGTGATCCCCAGCTCCTCCTCCAGCGCGCAGACCATTTTGCTGATGCCGGGCTGGGAGACATACAGGGCCTGAGCGGCTTTGCTGAAGGAGCCGCATTTTGCCACCGTGGAGATATACTTCAACTGGAGCAGTGTCATACCAAGTGCCGCCTTTCCTCATTTTTCGATGGATCTCTCGTATTATAGCACAAGAAATTCAAAATGCGCAACTAAAATCATACCAAAAAGCGCCAAAAAGGCTTACTTTAACAAAAACAAACATTTTCGCGGCACAAAACAGCATTTTTTTAAAAAATGCACGATTATGAGGCGATATACACAAAAGTAATTGCAGTTTATAACATTGGTTTATTGGACAAATCCGACCTTTGCGGCTATCATAGAAAACAGCAAGCGGTTCTCAGTTTTTCAGTGTGCAAAATAGAGAAATAGGGAGGAACTTACTTTATGCAAGAGAAAAAAATCAAATTTACCGACGTATTGTTCGTCGGTCTGGCGTTCTTCGCCTCCTACTTCGGCGCGGGCAACCTGATCTTCCCGCCGATGCTGGGCCTGCAAAGCGGCAGCAACTGGCTCAGCGGCATGATCGGTATGCTGGCCTCCGGTGTGGGTCTGCCCATTCTGGCCATCATCGTGCTGGGTATGTGCGGCTCTGTCCAGAAAATCTCCGACCATGTGAACAAGAAGTTCTACACCGTCATGATCGGCGCCATCATGATCCTCTGCTGCTGCGTGTCCATCCCCAGAACCGCAGCCGTCGGCATTGAGATGGGACTTCAGGGCATCTGGCCCGGCGCGCCCTATCTGGTTTTCGTCATTCTCTACTTCGTGATCGCGTTCCTGTTCGCCAAGGACCGCGGCACCGCACTGGATAAGGTCGGCAAGATCCTGACCCCCATTATGACCATCATCCTGTTCATTCTGGTGGTCAAGGGCGCTGTCAGCCCCATCGGTACCCCCGGCGCCGCCTCCGTGGATAACGCCTTTGTCAACAGCTTCCTGGGCGGTTACAGCACCGGCGACGTTCTGGTGTCCTTCCTGGCTGCCGGCGTGTTCTTTGACAGCATCAAGCGCAAGGGCTACGAGGGCGAAGCCTTCCGCAAGGCCCATGTCCGGGCCTGCCTGATCGCCGCCGTCTGTCTGGCTATCGTCTATGGCGGCCTGCTGTATATGGGCGCCTGCGTCAGCACGGAGTACACGCCCGACAGCATCAGCAACGCCAACCTCCTGCTGTCGATCATCCGCTCCAGCGGCGGCCAGATCGCGATTTACGGCCTGTGCCTGTCCGTGGTGCTGGCCTGCCTCACCACCGCCATCAGCCAGATCACCGCAGTGGCAGACTTCTATGAGACCGCCACCCACGGCAAGCTGTCCTATAAGGTTTTGGTCATGATCGTCCCCATCGTCACCACCATCGTCGCCAGCTTCGGTCTGGATACCATCGTGAGCCTGACCTCCCCCTGGTTCTCCTTCTTCTATCCCATCACGCTGGTGATGACCATTCTGGGCATCTTCGAGAAGAAGATTCCCAATGACGGCGCGTTCAAGGGCGCTGTGTACTTCACGGTGATCTACGCCGTTCTGGATCTGCCCCACGAGTATGGCTTCGGCTTCCTGGACCCCGTTCTGAATCACATCCCCCTCTATGGTCTGGGCTTCGGCTGGATCGTTCCCGCCATCGTGGGCTTCATCGTGGGTCTCATTGCCTGGAAGGGCAAGGGCCGCACGGAGACCTGAGCAAACTGTTTCTGAGCTTTATACCGTATTGGAATGGAACGCGCAAAGCGCGTAAGGAGGAATTTCTATGTCCATTGAAAAAGGCGACGCGACCAAATATGTCCATACCGGCAACGGCGAGCTGTGCTATGAGCTGAACAAGGCTCTGACTGTGCCGGAGACCTTCCCCATCTACCTGTCCTCTGCCTACATCTTCGACTCCATTGATCCCATCGACAAGATCTGTGACGAGGGCGCTCCCGGCTATGCTTACTTCCGTCTGGGCAATCCCAACGCCGACGCCACCTCTCAGATCCTGGCCGCCGGTGACGGGGCCGAAAAGGGTCTGGTATTCTCCTCCGGCATGGCGGCCATTACGACCTCCATTCTGGCAACGGTGAAGCCCGGCGATCACATCGTGGCCTCCCCCATCATCTACGGCGAGGCGTTCTACTACCTGAAGTATGAGCTGAAGCGCTGGGGCGTGGAGACCACCTTCATCGACTTCAACACGCAGGATGTGGCGGACTATATCCGTCCCAACACCAAGCTGGTATACGGCGAGACCATCGCTAACCCCCTGATGAGCGTACCGGACATCCAGCATCTGGCGGACGTGGCTCACGCCAACGGCGCCAAGTTGTTTATCGACAACACCTTTGCCACTTCGATCATTGCCAAGCCCATCAAGTACGGCGCAGATCTGGTGATTTACAGCGCCACCAAGTATCTGGGCGGTCACGATGACCTGGTAGGCGGCGCGGTGGTCGGCTCCGAGGAGATCATCAAGTCTCTGAGCTTCTACCTGGGTCTCTACGGCGCGAATCTGGGCGCTACGGAATCCTGGCTGCTGGCCCGGAGCCTGCGGACGCTGCTCCTGCGGGTAAAGAAGATGGCTGAAAACGGTCTGGCACTGGCCAAATTCTTCGAGAGCCATCCCAAGGTGGAAAAGGTCTACTACCCCGGTCTGGAGTCCTCCCCCAGCAAGGCGCTGGCCGACAAACAGTTCGAGGGCAACGGCTACGGCGGTATGCTCTGCGTAAACTTCAAGGGCGGTCAGAAGGAGATCGACAAGCTCATCAGCAACTTGCAGCTGGTACGCTTTGTACCCACTCTGGCCGGTGTCGGCACCACACTGACCTATCCGCCCAGAGCGTCTCACCGGGATCTCAGCCCCGACGAGCTGGCGGCTATCGGTATCACCATGGGCCAGATCCGGCTTTCTTCCGGTCTGGAGGACACCGACGATCTGCTGAACGACTTCGATCAGGCATTGGCAAAGATGTGATCCAGCGAAAGCAACACTGCGATTTTTCAAAAGAGGGACCGTTTCAAAACGGTCCCTCTTTTACATGTCGTCAGATCGGATATTTGGCGACAGCATGAAATTCATGGTGCCGATACAGGAGGATCAGCAGTGGTATATGCCGCAAAATATGCTGTAATTTCCAATAATAAATGTTAAAGAAAATCGCTTTACACTGACTGGAATCAAAAAAGATACAGTGTAATGACCTTTTGGGCGCGTGCATGTATGGAAAAACCGACTGCGGCGTTTCGTTACGGCAATGTCCCGGCGGGGATCACCCAAATGCCGTCCGGAGCAGGAGCCTCGACCCATAAGGTCTTGCCCCCCAGCTTGATCTGAACGGAGCCGCGCTCCATCAGCCGTTTTCTGGCAACGCCGTTTGACGGGAGGCCGTGTCTCCGCTGATACTGCGTGGTGGAAACCAGACTGCGGATGGTCCGGGGAGACAGTTCCGGCAGCGGAACCGGCTGCCAGAGAAAACTCGAGAACTGCGTCCGATACGTGTAAAGCATGTATCCTTCACTGGTAAGCAGACGGCGCATTTCTGCATCGTGACGCTGCCCTTCCCCCTTTGCTCGCTTTGCAGCTTCGTGGCGCGCTTTTTCTACGGAGAGCGATTTGCGGGAGCGGCCGTCAGCCAGATAGTCGGCCAGATCTACGGTCCGGCACTTGACGGCGGCAGACGCATTTTCCCGCCAGAAACGGCCCAGATCCGCGTTGGAGAGGAAGTAGTGCCCGTGGATCAGGTGGGACTGCTCCTCCGGGGTGAGACGGCCCGCAAACTGCTGGATGATATAGGACATGAAGAAGTGATTGACGTGAATGTGACGGATGTTTGGGACGAAAAAATCTTCGATCCACTGCCGCTCGCAGCAGAACATACGGCACAGATCCGCGATCGTGTAGCGGTATTCGGAGCGGATCAGCACAAGAATTTCTCTTGCCACCGCTTCTGCCGGGCGGTCCTCGGAGACCGGCTGGATGGTGTGGAGGAATTGAGTTGAAACGGTCATGAGAGCACCTCCGATGGTGTGGTGGAATGCGTTTTTGTAAAAAATTTGCCCCGGAGGGGCAATTTATTTTGGTGTCGAAAGCTGTTTATTATAATCAGTATATACTGTTTATAAATAATTGTCCACCTATTTCATTTGATTTTTCGGACTTAACCAAATATGCAAGAATTCCACTGCCTATCGCATGTCTATCCATTTAAATATAAGGGTTGACATGGCATGAAACTTTACAGCTTGAACCGCGCTTCATTGCGTGGCCTCCGCTGCTCTGCGGCGAAAAAGGAATGGTGATTCGTCATGAAGCTCATCTTTCCCACCCCGCAGCGCATATGATCAGTTCTCTTCTTCCGAAGCCCACTCACCTGAAGTAGTAAGCGCACACTTGTCTCTCCGTCAGCGCGGAACGCGCCGTGACATGCTTTTTGTACAAACGAAATCCCGCTGCCTACGGAACGGTCAGTTTTCGGAATGGAAACTCTGACAGAGGTATTAGGTACGGTGCCAAGTCGATCAATGTGGCCGCAGACGCAAAAAGCAGCGCACTTTCCAAGGCTGGAAAATGCGCTGCTAATGCAAGTAAACATTCCGTAAGGTCGCAGGCCGGATTTTAGCGAGCCAAGTAGTCCCGCACCAGTGCGGCGGCCTCCCGAGCGGCCTTTTCCTCGTCCAGATTCACCAGCTTTCCGTGGCGGACCGTGACCTTGCCGTTGACCACGGTGTAATCCACCGGGCCTTTCCAGCCCACGGTCCCCAACAGGGATTTCGGGTCCAGATCCGCCCCCACCAGCTCCAGACGCCGGGTGTCGATAGCAAACAGGTCGCCGGCCTTCCCCACTTCCAGAGAGCCGATGTCGTCCCGGCCCAGGATCTTCGCGCTGCCCACGGTGGCGATTTTCAGAACGTCGTAGCCGCTGGGAGCCTTTTCACTGGATTGGAGACGGTGGAGCAGATAGGCCACCCGCAGCTCCTCTAACAGATTGGAGCCATCATTGCTGGCGCTGCCGTCCACCGCAAGGCCCACTGGAACGCCCAATTCCAGCATTTCCGGCACTCGGCACACGCCGGAGCTGAGCTTCATGTTGGAGATGGGACAATGGGCCACGCCGGTACCGGTCTCCGCCAGACGGCGCAGCTCGTCCCCGTTGAAATGGATGCCGTGGGCATACCAGACATCCGGGCCGATCCAACCAAGGGATTCCATGTATTCCAGGGGCCGCATCCCGCACCGCTCCCGGACGAAGCGCTCCTCGTCCTTCGTCTCGCAGAGGTGGGTATGGAGCCGCACGCCCAGATCTCTGGCCAGAAGCGCAGACTGCCGCAGCAGCTCCTCGGAAACGCTGAAGGGTGAGCAGGGAGCCAGCGCCACCATCCGCATGGAGAACCGGGATGGATCATGGTAGGTCTCCACTGCACGCTGACAATCCCGCAGGATCTCGTCCACGGTCTGCACAACGCTGTCCGGCGGCAGGCCGCCGTCCTTCTTGCTCAGGTCCATGCTGCCACGGGAGGCGTACATCCGGATGCCCAGATCCTCCGCGGCGGCGAACTGTGCGTCCAGCAGTCCCTCCGCCTGCCCCTGCGGGAAAACGTAATGGTGGTCAAAGCAGGTGGTGCAGCCGTTTTTCATCAGCTCCCCCATGCCGGTGACGGAGCTGTGGTAGATCACCCGGCTGTCCAGATTCTTCCAGATCTCGTACAGGGCCTTCAGCCAGTCGAACAGCTCCAGATTCTGCACCTGGGACAGATTGCGGCTGAAGGTCTGGTACAGGTGGTGATGGGTGTTGATGAGGCCGGGATAGACGATGCACCCAGCGGCGTCGATGACCTCCTCCGCCTGCTGTTCCTCCGGGCCGATGTAGGTGATGACGCCGTCCTCCATCAGCAAATTGCTGTCGGTGTACACGGTGTCGCTGGGGTCGCAGGTGACGATGTGGGGTGCGTTTTTCATCAGTAAGCGTGCCATGGATATTCCTCCGTTCCGGGGTCGCCCCCCTTCCCTGTTGTCCTTTTGGATCTGTTCCGTTTTTTTGTTCAATCGTTTAAAATGTGCAGAAACAGGAAATAAATAAAAATAATTTCCTGGAAAACGGGTTGCTTTTGTGCTTTGAATGTGCTATAATGAAAAAATCTGAAAAAGAACCGTCTATTGAAGAAGGGCTTTTGGTACCACGCCGCAGGGCGTTGTATGGAAGGTCCTTCTTTTTTGCATATCCGGCAGTCCGCCGGGGTACGCGAACTGAAAACCAAATAAAAAGAACCGTCTGAAAAGAAAGGCTTTTGTTTTTTGCCGCCGGCAAAAAAGGAGGTCTTTCTTTTTATATATATGTACCATCATACCATAAGGAGGATCACAATTCGCCGAATACCTTGCTCCGTTCTATTGGAAACCCTATCTCTGGAGTCGTTCGTATTTTGTTTGCACTGTGAGTGAACGCAGCCACGAACTTATTACCGAGTATATACGAAACCAGGAGAATAAGGAAAAAGGCTAACCCCTCCCAAACTGCTTTGGAAGAGGTGTGCGCCTTTTGTTAATCAAACACGTTACCTTCGGAAAAGGCGTGGTCACAGATTGGAACGGAAATGTGATCACCGTCTGTTTTTCCGCCGGTGAAAAGAAATTCATCTACCCGGACGCCTTTTCCAACTTTCTGATCTTAAAAAACGCTGACGCCCAGAAGAAGGTCCAGCACCTGCTGGACGTCCGTGAGGAGGAACGGGAAACCGAACTGAAGGAGTTTCAGGAGCAGCAGGAAAAGAAACACATGCTGGAAAATCTGAAGCTGTCGCCCCAGTTTCAGGCCGTATTCCATATCGACGCGGAGGCGCATGAGGCGGTATTTTCTTCGTGGACGGTCTCCACGGGCTACTATCTCAGCGGCTACTCCAAGGGCGAGCCACGGATCCCGGAGCGGTTGCAGCCCAACTCCATGTGCCTGCTGACGGAACGGCCCAAGGGCTGTTCCGAAGCGGAGCGGCGCATCGTCGGCGCATTCATGGTGGAGGATGATTTCATCGGCACCTGCTGCACGGACAGCACTATTCAGGCCCACCCCACCCATCGGATCCAGCTGCCGCCGGAACGTCAGCCTCTCTTCTGGCCCTATGTGGCCAAGGAGCCGGAAAAACAGCGTTGGGGCAAAACGGCCTTCAAATATATGTCCAACCGCACCGGTGAAAAGATCCTCTTTGATTGCAAGGAGAACGCCTTGACAGCCGATGAAAAATCACGGACAGAGCGTTTTTACAGGTGCTACTGCAAGCTCAACCGCCTGCCGTCACGGATCGACCTGGAAGCCCCGCTCCCAGCCAACGGCTGAGCAGTTCTCCCCTGTCGGACAAATGCGGTTTTGAGAATGAGGGCACGGCCAAGCTGCAGTAAGCCGGAGCCTCCGGTCCCCTTTTGGTTTTTGCGCCCCTGACATATAGGGCGCGGAAACGCAATGCGGACCCCAAAATGGAATCAGGCAAAAAAGTAACGACCTTCAACCGTTGTCTCCCAGTTGAAGGCCGTTACTCATGCATCTTGGGTTCAATCATTGACGTAACCTCACATTCTTCAGTTTTCGGAAAGCTTTGGTCTTTCGCTTGCTGGGGTACTCTTAGTGATACATCGGACTCACCCTTTCCTGATTCTTATTATACGCAAATCCGCCGGAATATCAATTCGCATGGATGTTAAAATTTGCAGAAAAACTTTGACCGTTCTGTGAATTGATTCGTACCCTTGTCTATGCTATCATATTTAATTGGGGGCAGTTGCGGCCGTCCCCTTTGGTTGATCGATCGTGTTTATGTAAAGGAGGACGCTATGCGAACATTCTGGATTGTTTTGCTGTCTGTGCTGATGCTGTCCGGATGCGGACAGAAGCCTCCCATACCGACGCCCCCCGCCGATCCCCCCGCCCCGGAGGTAGAGACCCCCGCCGTGCCGGAGGAGCCGACGGTCCCGGAGACCGCCCCCTCCCGCCCGGAGAAGACCGATGTGGTCTTTACTGTGGAGGGCGAGGAGGAAATCGTCCCTTGCACCCTCTATACCGGAGAGGGCTACTCCCTCTATCTCCCGGATGAGGACTGGCCCGCCCCGACTCACAGCGAGGACGGCGGCGTGCCCACGGAGCAGTGGGTCAGCATCTATAACGATGACGTCTGGCTGAAGGTGTCGTATTATCAGGGCATGACGGCCCCGGAGGCCCGAGAGGAATTCGTCCGGTCCAGCGGCGCCGAGTTCGAAGATCTGATGGGTGGCGAGCCCGGCGATCCGCTGACTGCCATTTACCCGGAGAAGCATTTCCTCAGCTTCATTTCCGTGGAGGACGGCACTTCCGGCGCTTACATCCTTTCCTGGCAGGTCTCCTTTGAAGCCGCCGAGGGCTACGGCGTCCGGCTGGACACCATTGTAAGCACCTTTGAAGTTGATTCATAACAGTATCCCGCCCGGCGATCCCCATGGGGACCGCCGGGTTCTTTCTATGTGGGCCGCCGTGGTCCTGCATCTCAGGCGCAGGATGATCCCGTTAAAAATCGGCGTCCTTCTTCACAAGACTCTTTGCTTTTCCGCGCCGGCATGGTATGATAGCCACAGTACCTTGCCCCCGACACAAGCCGGGCTGCGCTCCGTCAGCGGCGGAGCACTGTTTCCCGGCGGGGGAATCACGAAAGGGAGTATCGTATGGAGTACAGCAGCATCTTTGTATGTCTCATGGGTATGGGCACGGTGTTCTTCGGGTTGATCTGCCTGATCGCGCTGACCTATCTCATGAGCGCCGTGGTGGGCCGCGGGAAAAAGGCCGCCCCGGCACCGGTCCCGGCTGCGCCCCAGACCGCCGGTGAGGTAACACCGGAGCTGGTAGCCGCCGTATCCGCCGCGCTGGCGGAGGAGCTGGGCACCGACATCACCGGCATCCGCATCGTTTCCATGAAAAAAGTGTAAGGAGAGGGAGAAACACACATGAAAAAGTACAGAGTCACCGTCAACGGGACGGTTTATGAAGTCGAACTGGAAGAGCTGACCGGCTCCGCCCCCGTTTCCGCCCCGGCGGCTCCCGCCGCTGCCCCCGCACCTGCCGCGTCTGCCGCACCGGCTGCCGGTGAGCAGATCTGCGCCCCCATGCCCGGCAACATTTTGGTCGTCAACGTCACCGCCGGTCAGGCCGTGAAAAAGGGCGACGTGCTGATGGTTCTGGAGGCCATGAAGATGGAAAACGAGATCATGTGCCCCCGGGACGGCGTGGTGGCCTCCGTCAACACCTCCAAGGGCGCTTCCGTGGAGTCCGGCACGCTGCTGTGCGTCCTCCAGTAAGGCAGGGCCGATATGGACGCGATCATTCGCTTTTTACAGGACACCGGCTTCTACCTCTTTTCCCAGGACGGCAACTGGCGCTGCCTCATCATGCTGGGCATCGCCTGCGTGCTGCTGTACCTGGGCATTGTAAAGAAGTTTGAGCCGCTGCTGCTGGTGCCCATCGCCTTCGGTATGCTCATCACCAACCTCCCCGGCGCGAATATGTTCCACGAGATCTTCTTCGCCGGGGGTCACATCCACTGGGACCTCATCGGCGGACAGCCCGTCACGGCGTCGCTGCTGGCGGACCTCCACAGTCAGGGCGTGGCAGAAAACGTGCTGGCCCCCTACATCCAGCAGTTGATGACCGCCGCCCAGACCACCTTCTCCCCGGAGATGGTGGAACAGGCCATCGCCGCCGTCACGGAGGAGGCCGGAGCCGCCATTACCGCTCTGGAAGTGCAGCTTCAGGCGCTGGTGCAGGCGGAGCAGGCCGCTGCCTACTACGGCATGACCCTCTCTGACATCACCATCACTCCGGGTCTGGTGGACATCCTTTACTTAGGCGTCAAGCTGGGCATCTATCCCTGCCTGATCTTCATGGGCGTGGGCGCTATGACGGACTTTGGTCCCCTCATCGCCAACCCCAAGTCCCTGCTGCTGGGCGCGGCCGCCCAGCTGGGCATCTTCATCACCTTCGTGGGCTGCCGTTTCATGGGCTTCACCGGCCCGGAATCCAGCGCCATCGGCATCATCGGCGGCGCAGACGGCCCCACGGCCATTTTCGTCACTGTTCTGTTGGCTCCGGCCCTCTTAGGCCCCATCGCCGTGGCGGCTTACTCCTACATGGCGCTGGTCCCTGTGATCCAGCCTCCCATCATGAAGCTGCTGACCACAGAGAAGGAACGCCAGATCGTCATGAAGCCCCTCCGGGAGGTCAGCAAGAAGGAGAAGATCATCTTTCCCATCGTAGTGACTATCTTCGTGGCGCTGCTGGTTCCCTCTGCCGCCCCCCTCATTGCCTGCCTCATGCTGGGCAACCTCTTTAAGGAGTGCGGCGTTACGGAGCGGCTCAGCAAGACCGTTCAGAACGAGCTCATCAACATCGTGACCATCTTCCTTGGCGTCAGCGTGGGCGCAACGGCCACCGGCACCACCTTCCTGTCCCTCCAGACCATCAAGATCATGGCCATGGGCGTGGTGGCCTTCAGCTTCGGCACCGCCGGCGGCGTCCTGCTTGCCAAGTTCATGAACCTGTTCCTCAAGGAGAAGATCAATCCCCTCATCGGTTCCGCCGGCGTGTCCGCCGTGCCTATGGCGGCCCGCGTATCCCAGATGGTGGGCCAGAAGTACAACCCCGGCAACTTCCTGCTGATGCATGCCATGGGCCCCAACGTGGCAGGCGTCATCGGCTCCGCCATCGCCGCGGGCGTGCTGATCTCCCTGTACGGCTGATAGGAGGCAGATATGGAATTTTTATCGAACAAGCCCCTGCTCATCACGGATACCATCCTCCGGGACGCTCACCAGTCTCAGGCGGCCACCCGCATGACCACGGAGGATATGCTCCCCGCGCTGGAAATGCTGGATTCCATCGGCTACTACTCTCTGGAGTGCTGGGGCGGCGCCACCTTCGACGCCTGTATGCGTTTCCTGAATGAAGATCCGTGGGAGCGGCTGCGGACCATCCGCCAGCACGTGAAGCACACGAAGCTGCAAATGCTGTTCCGTGGCCAGAACATTCTGGGCTACAAGCACTATGCCGACGATGTGGTGGACGCCTTCTGCCGCAAGTCCATTGAAAACGGCATCGACATCATCCGCATTTTCGACGCGCTGAACGACGTGCGAAATCTGGAACAGGCCATCAAGTCCACCCGGAAGTACGGCGGCGAGGTGGAGGCCACCATGAGCTACACCGTCTCCCCCATCCACAACGAGGACTACTTCGTGAAGCTGGCCAAGACACTGGAGGAAATGGGAGCCAGCGCCATCTGCGTCAAGGACATGGCCAACCTCCTGCTGCCTATGGACGCCTACTCCCTCATCAAGCGGCTGAAGGAGACGGTCTCCATCCCCATCCACCTCCACACCCACAACACCACCGGCACCGGCGACATGGTGAACCTCATGGCCGCCATGGCCGGCGTGGACATCGTGGACACCGCCCTCTCCCCCCTTGCCAACGGCACCTCCCAGCCCGCCACGGAGTCTCTGGTGGCCACGCTGCGGGGCACCGTCCGGGACACCGGGCTGGATCAGTCCAAGCTCAGCGAGGCGGCGGCCCACTTCCGCAAGGTGGCGGCCCGTCTGCAAAACGAGGGCATTCTGGACCCCAAGGTCCTGCGGGTGGACACCAACACCCTGCTCTATCAGGTCCCCGGCGGCATGCTGTCCAACCTGATCTCCCAGCTCAAGCAGGCCGGGAAGGAGGACAAGTACTATGACGTGCTGGCGGAGATCCCCCGCGTCCGCAAGGACTTCGGCTATCCCCCGCTGGTGACTCCCACCAGCCAGATCGTAGGCACCCAGGCGGTGATGAACGTCATCGTGGGCAAGTACAAGACCTTCCCCAAGGAGTCCAAGGGACTGCTGCGGGGCGAGTACGGCGCGCTGCCCGGCGAGGTGAACCCGGAGGTCCGGGCGCTGGCGGGCATCGACCCGGAGGAGGTCATCACCTGCCGTCCGGCGGACAACATCGCCCCGGAGCTGGAAACCTACAAGGAGCAGTTCAAGGACATCGCCAAGTCTGAGGAGGACGTACTGTCTCTGGCCCTGTTCCCTCAGGTGGCCCCCAAATTCCTGGCTTGGCGGGACGGCCCTCGCGAGGCCCCGGCCCAGCCTGCCGAAGCACCCAAGGCCCCTCCCGCCGACCCCAACGCCGTCCGGGAGCTGTTCGTGGAATACAAATTTTAATCTTTCCCCACCGTCCCGGGCCTTTTAAAAAGGTCCGGGACGTTTTTTTCCGGCGCTCCGAAATGCGGAGGGACGGTTTGTTTTTCACAGAAAAACGTCCTACCCCGCAACTGTTTTTTATCCGGATGCATCAGCGCTTCTTATAGTAAATATTTGATTTTCATTCTTTTCTTGTAAAAAAAACCATTCTATAATAACCCGGTCAAAAAAAGCAATCGTATGCCGTGCGGAACTTCCGCACGTAATTTGGGAGGCAATTCAAATGGCAAACTGCGCAATCGTAGGGATCAACTGGGGCGACGAAGGCAAGGGCCGCATGGTGGATTATCTCACCAACCACTTTGACGTGGTGGTGCGGTATCAGGGCGGCGGCAACGCCGGACATACCGTGGTGAATGACAGGGGCACCTTCGCCCTCCACCTGCTGCCCTCCGGCATTTTCCGGGAGGGTGTGGTGAACATTCTGGGCAACGGCGTGGCGCTGGACTGCGAAAACCTGCTGGCGGAGATGAACACCCTCCGGGCCGCCGGGGTGTCCATTACCCCGGAGAATCTGAAGATCAGCGACCGGGCCTCCCTCCTGCTGCCCTGGCACCGGGAGCTGGACGGTCTGGAGGAAGCCCGGCTGGCTGACAAGAAGTACGGCTCCACCAAGCAGGGCATCGCCCCCTTCTATTCCGACAAGTACCAGAAAAAGACGGTGATGGCCGGAGAGCTGCTCCACCCCCAGCATTTGAAGGAGCATCTGGTGGATCTGCTGGAATGGAAGAATCTGACCCTCCAGAAGGTCTACGGCGCCAAGGGCTACACGCTGGACGAGCTGCTGGCCTGGGTGGACAAGTACTGTGAAGCAGTTAAGCCTTACATCACAAACACCACCGCATTCCTGCGGGACGCCCAGAAAGCGGGCAAATCCATCCTCTTTGAGGCCCAGCTGGGCGCCCTCCGGGACCTGGACTACGGCATTTATCCCTATACCACCTCCTCCAACTCTGTGGCGGCCTATGCGCCGGTCGGCTCCGGTCTGCCCACCGCCAAGCTGGACGAGGTAGTCGGCGTGGTGAAGGCCTATTCCTCCTGCGTGGGCGAGGGCCCCTTTGTGTGTGAGATGTTCGGGGAAGAAGGCCAGAAGCTCCGGGATGCCGGCGCGGAATACGGCGCCAAGACCGGACGGCCCCGCCGGGTGGGTCCCATCGACCTGGTAGCCACCCGTTACGGCGTGGAGGTCCAGGGCGCCACCAATATCGCCCTCACCAAGCTGGATATTCTCAGCTATATGGACAAGATCCCCGTCTGCGCCCATTATGAGCTGGACGGCCAGCAGACCGACGAATTCCCCTTCCCCGTCTGTCTTCAGGACGCCAAGCCCGTCATCGAGTACGTGGACGGCTGGAAGTGCGACATCTCCAAGGTCCGCAGCTGGGACGAGCTGCCGGAAAACGCCCGGAACTACGTGGAGTATGTGGAGCAGGCCATCGGCTGTCACATCGGCTATGTGTCCGTGGGCGCGGAGCGGGACAGCCTCATCATCCGGTAAAATGAAAAGGAACTGGAACGGCGGCGCCGTTCCAGTTCTTCTGCCTGGACATTTCCGCTGTTTTTCTGTAGAATGAATTGAATCGAATCATCAATGTAAAAGAGGGACTTTTATGAGCAAGGACATTTACGAATCCCCCCTGGCTTCCCGGTATGCGTCGAAATACATGCTGCACCTGTTCTCTCCGGATATGCGGTTCCAGACCTGGCGGCGGCTGTGGGTGGAGCTGGCCCGGGCGGAGCACGAGCTGGGTCTGCCCATCACCGCAGAGCAGGTGGCGGAGCTGGAAGCCCACGTCACCGACATCGACTACGCTGCCGCAGAGCAGCGGGAAAAGGAAGTCCGCCATGACGTGATGGCCCATGTCTACGCCTACGGTCTGGCGGCCCCCTCCGCGGCGGGGATCATCCATCTGGGCGCTACCAGCTGCTATGTGACGGACAACGCCGACCTGATCCTCTACCGGGACGGTCTGCGGTATCTGCGTGGGCAGATCTTATCCGTTCTGGTGAATCTGGCGGCCTTTGCCCGGCAGTACGCTGCCACGCCCACTCTGGGCTACACCCACTATCAGCCCGCCCAGCCGGTGACGGTGGGCAAGCGGGCGGCATTGTGGATGCAGGACTTCCGCTCCGATCTGGAAGAACTGGATCACGTGCTGGCCACCCTGCGCTTCTTGGGCTGCCGGGGCACCACCGGTACCGAGGCCAGCTTCATGGATCTCTTTGAGGGCGACGGGGCGAAAATCGACGAGATGAACCGCCGGATCGCCGCCGCCTTCGGCTTTGAGCGCTGCTTCTCCGTCTGCGGCCAGACCTATCCCCGGAAAACCGACAGCCGGATTCTGAATGTACTGTCCTCCATCGCCCAGAGCGCCTACCGCATGGCCAATGACCTCCGGCTCCTGCAGCATGACCGTCAGGTGGAGGAGCCTTTTGAGAAGAATCAGATCGGCTCCAGCGCCATGGCCTACAAGCGGAACCCCATGCGTTCCGAGCGGATCTGCTCCCTCAGCCGCTATCTCATGGCCGACGCCGCCAACGCCCCCATGACCGCCTCCGTTCAGTGGCTGGAACGGACGCTGGATGACTCCGCCAACCGCCGCATTTCCCTGCCGGAGGGCTTCCTCTGCGCCGATGCGGTGTTGCGGCTGTGCCAGAACGTGACCAACGGGCTGCACGTCAACGAGAAGATCGTGGACCGGGCCATCCGGGAATATCTGCCCTTCCTGGCCACGGAAAACATCATGATGGAGGCGGTGAAGCGGGGCGGCGACCGCCAGGAACTGCATGAGAAGATCCGCCAGCACTCCATGGCCGCCACCGCACGGATGAAGGAGGGCGAATCCTGCGATCTGCTGGACCGTCTGGCCGCAGACCCGGCCTTCAGCATGACCCGTGCGGAGCTGGACGCCGTGATGGAGCCGTCCCTGTACATCGGCCGCTGCAAGGAGCAGGTGGAGCGCCTGCTGGCGGAGTACGCCCCCCTGCTGACGGACGCCCAGACCGCCGACGGCGCCATCAGCCTGTGAATACTGAGGTATCAAGCTTCATGCATGAGTACCGCACCGCGAAAATGCGCAAATGTCAGTGCACGAAGTTGGTGTGCACCATTTCCGGTTGCCCCGCAGGGGCGAGAAAATGGCACATTTCTGATTTTGCATAGCAAAAAACGGCGTTCCTATTCTTCCAGTTCGGAAGTTAGGAACGCCGCTTTTGGTTCGGTCTATATTTTGTTTTTCGCTGTGCCTGTCAGGGCCTCACGCTTTGATTCAGCTGATCGACAAACGGCTGCGGACCAGCTGATAGAGATACTCCACGCCGTATTTCAGCGCATCCTCATCCATCAGGTAGCGGCAGTTGTGATGAGGGAAGGTAATACCCTTTTCCTCACTGCGGGCTCCCAGCTCCACAAAAAAGCCAGGGCAGTTTTCCTGCAGAGCGGAGAAATCCTCACCGGGCATCAGGGGATCGATCTCCAGCACAGCGCTTTCGCCGAAATGCTCCTCAATGACCTTGCGGCTGGAAGCCGTCAGGGCCTTGTCATTCATCACGGAGGCATAGCCCAGGGTGAACTTGAAATCGCAGTCCGCACCGTGGGCCGCGCAGATGCCGCGGGCAAGCTCCTCCATCAGCTTGGGGAGCCGCTCCCGGGTCTCCTTGCTGAAGGTTCGGGTGGAACCAGTGATGGCCACCTCACCGGGGATGATATTATACGCCTCTCCGGCATGGATCATGCACACGGACACCACGGCAGGCTCCACCGCCTGGATACGCCGGGAAACCAGGGTCTGCAAGGCTCCCACGATCTCACCGGCGATGACGATGGGGTCCACGCAGGTCTCCGGGAACGCGGAGTGACCGCCCTTGCCGATGACCCGGATATCGAAACGGTCCGTGGCGCTGGTGAGGGCCCCGGGCCGGACACCGAAGGTGCCCGTAGGGAAGTTTGAGCTCAGGTGCATGCCGTACAGCTCGTCTACCCCCTTCATCACGCCGGCCTTCAGCATTTCCACCGCGCCGCCGGGAGGCAGCTCCTCCGCATGCTGGAACAGGAACCGCACCTCGCCCTTGAGGCTGGTCCGCTCCGCCGCAAGCAGCTTAGCTGCCGCAAGCTGCATGGCCGCATGGCCATCGTGGCCGCAGGCATGCATGACGCCGGGCACTGTGGAGGCATAGGGCAGCCCAGTCTCCTCCTGAATGGGAAGCGCGTCAATATCCGCCCGCAGGGCCAGTACCGGACCGGGCTGGACCCCTTTCAGCACCGCTACCACGCCTGTTTTGGTGGGAAATTCCAATGTCAGACCCGGGATCTTTTTCAGTTCCTCCGTCAGGTAAGCCGTTGTATGGACCTCCTGAAAGGAGAGCTCCGGGTTCTGATGCATATGGCGCCGCCAAGCGATTATATCAGGCTCAAGCGCCAGGACCTCTTCTGAAATCATATTCATTACTCCTATTCTCAAGGGTGCTTCAATCGTTCAACTTGTATGAAACAACCGCAATTCCCGTTTAAAATTATGGTATGGTATGACCTTGACTTTTTTCCCCAGAAAGATATCATTAAAATGTCTTATTTTTGACATACGAAACGGAGGGGACACCGCTATGCTGAAAGATATCGCCGAAGCTATGCTGGGCAGATGCCCCTTTGACCTGGTAATCCGCAATGTGCAGATCGTCAATGTGTTCAGCGCCTCTATTGTAAGCGGATCTATCGGCATTGTCAACGGTCATATCGCCGGGGTCTTTGGCCCGGAAGAAGCGCTGGAGGGCCGCCGGAGCATTGATGGCGGCAACGCTTATGCCCTGCCTGGCTTCGTGGATTCTCACATGCATCTGGAGAGCAGTATGCTGACGCCGGAGCATTTTGCTCAGGTGGCCCTATCCTGCGGCACAACCACGGTATGCGCCGACCCCCATGAAATTGCCAATGTCCTTGGCATTGAGGGCGTCCGGGGCCTGGCAGATGCCTGCCGGTCCCTGCCCCTGCGGGTGCTGCTGACCGCCCCCTCCACCATTCCCTCCGCTCCCGGTCTGGAGGATTCCGGTTTTGATGTTGGCCCCGCTGAGATGGAGGCCCTGCTGGATATTCCCGGCGTGGCTGGATTAGGCGAGGTCATGGATTTCAACGCCGTCGCCGCCGGGGATGAGCGGATGCTCTCCGTCATCGAAGCTGCCGCCAACCACGGCGTTTTTCTGGATGGCCATGTCTCCGCCCTCACCGGCCGCCGCTTGCAGACCTTCCGGGCCATGGGCATCGACAGCGACCACACCGTTCCCTCTGCTGAAAAGCTCCGGGAGGAGCTGGCTCTGGGCTTCACGGTGCAGGTACAGGAATGCATGCTGAACCGGGAAATCGTCCAGGCCATGAATGATGCACCGGTGCAGGACCGCATCTGCCTGGTGACGGACGATGTTCCCCTCCCCCGGCTGATGCGTCAGGGGCATTTGAACTTTGTGGTGGAACGGGCCATCGAACTGGGTCTTGACCCCATCCGGGCCATCCGGTATGCCACCATCAACCCTGCCGTCCGGCTGCGGCTGTATCACACAGGCGGCATCGCCCCCGGCATGGAGGCTGATATACAGCTGGTGCAGGATCTGCGTCATCCCAGACCGGAGCTGGTGCTCCGGGCCGGAGAGATCGTCTGGGACCATGGCAGCTATCTGCCCCATACCGCCCCTTACCAGATCCCGGACCATCTGCGAAGCTCTGTTCATCTCCGTCCCGTGACGGAAGCGGACTTTGCCGTCAAGGTGCCGGTACGCCCCGGCTTCTCCGGCGGCACCGCCGTGGTGAATCTGATCGGCCAGGATGGCGTCTCCATCCGCACCCAGCGGGTCCGGAAGGCCCTGCCCCTGTCCGCTGAAAGAGACGGCTTTGCCTGTCTGAAAACAGCTCCTTACTTAAAAATGGCAGTATTCAACCGCTACGGCCGGGATCAGCACGGCATCGGCCTGTTGACCGGCATGGACGGTGTCACTGGTGCCGCCGCACTGACCTACGGCCACGACTGCCACAACCTGACGGTCTATGGCAGTAATGACACTGATATGGCTCTGGTGGCCAACACCCTCCGGGAATCCCAGGGTGGGCTCTGCACCGTGGAAAACGGCAAGGTACTGACCCTCATCCCGCTGCCTCTGGCGGGGCTGATGTGTGATCTGCCTCCGGAGGTACTGCTGGAGCAGATGGAACAGCTCCTGTCGGACTGCCGCCGCATGGGCTTCAACCATCAAAATTTGCTGACGTTCTTCACCCTTATGCCGCTGGCGGTTTCGCCGGAGCTGAAATGCACGGATCGGGGTCTGGTGGATGCGCTGCACAAGCGGCTTCTGCCTTTGATTGACGAGATAAAGGAGATAAGTTCGGATGGAACGTAAACACCGTGCACTGCTGCTGGCACTGCCCACCGTATTGACCCTGCTGTTTTTCTTCGTGGCACCGATGGTCTACATTCTGGTCCACACCCTGCATGAAAACGGTTTTTCCGATTTTGTGGATTTCTTCGGAGATCCCTTTTACCGCAACATCCTCTGGGTCACCCTCCGGGTGTCCCTGGTGTCCACCGCCATCTCCCTGGTGCTGGGCTATCCCACGGCTTTTTACATGGCCCGGACTAAGTCCCGTATGAAGCAGGTCATGATGATTGTGATCCTGTTTCCCTTTTTGGTCAGCGCCGTGGTCCGTTCCTACGGCTGGATGGTCATTCTGGGAACCAACGGCCTTTTGAACCAGCTGCTCCAGTCCTTGGGGCTCATCTCCGCCCCTCTGAAAATCCTGAACACGGAGACAGCGGTCATCATCGGTATGATCCACCTGCTGGTGCCCTATATGGTCCTCTCTCTGGTGGGGGTGCTCCAGAGCATTGACCCTAACGTGGAGTACGCGGCCTACAGCTTGGGTGCCTCTCCTCTGCAGACCTTTTCCAAGGTGGTGTTCCCCCTGAGCCTGCCGGGCATTATCTCCGGCTGCGTTCTGGTGTTCACTATGAGCATGACCTCTTACGTGACGCCCAAACTGCTGGGCGGTTCCAAGTTCCGGATGATGGCCACCATGGTGGTCCAGGAGATCAATGTGAATTTTGACTGGGGTGCGGCCTCCGCCATCAGCTATATTCTGCTGGCAGTGATCCTGCTGGTGCAGATCGCGGTGGTGCTGTGCACCTCCGGATATATGAAACGTATGGGAGGAGGAAAGTGATATGCGCGAAAAAGATGTGAATCTGCCCTGCCGGATCTTTGCCATTCTGGTGATGCTGTTCCTGCTGGCGCCTCTGGTGGTGATTGTCATCGCCTCCTTCACGCCCACAGCCCTCATCACCTTCCCGCCCCAGGGCTTCTCCCTGAAATGGTACGCCAATATTTTCGGTTCCTCCACCCACTTTATGGATGGTCTGGTGAACAGCCTGAAAATCGGTATTCTGGCCACAGCGGCGGATATCCTGCTGGGCGTCACGGCGGCCCTATCCGTCTGCCGGTACAGCTTTAAGGGCAAGGACGCTCTGCTGAACTACTACACCTCTCCCATGTATGTGCCCAGTGTGGCCTTCGCCTTTGTTTTGCTGCAGGTCTACAGCCAGATCGGCGGTGTGTCCGGTATGCTGCGCATTTTCATCGGTCACCTCATTATCATTCTGCCCTACATCGTGCGGAACACGGTGTCTGTACTCCATGTGTTCAACTGGACGCTGGAGGATGCGGCTACCTCCATGGGAGCCACCCCTATTCAGGTGTTCTTCAAGATCACCATTCCCTTGGCCCGGCCCGGCATCATGGCCGGTGCGCTGCTGGCTTTTTTGTATTCCTTTGACGAGGTGGCCTTGAGCAGCCTGCTCTCCACCCCGAGGTTCATCACCCTGCCCATCCGCATCATGAACTATATGGAGCTGACCTTCGACCCCACTCTGGCCGCCATCTCCACACTGCTGATCCTGGCATCTCTGGTTCTGATCGTACTGATGGAGAAGTTTGTAGGGTTGGACATGTTTGTTAAGTGAGAACGGAAAGGTGTAAACTATGGCTACTTTGGAATTACAGGGACTGACCAAGCGATTCGGCGAGTTCACTGCGGTGGATTCCATGAACCTGAAGGCCGCCGAAGGCGAGATGATCGCCCTGCTGGGCGGCAGCGGCTGCGGCAAGACCACCACACTGCGCATGATTGCCGGCTTTACTGAACCCACCGCCGGGCAGATCCTGGTGGACGGCAAAAACGTTTCCACTATCCCCCCCTACCGCCGCAATATCGGCATTTTCTTCCAGAATTACGCGCTGTTCCCCCACATGACGGTTTTTGAAAACGTGGCCTTTGGTCTGAAGCTCCAGAAGCTGCCCAAAAACGAGATCCGTGAGCGGGTGGAGCACATGCTCGCTCTGGTAAAGCTTACCGGCATGGACAAGCGTTATCCTCGGCAGCTCTCCGGCGGTCAGCAGCAGCGGGTGGCCCTGGCCCGGGCTCTGGTGACCCGTCCCTCCATTCTGCTGCTGGATGAGCCCCTTTCCAACCTGGACGCCAAGCTCCGGGTGGAGATGCAGGTGGAGATCAAGCGCATCCAGAAGGAGCTGGGCATCACCACCATCATCGTGACCCACGACCACGAGGAGGCCGTCTCCCTGGCGGACCGGGTCATCGTTATGAACGCCGGCCACATTTTGCAGATTGGCAAGCCCCAGGAGGTCTTTGACAGGCCCGCCTCTCCCTTTATTGCAGACTTTATGGGCTTTTCCACCTTTCTTCAAGGCATCGCCGCCGGAGCAGAGGGAGATATGCGCCTGATCCGCTGCGGTGCTCACACGCTCCAGGTCCCGGCAGAGGCCGCCCAGGAGCTGACTGAGGGCGACGCATGCATTCTGGCCATCCGCTCCGAAAACATCCGGACTGCGGAGCAGGAAGGTGTCAATACTGTCCGGGGCACCGTCAAAAGTGCCACCTACAAGGGCCATACCACCCGGCTGGAGGTCTCCGGCTGCTTTGAGGAAATGGTATACCCCGCTATCCACGAATATGCGGACGTGCAGGAGGGCAGTGAAGTTCTGCTTCACTTCCCCGCCCAGCATTTCTGTGTATATAAAGACATCAAATAAAATCTGGAGGATGTAAACAAAATGAAAAGCAAGCGCATTTTTACACTGATGCTGGCTCTAGTCATGACCCTGAGCCTGGCCGCCTGCGGCGGCAGCAAGCAGGAGGAAGCTCCCGCTGATAACGCCGGAAACGGCGAAGCAGCTGGCGATACTCAGGATTTCGGCGGCGCTGAGCTGGTTGTTGCTACCTGGGGCTGGGCCGAGGCCGGTCTCAAGACCCTGGCCGCCGACTTTGAGTCCAAGTACAACTGCACCATCGTGGTAGACCCCACCAGCGGCAACGGCGACCGTCTCAACAAGCTGATGGCTGAGCAGAACGATCCCACCGCCGATGTGGCCCTGCTGACCAAGAGCTTTGCCCAGACCGGCAATGAGGCAGGCCTGTTTGAAAAGATCGACACCAACATCGTCACCAGCATCGGCGATCTGTATGACATCGCTGTCAACGCCGACGGCTACGGCCCCTGCTACTCCCTGTGCCGCTACGGCATCATGTACAATGCCGACGCTCTGGAGAAGGCCGGTCTGCCCGCCCCCACCTCCTACGAGGGTCTGTTTGATGACCAGTATGCGCACATGGTGGCTCTGCCCGACATGACCTCCACCGCCGGCCCCTACATGCTGGTGGCTATGGCCGAGGCCATGGGCGGCAGCCAGGAGGATGTGACCCCCGCCATGGAGCTGATGCAGGAGAAGAAGGACAACATCGATCTGTGGTATTCCACCTCTTCCGACGTTGTCAACGCCTTCACCACCGGTGAGGCCAACATCGCCGTGTTCATGGACATCAATATGCCCAGCCTGACCGACAGCGGCCTGAACATGGTCTGGGTGGACGCCGCCGAGGGCTCCTTCTCCGCTCCCGCTACCGCCAACGTGGTGAAGAACTGCAAGAACCCTGAGCTGGCCCAGCTGTTTGTGGAATACCTCATCAGCAAGGACACCCAGGACAAGATCGCTGAGGTCATGAACGAGGCCCCCGTGAACAAGAACGCCACCATGGACGATTCTCTGAAGACCTATCTGGCCTTCGGCGACGAATCCATGAACGCCCTGAAGGAATTTGACGAGGCCTACATCACCGCCAACAAGGAAGCCTGGATCGATACCTTCCAGCGCACTGTTGCCGTTCAGTAATTTCCCCGACCATACAAAAACGGAGGAGACGCCCCGGCGTTTCCTCCGTTTTTTTAACAACTGACAAGGAGAAGAGCCTGCCATGAAGCTGACTGTCTTATCGGAAAACGCCGTTCTGTACCCCGGCCTTGAGGGGGAATTCGGCCTGTCCGTCTACCTGGAGGAAGGAGATACCCGCCTGCTGTTCGACGCCGGGGAGCGGGACGCCTGCCTGCGGAACGCGGAGAAGCTGGGTATCGACCTCCGGCGGGTCACTGCCGTGGCGTTCAGTCACAACCACCGGGACCACTGCGGCGGCCTGCTGTCCCTGGCGGCGGTCCTGCCGCCGGAAGTTCCCATTTACGCCCACACCGGCTTTTTCATCCGGAAATGGTGGGACCACCGGTGCGACCCGCCCCAGCAGGAGACCTATGCCCAGACCCTGGAGCTGGTAGGCCCGCCTATGGAACCCTCTTGGTTCTTCCAGCAGGGCCTGACCGGTTTCCGCTGCCTGGCGGACGACACGGTGGAGATCGGCCCTCATGTGTATCTCCTGGGGAATTTCCCCGTCCCCGGACCAGAGGAGGCGGTGCATCCCTCCTCGGTCATGGAGGGGCCGGATGGCCGCCTGGTGCTGGATACCTTCCCGGAGGAGCAGGTCTGCGTGGTGGATACTCCGGCGGGGCTGGTGGTACTCACCGGATGTGCCCACAACGGCATCCGCAACATTCTCTCCACGGTGGAACGGCGCTTCCCGGAGCGGCCCATCCAGGCCGTTTTCGGCGGTACCCACCTGGTACCCCCGGACCCGGAACGCATTGCCCGGACGGCAGACTATTTCCGGCACAGCTCCATCACCTGTGCCGGTGTCTGTCACTGCACCGGCCCCATGGGTCTGGAAGTCTTTGCCCAAACAGTGCCCGCCTATCTGCCTACCGGCGCAGGCTTGGTATGGCAGACGCCCTCTTTCGCAAGGACATCCGCAGGCAGAAAAGAGAGTTGACCGCCATACGGAAAGCCCGCAAACCCAGAAATAAACCCCCCGGATACCTTATCCTCCCTGTCAGGGGAGCAAGGTATCCGGGGGTTTTATCTATTACGGAATCGAACAGTCCTGCCCCGCTGTACGGTTTCTCACCGGATCATTCCCGCAAGGTAGTCCCAGAAGGCGCTGACCATGCTCTGATCGCTGATGACGAAGGCGGACATGGGTGCATTGAGGGCCGCCTTGTCCGTTAAAAGCAGATTCAGCATCCCATCTGCATTCTGCTGGACGGAGAAGGAAATGAGGGCGGCGGTGTTGGCATAACCGGTCTCCATACGCCCCTCCGATAAAAAAAATCAGAAAAACAGCAAGGAGGAATCTGATCGCTCATCCCGATTACCGTTGCACAGGTCTTACGGCTTATTTTTGCAAATAGTTTATTTGATTCGACGGGAATCCCCTTACAATGCATATCTAATAGCCTGAGATACACAGCAGCAGGAAGCCATTCCGCAAAGCCGCAGGTTACCCAGACAGCCCGGAGTCCCTTTGCGGAAAACTTTTGAAGGGGAGCGATTTTTATGAAAAAGCGCGTATCAGCGCTCCTCCTGGCACTTGTGCTGTGTCTCACACTCCTTCCGGCAGCGGCGGGCACAGCGGTCTATGTCAGCAGCAGCGGCAATGATGGGACCGGTGACGGCTCGGCGGACAAGCCCTACGCCACGCTGGCCAAGGCGGTCGACGCAGCGGAGAACGGCGCGACGGTCTATGTCATGAGCAACCTGACTATGAAGGAGTGCGCCCGTTTTTACAGCAAGTCGCTGACGATCACCAGCGGCGAGGGAGGGCCTTACACCGTCACACGCAGCGAAGGCTTTGCCACGCAAAATGACATCGCCCGCAGCTGGTACAACCCCGCCATGGTCGAGGTGCAGACCACCGGCAGCGAGGGCGCCAGACTGACCCTGACGAACATCATTTTTGACGATGCCGGCAAGAAAGAGGGCACGGTGTTTGCTCAGGCCGTCAGTGATGGTTCTGTCGGCGCTGCCAGCAACGATAATCTCGTTTATGTGCAGGACGCCATCATCGCCTCCAACGCAACCGTCCCCAGCACGATCACACTGGGTAAGGGCGCGGTGCTGCGGAACTTCGGCGGTATGTCTGCTGTACGGGTGACAGATCAGGCCAAACTGGTCATGAAATCCGGCAGCGTGATTGAGGATGTTGTCAACAACTGCCAGCATCCCAATGCAGCAAAGCTCCTAATCCGCTTTATGATGGGCGGTACAGATGGTGATACCAGCGGCAATGATCCATTCAACACCCTGGGCGGTTGGCCTGTCCGCGATGATATTGAACCGGCAGAGGGCTCAGTGCCTCTGGAGGACTGGAACCTGATCCATGTGAGCACTGAGGACATTTACTATAATATCAACAAAGTGCGCGATTTCTGGACAACGCTGGGATAAAGGGTACCACACCCCGGATTGCAACTATGCAGATGTTGGATGTTGCTGAGCTATTTAGTATTTGTACTACCTGCCCTAAAAACGAACGGGGGTGTCATCGCAGCCATCGGCGAAGCGCTTGAGATTGCAAGAATTCTGTAATATTTTTGAAAGCCACATAATCAGGCGGAGATAGGGAAAACCTGGCTCCGCTTTTCTTTTTATCGAGGTGCGTCAAGCTCTTTTATATTTTTCCGACCATTGTAGCATTTCATCCTAAAAAGCAAAAGGGGCACCCTTCTCAGGGTGTCCCTCTTCTGGTGGGTTAGGTTGGAATTGAACCAACGTAACCGTCAAAGCTAACGGCGTATAAAAGGCCGCCATCTCAAGGAGCCGTTCGCTCACTGAGATGGCGGTCATCTATTTTTGCGGCATATAGCATTCTTCCGGGGCTCTCGCGGGAAGCAGCTTTTCGGCCCATGCCTCATCTGTTTCGCTTAGACCCGGCGCATTTTGCAGGAGCCAGAGCAGATAGCGGTACGGATCTAAACCGTTCTCCTTCGCCGTTTCAATCAGACTGTAGATCACACTGCTGGCCTGAGCACCACCAGGGGTATTGGCGAAGAGCCAGTTTTTGCGGCCCATCACAAAGGGCTTAATACTGCGCTCGGCACGGTTGTTGCTCAGTTCCAGACGGCCATCCTCCAGATACCTTGTCAGGTACGGCCACTGCTCCAGCAGGTAGTGAATGGCCCTGCCCATCGCGGATTTCGGCGCTGTTTTCACCTGCATCTCATTTGCCCATGACAATAATGCGTCTAAAACAGGTTTTTCCTGTTCCAGCCGCTTCTCATACCGTTCTTCCGGCGTCAGTTCTGCAAAAGCTTCCTCCAGCTTGAATAGCCGGGAGCAATAGCATTCGCCAATCGCTGCCGGAGAGTCCTTCTGCTTTTCCTTTGGCAGCGTTTGCAGCGCCTCATCAAATTTTCGCCGTGCGTGTGCCCAGCACCCAACCACACGGATATTCTCCGGCAGCTTGTGGTAGCCCTGGTATCCATCCGTGTGCAGCCAGCCGGAAAAGCCCTTCAGAAAGTTCTCTGCATGCTCCGCTTTCCGTGTGGACTGGTACTCATACAGGACAATGGCCTGCTCCGCACAGCCGCTGGTCCGGTACAGCCACATATAGGACTTGCTGGCGGAGGAACGCCCCGGTTCCTTCAGCACCTGCAAGGTCGTTTCGTCGGCGTGCAGCACCGACTCCTTACGAAGCTGCTCGCACAGCGTATCGTAGACTGGCCGCAGCCACTTCTCCGAAGTGTTCAGCAGCCAGTTGGCCATGGTCTGCCGGGACAGCTTCAGGCCTTGGCGCTCAAATTCCTGCTGCAACCGGTACAGTGGGGAGTACATGACAAATTTCTGTGTCATGATGTGAGCCACTGCCTCCGCGGAGGCAAAACTGCCGGACAACAGCGCAGGTTCCTTCGCCGCCTTCACAATGTTGGCTTCACCGGTCTCTTGCTCACAGTTCTTGCAGGCGTAAGTGTAGTACACGTCCTCACGCACCCAGAACTCTGCCGGCTTCATCATTAAGCTGCGGCGGACTTCCTTGCCGATCTCTACCATCTCGCTGCCGCAGGCAGAGCAGATCCGTTCGTTCTCCGGCAGACGGTGCTCCACCACCTCGGCAGGCGTCCCTTCAGGAACAACATCCAGTACATTGCCAGACTGCCGTTTCCGTTCATAGGCCTTCACGGTGACGGGAGCTTTCCCGGCAGAATTCATGCCGAAGATGTAGGCCTCCGCCTCGTTCATAGTCAGGCTCAGCTGGTCCATGACCAGCTGCTCCGCCTGCTCTGAGGAGCGGCCAAACAGCTTCTTCTTGGACAGCTTCAGCTGCTCCAGCAGCCACTCGTTCTGCAATGTAAGGCTGGTTATGACTTGGGCCTGCTCCTGTTCAAGGGTGGCAAGCTTTGCTTCCAGTCTTGCATGTTCCGCCTCAAGCTTGATGCGCTCTGCTTCAAGCCTTACTCGCGTTGATTCCATCTGCGCTTTTTCCTGTCGGAGCTGTTCATATTCCGCACGGGAAATGGTCACCATTTCGTCCGTGTTGTTTGTCTGATTTTCTCTGTTTTCCATGAGAAAATTATACTACAAAACAGCGAGAAAAGCCAGTGTTTTCAATGGGTTTCAGGCAATTTTCCCGTTCAGACCGCAGTCAATCCTGTCACCGGCCGGTGGGCCTTTGGCTGCTCGATTTGCAGTCCCTCCATGAGCCAGCGGTACTGCTGCGGCGTTAGCGTCTTTACCTCGGATTCCGAGCGCGGCCACTGGTATGCCCCTTGTTCCAGGCGTTTATACAGCAGGATGAAGCCGTCCTTTTCCCAGTACAGCCCCTTGATGCGGTCTCGCCGCCGTCCGCAGAGCAGAAATAATGTGTTGGTGAAGGGGTCTAACGCAAACTGCTGCTGGACCAGCCGCGCCAGACCATCTATGCCCTTGCGCAGATCCGTGTAGCCGCAGGCGATGTAGACCTTGTCCGCTCCGGCGAAATCGTTCAGCATAGGCGCAGAAGCTCCACCAGTTTTTTCATCTGTTCTGTGTCACAGCTGGGATATATGTCCAGACTGGCATTGCCGATGCGCAGCGTAGCGGAACGTTCCGTTGTGTTGCAGCACACCTGTTTCGGTACTGGTAATTCTGCAAATGCAACCGCAGGCGTTTCAGACAGTGCCTTCGCTGTACTGGCAACAGACAATAGCTCCCGTTCCCAACGATAGTATGTAGTTGTCGTTGTTCCCCTCTCCCTGCACCACTGCCGGACTGACAACCCGCTGCTTCTGCAATCCTGAATTGCTTCTGCCCATTCCTGCAGCCGTGCCTGGTGCTTCAACTCTATGGATGTCATGGCGTATCCCCCCTGACGTTAATAGTGGTGGAACGTTGCGCAACGTCCCACCACTATTATCCCATAGGAGTCTATACGCCGTTAGCTTTGACGGTTACGAACCAACGATGTTTCAGATGTCACGGTTTTACAGACCGCTGCGATCGCCAACTACGCGCACTGACCCATATGGCGGAGAGCGCAGAACTCGAATCTGACACCGTGCGGTGCGATCCGCTTAGCCAAATGCCTGCTGCCAGCATGGAATGCGGGCCTATTTCATGAAGGCTTCCGAGCTGCGTGACCGCTTTACGGCCGCAAGACGCGCGGGGAAAACGGATTCCTGCCTCAAAAGCTTAGTTCGCCCATCCTGCTTGATCATTGATGAAATCGGCCATTGCGAATTCGATAAAGAGAATACGCGGCTGTTCTTTGACCTGATCGACCGTCGCTACAACAAGGAAGGCAGTTTTAACATGGTTTTCACCAGCAACAAGAATCCGGCTCTCTGGCGTGAGGACTTTAATGAGGACTCTACACTTCTGTGTGCGCTGGACCGCATCTTTGATGAAGCTACGGTATTCAAGCTGCGGGGCGAGAGTTTCCGCGGGAAGAAACTGGATACAGTTTCTGTACAGACTGGCAAAGTAAAGGCCGTTGAGCTGCTGGCTGACCAGCAAGAAGAATAATATTTATTTGCCAATCTGGGTTGTTGGTACTATGAAATTCTATCGATTGGCTTCCGGTTTTCCGACAAAAAGCGGTTCGTTGCTCCCGACAAAACGGGGTCGCGAACTCCCGGCACTAACACCATCTTGAACAACACCACCGGGTCGATGCTGGGGCGCCCATTATCCTCACAATAGAGCGGCTCCACCATTTCATACAGCTATGTGAAGTCCACCGCTGCATCTATCTTTCGCAGCAAATGCTCCTTCGGCACCAGTTGGTCTATGACTACGAACTCTACCAGATCTCGATCCATTTTCCCGTGTTCCAGCATCTTGCATCACCCTTGCCCATTCTACCATATCTATCAGAAAAAGCCCAGCTCCAGCCGGACTTTTTCGACAGACTGAAGCCGCCCGGTGAGGGCGGCTTTTTTATTTTGCAGTCCCCAAAATCGCTAAGATTAAAAAGAGGATCGCAGGATGATTGCTTTCAATATGTTGCAAGCGAAAAAAGATAATACCATTATGGAGGTTCAATGAATGCTTCAACTACGGGGGCCGTACTGCTTATTCAATCAGCTTTAAGGCGATTGAATAAGGGGTTAGATCTTCCGTGTGAAAAGGTCGGGAAGCTGTTAGCGGCTCTGCCGCATTCCGGATACCCCATACCTCTTGCGGGTAAAGGTGAGCAGAGCTACGCTCGCAGGCGGGTTTTGAGGATGGCCCTGGTTTTCGGATGCAGGACCCACGGAAATTGGCTGTGCCAACGGTGTTATCCCACTCATTACAGGGAGAACCGTCATTTTTGTCACGCCGTGTTTTGTCTGTCGATTGCTTTTACATTACGCAGGAAAATCGTGCCAAAGCAAACCAACTCCGTCAGCCCACAGTTTTCCAGTGTTTATCGACCCGATTCAGGACTTCACAGCCATCTTCCGTGACCAGTACAAGATCCTCTACTCGAACGCCGAATTTGCCGGGCAAATATACACCGGGCTCGATAGAAAAGATCATGCCGGGCTTGGCCAGATTGTGGTTAGCGGAGCTGACATCGCCCTTTTCATGATCATTCTGCCCGATAAAATGTCCCAGCCGATGAGTAAAGTATTCTCCGTATCCGGCCGCGGCGATGTGATCCCGGGCAGCCTTGTCCAAATCGCACAGAGGCACACCAGGGCGCACCATGGACTCCGCCAGTTCGTTGGCTGTGCGGACCAGATCGTGAATGGCCGCAAACTCCGGCGCAGCCTCTTTGCAGAAATATGTTCTGGTCATATCGGAGCAGTAGCGGTTTTTCCGGCAGCCCATGTCGATCACGATGCAGTCCCCCGCTTTCAGCACAGTGTTATCTGGCTCGTGATGCGGGTCAGCGGCATTGGGTCCAAAGGACACGATGGTCTGGAACGACTCATTTTCGCAGCCTTCTGCCGCATACTGAGATACAATATATTCCGCAATTTCCTTTTCCGTCACGCCCTCTTTCAGACGCTTTACGGCGCGTTCCATCACGAGATCATTGATCCGGGATGCCTCCCGCATCAGGTCCTGTTCAACACTGTCCTTGCATGCCTGCACATCATCCACACAGTCAGAGGCCAGTACGCACCGGCAGTCCGGCAGGTGATCCATCAAAGGCAGCAAAAATACAGCAGGCCACTCCTTGTCAATGCCCAGAGGCTTACTGCCGTCTACTTCCTCAGCCACCTTGCCTACACAGTCATCGGTATCAGAGAACCAGATTTTCCGGCAATTCGCTTCCGGCTTCGGGAACAGGCTGTTGAGAAACAGGGCGTGATTGCCGTCCCGGCGCAGATACAGCACCAGCATCCGCTCATAGGGGAACACATAATACCCTGTCAGATACCAAATACTGTTGGGGTTGCTGACCAGCATCTGTTCCAGGCCCATCTCCTCCATAGCGGCGAGGACCTTTTTGATACGCTCCTGATACATGTTACTTCTCCTTTTTCAAGAACACAGTTTCGATCAGTGTCGGTGAAAGCAGCTGTTTCACCGTCCGCACACCGGTTTTCAGAGACTCCACCGGTGCATACTCAAATCGGCCGTGGGCATTATGTCCGCCGACGGGCAGGTTGGGGCACAGCAGCCCCTGATAGGTCAGCATGCAGCCGTCCGTGCCGCCGCGGATGGGAGAATGGGTGGGATTGGCGATACCCGCGCCCTTCATGGCCGCCTCCGCCAGTTCCACGATCTCCATGTGATCCTTTAAAACCTCGTACATGTTGTAATACTGATCCTGGGTATCCACCGTCACTGTGCCCTTCCCGTAACGGCGGTCGATCTGCTCCGCTGCCGCATCCATAACGGCGATCCGCTGGCGGAAGCGCTCCATGCTATGATCCCGGATGATATACTCCATGGTAGCTTCCTCTACCTTGCCGTGCATCTCCTGGAGATGGAAGAACCCCTCGTACCCTTCAGTATGGCCAGGAGTTTCAAGGGCGGGCAGCAGAGCGTTGTACTCCATAGCGATCAGCAGGGCGTTCTTCATCCGGTCCTTGGAGGTGCCGGGGTGGATGCTGAAGCCATGAATCGTCACCTTGGATTTAGCCGCATTGAAGGTTTCATATTCATAGTCCGTGATATCACCGCCGTCCAGTGTGTAGGCAAAGTCTGCACCGAAACCCTTCACGTCGAACTTACTGGCGCCCAGACCGATTTCCTCATCCGGTGTAAAGCCCAGCTTAATCGTTCCGTGGGGTGTGCCCTCAGCCAGCAATTCTTCCACCGCCTGCAGGATAATGGCAATACCAGCCTTGTCATCGGCCCCCAACAGCGTTGTGCCGTCAGTGCAGACCAGATCCTGGCCGATGAACTTTTTCAGTTCCGGGAAGTCGCTGCCCCTCATCACAATATTCTGCTCCGGATTCAGCACCAGATCGCCGCCATCATAGTGGAGGATCTGAGGCTTCACGTCCTTGCCGGTCATATCCGGCGTAGTGTCCATATGAGCGATCAGTCCGATTACAGGCAGATGCTCACAGCCGGGAGTTGCAGGCAGAGAGGCATACACATAGCAAGTATCGTCTACAAACGCATTGTCCACGCCCATACCGTGCAGTTCTTCTACCAGCAGCCGTGCCATATCAAACTGGCGGTCCGTGCTGGGAGTTGTGCCCCGGTTTGCGTGGTAGTCGCTTTCACTCCACACCTTAGCATAGCGCATCAGACGCGCAACAACATTATCCATAACTGTGATTCTCCTTATTCGTCTTCAGACAGCAGATTTTCGGGGTTCAGGCACTTCAGATCATCCAGCACAAACAAACCGTCCTTCCGGATCAGTACATCGTCGAACCAGATTTCGCCGCCGCCGTACTCCGGAGTCTGGATCTGAATGAGATCCCAATGGACAGCGGATTTATTGCCGTTGGAAGCATTGTCATAGCTGTTGCCCGGTGTAAAATGGAAGCTGCCCGCGATCTTCTCGTCAAAAAGAATATCGCCGATGGGGTGATTGATGACCGGGTTCACACCGAAAGCGAATTCACCCACATAGCGGGCGCCTTCGTCGATATCCAGGATCTCGTTCATGTATTCCGTATTGTTGCTGGTGGCCTTGACGACCTTGCCGTCCTTGAATTCGAGACGCACGTCCCGGAAGAGGAACCCATCATAGGGTGAAGGGCAGTTATAGCTGATATAGCCGTTGACAGAGTTCTTCACCGGGGAGGTGTAGATCTCGCCATCGGGAATGTTGCGATTGCCGTGCATGCCAAAGCAGGGGATGTCCTTGATGGAGAAGGTCAGATCCGTACCGGGAGAAACGATGTGTACCTTGTCGGTGCGGTCCATCAGGGCCTCCAGATGCTCCATGGCCCGGCCCATTTTCTCATAATCCACCAGGCAGGCCCGGAAGTAGAAGTCTTCGTATTCCTCTGTAGACATGCCGGCCAACTGGGCCATAGCGTCATTGGGATAGCGGAGGACACTCCACTTGGTGTGGTTGCAGCGCTGATCCAGATGAATGGGGCCCCAGTAATACTGGCGATAGCGGCGCTGGGCTTCGTCGCTGATATTGTGCCACATGCTGATATTGGTAGTAGCGCGGATATCGATGTAGGCATCCATGTCCTTCATGCGCTCCAGTTCATAAAGGCCTCCGGCGGCTCCGTCCAGTGGGACGGGCAGGAGCTGCTGGGCAAGTCCATCGACAAGATCATCTCCACCGGCATCGCCATGAGTCCGGAGGGCCGCCGGGTCTTCCCGGATATGACGGTGCTGGAAAATCTGAAGATCGGGGCCTATCTGCGCCGGGACAAGGCGGAGATCGAAAAAGACATCCAGTGGGTGTACAGCCTGTTTCCTCGTCTGGAGGAGCGGAGCTGGCAGCTGGCGGGCACCCTCTCCGGCGGCGAGCAGCAGATGCTGGCCGTGGGCCGTGCCCTCATGTCCCGCCCCAAGCTGATGATGCTGGATGAACCGTCTCTGGGCCTGGCCCCGCTGGTGGTGCAGGACATCTTCTCCATCATCCGGGAGATCAACCGGCAGGGCGTCACGGTGCTACTGGTGGAGCAGAACGCCAACATGGCCCTGAAGATCGCGGACCTCGCCTATGTGCTGGAGACCGGCACCATCACCATGTCCGGCACCGGCGCGGAGCTGCTGGCGGACAGCCGGGTGAAGGAAGCGTATCTGGGAAAAAGCAGCTGATTTCTGCCGAATACACGCAATGCCCGAAGGAACATCTCCTTCGGGCATTTTTCTGCGGGAATCCAACCTTCTGCTGACCGCAAAAAAGCCGCCGGGGAGATCAACTCCCCGGCAGCTTTTTCACTCGTTCAATTTCTGAAGTGCGGTCTCGGATGCGCATACGTGCCTTAGCACATTAGCAGGATAAGTTTACGTGCTCCATCAGGTCGATGAGGACCCGAATGCCCTGCAAATAGGCTCGCACCGGGATGCGCTCGTTGGTCCCGTGGACGCCGGTGGCCGCTTCCTGCGGCTCCGCCATGAAAGGACTGCACCGCAGGCAGGTGTCACAGATCTGCTCATAGTGGTGGGCGTCCGTGGCCCCCACGGTCATGGACGGCAGAAATACCACGCCAGGGTAATATCTCTGCAATCTCGGACAGCGCGGGTTTCTCGCAGCACGGCTGACAGATAGGCCCTGCTCTTGTGAGGCTTCCCGCTTGAGAGCGGTCTCTTTCAGTTCCTTTTGCGGGAGGGGAATTTTGCCCGAAGACTTTCCAGTCGGTTCAGGGCATTCAGAAGCGTCTCGTCCTTCTTGGCAAAGTGGAAGCGGATCAGATGATTCACCGGCTCGCGGAAGAAGCTGGAGCCGGGCACTGCTCCGACGCCTACCAGCCGGGTCAGATCCTCGCAGAATTTCAGATCGCTGTCATAGCCGAATTCGGAAATGTCCAGCAGGACATAATACGCCCCCTCCGGATCGTTGTGGATGATGTGCAGATCATCCAGTCCCTTGAGGAACAGCTCCTTCTTGTGGGTATATTTCGCCAGCAGATCATCGTAGTAATCCTGTCCGAATTTCAGTCCCGGGATCACAGCCTCCTGTAAGGAAAAAGGCTAACCCCTCCCAAACTGCTTTGGAAGAGGTGTGCGCCTTTTATTAATCATTTTTTCCAAGTCTCAATTTCTGCCTGGCAAAAATTTAAACACTTTGTCCCGCTTACTCCACAGCTTGGCCAGTCCGCATCACCAGAACTGGCTGATCTGCATGCCTAAGCTCCGCCCTTTGCGGCAAGTGTCTCTGCCGCTCAGTCCAGCGCCGCCAGCGGCTACCAAGACAGTCCGCGCTCACCTTTCTCGCCGAAGTCCTATCAGGAAAATAAGAAAGATACTTGGCGCAGCTCCGTTTTTTCTCCGGCGGTGTTTGACAACGCCCTTCCCTGCGGTATAATAACCGTATTGTAAGCTTGCCGGAAACGGCGCAGTTCAAAGGAAGGATGACGTGCTATGACCATGGATACCAAAGCTCTGCTGGCAGAGGCGGAAGCCCTGAAGCCCCAGCTTCTGACGGATCGCCGAACCCTGCACAGGGACCCGGAGGTGGGCCCCTCCCTGCCCCGCACCGCCGCCTATGTGACGGAACGGCTGACGGCGCTGGGGTATACGCCCCGCCCGCTGGCCGGGGGCGTGGTGGCGGACATCACCGGTGAGGACACCGGCCGGTGCGTGCTGCTCCGGGCGGATATGGACGCTCTCCGGGTCCGGGAGGCCACGGGACTGGATTTTCAGTCGGAAAACGGCGCCATGCACGCCTGCGGCCACGATATGCACGCCGCCATGCTGTTAAGCGCCGCCGCTTTACTCAAGCGGCATCAATCGGACTTGAAGGGCACGGTGCGGCTGGTGTTCCAGCCGGACGAGGAGGGCTTCACCGGGGCGAAGTCCATGCTGGCGGCCGGGGTCCTGAAGGATGCGCCGTCGCCCAAAGCGGCGCTGGCCCTTCATGTCAACTCCGGCACCCCCTCCGGCATGGTACTCTGCGGCCGGGGGACGTTCATGGCGGGCTGCACCCTGTTCCGGATCTCCGTCCGGGGCACCGGCTGCCACGGGGCCATGCCGGAGACCGGCGTGGACCCCATCAACATCGCCGCCCACATCTACCTCTCCCTGCAGGAGCTGACCGCACGGGAGATCTCCGCCAAGGAGCCTGCCGTGGTGACGGTGGGCCGGTTTCAGGGGGGGCAGGCCCCCAACATCATCCCGGAGGAGGCGGTGCTGGAGGGCACCATCCGCACCTTTGACCGGGAGCTCAGCGCCCGGATCATGGAGCGCATCCGGGTCATCGCGGAAAACACGGCGGCGGCCTTCCGAGGCAGCGCCCATCTGGAGGAGATCGCCTCCGCGCCGCCGCTGGTAAACGATCCCGCCCTGATGGACCGGGTCGCGGGCTGGGCGGAGGAGCTGGCTGGCAAGGAGCGGGTGTACCGTTTGGATCAGGGCGGCATGGGCTCCGAGGACTTCGCCTCCTTCACCTATGAGCTGCCCTGCGCCTACCTGCTTCTGGGGGCCGGAACGCCGCAGGAGGATCCCCGCTACGGCAAGCCCATGCACAACGAGGCGGTGGTGTTCAACGAGGACGTTCTCCCCACCGGCGCAGCGCTCCACACCCTATTCGCCCTGCGGATGCTGGCACAGGAAACCTGAGCCGTCCCCTCCCCTTTTTGCGGCAAATTCAGACTTTGTTCACCAAAGGCAGCGTCGCCGGTGGTAGTCTATGAGCAGAAAAGAGGGGAATGCTGTCGATAAAGCAGCAATTTCTCCGCAGCGGTAAGGAAGGGTGTGCGCGGGAAACCCAAGAAGGGTGTCCTGCGCCATTAAAATCCTTAGTTTTCAGAACTTTTATAAAGTTCTGAAAACTAACTCGGCGGGGAGAAAAGAATTTTTCGACACGCTGGAGGGGGAACACATATGGAAGAAAAAAAGAAAGGCGGCAAGCGGGCCGCGCCCAACCGCCGTGGCTGGCTGCTGGCGGTGCTGGTATTGGCGGGCCTTGGGATCTGGGGTATTCTGGAATGGTGGGCCCATACCGCGCCGGGGCCGGGCATCTCCGTCAACGAGGAAGCCCTGACCCGCAGGGAGCCGTTTTACCAATATGACGCCCCCGGCGTTACCGCCTATGCCGGGGTGGACGTTTCCAGCTATCAGGGGAACGTGGACTGGCCCGCCGTGAAGGCCGCCGGAGCGGACTTCGCCATGCTGCGGATTGGCTTCCGGGGCTACGGCACCGGGGCTTTGGTGGAGGACAACGCCTTCGCCCAGAACGCCGCCGACGCCGCCAAAGCGGGACTGACGGTGGGCGTTTACTTCTACTCTCAGGCCGTCACGGAGGAGGAAGCCGCCGAGGAAGCCCGGTTCGTGGTGGAGCGGCTCCGGGGGACGAACGTCAGCGGCCCCATCGCCTACGATCTGGAATTTTACACGGCGGATGAGGCCCGGACCGATGACCTCACCGGCGAGCAGGCCACCCAGAACGCCCTCGCCTTCTGCGACGTGATCCGTCAGGCGGGCTACGAGCCGGTGGTCTACATGAACCTCCACTGGGCCGGAAGTATGTACGGCATGGAGGAGCTGGCGCACCTGCCGGTCTGGCTGGCCAGCTACGGCCCCGTCCCGGCGCTGGACCGGGGCGTGACCCTCTGGCAGTACAGCGAGAGCGGCGTTGTGGACGGCATCGAGGGTCCTGTGGATCTGGACCTGTGGTTCACCAAGGAATAGCGCCCCTCAACTCCCCGCGAAAAAAGACGATTTTCATGCGCCGCCCCGCGGCGGCCCCTAAAAAGATCAATGACCAAGGAGGTCACCCCTATGCGGCTTTCTATCAAAACCTGCACACTGGATATGCCCTTTGCGGCCATGCTGGATTTCTGCGTGGCGCAGGGCGTTCAGGCGGTGGAGATCGGCACCGGCAACTGGTCCGGCGCGCCCCACATCGACTTGGACGAACTGCTCGGCTCCGAGACGGCCCGGCAGCGCTGGATGGACCAGCTTCGCCGCCGGAATATCGCCCTGTGCGCCCTGAACTGCTCCGGCAACCCCCTTGCCTTCCAGAGGGACTGGGAGGTGACGGAGAAAACCTTCCGTCTGGCGAAGCTGCTGGGCGTGGAGAAGATCGTGATGATGAGCGGCCTGCCCGCCGGCTGTCCCGGCGACAAGACCCCCGTCTGGATCACCACCAGTTGGCCGCCGGAGACCCAGGACATTCTGGACTACCAGTGGAACGAGGTGGCCATCCCCAAGTGGAAGGAACTGGTCCGCATGGCGGAGGACTGCGGCATCCGTCAGATCGCGCTGGAAAACCACGGGATGCAGCTGGTGTACAACCCGGAGACCCTGTTCCGTCTGCGGGAGGCCGTTGGCCCCATGGTGGGCATGAATCTGGACCCCTCCCATCTGTTCTGGATGGGCGGCGACCCCATCGAGGCCGCCCGGGTGCTGGGGGAGCAGGGCGCTCTCTACCACGTCCACGGCAAGGACTCCCGCCCGGAGCGACGGATGGCCGGGCCAAACGGCCTTTTGGACACGAAGCCCATCGACCAGTTCCGCGCGCGTTCGTGGAATTACGTGGCTGTGGGCTGCGGCCACGGCGCCCAGTGGTGGAAGGAGTTTTTCTCCACCGTGCGGATGGCCGGCTATGACGGCGACGTATCTCTGGAAATGGAGGACCTGACCATGCCCATGCTGGAGGGCCACCTAACCTCCCTCCGGGTATTGAAGGAGGCACTGGTGCTGTAACATCGCATGAGTCGGCTTCTGTAAATTCCCCCAATAAAAGTCATAGGAGGCGTGTCTGTTGACACGCCTCCTATGTTCTTATATTTCTTGCATTTCCGGTCATTTCACCGTGCAGGCTGATGGGAAAATGTCCCGTACAGGGGAAATTTCCCCCTCTATTACTGTAATATAGTTTCGCTTTACAGCAGGCCCTGCAGGAAGATCACAACGATCAGCGCCGGCAGAATGAACTGGAAATAGGGCTTCAGCCACCTGGCGAATTTCAGGCCCTTGCCCTTGTTGGCCTCCGCCACATACTTGTCGAAGCTCCAGCCCCATTTGCTGACGCAGAACAGCAGATACACCAGAGAGCCGATGGGCAGCAGCAGGCCGCTCACGAGGAAGTCCTCGCTGTCCAGCACGTCCTTGCCCAGAATGGGGCGGAAGTCGCTCCAGATATTGTAGCCAAACACGCAGGGCAGGCTCAGGAGGGCCAGCAGCACGCCGTTGATGAGCACGGCCTTCTTGCGGCTGATGCCGAAGGTGTCCATGCAGACGGCCAGAATGTTCTCAAACACCGCCAGCACCGTGGAGAAGCTGGCGAACACCATGAACAGGAAGAACAGCGTGCCCCAGAAGCGGCCGCCGGACATGTTCACGAACAGAGGCGGCAGGGTCTGAAAGATCAGCGCGGGGCCTTCACCGGGCGCAACGCCGAAGGTGAAGCAAGCAGGGAAAATGATGGCGCCCGCCATGAGGGCCACGAAGGTATCCAGAATGCAGATCCGCACGGCCTCGCCGGGGAGGGTCTGCTCATCGCTCATGTAACTGCCGAAGATCTCCATGGCGCCGATGCCCAGAGACAGGGTGAAGAACGCCTGATTCATCGCGTCGGTGATGAGGCTGCCGAGACCGTGCTCCCGGATGGTGTCCACGGAGGGCAGCAGGTAGAACTTCATACCCTCAGCCGCGCCGGAGAGGGTCAGGCTGTGGACCGCCAGCACCACGATCAGCGCCAGCAGGCAGATCATCATGACCTTGGTCACCCGCTCCAGACCCTTCTGAAGGCCGAAGCTGCACACGATCAGGCCGGTGACCACCACCAGCTCCGTGAAGATGACCATGGAGCCGGGGCTGCCCAGCATGGTGCCGAACATCCCGGAGATCTCATCGCCGGTCATACCGGCGTGGAAGCCGCCGGTGAGGAATTTGCCGAAGTAGTTCACCATCCAGCCGGTGACGGTGGTGTAATACATCATCAGCAGATAGCAGCCCGCCAGACAGAACCAGCCGTGGATGTGCCACTTGGAGCCGGGCTTTTCCAGATTCTTGTAGGCCAGCACGGCGCTCTTGCGGCCGCCGCGGCCCACCGCCAGTTCCATGGTCATCACGGGGACGCCCAACAGCAGCAGGCACACCAGATAGAACAGGACGAAGTAGCCGCCGCCGTTCTTGCCGGTGATATAGGGGAAGCGCCACACGTTGCCGATGCCGATGGCGCAGCCCGCGCTCACCAGCAGGAAACCCAGCCGGGAGCCGAAGGATTCTCTTTGCATTTCTAAGTACCTCGCTTACACACAACAAATATGCACTTATCTTAGCGGAAAAAATCCCCCTTTACAAGGGGGATTTTTTCATGATAAAATAAGAAAAACTTATTTTGTGTCGTGGGAGGGCGTTATGAATCGAAATCAGCTGAAGTATTTCGTGGCCGCGGCGGAGAGCCGCAGCTTCACGAAAGCCGCCGAGCAGTTCTACATTTCCCAGACCGCCATCACCCAGCAGATCCGTCTGCTGGAGGAGACGCTGGGCTGTCCCCTCTTTGACCGGAGCACCCGGCCCGTGAGCCTGACCTCCGCGGGGACCATCTTCCTCCGGGAGGCCAAGGGGATCTTAGAGCGGATGAGCCGGGCGCAGGAGCGGGTCCACGACGCCTCCACCGGACTCTCCGGCACACTGCGGGTGGGCTACGTCCGGGGGTACGAGCGCAGCGACCTGTCCGCCCATATCCGCCAATTTCACCAGCAGAACAGCAACGTGCTCATCACCTTTTACCGCTGCTCCACCGACGCGCTGGCGGCGGGACTGCTACACCATGAATATGACATCATTTTCACCTGGGACAGTACCAACCTGAAAACCCAGGAGGGCGTGTCCTGCCGCACCGTGGAAAAGGCCCGGCTGGTGGTGGCACTGTACGCCGGACACCCGCTGGCCCAGCGGCAGCAGCTCCGGCGGCAGGAGCTGCGGGGAGAGACCATCCTCTATATGTCCCCTGACGCCGCCGACGATTCCTACGGCGATGCCTTTTTCATGCAGCTTTACAACGAGGCGGGCTACAAGCCCAACATCCTCTTCCGCTCCGCCGACACGGAGAGCATCCTCATGATGGTCTCCGCCGAGGAAGGTATTTCCATCCTCCCCGCCTACTGCGTGGAAAAGCTCTACAACGCCGACAATCTGGTATTTGTCCCCCTCATCGGCGAGGGAGAGGTGGAGGAGATCATCGCCGCGTGGCAGACCACCAACCCCAACCCCGCACTGGCCCGGTTTCTGGCTATGACTCCTCCCCAATGGGAATGAGCCGTCCCGTGTCCGCCCCGACCCGGTGAGAAATGGAGAGCACCGTCCGGTCCGCCGTAGCCCTCTTCAAGGCCCGCAGCACCGCCCGCTCCGTCTCCGCGTCCAGATTGGCTGTGATCTCGTCCAGCAGAAGCAGCTTGGGGTCCGCCGCCACCGCCCGGGCGATGGACAGCAGCTGCCACTGTCCCTGAGAGAAAATGTCCGGGGTGCAGGGGGTGTCATAGCCCTGCGGCAGGGCGCCGATGGCCTCCGCCAGTCCCGCCAGCTCCGCGGCCCGGCGGACCTGCCCCTCTGTGATGGTGTCATCATACAGGGTGATCTGGTCCCGGACGGTGCCGGGGACCGGATGGAACCGCTGCTCCACATAGCCGTACAGTGCCCGCCGCTGCGGGCCGGTGAGGGACCGGGGATCCACGCCCTGAATCCGGACGGTGCCCCGCCGGGGGGCATACAGCCCCAGCACCAGCTTGAACACGGTGCTCTTTCCCGCGCCGGTCCGACCGGACAGGGTAGCCAGCTCTCCCTCCCGGATCTCCATATTTAAGTGGTGCAGAACGTTCTGCCCTGCCTCATAGCCGAAGTCCACATCCCGCAGCTCCACCATGGGAGCGGCGGGATTTTCCGTTTCCGGGGCCACCGGCTCCTGCTCCGGCTGGGCCAGAAAGTCATTGATCCGGCGAACGCCCGCCACGGCGGACTGGATGGTCTGGATCTCCATGCCCAGACTTTCCAGAGGAGAGAAGATCTGGCTGATGTAGTTCATCACCGTCACGGCGGTACCGGCGGTCATGCCGAACAGCGTCAGCACCGCCGGGTCTCCGGAGGCGGACAACAGCATGACCACGCCCACCACAATGGCGTTCACCGTGAGGATCACCGGGGAATACAGGGCGTCATAGAAGTTGGTCCCCTCAATGGCCCGGTAGCTCTCCCCCAGCGCGCCGTCATACCGGGTCTCCATGTAGGTCTCCTTGCCCAGCGTGCGGATGGTGCGGAGATTCCGCACCGTCTCCGGCACATACACGGAGGCCCGGCTCACCGCGTTCCGGTTTTTCAGCTGATTGTGCAGCATCCGCTTCTGGACGAACCGGGTAAAGAGGAACAGCACCGGCAGCAGCGCCAACAGCAGATAGGCAAGTCCCCGGCTGCACTGCCACACCACGATCAGAATACTGAGGATCCGGCAGACGTCCGCCGCCATGCTGATGATCCCGGCGGTGAACAGGGTCTCCACCGTGTCCACGTCCCCCACAAAGCGGGACACCAGCGCCCCCGGCTCCTGACGGTTCAGTTCGTCGGCAGGCAGGCGGCCCTCCTTTTCCATCAGACGGCTCCGCAGGGCGTGGGTGGTTTTCTGGCCGAATACCGTCAACGCGCTCTCCCGGGCGGATTCCAGCCCTCCCGCCAATGCGGTGAAGACCAGATACCACAGGGGCAGGCGGAGGGTTAGCCCCTCCCCGGCGGTGAGGCCGTCCACAATGCGGCCCAGCACCAGCGGCGGCACCAGCGCCGCGCCTACGGCCCCTGCCATCACCGCCAGAATGGTAAAGGACAGCCAGAGGTGGCCTTTCACCGTTTCCAGTACCACAGTCCCTACATGGACTGCTTTTTTGCGGTCATTCATGGCTGTTCTCCTCCCTCTGCGCGTCAAACTGCGCCGCGTAATCCGGGGTATTCCCCACCAATTCCTCGTGGGTCCCCACCTTGGCCTCCCCGTTTTCCAGCCAGATCACCTGATCCAGCTCCGGGAACAGGTACAGCCGGTGGGAGATCAGAATCACCACGCTGTCCGCCGCCAGACGCCGCAGATGGACGAAGATCTCCGTCTCCGTGGCCCGGTCCAGCGCCGAAAAGGGATCGTCCAGAATCAGCAGAGGCCTTTGATGGGCCAGCGTCCGGGCCAGCGCCAGCCGCTGGGCCTGACCGCCGGAAAGCCGGACGCCGCCGGTGCCCACCCGGGTCTCCAGCCCCTCCGTCATGGCCGCCACTTCGCCGTCCAGACACACAGCCCGGAGGTAGTCCATGGGATCGCCCGTGTCTCCCAGCAGCACATTTTCCCGGATCGTGCCGCTGAACAGCTCCGGATCGTGGCCCAGATACCCCACGAGGCCCGTCCGCTCCCAGGGGGACAGCTCCGCCAGCTCCCGGCCGTCCAGCCGGATGCTGCCGCCGTAGGGCTGCTCGCAGAGGAACGCCTTGCCCAGCGTGGATTTGCCGCAGGCCACCGGCCCGGTGACGCCGATGATCTGCCCCCGGCAGGCGGTCAGATTCAGCCCGGAGAACAGCGGCGTGTCACCGGGATAGCCGCAGGTGAGGCCCCGGATCTCCAGACGCTCCACCCTGCCGGCAGAAACGGCAGGCACAGCGGGGATCTCCCGCATTAGAGGCTGGATGCGCTTCCAGGACACCTGTGCCTTGTGGACTGCGTTGAACAGCTTCGCCGCCTTGGAAGATTTGGTGGCCAGCTTGGTAAAGCAGGCCAGAAACGTGGTGAATTCCGCGATGGACCAGACCGTCCAGCCGGTGCCCAGCACGTTTTTCCCGCCGAAATACAGGATCAGCGCCGCCCCGATCATGGAGAGCACCCGGTACAGCGGCGGCAGGGACGCTGTCCACAGGTTTGCCTTTACAGCGGCGTGTTCGTAAGCGGTGAGGTGCTCCTCATAGGCTGCCCGGCGCTCCTCCTCCCGGCCAAAGACCCGGTAGGTCAGGGCGTTGACCGCTCGATCCATGGTGGCGGCATTCAAAGCCCCGGCCTGCTCCTTGAAGGCCGCGCCGGTGCGCTGGACGGGCCGCTTCATCCGCTCCGCCAGCGCGTAGCTCCCCGGCAGAAAGGCCATGGACAGCAGCGCCAGCCGCCAGTCATACCACAGCAGCATCCCGGCATAGGCCGCCAAGGCCACGCCGGTGTCAAATACCTCCGTGGTGAATTTCCGCATCCCCTCGGCACAGTCGTCCACGTCGGAAATGGCCTTGGTCAGCACCGTTCCCGCGCCCTCACGCTCCAAGTCCTCCCGATCCGACCGGACCAGCGCGCCGTACAGGACCCGCTTCATGCGACGGTTCACCTTGTTGGCAAAGCGCCGGACATAGAACCGCTTCAAAAACCGAAGTCCCTGCACCGCGGCGATGACGGCGATGTACCCCGCCGTCAGAGAGGCCATGACGGAAAAGCTGTTCTCTCCCAAGAGGATCCGGGCCAGCGTTTCCGTCATCTGTCCCTCGAACCACGGGCCTGCCACCAGACCTATATTATAGAGGAGACCCGTCACGGTGATGACCGCCAGCACCCCGGATTCCGCCCGGAAATAGGAGCTGACCCGGTCCGGCGGAAGCTGTCGCTTACTCATGGCGCTCCCCCTCCCCCTGCTCCGTCAGGGCCGTGATGTGGGGGAAACCCGCCCGGCTCTCCTGCTTGGAACGGCGATAGATAGTGTCCAGCGTTTTGCAGAAAGCGACCTTCTCCGCCTCCGGCAGCTCCGCCAACAGCCATTCATAAAAGGTGGTCTCCACCTGCGCCTTGGAGTTCCGCAGCCCCTCCGCCTTTTCCGTGGCGAAAAGCAGCTGGCTGCGGCCGTCCTTGGGGTTTGCCTGCCGGATCAGATAGCCCTTGGCCTCCAGACTGGCCGCCCGGCGGGCGGCGGCTCCCTTGTCTACCCGGAGCTGCTCCCGGACCTCCGCCTGCGTGATGCCGGGATGGTGGCGCACCAGATGGATGAAATCGTATTCCGCAGTGCCGATGCCGTCCTCCTTCAGCGTCCGGACGGCCAGCTTGCTGGCCTCCCGCGCGATTTTCGTGATCTTGCGCTCTGTGAGATCCATTGTTACGGCAAGGGTACACCGTCCAATGTGAAGCATTGGGCGGTGAGGAATTGCCGTTCCCTCCTTTCGTGTATTAAAATCAAGCAATTAAATAACTCGTGGATTTTTCTACGAGTTTTAATTTCTTGAAAGAAATGCCGTCCTTTATCATTTTTCTGTTTATCGTTTTAATGGTAAAGATTCCGGTAGTTCTTCTTCCCCAAATGAAGCAGTCCTGTCCGTTAAATTGGACTTTATCAAAAAGACGATATTCAAAAACGTACTTTCCTGTTTGATTGGATTTACGGATGCCTCCCTTGAGAATGGCCGCTTTGTGTAGCTGTCGATTGTGGTGTCTCACCGGACGAATCGTGTAAATCTTATCGATTTGTAAGATTCCCGGAAGGTAGCCCACATTGAAGCCATGCTTCCCCTGTGCGATTGCCAGAGCATCGTTGGTGTGGCTCTTGGGAAGCACCAGCAGCTTCTCTCGGGTCGCCTTTGTGATGTAGCCTCTGGTCTCAATGACGGGGATAGGCAACTCAGAGCAGAGCCTCTGCATTAAAGTCTTCCGCATGATGCCCATGAATGTGGCATCTCTGGTTGACTTCCGCTTGCGCTTTTTGAAGTCCTTCGCCGCAATCAATCCCTTATGGAGTTTCTCGTGGCAGCTGTCACAAAGGGTGACGAGATTGCCGGGTGCATCTCCGCCGGTTTTTCGACTCTCCAGATGATGGACGTGAAGCCGGACCTCTTTTTTCTTGGTTGCGTGTGCTCCGCAGCACTGACAGGTGTAATCATCTCTCCAAAGTACGTACTGACGCACATTGTAGTGACCGTACATCTCACCCTGCTGGTAGTCCTCGCCCTGCGGGACAGGTTTGCCTTCTTCAATGGCTTTTAGTAGCTGCAGGTCGAACTCGGCGGTCTCTACGACCACTTTGCTCACAGGAAGGATGCGGCAAACCATCTTGATGGCAGTGATATGCTCTTGGATTTTTACTTCCTCAGAAGGCGCCAACCATCCCTTGTGCTTGCTGCGGACTCGGTTATCGAAGCGCGGCTTGCGATACCGGGTCTTACGGTTTCTCCGGGCTCTGCGGAACTCTCGACGGGCGGATAGTAAATCCACCACATCATTCCGAGGAGTTACGTCAGCTGCAAAGACTTCTTTCTTCTTTGTGGATGCGGACATTCCGATGGTCTTACTTCCAGCGTCCACGCCCAAAATGACTTCTTGGGTGTAGCCGCTGCTTCCGTAGACCAACTGGATGGTAAAGGGCGTCCTCTTCTTTATTTTGGCTTTCCCGGCATCCAGCAGATGACGGGCTTTTGCCGGAGAGCAGGGCATCAGCGGACGCCCGTGCTTGTTGATGACATACACTTTGTTTGGCATGATGCCTTCCTCCTTCTTCTTTGATTGTGGCTAACGAAAAAGCCACGCGGCCTTTCGACCGTCAGGTATCCGTACCCAATGTTATCTCAAGGTTTTCGTGTGCAACACCGCTCCTTATCCTCAGAGCTTTTAATCACACACCGCAGTGCGGCAGGTTCGGATTCACGCCCGCCGGTGCCTATTCTTACATTCTTGAGTAACGTAGTGCTCGAAACACTTAGGGTAGTCAATCAGGGCTTACGATTTCTCGCAAGCCCCCTCCAAATCGTTAGATTTGGTGGGGGTTATTGACAGCGTTCCTTTCCCCGGAGCCTGTGCCCGGTCGAGAGATAGTTGCAGATACATCTTTCTAATTGGATGATAGTACATCCAGTTTCCCCTGTCAATCAAAAAATAGGCTGCGCCCCCACTTTCCCCGGTTTTAACCGTTTATTCACAATTTTTGTCTTGACAATGGGATGGGCGTCCGCTATTATATAGTTCAATTCTTTTAGTTAAATTATTTTAAGTAAATGTTTTTAACTAACAAGAGCCGACTTTCACCGAAACAAGGAGATCTATCATGGAATTTGAAAAAGTGCGTGACATCATTGTCGAAACTCTGGGCTGCGACGCCGAAGCCGTGACCCCTACCGCTTCTCTGGCTGACGATCTGGGCGCCGATTCTCTGGCTGCCGTGGAGCTGGTCATGGCCCTGGAAGAGGCCGTCGGCATCTCCATTGCCGAGGAGGACGCCGCTAACCTGAAAACGGTGGGCGATATCATGACCTATCTGGCCGCTCACAAGAATTAACGTGCGTCCGCCGGAGGGTACAGACCCTCCGGCGGTCCAGTTTTGCGAGGAAAGGATATTCCATGACCAATCAAGAACTGAACGACCTGCTGGCCCGCTTCGAGGGAAGTTCCCTGTCCAAGCTGAAGCTGTCCACCCAGGAATTTACCATAGAAATGGAGCGGGCCGTCTCCGCTCCCGCCGCGCCGGTGATCCCGGTAGCGGCTGCTGCCCCGGCGGTACCCGCGGCCGCTGAGTTGGAGGGCGATGCCATCACCGCCCCCATGGTGGGCACCTTTTACGCCGCCTCCGCCCCGGAGCAGCCCCCCTTTGTGAAGGTGGGCGACCGGGTGCGCAAGGGCCAGCCCGTCTGCCTGCTGGAGGCCATGAAGATGATGAGCGAGATCCCCGCCCCCTGTGACTGCGAGATCACGGCGGTTTTGAAGGAAAACGGCGCGCTGGTTTCCTTCGGGGAGCCTCTGTTCCGCTATCAGCCATGCTGAAGCGGGTATTGATCGCCAACCGGGGGGAGATCGCCCTCCGGGTGCGGCGGGCCTGCCGGGAGGCAGGCATTGAGACGGTCTCGGTGTATTCTCAGGCGGATGCGGAGGCCCTCCACGTCCAGTTGGCCACCCGGTCCGTGTGCATCGGCCCTCCCCGGGCCGCTGACAGCTACTTAAATCCCACGGCGCTGCTCTCCGCCGCCATAGCCACCGGCTGCGACGGTCTGCACCCCGGCTACGGGTTCCTGTCGGAAAACCCGGAATTTGCCGACGCCTGCGCGGAAAACGGCATCACCTTCATCGGCCCCTCCGGGGACGCCATCCGGAAGGCCGGCTCCAAATCCGCCGCCCGAGACCTGATGCGCGCCGCCGGGGTCCCCGTGACCCCCGGTTCCGACGGGCCGGTATCCTCTGTGGAGGACGCTCTGGCCGTGGCGGAGACGGTGGGCTACCCTGTTTTGCTGAAGGCCAGCGCCGGAGGCGGCGGCCGGGGCATCCGCCGCTGCGACAGCGCTAAAGACCTGCCCGACGCTTACGCCGCCGCCAAAGCGGAGGCCAACGCCTGCTTCGGAAACGATGAGATGTATCTGGAAAAGCTGGTGCTGGAGCCTCGGCACATCGAGTTTCAGATCTTAGCGGACCGGCAGGGCCACGTCATCCATCTGGGAGACCGGGACTGCTCCATCCAGCGCCGGAACCAGAAGCTCATTGAGGAAGCCCCCGCCCGGTGCCTGACGCCGGAACTGCGGGAGGAGATGGGCCGGGCTGCCGTGAAAGCGGCGCAGGCCGTCCGCTACGAGGGCGCGGGCACTGTGGAATTTCTGCTGGACAGCGACGGACAGCATTTCTACTTCATGGAGATGAACACCCGGATCCAGGTGGAGCACGGCATCACGGAGATGATCACCGGCGTGGATCTGGTACGTCAGCAGCTGCGCATCGCCTCCGGTCTGCCCCTTGACCTGACCCAGGAGGACGTGACCCTCACCGGCCACGCCATCGAGTGCCGCATCAACGCCGAGGACCCCACGGCCAATTTCCGGCCCTGCCCCGGCAAGGTGGAATTTCTCCACTTCCCCGGCGGCCCCGGCGTCCGGGTGGACTCCGCCCTCTATAACGGCTGCACCCTCTCCCCCTATTACGATTCTCTGGCCGCCAAGGTGATGGTCCACGCCCCCACCCGGCTGGAAGCCATCCGCAGGATGCGCCGCTGTCTGGAGGAATTTACCTTAGAGGGCTTCCCCACCAATGCGGAGCTGTCCTATGAGCTGCTGTTCCACCCCACCTTTGTCCGGGGCGGCTGCACCACCGCCTTTCTGGACCGAAGCCTGCCGGAGCTGCTGGAATTCAGCCGCCGGGTAGACGATCACAAAGGATAATACATGGAAAACATTTTTGCGAAACGCCGGGCGCGGCTGCTGGCCATGAAAGCCATGCGGGAGAATTACGTCCCCGGTGAAAAGTTAGTCACCTGCCCCCATTGCGGCGGGGAGAGCCAGCGCAAGGACGTGGCGGCGGCGCTGTCCGTCTGCCCCCTGTGCGGCTACCACTTCCCCATGGGGGCCTATTACCGGCTCAGCAGCGTGCTGGACCCCGGCTCCTTCCGGGAGCTGCACGAAAAGCTGACGGCCAGCGACCCCCTCCGCTTCCCCGGCTACGGGGCCAAGCTGGACGGCGCCCGCCGCAAGACCGGCATGAACGAGGCGGTCGTCACCGCCACCGGCACCATGGGCGGAAGCCGCTGCGTGGTAGGCGTGCTGGACAGCCGCTTTCTCATGGGCAGCATGAGCGCCGCCGTAGGAGAAAAGCTGACGCTGGCCATCGAGTACGCCGGAAAAAACAAGCTGCCCCTGATCCTCTTTGCCGCCAGCGGCGGGGCGCGGATGCAGGAGGGCATTTTATCCCTCATGCAGATGGCGAAAACCAGCGCGGCTCTGGCCCGGTTCGCGGAAAAGGGACTGCTGTACATCTCCGTTCTCACGGACCCCACCACCGGCGGCGTCACCGCCAGCTTTGCCTCGTTAGGGGACATTATTCTGACCGAACCCGGCGCGCTCATCGGCTTCGCCGGGCCTCGCGTCATTCAGCAGACCATCGGCGAAACCCTGCCGGAGGGCTTTCAGCGGGCGGAGTTTCAGATGGAGCATGGCTTTGTGGACGCGGTGGTCCCCCGGAAGGATCTGCGGGACACCCTCATCCGTCTGCTGAAGCTCCACGGGAAAGGAGAACGCCATGGCTGAGAAAACCGCCGCGGAGCGGGTGGCGCTGGCCCGCCATCCCCAGCGGCCCAATATCACGGACTATATCGACGGACTGTTCACCGACTTCTTTGAGCAGCGGGGAGACCGGGCCTGCCGGGAGGACCCCGCCATTTTAGGCGGCATCGCCCTGTTCCACGGCCGGCCCGTTACCGTCATCGGCACCCGGAAGGGCAAAACGCTGGAGGAAAACCTCCGGTGCAACTTCGGGATGCCGGGGCCGGAGGGCTACCGCAAGGCGCTGCGGCTCATGAAGCAGGCGGAGAAGTTCCGCCGCCCTATTTTTACCTTTATCGACACCGCCGGGGCCTATCCCGGTCTGGAGGCCGAGGAGCATGGTCAGGGCGAGGCCATCGCCCGGAATCTCTTTGAGATGAGCCGTCTGACGGTGCCGGTCATCGCCGTCGTCACCGGGGAGGGCAACAGCGGCGGCGCGCTGGCGCTGGCTGTGGCCGACCGGGTGCTGATGCTGGAAAATGCCGTGTACGCCATTTTGTCCCCGGAGGGCTTCGCCTCGATCCTGTGGAAGGACGCCCAGCGCTCCGGCGAGGCGGCGGAGTTGATGAAGCTCACCGCCCCGGAGCTGAAAAAGCTGGGGGTCATCGACGGCATCGTCCGGGAGCCGGAGGGCGGCGCGCAGGCCGACCCCAGCCGGACGCTGTGGAACCTGGACCGGGCGCTGACCGCCTGTCTGGAACCCCTGCTGAAGGAAAACGCCGTCAGCCTGACGGAACGGCGCTATCAGAAATTCCGCGCCCTTGGCCGCGGGAAGGAGGACGCATGAACGGGATCAAGCTCCGGGGCACAGGCCGCTGTGTCCCCGCCAATACCGTCACCAACGACGATCTTTCCCGGCTGGTGGATACCAATGACGAGTGGATCACCGCCCGCACAGGCATCCGCAGCCGCTACCGCTGTGAAAAAGAGACTCTCATGGAGCTGTGCGTCAGCGCCGCGCGGGACGCCCTGCACAAGGCCGGGATCACCCCGGCGGACATCGGCGTGTGCATCGTGGCCACCGTCTCGGCGGATACCGTGGTGCCCTCTGCCGCCTGTATGCTGCAGCGGGCGCTGGGTCTGCCGGAGGATACCCCCTGTTTCGACCTGAACGCCGCCTGCACCGGCTTTGTCTACGCCCTGCACACTATGGAGTGCCTGCTGAATGCCTCCCCCCGGAAATTCGGTCTGGTGGTGGGGGCGGAGGCCCTGAGTAAAGTGGTAGACTGGACGGACCGGGGCACCTGCATCCTCTTTGGAGACGGCGCGGCCGCCGCCGTGGTGGAGTGCCGGGAGGGCTGGCCCTCCATCGGTGCCGTGCTGGGCAGCCGGGGGGACGACGTTCTCCTGCGTCTGCCGGGCCTTGGCCGGGGAGAGCCAAACGTCCTGTCCATGGAGGGGACGCAGGTGTTCAAATTCGCCGTGGAGACCGTTCCCGCCTGCATGGACGCCACGCTGAAAAAGGCTGGACTGACCCCGGCGGACATCGACTTCTTCGTGTTCCATCAGGCCAACGCCCGCATCATTGATCTGGCGGTGCGGAAATACCGCATCCCGCCGGAAAAATACTACAAAAACATCGACCGTTACGGCAACACCGCCGCTGCCAGCGTCCCGCTGGTCCTCAGCGAGCTGGTGGAGCAGGGCCGCGTGGGTCCCGGCAGCCGCCTGCTGCTGACCGCCTTCGGCGGCGGCCTGACCTGGGGCGGCGCGGTGCTGGAAATGGCCTGAGCCTCTTTTCTGTAAAGGAGCATACTATGAAAAAACTCAACGAGCTGCTGGGGACGGAGTTCCCCATTATCCAGGGCGGTATGGCTAACATCGCCACAGGCGAATTTGCCGCCGCCTGCTCTAACGCGGGGGCGCTGGGCGTCATCGCCACCGGCGGGATGCTGGAGGCGGACCTGCTGCGCAAGCAGATCCACATCTGCAAGAGCCTGACGGACAAGCCCTTCGGGGTCAATCTGATGCTGATGAACCCCTGCGCCGACGAAATGGCCCAGATCATCATAGAGGAGGGCGTTCAGGTGGTGACCACCGGGGTGGGCAGTCCCGGCAAGTACATCCCCGCGTGGAAAGCTGCCGGGATCAAGGTGCTGCCCGTGGTGGCGGCCTCCATCCTTGCCAAGCGGCTGGTGAATCAGGGAGCCGACGCCATCATCGCCGAGGGCATGGAGTCCGGCGGCCATGTAGGTGAGATGACCACCATGGCGCTGGTGCCCCAGGTCATCGACACGGTGGACGTCCCCGTCATCGCCGCTGGCGGCATTGCCGACGGACGGCAGGCGGCCGCGGCCTTCGCTCTGGGGGCCTGCGGCATTCAGGTGGGCACCTGCCTGTTGACAAGCCTTGAGTGCCCCATCCACGAAAACTACAAGCTGGCCCTTCTGAAGGCCAAGGACAGCGACACCACCGTGACGGGCCGCTCCATCGGCGGGCCGGTGCGGGTGCTGAAAAACAAAATGGCCCGGGAATACCTCGCCCTGGAAAAGCGGGGGGCCACGCTGGAGGAGCTGGAACACGTCACCCTCGGCGGTCTCCGCCGGGCGGTGTTCGAGGGAGACATGGAGCGGGGCAGCGTCATGGCCGGTCAGGTGGCCGGTATGCTCCATGAGATCAAGCCCCTGTGGCAAATTTTCGAGGAATTGTACACCGGCAGTCAGGCCGTTTTGAAGGCCACGGAGGAAGCATGGCGGTAACGATCCGGGGAAAGACTCTCCCCCTCCCCATTTTGCAGGGGGGCATGGGCGTGGGCATCAGTCTGGACGGCCTTGCCGGGGCGGTAGCCGCCTGCGGCGGCATGGGGACCCTCTCCACCGCCGTCTGCGGTTTTCAGGAGCCGGATTTCGCCAAGCGACCCTTTGAAGCCAACCTCCGGGCGCTGGACCGGCAGGTCCGCCATGCCAAGGTTTTGGCCCACGGCGCGGGGCTGATCGCCGTCAACGCCATGGTCGCCACCACCCAGTATGCCGACAGCGTCCGCACCGCTCTCCGGGCAGGGGCTGACGCCATCGTCTGCGGTGCGGGACTGCCCAAGGATCTCCCCGCGCTGGCCTCCGAAGTTTCCGACAGTGACGCCGCCATCGCCCCCATCGTCAGCAGCGGCCGGGCGGCGGGGCTGCTGTGCAAGCTGTGGGACCGGCACTATGGCCGCATCCCCGACTTTTTGATCTTGGAGGGGCCGGAGGCCGGGGGGCATCTGGGCTTCTCCCGGCAGGATCTGGACGCGCCCCCCTCTCTTTCCGACCTTTTGCGGGAGGTCCTGACCGCCATCGCCCCCTTCCGGGATAAGGCAGGCCGGGACATTCCGGTTTTCGTGGCCGGCGGCGTGAAAAACGGCGCAGACATGGCCCGCTACATGAAGGAGGGCGCCGCCGGGGCGCAGTTCGCCACCCGGTTCATCGCCACGGAGGAGTGCGACGCCTCCGAGGGCTACAAGCAGCGGCTCTTAGCGGCAAAGGCCGACGACATCACCCTGGTGAAAAGCCCCGTGGGGATGCCGGGACGGGCGCTGCGCAGTCCCCTGATCCGGCGGGTGGAGGCCGGCACCCAGCCGCCTCCGGAGCGGTGCGTGAAGTGCATCGTCACCTGTGACGGCAAAAACGCCCCCTACTGCATTTCCAAGGCCCTTATCGCCGCCCGGAACGGCGATTGGGAGAACGGCCTGTTTTTCTGCGGAGCCGCCGGCGGCGAGGTGAACACCCTCTCCACCGTGCCGGAGCAGATGGCTCAGATCATGGACGAATGGAGAGCTGCACAATGAAGTTAGGATTTTTATACGCGGGACAGGGCAGCCAGCACCCCGGCATGGGCGCTGACCTGTATGAGCGCTTCCCCACCTTCCGCGCCGTGCTGGACAGCGCCGCAAAGCAGGTGGATTTCGATTTGAAGGAAATCTCCTTCACCGACACGAAGGGCATTCTGAATCATACCCGCTACACCCAGCCCTGCATGGTGGCCTTCGCCGCAGGCATGACCGCGCTGCTGGCGGAGCGGGGCATCGTCCCCGCCGCTGCCGCCGGACTGTCTCTGGGCGAGTATTCCGCCCTCCACGCCGCCGGGGTCTTTGACGCCGACACCGCCGTGGAGTTGGTGGCCTTCCGTGGCAAAGCCATGGAGGAAGCCGCAGCCGGACGGCCCTCTGCCATGGTAGCGGTGCTGGGGCTGGACCGGGCGGCCTTGCAGGAGGCCTGTGACGAGGCCTCCGCCCACGGCTGCGTGGTCATCGCCAACTACAACTGCCCCGGCCAGCTGGTCCTCGGCGGTGAGAAGGCCGCCGTGGAGACCGCGGCGGCTCTGGCAAAGGAAAAGGGGGCACGGCGCTGTCTGCCGCTGAAGGTCAGCGGCCCCTTCCACACCCCCCTCATGGCCCCCGCCGGAGACGCACTGGCGGAGCGGTTCCGCACCGTGGAGTTCCGAGAGCCGCAAATTCCCGTGATCTTCAACTGTCTGGGTGCGGAGCGTCCCGACGGCGCTGCCATCCCGGAGCTGCTGGTGCGGCAGGTGCAGAGCAGCGTCTACATGGAGGATTCCCTCCGCCGCATGGCCGCCATGGGGCTGGACGCGCTGGTGGAGATCGGCCCGGGCAAGGCCCTCAGCGGCTTTGTGAAGAAAACCGTCCCGGAGCTGCCGGTGTACGCCGTGGAGACCGCGGCGGAGCTGGAACAGCTGACGGAGACCCTCAAAGGAGCATCTCTATGAATTTTTCTGAAAAAACAGCCGTCGTCACCGGCGGCAGCCGGGGGCTGGGCCGGGCGATCTGTCTGGAACTGGCCCGGGGCGGAGCCAATGTGGTGCTCTGCTACGCGGGCAACGAAGCGGCGGCCAATGAGACCGTTGCCGCCTGCGAGTCCCTTGGAGCCAAGGCCGTGGCCGTCCGGTGCGACGTGTCGAAAGAGGACGAGGTGAAGGCCCTGATGGACGCCGCCCTCAAGACCTTCGGCCGCATCGACATTCTGGTGAACAACGCGGGCATCACAAGGGACGGCCTGCTGCTGATGATGAAGCCGGAGGATTTCGACGCCGTCATCGCCGCCAACCTCCGGGGCACGTTTCTCTGCATGAAGGCCGTGGCCCGGCAGATGGTGAAACAGCGCTATGGCCGCATCGTAAGCCTCTCCAGCGTGGTGGGTCTCCGGGGCAACGCCGGACAGGTGAACTACGCCGCCAGCAAAGCCGGTGTCATCGGTATGACCAAATCCCTCGCCAAGGAGCTGGCGGGACGGAACATCACCGTCAACGCCGTGGCCCCCGGCTTTATCGACACGGATATGACCGCCGCGCTGACGGAGACCGCGAAAAACGCCGCCCTCGGCTCCATTCCCATGGGCCGCATGGGCACGCCGGAAAACGTGGCGAAGGCCGTAGCCTTTTTAGCCGGCGAGGACGCGGGCTACATCACCGGGCAGGTTTTGGCCGTTGACGGCGGCATGAGTATGTGAGGAGGAACGCGACATGGAACGACGCAGAGTTGTTATCACCGGTCTGGGGGCCGTGACCCCCATTGGACTGACGGCGGGTGAGAGCTGGCAGGCCGTGAAAAACGGCGTGTGCGGCATCGGCCCCATCACCCATTACGATCCCGCCGCTCAGAAGGTGAAGCTGGCGGCAGAGGTAAAGGGCTTTGACCCGGAATCTTTGCTGGGCCGTCAGGAATCCAAACGCATGGGCCGCTTCACCCAGTTCGCTGTGGCGGCGGCGCGGGAGGCCCTGTCCGACGCCGGTTTCTCCGCAGAACAGGCAGACCCCGACCGCTGCGGCGTGATCCTCTCCAGCGGCATCGGCGGACAATCCATCACCGAGACGGAGCACAGCCGTGGTCTGGAAAAGGGCTTTGACCGGGTGTCCCCCTTCTATGTCCCCACCGCCATCTGCAACATGGCGGCGGGACAGGTGGCCATCGACTCCGGGTTCCGGGCTATGTGCTCCTGCCCCGTCACCGCCTGCGCCGGAGGCACCAACGCCGTGGGCGACGCCTTCCACTACATTCGGGACGGCTACGCCGAGGTCATGCTCTGCGGCGGCACCGAGGCCTCCATCACGCCCATGTCCATCGGCGGCTTCACCTCCATGAAGGCCCTGACCCAGACGGAGGACCCCAATCGGGCCTCCATCCCCTTTGACGCGGAGCGCAGCGGCTTCGTCATGGGCGAGGGCGCAGGCGTGCTGCTTCTGGAGGAATTGGAACACGCCAAGGCCCGGGGGGTCAAGATCTACGCCGAGGTGGCGGGCTACGGCGCTACCTGCGACGCTCACCACATCACCGCCCCTCTTGCGGACGGCAGCGGCGGCGCCAAGGCCATGGCCATGGCGCTGACCGACGGCGGCGTTTCTCCGGAGCAGGTGGGCTACATCAACGCCCACGGCACCTCTACCCATCTCAATGACGCCGGGGAGACCGCCGCGGTGAAAACCGTGTTCGGCCCTCACGCCTATCAGCTGGCCATGAGCTCCACCAAGTCCATGACCGGACATATGCTGGGAGCCGCCGGCGCCGTGGAAGCCATCTTCACCGCCCTGAGCCTGCGGGACGGCTTCCTCCCCGCCACCATTCACTATCAGACCCCGGACCCGGACTGCGATCTGGATATGGTGCCCAACGAGGGCCGTCCGGCGGACATCCGGTACGCCCTGAGCAACTCTCTGGGCTTCGGCGGACACAACGGCAGCCTGCTGCTGAAGAAATGGGAGGACTGACATGGGCTTGCAATTAAATTCCAATGAGATCGCCGAGATCCTGCCCCACCGCTACCCCTTCGCGCTGGTGGACCGCATCACCGACGGGGAATCCGGTGTGTGGGCCAAGGGCATCAAGTGCGTCAGCGTGGGCGAGCCGTTTTTCTGCGGCCACTTCCCCCAAAAGCACGTCATGCCCGGTGTGCTGATCTTAGAGGCGCTGGCTCAGGTGGGGGCCGTGGCGATTTTGTCCCTGCCGGAGAACCGGGGGAAGATCGCCCTGTTCGGCGGCGTGAAAAACGCCCGCTTCAAGCGGCAGGTCATCCCCGGAGACGTTCTGGAATTAGAATGTACCCTCACCAAGCGCCGGGGTCCGGTGGGCATCGGCGTCTGCACCGCCACGGTGAACGGCGAGACGGCCTGCACCGCGGAGCTGATCTTCGCCATTCAGTGACGGCCTCTCCCCTTTCGGACGCACAACGGGGAGAAAAGACTTTTTCGATACGCAGAGCAGCAGCGGCAAATTGCCGCTGCTGTTGTTCATTTGCGGATAGATGTCCGCCATATTCCGTCCAACGCTCCTGCAAAGCGCCCACTTTCTTCACCAAAATGCACAAAATTTGAAAATTTTGCCGCATAGAATTGACAGCGGCAGGTGCTATCCATATGATAAAAACTCGGACTCGGCTCACACCTGAATCGAAAGCCGGTCAAAACAGAGCATACGGCAGGCCCCCTGTTCCCTATGGGCGGCCCGCGCCGATACGTTATGGAAAATGGTGGCAAAATGGCAAAACAGAGAACGACCCCGACCGCAAAACGGAATCACGGATTTACACTGATGGAGATGCTGATCGTTGTGGCGATCATCGCCGTTCTGGTGGCCGTCGCGATCCCAACCTTCAACTCACAGCTTCACAAGGCGCGCGTCGCAACCGACTGGGCCAACGTGCGGAGCTATTACGCCCAGCTCCAGTATGAGTTCATGGAGACGGGGGAGATCAATAAGAGTTACCTTCATGAAATAGGCATGGCTCCAACAGGTCTCACTTCCTTCCAATTGAGCGGACAGGAAATCAAACTCAAAGCAGGCTCTATCTGGGTAACGCTAAACAATAGGGAAGGCACGACCGGATACAACATTCTTTATGCATGTAATGAATATTATGACAAATGTCAATTGAACCTTCCCATGAGCCTCACGAGCTGACTCCAGCAAGAAAGCAGAAAACCTATTTGACCCCTCCCCCTTTGGCAAAAGAGACGACCCCGGGCGCTGTGCAAGCACAGCGCCCGGGGTTTTGTATCTTTGGCAGCAGATTGAGAGACTCAGGTAAATGGAATGACAAAAAAGCTGCGAAGCAGCGATATCAAGTAGGCTTTTCAAAAATAACATGACTGGGTTCTATGGTTACCGAATGAGCCGTAAGATGATTACCATTGTTCGGCAAGTAGAAAATCCGCGAGGTGAACAATCCGGATGCCGTCCTCGATGCCGGTATCCATCTCGTTGAGGGTAACAACATATTTGGGGTAATGATCGCGGATCTCCATCAGGTTCCCCACCTCGCGGTCCGATGCTTCTGGGATCCGGACGCAGACCTGCACATAAACGCGCTCGTCGCGGCGCGTTGCAACAAAGTCGATCTCCTTTGTATCGTTCTTGCCGATGTAAACATCGTAGCCGCGGCGCTTCAATTCAAGGTATACAATATTCTCTATCGCGCCGTCCAGCATTTTTCGGTTATAGCCCAGCAGTGCGTATTTCAGAGAGACATCGGCAAGATAATACTTCTCCTGCGTTTTCAGGATGCTCTTACCTTGCAGGTCATAGCGTTCGCAGGGGTAGATAATAAGCGCCTGCTCCAGCCAGCGCAGGTAGTTGTAGATACTCTCCACCGAGACCTTGCGGTGCTCGCTTTTCAGGAAGGTGGAGATCGAGTTTGCTGAGAAAGTCTTACCCATATTCTCGATGATATACTTCACCACACGGTCAAAAAGATCCTGCTTGTTGATGCGGTGACGTTTGACAATATCGCGGGAAACTACGGTGTGATAAATGCCGTTGACGATCTGATAGGCGCTTTGCTCATCGTACTCGCTGAGCGCGATGATCGGAAAACCGCCGAAGCGGATATACTCCTCCAGCAGTTCCCTGCGGGATAAAGTGCTGTCGGCCTTGAAGTCCAGATATTCCTTAAACGACAGCGTATAGACAGGAATGGACACATAGCGGCCCGTCAGATAGGTGGAGATCTCGCTGGACATGAGCTTGGAGTTGGAGCCGGTCACATAGATGTCGGCATCCGCACTTTCCAACAGGCTGTTGACCGCCTTCTCCCAGCCGGTGATTTCCTGAATCTCGTCCAGCAGAAGATAGCAGTGTTCCTTGCCCGCCATGGCAGCGGTCAGCTCGTCATACATCTGCTTGGCGGTGATGTTCTCGGGAATATCCATCTCCGTGTACCGCTTGCAGACGATCTGGTCCTCCCCAATACCGCGCCGCAGCAGTTCCTCCCTCAGCATCTCAAAGATCGTAGACTTGCCGCAGCGACGGATACCGGCAAGTATCTTGACGAGCGGCTTGTCGATAAACGGCTCGATTGCCGCGATATAGTCCGGTCTGTTGATCATCGTATCGCCTCCCTACAGCTAATAGTATACCCAAAATAGTTTGTATATTCAATAACTTTTTAAGGTCTAAAACAAAAAACTTTTCAGTTTGGGCATTCTAAGTGTGCGTACACTGCTCTGCAAAATTACCTCGACCGGCGAAATTGAGCAGCGGTTCCGCAGAGCGGCCAGTATGAAGGTAGTCCAGTTCCTCAAGCTGGACGCTTGTCAGTCGGACGGGTGCGTTCTCTGGCAACAAAATTTCGTTGTTCAATGCAAAGACCAGTTGACCATTTCTCTCATTTACGCTATACTAATTTGTTAACGTTTCAATTATATCGTATCTGAAACAAAATCAAGCAGTATCTTAAAGTCCCCCTTACCCACCCTTTACAGAGTGGGCTTGCGGCTGACATATTGTCAATCGCATTCCCACTCCAAGCGCAGGGAAATCCGTCATGCAGGAATAGCTTGCGGATCCTGCAAGGCTCTGCTACAATCATTTCACCCGAGCAAAAGAGTAAATGAGGGAACCGATGATGAAAATCGATGGAAATGAGCTGGCCATTCTGCAAAACGATCTTGATCGCCGTGGGCAAAAGCAGGAGGCATGGAAGATCAAGCAGGAGTTTCTGAAGCAGGTCCGGGAGAGCGGGGATCACTGTCCCTGTCAGGAGAAGTGCCCGCACCATGGCAACTGCTTTGAATGTGTAACGCTCCATCGCGGGCACCGCGACCATCTGCCCATGTGTATGTGGGATATGCTGAATGAGCGCATTGCGGCGCTGTCACACATGACCGAGGGAACACTGTACGAATATGAGAAAAAGCAGGCAGCCTGCACAGATCACGAGGGCTGCCCCGGCTGCGGCGAATAAGCCAAAGCAGATCATACCAGGCGCTCGAAGGTCTCCCCCTTCGAGCGTTTTTTGGCGGAAAACGCCTTCCGCTCATAAGGAATCCGTTGTAAATCAGGAAGAAATGTGCTATCTTCTTTAGGCAAGTATCCGCGCAGGATTCCTGACGATTCTAAATAAAGGAGCTTTTTATGCACACGATCCGATCCTGGTGCCGCGCCAACGCCATGCTGGTCATCTCCCTGCTGGCGGCGGCAGCGACCGCTTTCTTCGTTCCTCCCGACAGCGCATATCTGGGGTATTATGACCTCAAGACCCTCTCCTGCCTGTTCAGTGTTCTGGCGGTAGTGGGCGCGCTGCGGGATCTGGATGTCTTTTCCGCCCTTTCCCAACGGATGGTACACACCTTTTCCACCGTCCGGGGCGTATGCACGGCACTGGTGATCATCACCATGTTCGGCTCCATGCTCCTGACCAACGATACCGCCCTGCTGACCTTTCTCCCGCTGGGCTGGTTCGTCCTTTCCGTCACCGGGCAGGAAAAGCACGCCGCGCTGCTGTTCATTCTCCAGAACTGCGCCGCCAACCTCTGCGGAATGATCACCCCCTTCGGCAATCCGCAGAACCTCTATCTCTTCAGCTATTACGGCATCCCCGCCGGGACGTTCTTTTCCGTGATGCTGCCGCCCTTCATCCTGTCCACCGTCCTCATTCTCCTGTGCTGCCTGCTGTTCCCCAAGGACCGGCTTACGGTGCCGGAGGCGCAGGTCGTCGTAGACCGCCGCCGGGCCGCGGTCTACGGCGGGCTCTTCTGTCTGGCCGTCGCTATGGTGCTGCGGCTGATCCCCTATGGTCCCGGTCTGGCCATCATCGTTCTGGCGCTCTGGTTTCTGGACCGGCATGCGCTGAAGTCCGTGGACTGGGGGCTTCTGGCCACCTTTGCCGCTTTCTTCACCTTTTCGGGCAACCTTGCCCGGATGGAGCCTGTCCGGATGCTGTTTGTCCGGCTCTTATCCCACGGGACCATGCTGATCTCCGCCCTCACCTGCCAGATCATCAGCAACGTCCCCGCCGCGATCCTCCTCAGCCGTTTTACGCAGGATGCCCGCGGTCTTCTGGTGGGCGTCAATGTTGGCGGTGCCGGAACGCTGGTGGCATCTCTGGCCAGTCTCATCACTTTCCGGGAATACACCCGCCGCGTTCCCGGCGGTGCCAAACGATTTCTCATCCTCTTTTCCGCCATCAGCTTCGCTTTTCTGGCAGTTCTTCTGGCTGCCATGTCTCTTCTGGGCTGAGCAGCCGGGGCCTGCGCGCCGAAAAACAAAACAGGCTGGCGGTTCGATATGCTCCCTCTATGAACAATGTCATTAAGATAAGACTGCACAAAAAGCAAGGCAACTACCGCAAGCGAGCGAAAAGGTTTATTTTTGTGGTACTGTCTCCAAGGTCGTGAAAGTCAACGCCTGTTCGTTTATAGAAGAACTGGCCGCAAAGGGATATTGCAATCCGACCCAATTCGAAGCCGTGATCCTTCGGAGAGATCCGGCAAAAGCAAAGCCGAACCGCGCCGCTGAGCCGCGGCGATAACAAAGCCCCGGCGCAGAGCGCCGGGGCTTTCGATCAACAGATCAGTGGGTAAAAATTTGCAGGGTCGTCGTCAGCTCCCGTCCCGGGGAGCGGATCAGCTTCCCCTGATAAGCCAGCGCAGTGGAACCGCCGCCATCCAGATTGACCGCCTCCACGCAGCCCAACTGGAGCATCAGTTCCCGAAGCTGCTGAATGGAAGCGGAGCCGGTGGAGACGATGACCAGCTTGCCGTCCGCCAGTTTGCCAAGGGCGGTGCGGGACGTTACTGCGGAGGTAAAGCGCGCCTCCTGGAAGCCCGGCTCCAGCGTGGTGCAGATCGCGCCGTTTTCAACCAGACGGGGGCCGCCGCTGACCATGGCGGTGATCTCCTCCATGGGGAAGCCGCTAGTATCGGAATCGGTCAGTCCGGGCGTCAGCGTCACAGACGTTCCCACAGCAGGCTCACGGTACCATGCGGTAGAGGTGAAGTCACTTCCAAATACCATGACGTAACCGTTGGCGGGGATCGCCACGGTCTCTCCCGCCGCGACAGCTCTGACATCGGTGATCACGCCGCCCGCCACGGTGGCCGCCGTGCCGTCGATTTTAATGGGTACGCTTCCTCCAAACGCCGGCGTGTAAACCACAGACAGATCGCTCCCCTGGGTCTTGCTGTTCATCTCATAGCAGGCCCAGGAGTTCCCGCCGCCCCTGACATAGAAAAATACGGCGGGCCGTCCCACATAGACCGCTCCGGAGCCGGTAAAGCCGAAGGAGGTCAGTCCGGAAACGCCATACAGGAACGTTCCGTCTGCCATAACGTGGCCCACGGGGAATTTATCCTGCCCGGAATAGGCGGCAAAGAAATTCGCATTGACGATCACATCCGCGCCGGAAGCGGACACGATGCTGCTGAAAGGCGCGGAAGCGCCCAGCTTCTGGTTCACCATGGCAGCCCGGACGCTGACGCCGGGGGCGGAGGTGTCCACCGTGATCACATCGGCGCTGACGGAGCCGGAGGGCAGCGCGTAGATCTTTGTCACACGGGACACAGCGCCGGAACTGGCACTCTGCTCAGGGATGGGCGCGCTGACATTCCGCAGAGAGGAATGGACATAGGACTCCTGCCCGCCGCCGATCAGGCCCTGTGCCCGGCCTTCCTCCCATGTAAATACGCCTTTTTTCGCAAGGCTTTCCGCGAGGGTGGCGCTTCCGTCCGCCAAAGGCGTCGTCAGGGCGCTGACGGACAGATCCACCAGATCCCCGCGATAGAGCGCGTATTGCTTCTGGAGGATGCAGTCAGCGCTGGCGCGGGTCATCATGCCGATCTCCACGGCTTTATCCAGCGATGCGGCAAAGGTGAAATCCCCCGCGCCGTCATCGTAGCCCAATGCCCGCAGCAAAAATGTGATATAGGGCAACACCGCACAAATAGCGTATAGGGAGAGCCATAGTAAGCTCGTCTGTAGGGCAGCCAGTATTATCCCCTCAGTTCGCCTGGCAGGGCGCACCAACTCAGGCTGCCAGGCAGGGCCTGTCA
>Ga0256405_10000981_pt1 | contig 85532 bp, 86 predicted proteins | sample RumenRJG_02DNA_FD_189096 | JGI IMG/M metagenome (GOLD analysis project Ga0256405, IMG submission 189096) | Bovine rumen microbial communities from Lethbridge, Alberta, Canada - RJG_02 | ecosystem: Host-associated > Mammals > Digestive system > Stomach > Rumen | place: Canada: Alberta... | reverse complement strand
TTGAAATATCTTTTTGCTTTGGAAGGCTTCAAAGCAAATTCTTTGCAGTAGTCTTCAAATACATCTTCATTTATTATTTTTTCTTGGTCATATTTATTTTTGATTGCAGTTGCAATACGACTTGCATAATCATCTGGAAATAATAATTCTCCACCGTTCATTTTATCATATATTTCAAAAGCAGCTTTTTTATCTCTTGGTAATTCCTCGCAATGCATTTCTTTTCTATAATCTATATTTCTTGCAAGATATATTGCCATTGCTTGTTGTTTTGTTGGACGTTGAAGCACTTGAAATCCAACAATTCTAATATCTTTATTGTATGGATTTTGAAGTTTTCCTGCAAACGAAGAATATAAACAAGGTTTTCTATGCGTAAAATCTTCTATAGGAACTAATTTACCATTTACACAATGTGTATAGGCAAAAAATTTTGCTACGTCACACTTTGTTGTAATATCTAGATAGTTTGTTGGAAATTCGTAGTGTTGCAACAATGCTTCTAAATCAAAACAAAATTTTCGACCTTGTCCTTCAGGTATATTTTCAGGATCATAAGCGTATTCAAATCTATAAGTAAAATGTTGGAAGTAAGGAGTGGAAATAAACCATTTGATAAATTCTCTTTTTTTAACCACCATAAACATTTTTCTTCTTTAGTTTTTAATCTTTTCCAACTCGTTAAAAAAGATGGATATTTGTCATTTTCTCCTCTGAAGTAACTACCTAGTGAGCCATTATTACCAAAGAATTCAAATAATATTATTTTAAAGGTATTATATTTACTATTTAATATAATTTGTCCTTTTACATCTAAATCAAATATTCCCAATGGTGTTCTCATAATTCTATGGTTATAAGGATTTTGTATTGGTAAATTCATCATAAAATAGTTTAGTCTCCATATGCTTTTAAACGTCTTCTATAACCGATGTTATTTTCTATCCAAGTAACAATTTCATTATTAATATCATGTTGTATTTTTTCTTTTAAATTTAAACTAGGATGCAACAATTTATTTTTTATTTTATGACCTTTTTTATTAAGCATACATCTAGTTTTGCCAACTGATTTATTGAATGTTTTTGCATAATCAAATATACAAGATTCTGATATAGGTGCATCCTCTTTTTTTAATTCATCTTCTAATGTTTTTAATACTTCATCTGGAAAGAGCTTTTTGCCACCTTCAAATTTATTAAAAATTTCTATTGCTCTTTGTTTTGCTTTTTCTGCGTCACGTTCAAGATTTATTTCTTCAAAAATATCATCTTTGATAGTTTTATTTTTGTTGGATAAATTAAGTGCCATTGCAGTCTGTTTTAATGGTCTTAAAGCGGCTTGAAATCCTACAATTGAGAGTATGCTTTTATTATAAATCATTAAATCACTAATTTTTGCTCGATAAACATGTGGATGATATTTATTAAAATCGGTAATTGGTTGATAAACATTATTTTCATCAATATATGTATACGCAAAGAATTCTGCAACTTCCTTATCTTTTGTTAAATCAATATAGTTTGTTTTAAATTCATAATGTTGAGCAATAGCTTCTAAATCAAATTCAAAGTTACAATCTAAAACTTTAAGATCTTGTAATTGGTAATAAGGAGTTTGCATAAAAGCGTGTTTAAATTGATTTGCTCTAATCCAAGCTATGCAGTGCTCATATTCACCTTTGATAAGTTCTCGCTCTAGACTAGACTGAAAATATTCAAAATTATTATTTTCCCCTCTATAAAGGTATGGCTCAAATTCGTTACCTAACATTATACGGCATTTGCCTTTAGATGTTTTGAGAAAAACGCCTTGTTTATTATTCACCATAAAATAGTCATTAATCATCCTATTATCATTGGTTTTAAAGCTTTGTGTATATTTAGGATCTACAAATATTTTATAACTCAATAATTCAAATTTAGATAAATCTTCCATATAAGTTCCTCTAAGAGTTAATTCTCTACTATTGTTGTATCATCCATTGTTCTAGAACTCATATAAGTTTTTTCTCCATTTTTGTTAAAAAATAATAACTGTACTATATTCCAAAAATCAGTATAACTGTGAATCTCGTTTATACAAAAAATAATTGCAGATATAACTAGTGCAATCCAAAATTTTATGGAATGAGAATAACAAATGTATGCAGTTACTAGCCAAGCAAGAATTACAAAGAAACTTATTTTTAAGTTTAATCTTGATACTGATGGCTTAAATGGATTTTTATAATATGACATCGTTGTTTTATATAATCTACCACATTCAGAATCTTCTAGCAGATTTATATGATTTTCCCAATTTTCTTGCCAATATTTTGATGCAATGTTAGAGAAAAACCAAGCAATTGAACATATAACCCCTAATATTAGAAGAATAGCTGCTATTTCATTCTTATAGATAAGACCTTTATTCGTAGCAACATTATAAAAGGCAACTGCAATGGTTGTATTAAAAGCCCAGAAATATCCTGCTCTTTTCCAGTATAAGTTAATTTCAAAATCTCTTGTTTTCCAAGCTTGTTCTAATGCATTTTTTTCAATTTGTTTTTCAGAATTATCTTTTTTACCATCAAATAATATCTCTTTGTAATCATTGATACCATAAGACTTTTCTTCCATCTTACCTCCTGTTTCTTTTATGACAATTGAATATATCTTATTATAAATTATTGAAATTTCTTGTGTAATGTTAATTATTTGAAGATAAGCATTTCCACGAGCTATATCATTAAACACTGGATTTCTTAGTTGTTCAATGTCATCTTTATATTTAATACAATTTGTTACAAGTACCGAATATATAAAGACAAGATCTGAATCTGTACACGAAGTTGTGATAATTGAAAAATACTCATTGCTCATTTGAGTAATCAATTGCTTTAGATTATGTAAATCATAGTTCTCTGTATCAAATTGTTTCTTTTCTTTTGCAAAATTATATAATTCTGATAATCTTTTATCAGCATCGTTTAAACTCAAATATCCACGAAATAATGGAGCTTCGATTTTATTACCAAAATCTCTGTGCATAGATACTATAATTATACTAAATATTTCCAATAAATCTCTATAAATACTTGTTCTTTTGTATGCCCAACGAATTCTTTTTATTAATATATTTATAAATAAAAATATTAAAGAGACAAAGATTGAAAGTATTAATGGTACTATAATAATTGTTATCAAAGTATTTGTATGATATCCTACAAAGCAATAACCTATAATACCTAACAATAACAATAAAAATAACCAGTATAGATACATTTTCAAGAACTCCATTATTATTATTTTTATTGCAATTTTGTCAAAAAAACTTCCTTTTTTATTTAAAAATGATTTCATAATTAATTTCCTTATCTAATAATATTTTCTTTTAATTGTTGCAATTTTTCACCAGTATTGGAACCTAATTTAGCAAGGAATCCCTCTGTTTTATCACCACAATATTTTACTAAATCATCATAAAAAGTTTGCTTTATTCGAATGTTTTCACAATTTGCAGGATATTCAAATAATGTTGTATTGAAATCTATCATATGTTCATTATTAACAATAATATCCTGCCCTCTTGCATAACCTAAATAACATTCTAAAACACGTGGTATTGCTTCATATAATGAATCATAAGTCATAATATAAAAATTAGGCTTTATATATGATGATAACAATTGTCTATTTTTTACAGCATCTCTTCTACCAGTAACCAAAATATAACAACAACGTTTTGGATTATTTGCGAATACTGGGTGTGTTGATAATAATTTATTTACAGCAGGTTGATTTATGAATGCTGCAAGATTATTTGGATCATCTAAATAAGTCATCCATTGTTTTACTTGTGTAATTCCTTTATTTAAATCAGTTGATATTGTTGCATCTTTGTTGAAAAATTTTGAACTTGGCTTTTCTAGTTCAATAAACACTAATCTCCATTCGGCAGAACTTTTAGTAATAAAAAAGAAATCAGAAATATATTGAGGACCAATACACAATTTCCTTAGAATGATACCACAATGAACACCATGATTTAATTCAAAAGTTTTCGTAGGTATAAATTGGGTATGTTCTTCTAAAAATTTTTGATAGACTTCTTCATCTAAATTTTGATTCAATAGATTTATAAAATTTTCGTTAATTGTTATAATTTCTTGTTCGTTCATACTAAACTTATCTCCTACTTTTTTATTGTTTTTCTCTAATTATTATCGACAAAATAAGTATACTAATACCTAAGGTTTTATTTTTTTATGAATTTTGTAGGTTCAATTATTGTTATTTAAAATTTATATTAATCTGCTAACATAGTTATAATATTCATTTTGTTTATAGTTTTTTATTAAGTTTGCAATTTCTTTTTTTGATAAAAAATTCATTCTATATGCAATTTCTTCCAAACAGGCTATTTTTACACCTTGATTTTCTTCAATTGTCTGTACATATTGGCTTGCCTGCAATAAAGATTTATGAGTTCCTGTATCTAACCATGCAAAGCCTCTGCCAAATAGTTCTACATTAAGCTTTCCGTTTTCTAGATAAATTTTATTTAAATCTGTGATTTCAAGTTCACCTCTTGCAGATGGTACTAATTTTTTTGCATAATTTACTACATTATTATCGTAAAAATATAATCCAGTTACTGCATAATTAGATTTAGGCTCTCTTGGTTTTTCTTCAATGGAAATAGCCTTGCCTTCTTTATTAAATTCAACAACCCCAAACCTTTTTGGATCGTTAACTAAATGTCCAAAAACAGTTGCTTCACCTTTTGTTTCTGCAATATTAACAGCTTTTTTCAATAAAGTTGTAAAACCTGCACCATAAAAAATATTATCTCCAAGAACAAGTGCAACGGAATCATTTTTGATAAAATCCTCACCCAAAATGAACGCCTGTGCCAATCCATCCGGACTTGGTTGTTCTTTATAGGAAAATTTAATTCCAAATTGAGAACCATCACCCAATAGTTTTTCAAAATTTGGTAAATCTTGAGGTGTAGAAATAATTAATATATCTTTTATCTTGGCTAACATTAAAACGGAGATAGGATAATAAATCATTGGCTTATCATAAATAGGCAATAACTGTTTTGAAACACCAATTGTACTTGGATACAAACGTGTTCCACTTCCTCCTGCTAATACAATTCCTTTCATATCATACCTCCATTCTTATTGGACTTATACGAGACTCGCTTTCTTATCTTCGATTGATTTAATCCAATCTTGATTGTTTAAATACCAGTCAATTGTTAATTTGATACCTTCTTCAAATGTTACAGAAGGTTCCCAACCCAACTCTGATTGAATTTTGTCGTTTGCAATAGCGTAACGTCTGTCGTGTCCTAATCTATCTTCAACATATTTAATAGAAGATTCGTCTTTGCCCATTGCATCAAGGATTAAGTGAGTGATTTCCATATTTGTTTTTTCGTTGTGTCCACCGATGTTGTAGACTTCACCAACTCTGCCTTTGTGAAGAACTACATCAATAGCTTTACAGTGATCATATACATACAACCAATCTCTTACGTTTAATCCATCACCATATACGGGAACTTTTTCACCTTTTAATAATTGTGAAATGAAGAATGGAATTAATTTTTCTGGGTATTGATATGGACCATAGTTGTTAGAACAACGAGTATTTAACACTGGTAATTTGTATGTTTCGTAATATGCTCTAACTAGTAAGTCTGCGCTTGCTTTTGATGCTGAATATGGTGAATTTGGTTGGATAGGTGTTGTTTCGTAGAAATAACCTGTTTTACCTAAAGAACCATAAACTTCGTCAGTACCAACTTGTAAGTATCTTTCAATACCTAATTCTTTACAAGCTTGTAATAAATTTAATGTACCTTGAACATTTGTTTCTACAAAGATTTCAGGGTGTTTGATTGAATTGTCAACGTGAGATTCTGCTGCAAAGTTTACAACGCAATCGACGTTTTTAATAATATCTCTAACTAAATCGTGGTCACAGATGTTGCCGTGAACAAATGTATAATTTGGATTGTCTTTTACATCGTTTAAGTTTTCTAAATTTCCACAATATGTAAGTGCATCAAGGTTTACTACTTTGTAATCAGAATATGTATTTAAGATGTGTCTTATGAAACAACTTCCGATAAAACCTGCGCCACCTGTAACTAATAATTTCATTTTAATTCTCCTGTATTTTGCTTAACTCTAACAATACTTGCTCTAGTTTTTTTCTAATCATTTGTTCATCATCTTTTGTTGCAGTTTCAGGAACATAAATTGGTTCACCATAGATATTTTTAGATTTTAAAAACCATAAAGGTATTCTTAATTTATCCCATGTTGGTAGTGAGCCTAAAAATCTACTTTTTGAATACCAAACAACAGGAATAATTGGTGCACCAGTAAGTTTTGCAATTTTGATTACTCCATTTTTAACTTGATGTAATGGACCACTTGCTCCATCAACCGTAATTGCAATATTTTCACTATTATTCAAGCGTGTAATTAATTCAAATGTTGCTTCTTTGCCACCTTTATCTTTGCCTGCACGGTTATACGAACCCCTAACGGTTTTAAAGCCCATTCGTTCAACGACTTTTGCTATTATTTCACCATCAATAGATTTACTGATTAAGATGTTTAACTTATCTCTATTAGGAATCCCATCCAAACACAGTTGGTCGTGATGCCAAAGAGCAAAAATAACTCTTTTGTCATTTGCAGGATAGTTTTCACTTTTAAAAGACACAAAAAATTCCCATATTCTAAATAGAAAATATAGCGTGGTTGATATTATTGGTACGTATTTTTTAATCTTTTCTTGTTTCTTTATATAATCCATATTACATTCTTATTTTGTTATACTGTCAGATAAAACACTATTTAATATTTTGTAGATTATTTGATTTTTACCTTTTACATCTCTCCATTCTGATCCACAAGTCGAATGAAACCATATCTTATCAGAGGAATAATCTACCATTTTTTCTTGAATAAATTTACCTTTTATTTCTTCTTTTTTTACTGGTTTATTATCAACAATATTCCAGCCATAAAAAGCAACTTTTTTAACTTTTTTCTTATCGTATTTTGAATACAAAGGATACCAATTCGCACTTCCAGTATCGACTCTAGGGACTTTGAATAAATACCATTTTCGATGTCTTCTAAAATTTACTCTTTTATTTTTTAATAACTCATATCTAAAAAATGAAAACCCTGGCCATAAATACCAGATATCTGAAATCTCATCAACTCTGCCTGCAAGTTCAGCATTCTCTAAATAACTTTCAATATCAAACTCTTTCATTGGAAACATATCATGGTCTAGTAAGGCAAAATTGTTTTTTCTCTTTTGAACGACCTCTTTATAAACCCAATTTAAAGCAATACCATGTGAGTCTGCAAATCCATGTGGAATTTTTCTTGGTTCGCAATGTATGTATGTTATGTTATTTTTTACGCAAACCTCCTTTATTTCTTTTGCGCGTTCTTCCTTATTTGAATTATCGCAAATTATGTGGCAGTAGTTACCTTTTAAAAATTTTTTGAATAATTTAATTTGATAGTCAATAATTATTGGATTATTAAAGGATACCGTTATTAAATCAATATTTGAAGGTTTATTAAAATCAGACGAAAAGAAATTATCAATAACAAATCGTCTTTTTGATAATAAATAATGTTCTTTACGTCTGAATCTTCTTTCTATTGTTTCTTGATTAGGCTTTTTAAACAATTTCATTTGTTTTCTCCGTTTCTTGATGTTTAAATTGCATATCATATAGAGTACGATATTGTCCGCCATCAATTTTAATTAATTCATCATGAGTTCCTAACTCCATAAGTTTACCTTCGTTTATAACTGCAATTCTGTCTGCATTTTTAATTGTTGATAATCTATGGGCTATTACAAATACAGTTTTATCCTTCATTAAATTGTCGATTGCCTTTTGAACAATTGCTTCAGCTTTATTATCTAATGCAGAAGTGGCTTCATCTAAAATAATAATAGGTGCATCTTTTAAAAACGCTCTTGCAATTGCAACACGTTGTTTTTGACCGCCAGACAAAAGTACTCCTCTTTCACCAATTTGCGTATCAAGTCCATTTGGCAAAGTTAGGATAAATTCATCTAAATATGCCCTTTTTATTGCATTATTTAGTTCTTCTTCTGTTGCATTTTTCTTACCTAATAGAATATTTTCTCTAATTGTTCCAGAAAACAAGAAATTATCTTGAAAAACTATTGCGATATTTTGTCGTAATGAGGTTAAAGAGTAGTCTTTAATATTAACATCATTGATTGTAATTGCACCATTTCGAATATCATAAAAACGAGGTAATAAATTAACTAGAGTTGATTTTCCGCCACCAGAATTTCCGACAATTGCTAGCGTTTCACCTTTTTTTACATTTAAACTTACGTGTAACAATACAGGTTTTCCCTTCAGGTAACCAAAAGAAACATCTTTAAATTCTATTTTATCTACTTCCGTTAATTCTTTTGGATTTTCGCAATCATTAATTGCAGGTTTTAAATCTAAAATAGAAAAAATTCTTTCTATTGCTAAAAATGAAAATTGAACTGCATTAAAATTATTTCCAAGATTTTTAATGGGGGTATATAACATTATTAACGCAGTAATAAATGAAACAAAATTACCACTGGTTATTTGCCCTGTTAGAATTAAATGAGAGCCATAACCAATTGCCAAACCAATACCTACTGATACAATAACGTGCATTAGAGGTGATAACCAAGATGTTCTTTGTATAATTTTTATTTTTAAATTAAACAAGTCTGATAAAATCTTATTAAACTTATTTTTTTGATAATCTTTTAAGTTAAAAGAAGTTATTGTTTTATTTCCGGCAAAACTTTCATTGTAAGCTGTTATAATTGTTGCGGTTGCAGCAACTGATTTATCCATAACATCCTTTATTCGTTTTCTAATTCTTGCAAGAGGAAGAAATGCACACGCAAGTATGGCACTTGCAATTAATGCTAATTGCCAAGAATTATAAAAAAGGACAGCAACAAGGGAAATTGAAGAAAACAGCCTTGAAACAAAAGTTTTTAGATTTTCAAGTAATCCATTACAAGCAGTTTCTGCATCTGTATTAAATCTAAAAACAATATCACCAGATTTTCTTTTGTCAAAATATGCAGTTTCAAAATTTAACATTTTTGCATATAATGTCATTTTTAAATCATTTGTAATTTTACCTCCAACCCATGTATTTAAATAAGTCGCAAGATAATTCAATCCTCCCTGAATACTTGTAAAAGCAACAATACCAAATGGAATATACCAAGGCGATTCAATTGTTTTTTCAACCATAACCAAATCCATGTATGGTTTTAGCGAAAGAGCAATTACTGCATCTAATGAACCTATTGGAATACATATTAAAACAGCTAATAATGCTCTGAACCAATAAGGCTTGACGTATGGTAATATTCGAGAATAATTTATATATGCTTGAGTCTGTTTTAATTCATTTATTAATTTCATTTAATCCTCTTTAGTTTTGAGTTATGCCATTAAATATTCTTTCAATAGATTCTTTTAACGAGATTTCTGGTTTCCAATCTGTTGCAGAATAAAATTTTTGAGAGTTTAAACAACACAATTTGTCAGCTTCTGATGCATCGTTTATTTTTAAATCAATCTTAATACCATTCTTTTTGAAACAATTTGATATTAATTCAACAATATGTTTAAAATCTCTTTGTTCTTGCCATTTTGCACCAAAATTATATGTTTCAGACCAGTTTTGAGTCTCTGTGTTTTTTATAAATTTAAGGAGTCCTGTAACTGCATCATCTACGTCTATAAATCCAAAAACAGTTTTATCATTGTCTATTGAAATAGATTTTGTTTCGGATGCTTTTTTTATTATTTTATTTATAACTCTTTCTGGATATTCAATCCCAATTAAACTTCCCAATCTTATGTTCGTTAGTTTTGTATTGGTATTTCGTACTACAGATAAACCAATTAATTCGCAAGCGTATTTTGCTAATGCATAATTGTTATTAGGATGAACAGTAGTGCTTTCTATTGCAGAATTTTCTCTATATGTTCCATAAACATCTTGAGATGATATATTTATTATTCCTTTTACATTCATTTTAACAGCTTTTAATACTAGAGAGTTATAAAAAGCCATTGCATTTGCCAAAACATCAGGATTATTTTCTCTTGGAAAAGCACAATTAACAATAATATCCATATTCAATAAGACATCAGTTCGTACCAAATCAATGTTAGTTACATATTTAACGTTGTCAAATTGGGTTCCTGTTTCAATATTTCTAGAACTTGCACATACTTCAAAATCATTATCTATGCTTAAATTTTCGATTAACTTTTTAGCAAGAGTGCCATTAGCACCTGTAATTAAAATTGTTTTACTCATTTTTACTTCCAATTAATTCTGATATATCTAACATTTCACCCAATTTATAATCCCAATCAAGAGGTTTATACATACCAAATCCTCCACCCGGAGTATATGTCATTTCCGATAATACAACTTTATCTATCAAATCAAAGAAATCAATACGAACAAAAGGGAAATCTTTAGAAAGTTCTGTTGCAATATCTAACATCTTATCTAAATTTTTTGGTCGTTCTTTATTAAAACTTTCATAATTAGAATAAACTAAATCCAATTTATTCCATTCTGTGTCATAATACGACATTTTATGTTCATACGCCCAGTTTGATGCGACATATATAATTTGAGGCTTACCATTAAAACAAAATATTTTGTAGTCATAGTATTTACTTCCTAATCCATTAACATAGTTCTCGGCTAAAATACAGGGTTTTAAACCTTTTGACGGACCATTGAATGCATAATAATACATATAACCGTCAAAAGATAGCCATTCTTTCATTTGTTTTTTTAATTCTTCAATGTTTAATTTTTCTTTGTCTTCAACTATTTTTATTTGTCTTCCATCACCGCCCCAATTTGATTTCAAAACAAATTTATCTGGTAATGTTTCAAAATTAATTTCCTCGACATTTTCCCAACGTCCAAGTAGAGGAATTGTATACCCATCGCCCAATTTTTCAGCGATGTATTCCTTAAATTTATATTTGTCTACAATTCTATGGATTTCTTCGTTTTTACTATAATAGTTTAAACTTAGCCACTGTATTTTTTCGTTAAAAGATGTTGGATTATCAATATCTAATAGATATTCATTCTTATGAATATTTTTGAATAAATATTTTATTTGAGCTTTTTTTAATTCTTCATCGTTGTTAAAATCTATTAGTTTATTTATCAATTTGCTATGAAATTCTAACCATCTATATGTTAACAACCATTGTTCAAAACGTTTATTATGAATATAATCTGAGCGAGAATTTGCTTTTTTTAACTCTCCAATTTCATGTTCAAGTTTAATGTTTTTCTTTTGAAGTTGTTGTACTTCAACATCATATTTTTCTAAACGCTTAACTAACAACTTGTTTGCTAACTTGTTAGAAAATATTTTTAATTTTAAACCTAGGATTGTTATTATTTTGTAATTTTTTTCATTTTTAATACTAAATATTTTTTCGATAAATTTCATTTTATTACAATATCCTCATTATTTTTTGAAATAATTTTTATTTGATTTCTAATATAATCAATTAATTCATTAAGTCTTTCTGCCGTTTGTTCTTTTACAAAAATTCTTAAAGCAACTTGATTTAACGTACCTAACGCACTATATGGAATAGTTTCACCCTCTTGTTTATTTTTTATAACCCTGATAACTTGTGGCATTTTTTCGACCTCTTCAATACCTTCGAATTTAGATATTGTTGCAGGTTTAACTAAAAATGTTATTTGAGCAGTAGCACAATCAAAATGAGGATTAATTTTTTCTTTTAACGTTTCATCCCCAAACTTACCTGTTAAAGCATAGTCAACAAGTAGTTTTAATGGATTGTAGCTACAAACTGATTCTAAAATTACATGCTCTTGAGTTCCAGATAATCTAAACCCTATGTCATATGGCATTATAATGTTGTCTTTAACGATTGATTGAATGAATAACATACCGTTTTGCAAATTCATAAACTGAATTGATTTTTTCATCTTTTCATCAACAGTATTTTCCCATAAATCAAGGTATTTAGAGTGCCAAATATATTGAATTGGAAGCGGAATAACAGCATTGTCAAAATGTTTGACTATTCTATCTGCAACACTTGCAAGGTATGGAACACCATCTTTAATTATATAAACTGTTGTAATTTCTTCCTTGTTTTCAATATATTGTTCAATCAGAACCTCTTTTTTGTTTGAATATGCTAATGCTTTTGAGAGGTTTTCTTTTAAACCTTCTTCCGAATAACAAATTTTTAATCCATATGCTCCAGAACCATCAACGGGTTTTAAAAGAATTGGAAATGTTTTTTTATCATTAATTCTATATTGGGGAATTAACGGAATATCAAACTGCCTAAATATATTTTTAAAAGACTGCTTATTAGATGCATTTATCATTGTTGTTTTATCAACATAAAATGGTAAATTTAATTTTTCACAAACTTCTTGACATCGTGCAATATTAAATTCGTGAACTCCTGTGAATACTGCATTTACGCCTTCTTGTTTGGCACGCTCAACAATTTTATCAACATCGGCCGTTGAATAATCCCAACATGCATCAGCAAATTGTTTTGCTGGTGATTGTCCTTTTGGAAGATAATCACAAACTATAACATAACAACCTAATGATTTTGCATATTTTACAATATCAACAGATCCAATTGGCTTACCTCCTAGTATCAGTAATTTTTTATTTTTATATAAGTTCATAGTTGTTTAGCATCTCCTTTATTTTTTCAACGGAATTAAACATCATAACATCGATTATTGATAAGTTAGGTACAAAATCATTCTTAAATTGTTGATATTTAATATCTCCCATTTTGATAAATTTTAATTCTATTCCTTCTTTCTTAAATTCTTCTCTATCATATAGTTCTTGACCGCCTATAGCATTTATATACATATTTGAATTTAAAAGTTTATTAATATGAATAACTTTATCTTGTGCTTTTAATGTATTATCCTTTGCAAGGTTTGATGATAATATTATGTTTGTATTTATTCCCAAATATTTATTTATATCTATGATTGAATTGTAATTAAATTCAGATATTTTTATATTTTTTGTAAATAAATTTTCTAAAATTAGCATGACTTGATTGTAAAAAGGTGCCTTTTTATATGCCATTTGAATTGTTTTTACAATTTTTTCAGTATTTTTGCCATTTTGAATAATATTTATTTCATTAATATTTTTAAAAGATGAAGAATTTTCTAATGCTAAAGTTATTAAATTAGCTTTTCCGTTTACTAAAATATTATTTCTATTTATCCACCCGCCTTTTATATAAGCAACATCATCATAAACTACATAAGTATCAACGGCGTTAATAACTTGCCAATAAGCAATATAAGGGAAAAAATATGGTTGCATTATTGCTATTTTATGCATTAAAAAATCCCTTCCATTGTTTTACTTTTGTTTCATCTTTCATTCTCTCTTTAAGTAATGCTATGCTTTTTTGCTTTTCCTCTTCATCAAAATAACAAAATTCTTTGAAATCCATATTGGAAATTTTACAAGTATCAAAAATTCTTATACCTATAGAATTATATTTTTTATAAACACTCGTATCGTTTTTTAAGAAAACTTTTCCGCCTAAACTATATATAAATGTGGCATTGCCGTTGCCTTGTTGTCTATCTTGATTTGATATATAAATATCAACAGATGCTAAATGATTCACATATTCCTCTTTAGGCATAAATTCAATAATAGGGTTAAATTTTTCTTTAAATATTTCATAACCTTTTTTCATAATTTGCATACGATAATCTTTTTGCCCTACAGTTATGTATGAAAGAATTGTTGAAATTTTAATTGGTTCATCTTTAAATTTTGATAAAATATCTAACATCTCTAATGTAGTTTCGTCCGCAGAATTATTTATCTGAATATGAATAACACCTTTTTCTTTCAAGTTCTTTGAAATCATATTTTCTGTTATTTCGTGAGGATATGTTACGTCATAATATGATTTACATTTTCCATATCTGTTTTCATAAACTTCTTTATCAAAACTGGTTAAAATCCCTGCGATATTAGTCTTTACATAAATTTCTTTATCATTTATTGGGTCATTATACAAATCTCCACCCCAAATAAACCAATAAGTTTTATTCAAAATCTTTTTATTTTTATATAGTGCTTTGATTAAATTAGGATCAAATAATCCGTGAATAATAATTTTGTTGGTTGTATGTACATCTATGTTGTTTAACGAGCAGAAAAATACATTTTCAATATCAGCTAGTTTTTCTTGAGTTTCATAAAACATTACACAGGGAAAGATAAAGCAATGTTCGTTATTATTAAAATGTTTATTTATAAAATGAATTATATTAACTGAATGTAAGCCATTATTCATTAAATGCACATATTTATATTTTTTAATTTCAGGTTCATGTTTTTTAAATTTAAAAATTTGAAAATCATCACATTTCAGCTTTATTTTTAACCCAAAAATGTCATAAACTTTATGAAATTTATCTTGATAAACATCTACAAAATTAACCATTGACAACCGCCTTTATTACTTTGCTTATTCTTTCAACGTCACTTAACTGTAATGTTGGATACAACGGCAAACAAGCAATTCTAGATGAAATATTCTCTGAAATTGGACAATCTTGATAACCCTCTAAATAAGGCAATGTATTCAAACTTGGATAAAAATATCGTCTTGGATAAATATTTTCTACCTCCAAGGTTTTAAATACTTTTAAAAGTTCTTCTTCATTTTTAAATAGAACTGGATAGTATGCATAGTTGTACTCTAGATGTTCTTGTTGTTTTGGTCTTATTACGACATTTTGCAATAATTTATCATAGAGATTTGATATATTCATACGTTTTTCAATTATTTCTTCAATATGAGAAAAATTTGCTAAACCCATTGCTGCATTAAATTCAGATTGTTTTGCATTTATACCTAGACAATAATGAACATCTCCATTGTGACCAAATCGTTTAATTAAATTTAATTTGTCAAAGATATTTGAGTCTTTTACAATGCAAGCTCCACCTTCAATTGTATGAAATAGTTTTGTAGCGTGAAAACTGCAAGTAGAAATATCTCCAAAACTCAATAATGATTTGCCGTTGTATTTACTTCCAAAGGCGTGAGCTCCGTCGTATATAACTTTTAAGTTACATTTATTTGCAATTTTTTGAATTTTCTCAACTTCACAAGCATAACCAAACACGTGAACAGGCATAATCGCTTTGGTTTTATCCGTGATTTTTTCTTCAATCTTGTTGACATCAATTGTGAAATTATTAGGCTCAATATCAACAAACACTGGCTTACATCTTTCCCAAAGTATTGATGATATTGTTGCTACATAAGAAAATGGTGTAGTTATTACTTCACCATCTGTGATATCAAGAGCTTTTAGGGCAAGTTGTAATGCAATAGTACCGTTTGTTACATACTGAAAATTATTTACATTTAAGTAATTTGATAGTTTTTCTTCCAGCTCTTTTAACAATGGTCCTTGATTAGTTAGTTGACCATTGCTAAAAATTTTTTCCACATAGGCGAAATAATCTTCCTTTTGTGGCATAAATGACTTTGTTACATATATTTTTTCTTTTTGTTTTAAACTTATTTTATTCATTCCTTATTTAGATACCTTTTTACTTAAAATTTTTCAATTACGAACGTTCTCGTTCTGTTCTGCATTCAAATACAATCCTCTTTTTCTTTCCGAGTGGAATATCTATTTTTACAACAGGTTTAGCACTCCAATCTCCTAAATATCTCTTTTTATAACTGCATAAGAGATATTGATAATAGTTTTTTAAAAATGTTTTATTTTTTGCAAATTTTAAGACCAAATATATAAAAATGTTCAAATTTAATCTTGTAGAAAAGAATCTTGATAATAATGAATTATATTTATAGTCGAATTCTTCATTTAACTGATAAATCACCGATGCACTTTTATATCGTTGTTCGTATGAAGAAAGTCCTGAGTAAATTCCCTTCGTTGTATAGTTATATACAGACATAACTTTGTCTATATAATATAAATTTCCTTTTGTAAGATAATAAAAATTTGTTGCGATATCGTAAGTCGCTATTATTGGATTTTTAATTTCTTTTAAATTCAAGCAGTCTGTGCGATATAACCTTGAAGATACATGAGGTTCAATATAATATCTTTTTGTTATTTTCTTTGGAGGGAATATGAATTTTTTTGTTGGTGATGTTAAGTAATTTTTTGTTTTATTTGTTTTTACATAATTAACTAATGTATTGTGTGCACAAAATGAACAATCTGGATTATTCTCTAATGCATCAACTTGCATTTGAAGTTTATTTTCATCGCACCAATAATCATCCGTTTCTAAAACAGTATAATATTTAGTATTTAGTTCTTTTAGGGCTAAATATGTGTTTTTTCCGTTTGCATTTTTATCACGAATAACAACTTTTACATTTGGAATATTCGCATATTTTTTTACTACATTAGACGTACCGTCTGTTGATGCATCATCATATACAACAATCTTAAAAGGAAAGTTAGTTTTTTGAGCCAAGACACTATTAATTGCTTTTTCAAAACTATTAACATGATTGTATGTTATTAAAATTACTGTTACCAATGGTGTGTTCACTATTTATTACCCCCATATGTAAATACTGGGATAATGCCAAACAAAAGTCCCTTTACCGTTTTTGTTGATTTTTTAAGCGTGAATATTGGAATAATTCCGAATAAATAAACTGATGAATTAGTATCTACATACCAAAAGTCTTTATCTCTTACTTCTGCTTTTTGTTTTTTTAGAAAATTAATTACATCTTTACGTGCATTATTTTTATCAATATTAAATTGTTTTTTATGACGTCTAGAATATGTATTTACGGTTGATTTAGGATTGTCGAAATAATAATAGTAAACATCTGGAACTGTAACGACAGCATTTGCAAAATAAACAGCCTTTATTGTAAATAATTTATCTTCGCAATAAATACCTTCGGGCCATTGAATATTATTCGCATCTAGATAACTTTTTCTATAAATCTTATTTGTAGGACATTCGTTTTTCCATTGTTGACAAACATCTAGTTTATCCTGCAATTTCGTGTATTTTTCAACAGTTTGAAGATTTAATCTTAGTTTGAATTTATTTTTCCCAATTCTAACATTTGTTGCTAATGCAATATCTGAATTATAGTTTCTTGCAACACGATATAATCTTTCAAAATAATGTAAATCGACATAATCATCAGAATCTACAAAGCCAATGTATTCACCAGTTGCAACTTGCATACCTGCGTTTCTAGCAGCACCTTGCTTTTTATTTTCTTGATTGATGATTTTGATTCTATCATCTTTTATTGCATTATCTTGTAAGATTTTTAATGAATTATCAGTAGAACCGTCATTTACGCATATGATTTCAATATTTTTCAAAGTTTGGTTAGTCAAACTATCCAGGCATTTTTGCAAATACTCTTCTGTGTTATATACAGGTACAATAATGGAAACATCTACCATTATAAACTTCTAACTTCCTTCATCTAATAAGTTTCATCACTTCTTAATCTCTACACAATTACACTTGTGTTGGAGTAACTCAAAAACCCTTATAAATAGTGAATTATAGAGGTAGAAAGTTTACAAAAATTAAACAAACTCAACTAAATTTTAAATATTTAATTAGAAAAAATCTCTTTGTGTTATGATAGTTTTACGATTTCAAACAAAAGCAATACAACACAAGTGTAACTATGTTGCAATATGGCAAGTTTGAAATTCAACAAACAAGAGTCTTTAAGACTAATTCTAACAAAAATGTAATATTGAAAATTTTAATGTAAAATTTTAATATCTTTATGTTAGAATAAAAATTATTATTTATGATTTATGCAATACAACACAAGTGTAATTTTGTTGTATTGCTTTTTTGTTGAGTTTGGCTCTATATCTGCATTACAGTATGAAATTATTGTAACTGTTGTCAATCATATCTTGGTCGATACCAATGTATCTGAGTGTTACTTGTGGAGAATAATGATTGAAGATTTTTTGTAATACTGCGACATCTTTAAACTTTTGGTAGTGGTGGTATCCGAAAGTTTTTCTCAATGTATGCGTACCTACTTTGTAATCAACACCTGCTTTTTCACAAGCAGAATTAATTATGCGATAACATTGTGTTCTTTCCATTCGATTATGAAATCGAGATAAAAATAACGGCTCACTATCTTCTCTACCTTGAGTAAATTTATCCAATAGAGGTTTTAGTTTTGTGTTAATTGGGAAACGTTTTGGCTTACCAGTCTTTTTCTCAATTAAATTAATGTAAGATTTGTTTTTTACATCAACAACATTAAGGTTTAGAATGTCTGAAATTCTAAGTCCACAATTTGTTCCGATGACGAAAAATACTAAATCTCTTAATCCTTGTTGTTTCAAAATCTTTTCAATCTTTTTTAAATCTCTTTTGTTTCTAATAGGTTCAACAATGTTCATAACTTCTCCTTTCTTGATGTTCCTAACTTTTTAAAATTTGACTTTTTTATTTTAAAAAATCCGTAGTTTCATCAATAATCTCGGCAAAATCGTCATCAGTAAGTTGCAAGTAAGGTCTTGCAGGTATCTCTGTTTTGTGTCCTTTGCCAGCCTGTCCTCCAAGTTGATGGATTGCAGCATAATCAAGATTTGAGCCAATAACAGCAGAATCATCGTCATAATAAGTGTTTACTGACGATGCGAGTTGACCTGTAACTTGCAGGATTAAACCCGGATACGTTCCTTTTTTCTTACGTTGTTTTTTAGTTGATTCTGCTAAATCTTGCCACTTAGGTCTGCCTTCTTCTTTAAAATTTTCTTCAGTAGAATAAGCAAAAATACCTGCGATGTTTTTCATTAACGGTCGCAGGTTTTCACCCCTCGTTGCTAAATCAAGAAGTTTGCACTTTCTGATACAAAAGTTGTTGGTTGATAATTTAAAGGAACAAGTGCTGTTGATTTGGTATTACCCTCACGAAGTTTTTCTTGAATTTCAGGTTCTAATGAAGAGTAAAGAATCTCGTATGAAGTTCCACCATTAACTTTGACTTCACGAGCAATATATTTGCTTTCTGGTTTGTTTATTTCTAATCGTAGAGAACGATTAGATTTCAAACCTTTTGCTTCTGCTACCTTATTTATATTTATATATGTATTATTTTCATTTTCATTCATGGTAGTGACACATTACATCGCAATCAGAAAAATTGGAACATCGATTCCGACCTTTGTGTCTGTTTTGAATCAATTAAAATTTTTCATGCCACAGGAATTTTGAAAAAATTTTTTCCTAATTTTTCGGCACTCTTTCGGACTCAAATTTCAAATGTCTCATTTCGGAAATAATCATTTTATCCGTGCAAAGATAAATAAATGCTAAAACACAGGCTATATCTCTCTTTAAAACCTCTTGAAAACATTTCCGTTAGTGAGTACAAAATGGGACTTTTGGAGTACTTTGTGTAACGAATGGTATGGTTTTTCCGACCGTGAAAACGCCCTTGGGTAGCCTCATTTCACAAAAATACCACACTTCCCGTGCAAACCAAACTACTCATTAAATTACATACACCATATTTACACTAACTATATCTATAATAATATAAAAACCCTTAAGCATGTTGCTTAAAGGTTTTTAAAAAGGAAGAGGTGGGATTCGAACCCACGGTACGCTCGTCACGTACGACGGTTTTCAAGACCGCTCCTATCAACCACTCTGGCACTCTTCCATGTTGACTGGTCTACTGCTCCTTCATTGTAATACAAAAATTTTTTTTTGTAAACAATTTTTTTTATAGGGTGAAATAATTTTATTTATTTCACCCTATATTTTTTTATTATTTTGTAATGTTTACTTTAATTGTGCAGCTTTCAATCTTGCCATCGCTCTTGCTAATGCAGCTTCCGCTCTTTTAGCATCTATTGTTTCTGTTTTATTTTGCAATCTCTCTTCTGCTCTTTGTTTTGCATCTTTTGCTCTTGATACATCAACATCTTCTCCTCTTTCACTGGAATGTGTTAATATCACAGCCTCATCATCTGCAAATTGAAAAACACCGCCCATTGTTGTAAAAAATTTTACATTTCCATCCTTTACAACTTTTGTAACTCCTACATCTAACGCTGACATAAACGGAATATGGTCTTTTAGTACTCCAAATTCTCCATCTGAACCTTTCGTATATATTTCGTCTACAACATCGTCATATACTATTTTTTCATGTGTTACTATCTTTAAGTGCATTTTTATTTACCTATATTTATAATGTTTTTGCTTTTTCTATTGCTTCTTCTATTGTTCCAACCATATAGAAGGCTTGTTCCGGTAAATTATCATGTTTTCCTTCGATAATTTCTTTGAAACCTTTGATTGTATCTTCAAGTTTGACATATTTGCCTGCCATTCCTGAGAATTGTTCTGCTACAAAGAATGGTTGTGATAAGAATCTTTGTATTTTTCTTGCTCTATTTACGGTTTCTTTATCTTCTTCCGATAATTCGTCCATACCCAATATTGCAATGATATCTTGTAATTCTTTATATTTTTGAAGAATTTCTAATACTTTTCTTGTTGTTTCGTAATGTTCTTCACCTATAACATTTGGATCAAGTACTCTTGAGTTTGATGCAAGAGGATCAACTGCCGGATAAATACCCAATGACGCAATTTGTCTTGATAATACTGTTGATGCATCCAAGTGTGAGAATGTAGTAGCAGGTGCAGGGTCGGTTAAGTCGTCTGCAGGTACGTAAATCGCTTGTACAGATGTTATTGAACCATCTTTTGTGGATGTTATTCTTTCTTGTAATGCACCCATTTCATTTGCAAGGGTAGGTTGATATCCTACTGCAGATGGCATACGTCCTAATAACGCTGATACTTCTGAACCTGCTTGTGTAAATCTAAATATATTATCTATAAATAAAAGTACATCTTGTTTTGAAAAGTCTCTGAAATATTCAGCTGCTGTTAATGCTGATAATCCCACTCTCATACGTGCTCCAGGTGGTTCATTCATTTGTCCGTATATCAATGCAACTTTGTCAATTACGTTTGATTCTTTCATTTCATTCCAAAGGTCATTACCTTCACGTGTTCTTTCTCCTACACCGCCAAATACTGATACTCCTGAGTGCTCTTGTGCTATGTTATGAATTAATTCCATAATCAATACTGTTTTTCCTACTCCGGCACCACCGAATAATCCGATTTTTCCACCTTTTTGGTATGGTTGTAATAAGTCAATTGCTTTTATACCTGTTTCTAAAATCTCGATATCTGTATTTTGATCTACTAATTTTGGTGCTTCTCTGTGAATTGGAAGATAGTTTTCTGTTTCTACAGGTCCCATCTCATCTACCGGTTCTCCTATTACGTTTAAGATTCTTCCCAATATAGGTTTACCTACAGGAATTTTGATAGGCGATTTAGTATTCTCTACTTTCATGCCTCTCTTTAATCCGTCTGTTGATGACATTGCTACGGTTCTTACTTTATTTGAGCCAAGCATTTGTTGAACTTCTGCTACTACGTAACTTCCGTCTTCTTTATATATTCTTAGTGCTGTATAAATTTCAGGTAGTTCTCCAGATTGAAATTCTACGTCTATTACCGGCCCAATTATTTGTGTTATTAAGCCTTGTGTTTGTTCAAGTACTTCCATAGTTTCTCCTTTTCTTGTTATCATGTATTGTACTAAAAAAAAAAATAAAACACAAATGTTAACGTTTAGTAGCAAATTTTTTTATGTTTATGTTTTAATATAATCATATAAAAGTGTATGCTTTACAACAAAAATCTGGAAGTTATGAAAACTCTTATTAATCAAGAATTAAATAACAACAATAAGCTATTAAAGCCTGATATGACTCAAAAAAGTAGTCGTGAATTGTATGTCGTTTATTTACAATCAAAGTTCAGACAGTTATTTGAACATGACAAAAACAGTGCCTATCCTATTATTAAATACGTTAAATCAGACTTTATTCAAAGATTTTCATCAAGACTTATCAATAATCCAAGTAAAAAAATATTAATAGGTATTTCCGGTGCTTCTGCATCAGGTAAATCTACTATTTGTAATTCTATTCATGAAATTTCTAATAAATTGAATTTGCCTATATCTATTATAAGTACAGATAATTACTTTAAAGATATTTCAAATCTTATACAAAAATATGGAAATTTTGATAACCTTAGAGATAACGGATATGATATAGATTCTCCTGAAGGTTTTCAGCTTGATGTATTGAAAAAGGATTTAGAGGATATTTCCATGGGAAATGATATTTTATCTCCAAAATATCTGCCTAATGGTACGGGTATTTCTGTTTCTAAATCTATCCCGGTTCAATCTAAAAAAATTATTGTTGTAGAAGGCATTGCTGCTTTATATATAAAAGATCTTTTTGATATAAATATATTTATTGAAACAAGTGAAGATAAACGTAAAGAAAGATTTTTATCAAGAGCAGTAAGCGAAAGAAATCAAGATTTGGAAAATGCTCTAAAACATTGGGAATATATAATTGAAGCTTGTAAAAAATATATTAATCCTTCTATTTCTGCAACGGATTTAATTCTTGACGGTAATTCTGACTTAGAATATTTTGCACAAATTCTTAAATATATTCACACAATTACAAATAATTTTAAAGATTAAAATAAAATTCTTTAAACTAGGTTATGTTAGAGATTTTATTTTTTTATATTTTTATACCGAGATTAAAAAGTTTGTAATATTTTTTATTTGAAAATTTGAACTTGTATTTGTGCTGTTATTATTGTTTTTATAGTTACTTATAGATTGAGATAACTTTATTATATCTTTCAAATTATAGTATTCACTCATTCCAACATCCTGGTAAGCACTTTTTGCAATATTAACTTTTAATTTCTTTTTAAGTGTATCTTTTAAAGGGCTTTCACCCAATGTTGTTTTGTTTTCTGATAAATATGATAAGTAATTTGAAACAGAAGATGTATATTTTTTTATAAAATCAGCTATAGAAACATCAGCACTTTCATCATTGTAATCTATGACAAATAATTCATCTGACTCTTGCTCTTCGGTAGAGTCTTCAGTTTCATCGTATGATAAAGATTGTTTAATTCTTTCTGCCGCTGAATCCGGAAGTTGATTTACTTTAATGATGTTATCTAATGTTAAATTTGAAGAAACTGATATTGTCATATTTATACCTTAGCACAATAAATATTTGTCATAATAAATAAAAAATAAGTTTTAAAATTTTTTTACAAAAATAACTTAAAAACTTTCAAAATATTACAAAAATTGACAAATTTTTTTTTATTATTAAGAAAGAAATATACGACAAAAGTAGGATTACAAAAAAGAAAGATTGTGATAACGTGATAACAGATTTGAGTGAAAGCGATAAAAAGGATTTTACAGTGATTAAAACTAGCGAAAACAAGGATTTGTTTAATGAAAAACTTTTGACTGCAGATGTTTTCGAGTCATCAAAAAAAGTTTACGTGAAGAACATTTGGAATGAAGCTCAAGATATAGAAATTACTCTTGATTTCATTACTTATGGCAGTAATTTAGTAAAAAAAATAATATCTAAGGTTTTACCAAAACTTTAATTACATTACCTTCAATATGTTTTTGCATTGCGTAATTTAGTTTGTCCAGAGAAATTTCTTCCGTGATAAGTTTCTTGACATCTATTTTATGTGTTGCAATGAGGTCAAGTGCTTTTCTAACGTATTCAGGCGTATGATGAAATACACTTAGTATTTTTATATCTCCATAGTGCATTTTAACAGTTGAAAGACGGACTTCAGTACCTTTTTTGCATCCTCCGAAAAAGTGTACTGTTCCACCCGGTCTTACAATAGAAAAAACTTGTTCCCATATTTCAGGAAGACCTACACATTCTATTGCTATATCCAAACCTCTTCCTTCATTAGAAAATTCTTTAAAAACGGCTTCTGTATTTTCTGTTTTTGTTAAATCAACAATTTTATCTGCATTGGCAAAGTCTTTTGCAAGTTTTAATTTTAGGGGATTTCGTCCTCCTACTATAACTTTTGCACCTTTTAGTTTTGCATATTTTGCAAACATTAATCCGATAGGTCCAATTCCTATAATTCCGACAGAATCTCCTTCTTTTATATTTGTTCTCTCAGCACCATGTACAACATTAGCAAGAGGTTCTGTAAAAGCTGCTTCTTCAAAACTTATATCATTTGGAATTTTTATCATATTTTTTTCTGCAATTCTTGCCGGAATAGTAATATATTCTGCGTATGCTCCATTTAGGAATTCAAGATTTTCGCATAAATTAAATTGACCTTTTTTGCAGTAAAAACATTCTCCACATGGTGCAGAATTTGCAGCTACAACTCTATCTCCGACTTTAAAGTTTTTTACTCCTTCTCCGATTTTTTCTATTATGCCGCTAAATTCGTGTCCAAATCCTGATGGTATTTTTTTTATTAATACAGGATGACCTCTTCTAAATGTTTTTACATCTGTACCGCAAGTTAGTGCTGCCATAATTTTAACCAAGACTTCACCTTTTTCAGGTTCTTTTATTGGTACTTCTTCGTATCTGATATCTTCCGGTGCGTAAAATTGAATTGCCTTCATTAATATTATTCCTTTATTTTTATGTATGCTTTAAATATTTTATTATTTATTGTATCATCAAAGGCTTGTTGAATATTATTCAAATCATAAACAGTTGAAATATTTTTTACTTTGATTTTTCCTGATTTTAAAAGTTCATACGATGTTTTTAAATCAACAGGTGCAGGAGAATAGCTTCCAAAAATAGTTAATTCTCTGTAATAAATTTCATTATTGTAGTAACCCATGTTGTTTGGTGTACTTGCGAAGACAACTATCTTACCGCCATTTCTTACTGTTTTAAGTGCAAGTTCTATGGCTTTGTCTGAACCGGATGTCATAAATACGGCATCAACACCCATATTATTTGTTTTTTCTTTTATATATTGTTTACTTTTTTCAAAATCAGAAGAGTTGAACGATTCTATACCTGACTTACAGGCAAGATTTATTCTTTCTTCCAGCAAATCACATCCGAAAGTTTTGCAGTCATATATTGCATTAAAAGCTTGACCTGAAAGATATCCTATTGATCCAAGTCCTACGACTAAAACAGTTGAATTTTTATTTAATTTGGTTCTTTTAACAGCTCTTACTATGCACCCTAAAGGCTCGTAAAAAGATATTTCTTCATATGTCATGTTTGCAGGAACATTATATGCAACATTTTTTAAATGTTCTTCCGAAAGAAAAATGTATTCACTAAATCCTCCGGGAAATATATTTGTAGCTTTAAAATGTTCGCACATTGAATAATGTTCATTTTTACAATAATCACAATTGAAGCATGGAATATGATGGGAGCTTACAATTGCATCATTAACTTTAAAATTTGTGTCAGTGTTAATTTCAACTATTTTACCGACAATTTCGTGTCCCAGTACAGTACCGTTTTGTGCTTTTCCTGTTCTGAGTTTTACAATGTCAGATCCGCATAATCCGCATCCGTATACTTGAACAATTGCACCCTTTCTATTATTTAACTCAGGTTTTTCAATATTTTTTATTATGTTTTTATGATTTTCTACTACTGCTGACTTCATATTTTCAGTTTATCACGAAATTTGCAAATAAACATAAAAAAATATATAATTAGGTATGACTATTATTAGACGACTATCCTTTTTTGATGGTTCAAAATTAAAGAAAATGATAGCTTTTTTTGGAAATGATGAAGCTGAAAGATTTATAAAAATTATTATGAATAATTCTTGTTCATTTATTCATCAATTTTTGCCATTAAAATACAAGTTTTTACCTGAATCGTTTATTCTTGAAGAAGATAAAGAAATTCATGGTGTAATAACCGTTACGCCTTCATTTGGTAATTCATATAAGTTATTTATAACAAGATTAATGTTTGAAAAAAATTACTATGAAGTTGGTAAACAATTAATTGATTATACTATTTCAAAGTACGGTGCAAAGGGAGCTGATACATTTCTTGTATCTATTGATGATAGTCATGATGAATTATTAAAACTGTTTACTGAAGGCTGTAATTTTCGACAATGCGGTAGTGAGAGTCTGTATAAAATGCCTAAAAAAGCACATCGTATAAATAGAAATGAAAATATAATTTTTAGACCATTTAAAAATTCTGACGCGGAAGTCGTTTGTAATTTATATAATAATTCAATTATAAATCATTTTAGACCATCTATGTTAAAACACAAAAATGAATTTAAAGATATTTTGTTTTGTGGTTTATCAAATAATTATGAATTAAAATATTTAATGGAAGATATTAAGTCTAAAAGTACATTGGCATATTTTTCTATTAAGACATTTGATAATATAAATTATACAGTGGATTTAACTGTGCAAGAAGGATATGATATAGAATATAGCTTGATTTTTGGTTTTATAAATAGAGAAATAAGACGAAGAAAAAAAGATTTTACACTTTTTGTAAAAGTGAAAAAATATACAAAAAATACGGATAAATTGGAAGAATATTTAAATAAAAAAGAGAGTTTGAAAATAAGAAATCAAATTGTTTTAGTAAAAGATTTTTATAAACTTGTAAAAGAAAAATCTAAAAATACAGGTATAGTAATGTTTGCAGAAACTAATTCAGCAATAAGAACAAATTATAAAATTAATGATTAAAAATGAATTAATTCATTAACTTTCATTACAACACACTGTTTATCCAAATCTTCTATTAAAATTTTAAATTTTTCGACATCTGCTCTAATATGCGGAAAAGTATTATAATGCATAGGTATAATAACTTCAGCCCCTAACCATTCGGCAGCTTTAACCGCAGATTTTATATCCATTGTGAAATGACCACCAATTGGTAAAATTGCTATATCCGGTTTATTCATTTCATGTATAATTTTCATTTCTTGATTTAAACAAGTATCGCCGGCATGGAAAATTTTTACTCCGTTGATTTCAAATAATATACTGCATGGGCATCCTGCATATTTACCATCAGGAGTTGAGCTTGAATGAAATGCCGGTAGAAATATTGCAGTACAATAATCATAATTAACCCATCCACCCAAACCTACGGGGTTAATAAATGCTCCCCTATCTGCACAGTAATTCGCAAGTTCATAAATTGCGGTTATTCTGGCTTCTTTAGCTTTTGCTATTTCAAGTGCTGAACCTAAATGGTCAGAGTGTCCATGTGTTACGAAAATTTCTTTTATATCTAAATCTCTCCAGTTATAATTTGGAAATACACCTAAAAATGGGTCAATTAATATATAATTGCCATTGTTATTAATTTCAAAAGCACTGTGTCCTAAATATCTTAAATCGAAAGCCATCTATTGTATCTCCTATTAAGTTTTTGTTTAAATTTATCATATTTTTTGATAAAATACAAATATGTATGAAAATTATATGAAAGAATGTTTTAAACTTGCAAAAAAGGGTATTGGGAAGACCTCTCCAAATCCACTTGTTGGTTGTGTTGTTCTTGATAGAAATGGTAATAAAATATCGGAAGGTTATCATTCGAAATACGGCGAAAATCACGCGGAACGTGATGCTCTTTTAAAATTGAAAAATGGTGAGGAAAAAGACGGAACTATAATAATTAATCTTGAACCTTGTTCTCATTTTGGAAAAACTCCGCCATGTGTTGATTTAATTATTGAGAGAAAATTGAAACGAGTTGTTTTTGCAATTAAAGATCCTAATCCTGTTGTCTCAAGTATAACAAAACTTGAAGATAGTGGAATAGAGGTTGTTTACGGCGTTTTAGAAGATGAAGCAAGAGATTTAAATGAAATATTTATTACAAATATGACGAAAAAAAGACCATTTATAGCTTTAAAAACTGCAACCACAATCGATGGTAAAATTTCAACAAGAACAGGTTGCTCAAAATGGATAACATCAATTAAATCAAGAGAAAAAGGCAAAGAATTAAGAACAATTTATGATGCGGTTTTGACTACCTCATCAACCGTAATAACTGATAATCCGAATTTTAATAATAATTTAAAAATTTTAATAGATAGGGAGTTAAAAGTAGATTTAGAAAAGAACTTTTTTAAAACCGGAAAAATAATTATAGTTCATGACTCAAATTTAAAACCGGAAAAATATATTGAGAATGTTGAATATCTGCCTTGTGATGTTATTGACGAAAAAATAAATATAAAACAACTGTTGCATTTACTTTTTGAAAAAAAAATAATGAGTATTTTTATTGAGTCCGGAGGTAATTTTAACGGAGCAATTATCGAAACAGGATTGGTTGATAAAATATATCAATTTATTGCTCCAAAAATCTTAGGAGATAATAAAGGTCAATCAGCTTTTAATGGTAGAAATGTTACAGAGATAAGTGATTGTCTAAATTACAAAATAATTGATATTGAAAAATTTGATGAGGATGTTTTAATTACATATAAAAAAGCGGATAAATGAACTATCCGCTTTTTACTTCAAAATATGCTATTTTAAATTCATAACTTTTAAAATTTCATCAATATTTGCATCGGTTTTTGCAACCTCTGTTTGAGAATATTTTATTGCACTATCAGGATCTTTTAATCCGTTACCTGTTAAAATACAAGCAATTTTGGTATTTTCTTCAACAATGCCTTCTTTTACGGCTTGAATTAATCCTGCTACAGATGCTGCACTTGCAGGTTCACACAAAATCCCTTCGGTTGAAGCTATTAATTTATATGCTTCAATAATTTTTTCGTCATTTACGCATCCGATTTTTCCGCCCGACTTATCTCTGGCATTTTCTGCTTGTTTCCAACTGGCAGGATTACCTATTCTGATTGCCGTTGCAATTGTTTCAGGCTTCATAATTCTTTCTCCTCTAACAATTGCGGCAGCTCCCTCTGCTTCATAACCCATCATTTTAGGCAATTTTGTATTAAGCTTTTGTTCGTAATATTCCTCATAGCCTTTCCAGTATGCTGTGATATTACCCGCATTACCAACCGGAATAAAGTGGTAGTCAGGAGCATTTCCAAGTGCATCAGAAATTTCAAATGCTCCTGTTTTTTGACCTTCTATTCTGTATGGATTTACAGAATTCACAAGAGTAATAGGATATTTGTCAGAAATTTCTCTTACAAATTCAAGAGCTACATCAAAATTACCCTTTATTGCAATTATTTCTGCACCATACATCATTGCTTGAGACAATTTACCCAATGCAATATAACCGTCAGGAATTAAAACATAAGTTTTTAAACCCGCTTTAGCTCCATATGCAGCAGCTGCTGCACTTGTATTTCCTGTTGAAGCACAAATTATTGCATTTGAGCCGGATTCTTTAGCTTTAGTTACCGCCATAGTCATTCCTCGGTCTTTAAAACTACCTGTCGGATTTGCACCTTCAAATTTTAAATAAACTTCCGCTTTTATACCGATTGCTTTTGCTAAATTATCTGCTTTTATAAATGGAGTATTCCCTTCATTAAGTGTTACTATTTCTGTTGTATCGCTTACTGGAAGGTATTTTCTATATTTATCAATTAATCCTTTATACATCTTCTGCCACCCTTATCATACTGTTTAATTTATTTATACAACCTTCTTTTTGTAGGATTTCAATTACATCTGAAATATCTTTTTCTTTACAAAGTTCTGTAATTATAATGATATTAGCTGTGTTATCTTCCGAAACTCCTTTTTGAAGAACACTTGCTAAGCTTATACCTTTGTCTGCACATATTAATCCGATTTTACCTATTACTCCGACTTTGTTATTAACAGTTAATGATAAATAATATTTATTAATTGTTTCTGAAATATCTATAACTTTAACCGTATTACTATGATTACATCTCATCATTGGTAAAATATAATCGGTTGTGCCTATTTCGTTAGAAAGAACGACAATATCCCCTGCTACAGAGCTTGCAGTAGGAAATTCTCCGGCACCCGGCCCTGAAAGTGTTACTTGTCCGATTGGAAATCCAGTTATTGTAACCGCATTTGTTACGTAATCAATGTGTGCCAGTGTTGTGTTTTTGCTTACAAACATTGGATGTACTCTTACATCTGCGGTGTTTTCATCTTTCATTTCTGCATGTGCAATGAGTTTGATTTTATAACCTAATTCGTTTGCATATTTTATATCATTTGCTGTAACCTTGCTTATTCCTTCTCGGTATATTTCGTTAATTTTTATTCTTTTATTTAACGAAATTGTTGCTAATGTGGCCAACTTATATGCTGCATCAAAACCTTCAACATCTGATGTTGGATCAGCCTCTGCATAACCAAGTTTTTGAGCTTCCTTTAAAACCTCGTCATAATTTGAATGTTCTATATCCATTTTTGTCAAAATGTAATTTGTTGTGCCATTTAAGATAGCATCTATTTTATTAATTTTGTTTGCTGATAAAATAGTTTTTATAGGCATTATAAGAGGAATTCCTCCTGCAATAGCCCCTTCATATAGTATTACTTTATTATTTTTTTCCGCTAAATCAAATAATTCTTCTCCGTGTTTAGCAAGTAATTCTTTGTTTGCCGTAACAACGTGTTTACCATTTAAAATGGCGTTACTTATAAGTGTTTTAGCAGGTTCAACGCCTCCTATTAATTCTACAATGACATCAATATCTTTGTCTTTAACTATTTCCATAGCATCAGTGGTCAGTAAGTTTTTATCCAAGTTATCGATGTTTCGAGATTTATTGATATCTCTGACGGCAATCTTAGTGATTTCTATGTTGTCAAAGCCTTGTAATGTTTTGTAAACTCCGCTGGCAACAGTACCTAAGCCAATTAAACCTATTTTTATTTTACTCATAAATACCCTTCGCACTATATGTAAATTCAAGTCTTTAATTATAATACAATAATTTTACGCAAAAAAAAACCCTTTTTTAAAAAGGGTCTGGAATTTTTTTTCAATTCCTCGTGTGTAGAAGGTTAGTGTGTGTGGTAGGTTAGTGTGTGTGTTTAAAACTTATTACTCATTAAAGACTTAACAGTTTATAGCCTTTTATAGATAAATGAATTAATCCTCTCATTAGCCTCTTACTCTTATATAAAGTATTTTTTATTTTCAAAATTTCAGGGTTTGCAAAATTTGTTACATTTGTTTATATTTATATTCTTTTATGTGTTATAATCAAAACATGAGAGGTTTTTATGGCAATAAGAAAAGTATTGAGATATGGTAATCCTATTTTAAGAACACCATCAAAAGATGTTCATAAAGTTTCAAAAAAAATTCAAGAACTGGTTACTGATTTGCTTGAAACTATGTATGCACAAAATGGAGTTGGTTTAGCGGCACCTCAAATAGGAGAAAATTACCGAGTTTTTGTTATAGATGTATCAACCGGTGATGAACCGTTGAATCCTATAGTTTTTATTAATCCGAAAATAATTAAAAAATCCGGTGCCGTTAAAAGTCATGAAGGGTGTTTAAGTTTTCCTGAAGCATATACGGATGTAAAAAGATACGCAAATGTTATGATAAAAGCTATGGATAGAAAAGGTAAATCATTTGTCCTTGAAGCTAAAGAAGGATGCTTGCTTGCAAGAGCTATACAACACGAATTTGATCATCTTGATGGAATTTTATTTATTGATCATTCTATTAACAGATTTGAAACAGAAAGTATTTTAGAAAGTTTAGAATTCCCGCCTATAGAAGAAGATAGACTTATAGAAGAAAAAGAATTGGAAGAGCAAATTAATAATGCAGAAGTCGCAAAAGAAGATTAGTTTAATATATTTTGGTACACCTCAAATTGCCGTAAAGTCTTTGGAACATTTTATAAATTCAGAAGAGTTTGATGTGTTGGCAGTTGTAACGCAGCCTGACAGACCAAAAGGCAGAGGTCATCATCTTACTCCTTCTCCGGTAAAAGAAGTTGCTTTAAAATACAATATTCCTGTTTTTCAACCTTGTTCTATTAGAAAAGAAGTTGATATACAGGAAGAACTTAAAAATTTAAATCCTGATTTCTTTGTAACATTTGCTTTTGGGCAAATTTTGTCTCAAGAGGTTTTGGATATTCCAAAATATGAAACAATTAATCTTCATGCTTCGCTGCTTCCGAGATACAGAGGTGCGAATCCTATTCAAAGAGCAATAATAAATGGTGATAACGAAACAGGAATTTGCACAATGATAACTGAATTAGGGCTTGATTGCGGAGATATTTGTATGAAATATCCGATTAAATTAACTGATGAAATGAATTGTGAAGATTTAGCTTGTGAAATTGCAGAAAGTTCGCCGGAACTTTTAGACAAAACTTTAAAAGGTTTATATGAAGGGTCTCTTTCTCCGATAAAACAATCAGAAGATGGTGTTTGTATTGCAAAAAAAATAACAAAAGAAGAATGTAAAATAGATTGGGATTGTGATGCAAAATCTATTCATAATCTTGTACGAGGAGTGTATAATTCTCCGTGTGCTTTTTTTGAATATCAGGGAAAAATAATTAAAGTTTTAGAAACGCAAGTTATTGAAAAATCTGCAAATGCAGGTGAGTTTTTATGTGCGACAAAGAATGGACTTGAAGTCGGATGTGGCAATAATTGTTTATTAATAAAAAAACTTAAACCAGAAGGAAAAGGTATTATGTCTGCATCAGACTGGTACAGAGGGTTAAAAAAATGATTACAAAAGGTATAAGAGGTGCAATAACAGTTGACAGTAATACTGAAAAAGCATTAAAAGAAGCAACTTTAGAACTTTTAGCGGAATTATGTACAAAAAATAAAATTGAACCATCATTAATTTCACATGCAGTTTTTACTTTAACTAATGATTTAAACGCTGCATTTCCTGCTAAATTTGCAAGATTAGATTTCGGATGGAAAGATGTTGCAATGATTTGTCATCATGAACTTGATGTTCCAAATTCTTTAAAAATGTGCTTAAGAATACTTTTGGTTGTTAATGTTAGCGAAAATTTTGTTCCTGAATTTGTATATTTAAAAGGTACAAGTCATTTAAGGGGTTAAGCTATGATAACCTTTGATTATTTAACTTTAAAGGCTTTTTTTGAAGAAAATAAAAATTTTTTTGAAAATTCAAGAATTCAAAAAATTCAATCTCCTTCAAGAAAGGATTTAATTTTATATTTGAGAGCATTGGGTGAAACAAAAAAATTATATATTAATATTAATCCTCAATTTTACAATACTTGTTTTTTAACTAAAGAAAATGAAGAGAAATTAAACCTTGAAATTCCAAAACAACCTACGATGTTTTGTATGCTTTTGAGAAAATATATTGAAAATGGAAAAATTGCAAAAGTAAATGTTCCTAAATATGAGAGAATATTTGAAATATTTATTGAATCTTATAACGAAATTGGCGATAAAATATATCTGTGTCTCGCAATTGAACTTATGGGTAAATATTCAAATATTGTTCTATATAATACTGATACTAATATAATAATAGGATGTTGCCATAATGTAGGGGAAGAAAAAAGTAGAGAAAGAGAAATGGCAGGACTTTTGCCTTATTCGTATCCTCCAAAGCAGTTTAAGACAGATATTTTGAATTATAATGGCGAAATTGATAATTTAAATCAAAACTTTTATGGTATATCGAAAGCATTTGAAACTCAAATTCGTGATTGCTCACTTGCAGAAATTCAAAGTTTTATGAACTTAGAAAATATTTCTCCTTCTATAAGCAGTGATTTTTCTGAATATTCACTATTTTCTCAGTTACTTAAGACTCCAATTATTAAAAATTCTGTAAATGATATGATAAATGATTATTTTACTTATCATCAGGTTAAAATTTTAACAGCAAATTTAAAGCATAATTTATTTTCTATGGTTTATCCTAAGTATAAAAAACAATTGGGTACAATCGAAAAAATAGAAAAGCAATTAAAAAAAGAAGAAAAAGCAAATATTTATCGTTTGTACGGAGATTTGCTTATATCAAATATGCATGTTCTAAAAGACTATTCAAAAACAGTATACCCTACTGATTGGAATACAAATAAAACTATTGAGATACAATTGGATGAAACAAAAACAATAAAAGATAATGCTAATAGGTTTTATAAGTTATATAATAAATCAAAACATTCATCTGAAAAATTAGTTGAGCTTAAAGAAAAAGCTATATCTGAAAAAACATATTTGGAACAACTTTTATTTACTATTGAGCAAGCTGATAATTCAGAAATATTAAAAGAAATAAAAGCAGAACTGCATGAAGAAAAAAATATAGAACACAAAAGTATCATTTTAGAAGATAATTATAAAAACTATAAAATATTAATCGGCAGAAATAATAAGCAAAATGATTTACTTGTTTCAAAATTATCTGATAAAGAGGATTTATGGTTTCATACAAAAGATTGTGCAGGTTCTCATATCTTAGTAAAAAATCCTGAACGTAAAATTATAGAAGATGACGTTATTTTATATTGTGCAAAACTTGCAAAAAAATATTCAAAAGCAAATAAAAGTCCAAAAGCCGGCGTGATTTATACATATAGAAAAAATATCAAAAAGCCTCCGGCATCAAATTTAGGTTACGTAATATATAAAAATGAAACAGAAATTTTGGTTGATTAGTCGTTTTTATTACATATGTAAATTTAATATTTAGAGTTAAAGATTATTTTAACCATATTTCTATAAATATTTGTTTTATAATAAATAAATTTTATAAAAAGCATTTTTCTTCTTTTAATTTTTTAAAGTGATTAATATCTCTGTATTTAAAAACTTTAGCAGGATTTCCGCCTGCAATTGCGTAGGCAGGTATCGTACCGTGCACGACTGCTCCTCCTTGAATTATTGCTCCTTCTCCAATATGTGTACCGGGTAATATCATTACTCTTGAACCTATCCATACAAAATCTTCTATTACAATATCTTTATATATAACAGTTTTATCATAAGGTATTGAGATTCCTTTATCATAATTGTGGTTTTGTGTTATCATCATGCATTCGACACCTGAATGAAAATAATTTCCGATAACAACTTTTCCGCTTCCATATATAGTCATTCCGTTAAAATTTACATTATTCCCGATATATGTATTGTTATTGATTTTTGTTATCCCTCCAAGATATAAATTTTCGCCAAGGGCTTTAGCTTTTTTATAAATTTTTTTTCTACATTTATTAATTTGATATTTTTTTATAATGCTGTTTAAATTCATTTTACCATGTTGTTTAATTTTATATTCTATATAGAATATTTATACTATATATAGAATATAAATAAAATATTTAGGTAATAAAATGTTACATATAGTATATTAATAAAATGAGAATTTTGGATGAAATAAAGTTAATGCTTTTAGGTACATCAATAACTCAGACTAAATTGGCAAAATTATTAGGAGAAAAACTCAATAAAAATTATACATACAGCAATTTTCATTCTAAACTTTCAAAAGGATCTATAAAGTATTCTGAAGTGAAAATTATTGCCGACATTTTAGGCTATGAAATAAAATTTATAAAAAAAATAATTAATTTCAGGCTTTAACTTTTTATTTGATTAATTTTTTGTTATAACTTAGTTATACGTAATAAGAAAGATGTTTATGGCAAAAAGTAAGAAAAATAGAGTTTTGGAAATTTTTTATACGGCATTTAGTTTATATTGTAAGCATTTGAAAGAATTTTTATCATATATGACTTTTCCGATAATTGGTCAAGTAGCTGGGATAGTTGTAATATTTGTTTTAAATTATCATTTTCTGGTTAATCTTGATTTAATACAAAAGTATTTGCCGGTATTTATTAAACCTGCCGTAATTATAACTTCGGTAATAATATTGTTATTGCCCGGTTTGTGTATTATGTTAAAAGCATTTTGGGAATATCTTGTTGCATACGGTGCTATTAATTCAATGGCTGAAAATATGATAAAATCAAAAAAAATATATGATATTGAAGCTCATACTCTGGTTATAAGTCATAGAAAATTCGCATTTGCCGGTTTGTGGCTGTTATATAGTCTTTTTATATTTTTATTCATTAATCCTTTATTATGGATACTTGGAGGTCTTGTTTTTGTGTTTTTTGCACTTGTCTTTCAAGTATTTGTCCTTGAACCTGAAAAAAATATTTTCATGTGTTTTCATAAAAGTTTTATCTTAGTTAAGCAAAAATATTTTGAAACATTATTAATGTTATTACTTATTTCTTGTTTAACTTATTTTATAATACCTGAATTGATAAGATTTTTATGCAGTATATCAGGAATAGTAACTATTTTTGCAAATTTGATACAGAATATTGTAGTTTTAAACTTGCAAATATATATTGATAAATTAAATGAAATTTTACTTACGGTTAATCAGCCAACTTTAACGGTTATAGATATATCAAAGCTAATTGTACTTTCTTTTATCGGATGGATTATATCTTCATACTTACTTCCGCTAAGAACTTTGGCATGCTATCTTTGGTATAAAAGTTTAAATAAAAAGTATTTAGCAAAATTTAAAAAGAATAAGACAATAGATGTTCAAGTGTAGAAATTGTAATAATATAGATAAATTTGAATTAATGTTTTCAAAAGAATATAATGAAGAAAAAACTTATACTCAAATTTATAATGATGATAATCAAATAGAAATAACTGTAGGTAATTATACGTTTATTCCTGATTTAGATTTTATGAATAATCATGCTGTATGCAAGTATTGCGGACAAATATATATATGGGAAAAGGAAGAATATTATGAGAAAAAACAGAAACAATAACGAATTAAGACCAATAAAATTTACGCATAACTACACAAAAAACGCATTAGGTTCAGTGCTTGTTGAATTTGGAGATACGAAAGTTATAACTACTGCATCAGTTGAAATAGGAAAACCAAAATGGATGGATAAAGATGATAAAAGAGGTTGGATAACTGCTGAATATTCTTTGCTTCCTGCATCGACCAATACCAGAGTATCACGCGAACGTTCTAAAATTTCAGGTAGAACCCACGAAATTCAAAGATTAATTGGTAGAAGTTTAAGGGCATGTGTTGATTTAGAAAAAATGACAGATATAACAATAACAATAGATGCAGATGTAATTCAAGCCGATGGCGGAACAAGATGTGCAAGTATTTGTGGTGGATTTGTTGCTATGAGTGATGCTATACAAAAATTAATTGGCAACGGCTCTTTATCAGAAAATCCTATCAATGAATCCATAGCTGCAGTTTCTGCGGGTATTGTCGATGGAGAAATAAGACTAGATTTAGAATATGAAGAAGATTCCAAAGCCGATGTTGATTCAAATATAGTCTTAACACAAAGTGGTAAAATAGTAGAATTTCAAACAACAGCAGAGGGACATACTCTAACAAAACAACAAATGGATGAAATTTTTAATTTGGCACAAGAAGGAATAAATAAAATTATATCAATGTATTAGTAATCTTTATATGTATTATAATGTTGAATATAACAAAATTTTAAAAGAGCTCTGTATGTCTGCAGAGCTCTTTTAAAATTTTGTTAGGAAGGGAAGGGTAATAAGGTAAATATTTTAGGGTGGCAAAATTTAGCCGAATAAACTGAATGAACCTTCTGTATTATCAGAAATTAAACTTTTTACCGAATCATATTCTGTTTTAGCTGCAGTATGCTCCGTATTAATTTGATTTAACTCTAAATCAAGTAACTTTTCACTAAATGAAAATTTCGCCATTTCTTTGTCATAATCGCTTGACGCTGCTTTCAATTTTGATTCATCTACAGTACCATCTGAATTTGTTGCAGCATTACAAGCATCTGAATATCTTGTAGCAGCAGCTTCTGTACCCATAGAGTTAATCATCTTTGTATTTGTAATTTGTTGTGCTCTCAGTTCCAGATCATGTAGTCTTGACGTTAGAGTCATTAGACGAGACTGATTTGAGGCAACTGAACCCATACCCATATTTAATGTACTCCTTTATACATATTTTTCCTAACAATTTTTATATCGGCATAACTTAAATAAAACTTTAGCCCTATATGCCATGTTTATCATGATTTTAGCTGTACGAATGCTGAAATTTCTTTATTTTACTGATTTGTAGATAGTTTGTTTTGTGTTAACATTTCTTAATAAATGGTTTAAGTCTTTTATTGCTTAAATTTTACTTAAAGTATTTATTAATTAATAAAAATAATTCATTTACTATAAAAAAGGAAATGATAAATAATTCATTTCCTTTTTTTATTTTATATAGTTGGGTTTCCGGTTATTTATCTTGTGTTAACTTAGTGCTTAAGTATGCGATAGTTTTAGGAAAGTGTTGTTGTAAGTATTGAGTTCTTATTCCCAATAAATCAACAGTTTGGTATGTATTCAATATTGCGTTAGTTTCAGCAATAGTTTCTTTTCTTCCTCTATCTTTTTGACCTCTTACGGCTTCTTCTTCTAAGAAGTAACCTACAAAATCTCTTTCTGAAGGTGGAAATTCATTTAAATAATTTTTTCTTTCTTCGTTATATGTTTTAACAAATTCTTTATCATTATTTAGAGCATCTTTAATTACGGCATCAATTGGATTACCGTATCTATCTGTCAATATATCAACATCTTTCCCACCCATATCAGTAGCATGACCTAATTCATGCAAGAATACAAACGCATCATCAGATATTGCAAGCGTACTTGCTGTCATGTACTGAGGTTTATTTGATTTATTATCAGCAACATTATAAAATTTAGTTTGACAGTATGAATCAAGTCTATCAGGAATTTCTTCAATCATTACAACCGAACTTGCCATGTTTATCAATTCATCACCGGGAATAGACTTTAACATGTTCATAACTTTCTTTTCGTTGCCTTTTATAAATCCTTTTGTTGGAATTTGAAATTTTTCTTTTTTATTTTCATCTGTAACATCAATTGATTTCTCAGTTAGTTCAACAATAAATGATTTGTCATTTCTTGTTGAACGGAATTTGTTATCAGCTACTTTTTCAAAAGTTTGTGATTGATTCATCAAGACTTTTCCATTAGGTGTTGTAACTTTATACTCCATTATTCTGTTACCTTCAGGATCATCTTCATATCTGTATTGTGTTCTTGTCATATCTGCAGAACGCATATCTTTAGTTATTAAGACATTACCTGTTTTTTTATCAACTGTCGCACTTGATAAGATTCTTGATTTTCCGTTAGGAAAATCGTATCTTACATTGTACATTCCCGGTATTTCAGATTGTTCAATAGTTTCTTTTCTGATTAATCTGCCTTGTTTATCACGTCTGATTTTAATTTGGTTATCAACAACAAACATATTAAAATCATCCCTTTTGTTCATTAAAATTTTATCAAACGTATTTGTTCTGTAATCCATTGTCTGAACAAGTTTTTTGTTGCCCTTTGAGTTAAGCTTAGCTTCTTCTGAGGCTAGGATGTTTAATTCTTTATCAACCAAATTTAACTTAGTATCATTATCTCCATTAACGGCTTTGATGATAAAGTTGTTCTTACTGTCAAATTTAGATTTTCTAAGAGTAACAAGTCTTGTATCATCATCAGAGATAGATTTTGCCATAGCAACAACTTTATTTACATCAAGCCCTGATTCCACTGCAATTGCTGCACTTTGCCAATCCATTTTTGCTTCACGCATAGTTTGTTGTGTCTTTTCAAAATCTTGTCTTGGATTTATAACAGGTGTAAAACTTTTAGTATTTTGTGTCTTGCTTACACTTGTTTTTGATTCAAAAATATCTTGTTTTAATGGAGCTAAATTAGGAGCAGATACGTACGAGCTCGACTTAAAGGTATTATTTTTATTGTTGTCTTTTGCTGTTTTTGCTGTATTTACAGCGTTTCCAAAGAATGAAATTCCTGATATTGCATTAATTTTCATGACTCTCTCCTACCTACCTTTAAGTCTGTAATGTTATTATATCACATGTTTATTTTTTAGTGTTATTTTTACAATTTATCATGTAATAAATCTTTACATATCGTCCGCAGGTATGATTTTATTTAGAAATGTCTAAAATGCATAATAAATCAAGGTTTTTAGTCTGTTGTAATTATCATTTCGCAATTTTTGCAATCGTGTATTAATTTATATTTTATACCTTTTTCGTCAATTAAATACAAATAATTGTTACTTTTACACATATTAAAAGCTCTGTATAAACAATGTTTTGTTCTCATTAATTCAATGTTTTTTGCATTTTTATTGCTTTCAAAAGAGGGTTCTGTTATCTGACATTCGCAGTCTTTGTAAAATTCTTTTGCATAGGTATTGTGAACATTTGCCTTATAATCTTTATATTTTTCAGGAAATAAGGCTTTTGACAGAGGTTTTTGTATATTTCTTTTATAATTTTCCAGACGTTTTTTTGTAAGTTTTTCAAGAATTTTTCGTCTTATTGAGTTGATTTCTGAAACCTTTAAAAATGGTAAATATCCTAGAATATCTACTCTTTCAACTCTATAGTCGCTGTCTCCTGATTTTGTTAATTGTTCTATGAACACTTGTTTCATTTTTTGAGGATTATTTGGTTGTTCTGTTTGTTCAATATCTATAGTTACAAAATTATAATTTTCATCTTTTACTGTTAAAATATTATTTTCGTAAATCATTTCTACCGAAATTCTACGTTTTGTTTTAGAATTTTTTAACTGCTTTTCGAATTTTATATCATAATTTCTGTATATATTTAAATTTTTGGTTAATATTTTTATTACACTTACATCATTTAGAAAAACTTTGTTATTTTCAGATTTATTAACTAAGGCTCCTTGTAGTTCGCTGTTAATTACAAAGCAAATACCATCACCATTATTTAGAGGTTTTCCTTTATATTCGAAATAGGTACTTGTTATTTTTGTTATTTTACCTATATATTCACCTTGTGATTTAGGAGAATTAAAATTAAACATATCACGATTTTCGTCCAGACAGTAAGTTGTAAAGCCTCTATTAAAAGATTTACTTAAATCAGGAGTAAAATCATACTCTATATTGCCTGAAGATGTTTTATCAGCGTATTTGTCAATTAATTGTCTGTAGTATGCCGTAACATTTTTTATATAATTTTCGTCTTTTAATCTTCCTTCAATTTTAAAGGAATGAACTCCTGCATCGATTAAATTTTTAATGTAATGAGATGCATTAAAATCTTTCAGGCACAAAAGATGTTTATCTTTTGCCAAAAGCGTTCCTTTTTCATTAATAAGTGAATATTTTTTTCTGCAAGGTTGTGCACAACAGCCTTTATTTGCACTTCTGTTTCCTATATATTCACTTAAATAACATTGTCCGCTGTAACTTACGCATAAAGCACCATGAATAAATGTTTCTATTTCTATGTTTGTATTTTTGCAAATATGTTCTATTTCTTTTAAAGATAGTTCTCGAGCTAAAATAACTCTTTCGAGTCCAACATTTTCAAAAAATTGTACTTTTTCCAAAGTTCTGTTATCACATTGTGTACTTGCGTGCAGGGGTATCGGAGGTAAATCAAGTTTTAGTAAGCCTAAATCTTGAATAATTACAGCATCTACCCCGATTTCATATAAATTTTGAATTAATTCTTTTGCTTTTAATATTTCATTATCATCTAAAATTGTATTTACCGTACAAAAAACTTTTACATAAAATTTATGAGCGTATTCAACAAGAATTTTAATATCGTCAATATTGTTGCAAGCATTGTGGCGTGCTCCGAAAGAAGATGCACCAATATAAACGGCGTCAGCACCGTAATTGATTGCTGACACCGCACATTCTAAGTTTTTTGCAGGAGCTAAGAGCTCTACTTTTTTTAAATTATTATTTTTCATCTAAAGCTGCAACACCCGGTAAAATTTTACCTTCAATAAATTCTAATGAAGCTCCGCCTCCTGTTGAAACGTGAGTAAAGTCTTCCGCTTTACAGAATTTTTTAGCTGCTGATACTGAATCTCCGCCTCCGATTACTGAAGTTGCTCCATTTTTTGTAGCTTCAACTATTGCTTTAAGAATAGCTCTAGTTCCTTCAGCGAAAGCAGGAGTTTCAAATGCACCTACCGGACCATTCATTAATATAGTTTTAGAAGATTTTATAACTTCTTCAAATGCTTTTTGAGATTCAGGGCCTGCATCAACACCTTCAAATCCGTCAGGAATATTTTTAATATCCACAACTTTATTAGTTCCGTTACCTGAAAAATCATCTGTAACTAAAACATCTGTTGCCATAACTAATTTTACACCTTTATCGGCAGCTTTCTTTTCAATTGCTTTTGCAACTTCTAATTGGTCATCTTCGCAAATTGAATTTCCTATATTTCCACCATTTGCTTTAACAAATGTATATGCCATACCTCCACCGATAATTAAATTATCAACTTTATCTATGAGATTTTCTAAAACTCCAATTTTAGAAGAAACTTTAGCTCCGCCAACAACAGCAGTGAATGGTCTTTCAGGATTATCAAGTGCTTGAGATAAGCATCTGATTTCTTTTTCCATTAATAAACCTGATACTGCGGGTTTTACTAATTTTGCAACTTTTGCTGTTGAAGTATGATTTCTGTGAGCGGCACCAAAAGCATCATTTACATAAAAATCGCCAAGTTTTGCCAATTCTTCAGCAAATGTCATATCGTCATCTTTTGCTTCTTCAGCTTTGTAGTATCTAATATTTTGAAGTAATGCAATTTGTCCGTCCTTTAAGGCTTCTAATTCTTTATCTGCACCTTCTCCTATTGGTGATTTAACGAATAAAACTTCTTCTCCCAAAACTTTTGACATATATTTTGCAACCGGTTCAAGAGATAAATCTTCTAATGTTTGACCTTCTTTTAATTTTTGTGGTCTGCCTAAGTGTGCCATTAATATGATTTTAGAACCTTTTTCTTGTAAATATTTAATTGTTGGTAAAATTGCTTGAATTCTTGTATCATCGGTAACGTTTTTATTTGCATCCAATGGTACGTTTATGTCTACACGCACTAATGCTCTTTTTCCTTTTACATCACCTAAATCTTTGATTGATTTTTTCATAATTAATCTCCTTTTCTGTCAACTGATTATAGTTTATATCAAAAAAGTTTTATAATAAAGTATTAAAATTTTTTCACAATATGTGAAATTTTTAATTGTTTAAAGTACAATTATATAAGTTGATAAAATTTTAGAGGATGTATGCAGGATTATTTTACTAACTATAACTTTTATTCAAGCGGAAGTAATATGGAATTAACTACAAGTATAGTTGATACCCTAAAAAAAATATTGGAAGAAGATAAAAAACAAGCTCAACCGTTATTTTTGAGAATTTCTGATAATTTTATTTTTAATATTGCAAGAAAAGTTGTGGAAGAGAAAAAAAGAACCTTCTTAATTGGTATTACAGGTGAAAGTGCGTCAGGTAAAACTGTATTTGTAAATAATACGACTGCAGCTTGTCTTGAAAATATTAATGAAGATGTATACACCGTTGTAAGTCAAGATGATTATTATAAAGATACTTCTAAAGAACTTAAAGATGCAGGAAGCTATGAAGAATTATTTAAAACAGGTTTCAGTTTTGATACACCTGATATAATTAATTTAGAGTTAATGAGAGAACATTTGATTGCATTGAAAGAAGGTAAAGAAATCCGTTCTCCTAAATATGACTTTGTAACGTGTGAATCTCATCCTGACGGTGAAATTAAAAAGCCTGCAAAAATAATTTTAAATGAAGGATTATATGTTTTACATGAAAAGGTAAGAGATATTATTGATGTTAAAGTTTATGTATTTACTCCGTTAAATGTATTAAAGGACAGATGGTATAAACGTGCTGAATCAAGGGGGAAAACAGGCGAAGCTGCTGATTTACAATTCAAAGATGTTAATACAACTGCTCAAAAATATATTCGACCAACTTATGAAATTGCTGATGTTATTATAAATGGTCTTGTTTCTCAGCAGTATATTCAAGTAATTACAAAAAAAATGTTTGATGCTATTAAATCTTTATTTTAATTTATTTAAGTTTTATATTTTTCTTAAAATAAGTCAGATTTAACTTCCTTAATTTTCGTTATTATATTTTTAACGCAGGTTTTTGAGTTATATTTTTTTTCAATAATTTTACGACATTTATCTGTTATTTTTGAATAATCATGAGAAAGCCAAAAATTAACCATTTTTGATAAATCATCCATTGAGTTATAAGTGGGAATAATATTGTCAAATAAATCTAATTCTTTTCTCTTATCGCTTAGTAAAAGTGTCTGGCATGCTAAAGTTTGAAATGTTCTATAATTAAGCGATGATTGACCTTGAGAATTAAAGTTTATAACAATTTTTGATTTATTTAACGCCTCTGCCATGTCTTTTTCATTGTCAATAAAACCTTTATATGTGTTTTTAATTAATTTTTTGTCTGAATCTGAAATTCGTGAAAGAGCGTTTTTTAGATGCTTTTCAATAGCAAACCAAGCAAATTTAGTATTAGGCAGAGATTTTATTAGAGTTAAAAACGAATTCAATCTGTAGTCTGTATCCAGTCGTCCTGCAAACATTACATCATATTCTTTTTTTAGATTTAAATTTTTATAAATATTTTCATTAACAAAATGAGGCATGTAAAATAAATTTTTGTAATCAGCTCCTTCTGTTAATTCTCTATCCCAATAAAAAGAATAATTTTCGTCTTCATACAAATCTGTTCTGTAAATATCATAACCGCTTCCTGACGCAGGTGTTTCTATTACATCAGAAAAATAATTTATAGTTTTTAACTTTAAATTATTTTCTTTATTAAATTTTATAGCTGAAAATCCATACCCAACAATAAAGTCAAAATTGTCTTGCGGAATATTAAAATTTTTAAGTAAATCTATTATTTTAATATTATGTCCGTTTAAAATAAATCCGTCAAAAATACTCGAAACAGTTAACCTTCCGCCAATACTATGAGGTAATATTCCGAGTATTTTTAAAGTCATTATATTTTATAAGCCTATATAGATTTAACAATTTCAAGAAGTAAAGATTTAAATTTATCTTTAGCTGCATCAGCAGCTTCAATAACTTCTTGATGAGAAAGTACTTCTCCTGTAATACCTGCTGCAGCATTAGATATACAGCTTATACCAACAACTTTAATACCGCAGTAGTTAGCTACCATTGCTTCAGGAACTGTTGACATACCTACGGCATCTGCTCCAAGCATAGTAACCATTTTTGTTTCAGCAGGGGTTTCATAATTTGGTCCTGTCAATGCCATGTACACCCCTTTTTGAAGCTTAATACCTAATTTGTCTGCACATTTTAAAGCAACTTCTTGTAAGTCTTTTTTATAAACTTCAGTCATATCAGGGAATCTCTCGCCAAGCGTGTCATCATTAGGTCCAATTAGTGGATTAACATGCATAAAATTGATATGATCTGTAATCAACATTAAATCAGATGCTCTGAACTTAGGATTAATACCTCCTGCTGCATTTGTTACAATTAAGTTTTTAACACCAAGTTTTTTGAAAACTTTAATTGGGTAAACAACTTTATCAATAGGATGTCCTTCATAATAATGAAAACGTCCTTGCATCATAACTACTTTTTTACCTTCAATGTTTGCAAAAACCAATCTGCCTTTATGTCCTTTTACTGTTGAAGGTGCAAAACCCGGAATTTCACCGTAAGGAACTGCTATATCACAATATTCATCCGCAAAATCACCTAACCCTGAGCCTAAAACGATTGCTGTTTCCGGTACAAAATTATTCGTTTTGCTGTTAATGAAATCAATAGTTTCTTTCATCTAAGACCTCTCTTCTAATACGTAAATAAACACTAAATATTAATGAAAACTAAGACATAACCCGTAAATTTGTGGATATTTACGGGCATCTAATGAATTTTAATTAACCTATTAATCGGTCATCATCAGCTTCTGCAGCTTTTACCATAATAGCGTGTTCAACAGGATTTTCTTTCTTATAAGAAGAACTTTCAAAATATTCGTCAAAACCAAAGTCTTCACGAGATTTTTTTGCTTGTGTTTCGTCAACAAGTTTTTTTGCTAATTCTGAAATTTCATAAACAAGTTGATAACGATTTTCGGTATTTTCATTTAAATCCCAAGCAACTTTAATAATTTGATCCATTTTATACCTCTCATATAACCTACAAACTAATCATATAACATAATTATTTTTTTCGCAAGCATGTAAATGCTGAGTACTATATAAATTTTTATAATATTGCAATTTGGCTGCATGTTTTTTAACTTAAAATTCGGTTTAAAAGAGGAATAAATACTAGCCATGTTGCTAATGTAATTGACAGCAAAATTATACTTTAATCTATTTATACTAATTAACTAATACCGGTAAGAAGAAAGGATATAAACATGACAGCAGTAAAAACGGATACCATTTCAGTAGTGATAGTAGAAGATTTTAAATTAACAAGAGTAGGTTTAAGATGTGCACTTAATGCAAATGAAGATATTGAAGTTATAGGAGAATGTGAAAATGCGACAGATGGATTGGCAATGATTGCAAAACAATCCCCTGACGTAGTATTAATGGATTTAGGTTTACCGGATATAAACGGAATAGAAGCTACAATAAAAGTAAAAGAGTTAAATCCAAATATAAAAGTTGTAGCTTTAACGTCGCATGACAGAGAGGAAGAAGTAATAGCCGCTCTAAGTTCAGGAGCTACAGCATACTGTCTTAAAGATATTGATCCTCATAAATTAGCAGATGTTGTAAGAGATGTTGCAACAGGAGTTTGCTGGCTTGATCCGGAAATTGCACAACTTGCTCTTAATGCTTTTCCTAAAACAGATAATATAGGTTTATTACCAAATAAGGGGCAAGACGAAAACAGGGTACCTTTGACTGAAAGAGAATTTGAAGTTTTAAAGCATTTAGTTGCAGGTAAGAGTAATACTGAAATCGCAAAAGAATTGATAGTAAGTGTTCATACTGCAAAGGCACATGTTTGTTCAATTTTACAAAAAATGTGTGTTAACGACAGAGTCCAAGCTGCTGTTAAAGCTGTAAAAGAGGGGCTTGTGTAATATACAAAAAGTTTAATCAAAACTTGTATACAGATATTACTGTACAAAATAGTACACTCTGCTAATAGATTAATACAAATTATAGTCAAAAATAATAAAAAAGGAGAACATCATGCCTGAATTTTCTACTCCGTACAGTGTTAAGAAAACGGATAATACATTTACTCAAAGTGAAATGATACGATCAATAAGATTTGCGATTGCATCTGAATACGAAGCTATACAGATTTACGAAGAAATGGCTGAAAACATAAATAATAAAGATGCAGTTAAAATAATTGAAGAAATTATTACAGATGAAAAGGTTCATGTAGGAAATTTTTTACAATTATTGAGAATTTTAAATCCTGAAGAAGAAGAATTCTACAAAGAAGGATATAAAGAAACTCTTGAGATTTTAGAAAAATAAAAAGTAAGCCAACACTGTATTTTTCTGTCATTTATATTGACAAAGCTCCTTATTTTATACAAAATCAAAAGATAAGGAGCTTTTTTAATGATACTTATTACCGGAGCAGCAGGTTATATAGGAAGCCATACAGCATTGCAATTTTTGGAAAATGGCAGTGAAATTATTATTTTTGATAATCTTGAAACCGGTCATATTGAAACAATAGAAACACTGAAAAAAGAGTATCCTTTAATATTTATAAAAGGTGATTTAAGAAATAAGAAAGATATATCAGACGTTTTCGAACATTACAGTATAACATCAGTTATTCATTTTGCAGGATATGCCATTGTTGAAGAAAGTGTTAAAAATCCTTTAAAATACTATAATAATAACGTAATTGGTACATTAAATCTTCTTAATGCTATGTTAGAATACAATGTGAAGAAAATTGTGTTCTCGTCAACTTGTGCTACGTATGGTGAACCAAAATATCTTCCGATTGACGAAAATCATTCTCAGAATCCGGTTAATCCCTATGGTCAAACAAAATTAATTATTGAAAAAATATTAAAAGATTATGATAAAGCATATAGTTTGAAATCAATAATTCTAAGATATTTTAATGTGGCAGGGTGCGATGATAAAATAAGAATCGGGGAATGGCATTCTCCTGAAACTCATCTTATACCGAATATCTTAAAATCGGCTGTACTAAATGAGTTCCAATTTAAAATCTTTGGAAATGATTATGATACTATTGACGGAACTTGTATAAGAGATTATGTAAATGTAAATGATTTGGCGAAAGCTCATTTACTGGCTTATAACTATCTTGACAGAGAAAATAAATCAGAAATTTTTAATTTGGGAACAGAAAAAGGTTTTAGTGTAAAAGAAATATTTGATACGTGCCAAAAAGTTTTAAATGAAAAACTTTCAGTGTGTTATGAGCATAAACGTGTAGGTGATCCGGCAAAATTATATGCGAATTCAACAAAAGCAAAGCAATTTCTTGGCTGGGAAGTTGAACATTCTATTGAAGATAGTATTAAAACGGCCTACGAATGGGAGAAAAAACTAAAATAATATGAAATGGTATTTTGCCTGTAATCAGCAATCTAAAGAGTATAAACCGTTAATAAAAGCAGCGGTTATTTCTGCAATAAAAAATACTACGCTTGAGCCATGTTTTATTTATGACGGAACTTCTGATGATTTAACCGAATGGCTTGAAGAAAAAGGGGTTAAGATAATTTATCATAAAAGTAATCTATATCCCATATTAGCTAAGAAATATAAAGATAATGAATTAAAAATATCTTCCGGTGCTTATTTGAGATGTGATATTCCAATGTTAGAGAAAGATGAGGATTATGTTCTTTATACTGATTGTGATGTCATATTTTTGAAAGATGTTCAAAATTTTGATATAAAACCTGAATATTTTTGTTGTGCACCTGAAGTTGATATTGAAAATACAAAAATTTTTAATACCGGTGTTATGTATATGAATATAAAAAATTTACGCAAAACATATAAAGGTTTTTGCAGGTTTATAAAATATAATTTATGGAGACTTGTAACTTGGGATCAAACAGCTTATCAATTGTATTATGGTAAAAAGTACTCCCCTCTTGATTTAAACTATAATCATAAAATTTATTGGGGTATAAATAAAGATGCTTCAATAATTCACTATCATGGTGCTAAACCTACAATGTTTGAAAATGAAGAATCAATAAAAAATATGGATTTTTTTAATGGGCTTTTGTATAAAAAAAATCCTGAAAGTTACGAATATTATTTGAAATTATTTCAGGAATATTATCCCGATATAACTTATAATCAAAACGGAATATATAAATTAAAAAAAGGTATTTATCCTGTAACTAAACCTCCTAGAAATCCGTTAACAGTAAGAATTTTTAACTATATTAGAAAAAATTTAATAAAATGACAAATTATTAACCGAATATTTGGAATCCGGTGTCAGCATTTTCTCCAACTAATTGTTTAACAGAGTCGTATTCTGTACAGCAAGCTTGGTATTGAGTCTGAGCATTTTTACTTTTCATTTGAAGTGTTTTTTCTTCTCTTTTCATTTGAGCCATTGCTGCATCATATTCAGATTGAGCTGCTTGTCTTGCATTATCTCTTTCACGAGTATCTAAGGTCATTATCGTTTGTTGTTCTGTTCTTTTTTCTGTAACTTCTTCTATCCCAATATCATTAAGAGTTACTATTGCACCGTCTTCATCTACTATATCAATTAAACCTTGCAAAATGGCTTCAATTAAGAAAGAAGAATCTTGCATTGCTTGTTCTAACAAATAATTTTCATCTTCAGTATATTGAACTCCGCCATCCATCGGCCCTAAAAGTTGTTCAAGTAATGCTTGGTCAAATTCAAATGCTTGACTAAAATCAATAGTTGACCATGTAGATGGATTAGAAGGTGGATTTATCATGCATTCACAAGCAAAATAAGCTGCATGGCTTGCACATCCTGCCGGCGGTTCATAAACTTCTCCATCTTTTATGTATTTAAGCATATTTAGAGCTTCTCCACCAGAAATTAAAGTGCCCAATCCATTATCTGTCATTAACTTGATAAATTCATTGATATTAGTAGGCATAGTCCAACCTGAACCTGAACCGCTTTGAGTACCAGAAACACCTGTTGGTTTTATACCATAGCCCATTTGGCTTAACATGCTATAGTTGATAGTAGAACCGCCATATTTTAAAGATTGGTAAGACTGTGTATATTCACGAATTGAAGATGGACTCAAGCCAACAGTAATATTATTCGCTCTATCAAGCGCTTGGTTGTATCTAATAGCGATATTAGAAGATTTCATAGCATTCATTATTTCTTCATTAGAGTAACGCATGCATTGTAATTCAAGGTCATGCATTCTTGAAGTTAATGTTAATAGTCTCGCTTGTGGTGCTGCTATGCCTGTGCCCATTACTTTTTCCTTTCCTGTCGTTATATCGGCATATTTAATTCGAAACTTTAATAAAGATTTTGCCTGAAATCCATGCCATGTCTGTATTGTAGTCTTGTGATGTGCGAATTTTCTGTATTGTAGAACTATGTAAAAAATTGTAACGACTGTGTTTTTACGTTACATATCTTAATATTGTTTGTTGAAATATTTTTTATTTTTTTACAATAAATTTATGTATAAAAATTATTTAAATGAAATTTTTCAAAATAAAAATACTGTAATGTTTGTTACAACATTAGTTTATATTTTAGGTTTGTATGCGTATTTTACAAAAATTACAGTAATTTTTGCGTGTATTATAACTTTTACGGCATTATTTTTGATTATAAAAAATTTAATTTCTCCAAAACTTGTTCTTCTATGGTTATTTATTTTTTATATCGGATTTTTTAATTGTTTTTTTCGTATAAAAAATAGTGATAATTTATCAACCTATTCTCCGAGTAACTGTACCATAAACGGTGAAATAAAAAGTATTCCAAAAACAAGTGAATATAACACAAAATTTTATTTTTATGTGAAAAGTTTAAATATTGACGGACATAATGTATCAAATATAAATTCAAATGTTTTTGTAACAGTGAAGAAAGAGTCTCAAAATATTATAAATCTCCAACCAAGAAGTTCATATTCTATAAAAGGCTCTTTAAGACCTCCTTTTAAAGCAGGAAATCCATCTCAATTTGATTATTCTGATTATTTAAGGAATTTTGATACTCATAATACATTTTATGCTGGTTCAAATGATATAAAAAAGCTTAAAGATGATGATAATGTTATAAATAAAGGAGTTAGAACTCTAAATAGATTGCGAAACAGAATAATAGCTATTCATTCAAAATATTTAAAATATCCTGCAACAGAAATTCTTGGAGGAATAGTATTTGGTGATGATGCTGTTAGTCCTCCGGAATTTATTAAAGCATCTTTTATTAATTCCGGTTTGTTGCATATTTTAGCTGCCTCAGGAATGAATGTAGCCTTTATTTATGGTTTTTGGTATTTTATGCTAAGCAAGTTAAGAGTACCATTTAAAGTAATACTTATAAGTGGAATATTTATGATAATACTTTATTCCTTGATGACAGGGCTTGGAGCGAGTGTTATTAGAGCTGCAGCTATGCTAATATTTATTTTGATAGGTAAATTAATTGATAGAGATGCTCATAGCGTTGCACTTCTTTCATTAGTAGCTCTTATTATGCTTTTATATCAACCTTCTTATATTAATAATATTAGTTTTCAACTATCTTTCATTGTTACATTTGGGCTTCTTGTAAGTTTTGATTTGAGTTCAAAATTTACTAATAAATTTGTAAAATGGGTTATATCTTCAATAACGGTACCTGTCATTGCTCAAATTTGGGTAATACCTCTACAAATGTACTATTTTAATACTATTTGTGTTTATTCTATATTCGCCAATGTGTTAATTACACCTTTTCTTGCGGTTACAAGTTTTTTAGGATTTTTAAGTTCGGTACTTTCTATTATTAACCCGATTTCTGATTTTGTTTGTAAATATATGGATTTATTAATTCAACCATGTATCGATGCAATAGTATTGATATCAGATTATTTTGGAAAATTTCAAAATTCTATAATGATAACAACTCATCCTAGTGTTTTTCAAATATTACTATATTATGTCATAATTCTTCTATTTATTCTTAATATAAAATTAGATTTTAAGAATAAAAATGCAATTATTTCTGTAATATTTCTTCTGATTTTTTTGCCTGTAACCTGTATTAATATTCCGTCAAAAAATATGGAGCTTATTGCTTTTGATGTACAAAATGCGGATGCATTTTTAATAAAAACTCCTAAAAATAAGTATTTTATGATAGATACCGGTAAAAGCGGATACAATGGCGGAAATTCTCAAGCAGTTACCATAATGATAAAGTATATGAAAGATAAGGGTATAAAAAATATAGAAGGTCTGATTATTACGCATTTTGATAATGACCATTCCGGAGGTGCTCCTGATATATTGGATTATGCAAATGTTAAGACTGTTTATGTGAATAGTACAAATGATAATACTTATACTTCAAAAGAAATATTTAAACGTTTGAAAGGTAAAAACGTAAAAATTGCTCAAAATAATGAAATTGTATATGAAGAAAGTAATTTTAAAATAACAACCTATAGAAAACAAAATGCGAAAAATGATAATGAAAATTCTATAATTGCGGTTTTAAATAATGATAAAATAAATTTTTTGATGATGGGTGATGCTTCAATGGAAGAATTAAAGGACATTCCGCAAAATATACAAATATTAAAAGTTGGTCATCACGGGGCAAAAAGTGTAATAAATACAAAATTATTAAAAGCGTTAAACGTAGAAACGGCAATTATTTCGACAGGTATAAATAAATTTGGACACCCAAATCCTCTAACTCTAAATCAGCTTAAAAATACTAAAATCTATAGAACAGATAAAAATAATTCAATAAAAATCGTTTCAAATGGTTGTAGATACAAGGTTTACACTTTTGATAGAGATAAGAAAAAATATATATTAAAAAGCTAGCAAAAAGTGTAAAAAAACACTATTAAGAATTGTAAAACTATTGATATTACTAGGCTTGAGAACGTTTTAAAAATATGTTACAATATTAGTAGAAGAAGAAAAGATTTTATAAGTTATCGGTCAGAGTGTTATTCCCCAGCGACCACTCTTTAAAAAAAAAGGTATTTGCACAGCCCCACTATAATCAGGTGTTAAAATGGATACCTTTATACTTTCAGTCCGACAGCAGAAAATCCCTAAAATAATTGTTCGAGGGATAGGTATAGCTGCGATAATGGGTTTTGCTGCTATTACTACAACTTTTATTCAAGGAATGCCTATTCTTGCAAAAGATTTACTGGCCCATAATACGGCAATAGCCCCGATATTAAAGACAGATACAAGGAATTTAGAACAAGAGATACAGGATTATAATACTTCGATAAGGAATAAATACAGGGGAGGGGTAGTATATGATATTGATACAGGTATAAAGCATATAAAGCTAAAAAAATATATTCAAGGCAGACCTGTAAATATAAATGTAGTAGAAATAAATCAAAATATTAATCCTGATATAAAAATAAAACCTCAACTTGCATCTGATAAACTGGCAGCAAAACGAAGTATAGCAACAATAGCAAAAAAAGAAAATTCAATAGTAGCAATAAACGGAACATTTTTCAAACCCCAAACGGGTGTTCCTCTCGGAACTTTAATGATTGATGGGAAAATGTATACAGGTCCGATATATGATAGAGTAGCCATGGGTATTTTTGATGGAAAAGAAGGTGTAACTTTTGATATGTCAAGAGTTCAACTTGATGCAAAAATAAAAAATAATAATACAGAAGTAAAAATTGACAATATAAATCAACCAAGAATGTTATCAACATATGTTTTAGCATATACAAAAGAATGGGGGCAATATGCTCCGCCATCACCAAAAGATGGAATTCAAATTTCTATAAATAGTGATAATAAAATTATAAATATATCAACATCTCAGCTTGAAATTCCTGAAAATGGCTATGTGATAGTAGGTCCAAAAAGTAAATTAGGAGTGATAAACGATAAGAAAAAAGCTGTTGTTGAAATGAAAACAATTCCTGACTGGGAAAATGTAACTCATATAATAAGTGGCGGTCCATATTTAATAAAAAACGGAAAACCTTATGTAGATATTCAAGAACAAAAATTGCTTGCAATAGGAGGAAGAAATCCGAGAACAGCAATAGGTTATACGGAAGACAATACTTTGATATTAGTAGCAGTGGACGGAAGAGAAAATTGTTCAATAGGTTTGACACTAAATGAACTTGCTAATTTTATGAAAGAATTAGGTTGTATAAATGCAATGAACCTTGATGGCGGTGGCTCAACAGTAATGTATGTACAAGGAAGAATAGTGAATAATCCTCAAAATCAGGGTGGTATTGCACTATCTAATGCATTAACTGTTTCAAAAATAAAAACAGAAAGTTAAAAATATTATTAGTATTACCGGATATTGTATTTTTAATTTTATTATAGATATAAATTATGATTTTTTTATTTATTAAATAGTATAACTATATTTTTTTCTTATCCTATAAAGCTACTTATAATTTACGATTTTTAAATAAAAAACATTCAGAAAGGGTTTAATAGAAAAATTTAATAAAAACTTTTAATATTTCATAGGTTAAATAAAAATATTCTATCTAAATATACATAATAAGGGGATTAACTTATGAAGAGATATTTTGTGTTAGGTTTTATTATTTTATGTTTTTCCGGAGCAAGTTATGCTTATGGAAGTTATAGTGCAATAATAACTCCAATAGAAAATTCTTTCTACGGTATTGATTATGCGGAAGAAGCAGATGAACAAAGACTGGAGCGTTTAGAAGAAACTGTATATGGTTCAACTCAAAAAGGAGATATAAAAACTCGATTAAATAAATTAAAACAAGATATATCTGCAGACTTAATAGGAAAAGAAATTGAAGCAAAACAGGATACATTTGCTGATGATACTCCAAAAACAACTTATTCAAATACCAATAATAAACAGCAAGAAATATATAAAGAAGATGCTGACATAAACTATCCAGTTGTAGATACGATGGAAAATATTGTATTTAAAAAACAGTTTAAAAATAGTGATATTAATAACAGATTAACAAAACTGGAATCTGAAGTTTATAATCAAATATATCCTAATGAAGATTTATATACGAGAGTTGATAGATTAAAGAAAACTCTTTTAATAGAAGAAAATCCTCAACTTGCTAATTTTAATGACGTATTTGGAGATACCAATAATCCTAATTACGAAGATTATGAAAATTATAAACCTCAATACCCAAGAACAAGAGGTTTATCATCTTCAAATGCAAATGATTATAGTTTTGATGATAATAGTTATGCAAATCAGGATTACAGTAAAGTTTCGGATTCTGATTTGAATTTAGCTATAGAAAAATTAGAAAAAGCCATACTAAAAAGAAAACATAAAAATGATGATAAAAGTACACGTTTAAGCAGAATAGAAAATAAATTGTTTTCAACCAACTTTGAAGAAGATGATACAAATACAAGATTAAATAGGATTGCAACTGCATATCAGGCTCAAAAATCTTCAAAAAAATATATGGGTATGGACTTACAAGAAAAACTATCAACAGTAATGCAGATAGGTATGACAGTGTTATTTATTCTTGCAATGGTATTATAAAATTTGACAAATGTAGTAATAATATGTTAGCATACAGAAAATCAGCGAGATAAAATTAAGTATGCAAAATTATTTCAAGCTTAACAATTCATTTTGGATGTGTTGCTGTTATTTTTGAGGGCAGGTTGTTAGGTTTCGTACATAATTTTAAAGATTCATAATAAAAATACTGCCTTTAACTTTAAATTTGGGCAGTATTTTTTTTTGAATATTTAAATTAGGTTATATAAATACAATATATTAAATAGGTAGAAATTAATTATGAAAAAAATTTTATGTTACGGAGATTCAAATACATATGGATTTAATCCTGAAAATGGAACTCAATATGATGAAAATACAAGATGGTGTGGACGTTTAGCGAATAATTTATATGGAGAATATGAGGTTTATGTTGATGGTGTAAATAATCGTACAGGGTTTGTTAAAAATCCTGATGGGTTTTTATATTCTGCACAGAGGCATTTTCCGAAATTACTTTCGAAAATGAATGAAGCAATAGATTTAATTATTTTATTTATAGGAACTAATGATTTGCAATTTCAGTATGATATAGCTTTTAGCTCGATTGAAAGAGGTTTGGAAAATTTGATTAATATAGCTAAAAATAAATCAGATAATATAATTCTTGTTCCTCCTGTAATTTTGAATGAAAATATATTAAACGGTTATTTTAGTAAACAATTTGATGAGACAAGTATTTTTAAATCCAAAAAAGTTGGAAAAGTTTATAAAAAATTAGCAAAAGTATATAATTGCAAATTGTTTGATATAAACGATTTTGCTCAACCTTCAAAGACAGATGGACTTCATTATGATAGGGGGTCTCATAAGCTTATTGCTGAAAAATTGACTGAATTTATAAAAACTCTAATTAATAAAGGAGAAATATAATGGAAGATAATGCTAATCAAGATAAAAAATATTTGCAGTGGAGAGGGGCAAGTTTTAAAGCTCTTATTCCGTTTGTAGTATTTATAATCTTTTATTTTGGTTTTTCGCTTTGGACAAGAGATTTTTCAAAAGTTCCAATGACTGTGGCATTTATTATATCTTCGGCTGTTGCATTAATTCTAAATCACAAAGAAAAACTTAATAAGAAAATAGAAATATTTGCTCTAGGTATGGGAAATAAAGATATAATGATAATGTGTCTTATTTTTATACTTGCAGGAGCGTTTGCTGCTACGGCTCAATGTGTTGGAGGTGTTGAAGCTGCTGTAAATATTGCTCAGCATTTTATTCCTCCAAGATTTATGGTTTTGGGTTTGTTTGTTATATCATCATTAATTTCGCTAGCTATAGGTACTTCTTGCGGAACTATTGCTGCTATTGTTCCAATTGCTGTTTCAATTTCTCAAAACTTTGGTATACATCCGTCTTTGGTTTTAGGTGCTACTGTTGGCGGTGCAATGTTTGGGGATAATATGTCCTTAATTTCTGATACTAAAATTGCGGCAAGTCGTACCCAAAATGTTGAAATTCGTGATGAAATGATTTACAATCTTAAAATTATTGCTGTTCCTGCAATTTTATGTGTGTTACTTTATTTACTGCCTATATTTTCTGCACAAGGTGCTTCTGTATCTTCAGAAATTTTATCTTCTGATAACTATGTCAAAATATTGCCTTATATTTTACTACTTATTTTTGGTGTTGTAGGTATAAATGTGATGTTTTTATTGTTTTTTGGAATTGTTTTAAACACTATTATAGGCATAAGCTACGAAATATTTGATATTTTTGGTGCGTTTGGGTGTATCGGGGACGGCACTGCAAGTATGGCATCAACAATTATTGTTGCGTTACTTGCCGGTGGTTTGCTTCAACTCGTAAGATATAACGGGGGCATAGCTTTTATTTTGAAAGAAGCGGGCAGATGGATTAAAAGTAAAAGAAGTTGTGAAATCGGAATTTGCTTTTTGGTCGGAATTATTGGTTTGTTTACTGCAAATAACACGGTTGCTATTATTACGTCAGGCTCTATTGCAAAAGAATTGTCGGAAAAATATAATGTAAATCCGATTAGAACGGCAAGTCTTTTGGATACAATGTCTTGTGCCGTTCAAGGAGTTATTCCTTACGGAGCTCAAATTCTTATTGCTACGAGTCTTGCTGTATCTGTATCGGCCTCATCATTTACTGTGATGAAAGGTTTGTTTTATCCTCTTTTAATGTTTTTAGGTTTGGGGATATCTATTATTAAAACAAAAAATTCTTAACAATTTTTATTTGTTTTCAATTAGGAAAGAGTATTTTTTAATTTTAAAAATACTCTTTTTCGAAATTAAATGAAAATAGGAATTAAAAAACTTTTTCTAATGAGTTGACAAAAAAAAATAAAATGTTAAAATAATTCATATAAATATGGTAGGTTTTGTATGAATTATATCTTGCTGAAGAAATTTAAATAATTATTACCAAAATCTTACTTACTAAAAATTAAGGAGAAAATGATGACTGTATATGAAAATTTAACTGATTTAATAGGTAAAACTCCGTTGTTGGAGTTAAAACATTTTGAAAATGAAGTTAAAGCCAATGCTAGGATTGTTGGTAAGTTAGAGTATTTTAATCCTGCAGGGTCTGTAAAAGACAGAATTGCAAATGCAATGATTGTTGATGCGGAGAAAAAAGGACTTATTAATAAAGATACTGTCATAATTGAACCCACAAGTGGTAATACAGGAATAGGGCTGGCTTCTGTAGCTGCATCAAGAGGTTATAGAATAATTCTTACAATGCCTGAAACAATGAGTATAGAGCGTAGAAATCTTTTAAAAGCTTATGGTGCAGAACTGGTTTTGACAGAAGGTGCAAAAGGAATGAAGGGAGCAATAGAAAAAGCTGAAGAATTGGCAAAGTCTACTGCTAACAGTTTTATTCCAAGCCAATTTACAAATCCTGCAAACCCTCAAATTCATCGAGATACAACAGGTCCTGAAATATGGGATGATACTGATGGTAAAGTTGATATTTTTATTGCTGGTGTTGGTACAGGTGGTACTATTACCGGTGTTGGAGAATATTTAAAGTCTAAAAACCCTAATATAAAAATAGTTGCTGTTGAACCTGCTACGTCTCCTGTTTTATCTAAAGGTGTTGCAGGTGCTCATAAAATACAAGGTATTGGGGCTGGATTTGTTCCTGAGACTTTAAATACTAAGATTTATGATGAAGTTATCGCAGTTGAAAACGAAGATGCTCTTGAAACAGGCAGATTGCTTGCAAAAAAAGAAGGCTTGCTCGTTGGTATTTCTTCCGGAGCTGCTGCTTATGCTGCAAGTATTCTTGCTAAGCGTATCGAAAATAAAGGAAAGGTTATTGTGGCTCTTTTACCTGATACAGGTGAAAGATATTTATCAAGCCCTATGTTTGCGTAATATGATTGTTATTTTATATAATAAAATTCGTTATTTTGTAATTAAAGTCTGTTGCTGCTTTAGCAGAGACAGGCTTTCTTTGCTGAATTTATAATATGTTTTTATTATTTTTCAGCTGTATATTTTTTACACAATCCCGACAAATGTTTACGGTGGAACATACAGACTTTTAAGCAGAGTTTTTAGCAATTTTAATATTAATTTTGGTGTCGAAGACTTAAATGATGTAAGCAAATTAGAAGAAAAAATTACCCCTGATGTTAAGGCTATTTTGCTTGAAAGTCCTACAAATCCTCTATTAGAAGTTAATGATATAAAGGTTATTTCTGATATTGCAAAAAAGCACAGACTTTTAACTATTGTCGATAACACGTTTTTAACTCCTTATATTCAGCGTCCGTTAGAATTGGGGGCTGATATTGTTATTCACAGTGCTACAAAATATTTAGGCGGACATTGCGATTTGATTGCAGGGCTTGTTGTTGTTAATTCTGAAGAGTTAAAAGAAAAAATTGCTTTTCTTCAAAATTCAATAGGTGCAATTCTTGAACCTTTTGATTCTTTTCTTTTGATTCGAGGCATAAAAACTCTTGGCGTTAGAATGGACAGAATAGTTGAAAATGCCGAATATGCTGTTGATTTTCTTTTGAAAAACGACGGAGTAAAAAATGTTTATTATCCGAATTTGAAAAATACCAAAAATTATGAAATTAATAAAAAGCAGGCTAAAAACGGTGGAGGAATGATTTCTTTTGAACTTAAAGACGGCTATGATATAAATAAATTTTTTAAATCTTTAAAATTAATTCATCTTGCAGAAAGCCTTGGCGGTGTTGAATCGCTTGTTTGTCATCCGTCAAGAATGACACATGCTGCTATGCCGGAAGATTTAAGACAAAAAGTAGGTATAACCGACGGTTTAATAAGACTTTCCGTTGGAATTGAGCATAAAGAAGATATAGTAAAAGATTTAGAACAAGCAATAAGCGAGGCAAAAAATGTATTATAACTCAATGCAGGATTTAATAGGCAATACACCGATTGTAAAATTAAACAATATCAATTTGCCTGAAAACGTTAATTTTTATGCAAAATTGGAATTATATAATCCATCAGGTTCTGTAAAGGACAGAACGGGAAAATATATGATAGAAGATGCTGAAAAGAAAGGTTTGCTCAAAAAGGGTGGAACTATAGTTGAGGCAACGGCGGGTAATACCGGGTTGGGTATAGCTTTTGCGGCAATAAATAAAGGTTATAAAATAATTTTTGTTGTGCCGACAAAATTTTCTAAAGAAAAACAAATCTTAATGAAAGCTCTTGGTGCAGAAATAATTAATACTCCGAGAGAACAAGGGATGCTTGGTGCGGCAGAAAAAGCCGAAGAATTGCGTAAAACAATACCTGATGCAATATCGCTTGAACAATTTAAAAATCAATCAAATCCGTTGGCACACTATGAAACAACAGGAAAAGAAATCTGGGAAGATTTAGAGGGCAGAATTGATTATTTAGTTGCGGGTGCTGGCAGCGGAGGCACAATTACTGGGGTTTTAAGATATTTAAAAGAAAAAAATTTCAATATTAAAGGTGTTTTAGCAGACCCTATAGGTTCAACTATGGGCGGTGGTGAACACGGTGACTATGATATAGAGGGTATTGGAAATGATTTTATTGCTGAAACTATGGATATGTCTTTGATTGATGTAGTTATAAAAGTTTCTGATATTGAAGCTTTTGAAAAATCCCGATTACTTGCAAAAAGAGAGGGAATTTTTGCCGGTTCAAGTTCGGGTGCTGTTCTTGCTGCTGCTGAAAAGCTTGTTGAACATGGTGCTAAAGGAAATATTGTTCTTATTTTTCCTGACAGAGGCGACAGATATTTTACAAAAAATTTGTATTAACCTTGAGTTTATTATATATGACATAATTCTTATATCATATAGTCGTTTAGCAGGCGTTCTGTTTCTTTATTCATAATATCCTCAATTGTTATGTTTTTGAGGTAGTCGGAAATTACATTATTGAGCCCGTTAAAAACAGACTTTAGTGCAAAATTTTCAATCTCTTCATAGTCTTTTTGCAGAAAAGATGTTTCTGTTATTTTTAATACATCATACACTGTTATATCTTTTGGATTTAATCTTAATTTATAGCCTCCTTGAAATCCTCTGTTAGCATTTATAATTCCGGATTTATTAAGAAGTTGTGCTATTTGCTCAAGATATTTTTTTGAAATATTAATTTTGTTTGAAATGTCTGTTAATGAAATATATCCGTTATTTATGTTTTGAGCAAGATATAAAATCAATTGAAGTGAATATTTTCCTTTTGTTGAAATTTTCATAAAAAGCCTCTCTTTATAAATTATATGATAAATATTGATTAACAACAACTTTAGTGATTAGGACAGTATTTAAATATAATGCATAAAAGTTCTAAATAATCTGGTACTATAAATTTTTTATATGTTGTATAATTAATTTTATTTATATTAGTTTGTAAGGAGATATTATGGATATTGAAGAATTTAGAGAATATTTAAAGACCGGTAAAGAAGTTGAAGTCGGAACAGAAGTCTTTAAAATGTTTCATAAATTAAGTCAAGAAGCTATGCAAATAACTGCAGACTTGAATAATAAGTATCATACACCAGAAGAAATAATTGAAATTTTTTCAAAATTGACAGATAGTGAAGTAGATAATTCTTTTGGGTTGTTTCCGCCTTTTTATACTGATTGCGGTAAAAATATAAAGGTAGGAAAAAATGTATTTATAAATGCGTGTTGTAAATTTCAGGATCAAGGTGGTATTACAATAGATGATGGTAGTTTTATAGGACATAATGTAACTATTGCAACAATAAATCATAATCTTTTGCCCGAAAAACGTGCAAATATGTATCCTGCTCCCGTAAAAATAGGCAAAAAGGTTTGGATTGGTTCAGACAGTACTATTTTACCGGGAGTTATTATAGGTGATGGTGCCGTTATTGGTGCAGGTAGTGTTGTAACAAAAAGCATTCCTTCTATGGCAATTGCTGTTGGAAATCCTTGTAAAGTTATAAAGTATATTCAAAATAATAATTAATATTTAAATTTTAGTAGATTTTTTATTTAACATATTAAATTTAATAAATTATCTGATTTTTATTACCGCACTGTGGCGATTTAATGTTTTATTTTCTTTCCTGTAAGAAAAAAATTTATCGTTATCTTTTACTGTACAATAAGGGCAAATATCAATATCATATATTCCTATTTCATTAAGTTGTTCTTTGTTTAAACCTTTTAAATCAACAAAATTTTCTTTAAAATAAGGATTATTTATTTTAGTGATACTTGCTTTTAGTTTTTTTACAGCATCAGGATATGTTTCAAAATTCTCAAAAGATATACAAGGCCCTATTGCTGCAACTATATTTTTAGGGTTTGAATTAAAAATTTTTATCATTCTATGTGCTGTCTTTTGTGCAATTCTTTCGGCTGTACCTCTCCAACCGGCATGTGCTATTGCACTTATATTATTTTTGTAATCATAAAAAATTACCGGAACGCAGTCTGCAAAATTAAGATATATTGCTTTATTTTTTTTATTTAAAATTAGTGCATCTGTATTGTCATAGATGTATTTATTATCTTCAATAATTCCTATTTTGTCGCTATGAATTTGTGTCGGATGAATTAGGTTTTTGGGTTCAATTTCCAGATAGGCACAGATTTCTTCAATATTATCTTTTAGGATTAGATTTCTTGATGTAAAAAAGTGTTCAGTTTCTATTAAATCTGAATAATAAACATCTTTTCCATTTATTTGTTTTACTTTGAACATAACTAGTTTTCTTCGTCTATAGTATATATGAATTTGTCAATTAAATTATGATTTTCAGGTTCAATACAGTTGAATTTAAGTAAGAAAATATCACCTTTATTTATGAATATTTCATTACCTTTTTCAATATGAAAGAGGCATTTTGCTTAAGCCTTTTAGGATCTTTTATTTTGTATGTTTCTGCATAAAAAACAGAGCCTTCATAAAGCATTAATTTATCATCAACATTAATTGTATTCAATAAATTAAAAGATAATGACAGAGTATCATTAGCTGTATTATAGTTGTCTAATGCTTCAACTCTTGCGGTTTTTGCATTAACGGTTTGGTTTGTTACCAGTGTTATAATAAGTATGGTTAATAGAAGTTTAAAGCCTTTCATTTGTTTTCTCCTATGGACTATATTATAACTTGTTTTTAATGTTATAATCAAATTATGAGAATTTCTTTAAAAGATATTTACATTGAATTTTTTTTATTGGGCGTTCAGTTACTAGGCGGGGGTTACGTTATTGTTCCGTTAATGACAAAAAAACTCATAGAAAAACGGAAATGGTTAAAAACAGAGGAACTTGCTGATTTTTATGCATTAAGTCAATCTCTTCCGGGGATACTTGCTGCAAATATTTCTTGTTTTACAGGATATAAATTAAGAGGTAAACGGGGGGCGTTTATTGCACTATTAGGTATTATCACTTCACCGGTTATTTCGATAATTTTAATTGCTGAAATTATTGATAAACTTTTAAAAATATCTTTTATTCAAAGTATATTTTGGGGTGTTGGGGTTGCTGTTATAATTCTTGTTTATTTAACTGTTAAAGAAATGTGGAAATTTAGTGTGGTTGATATTTTAAGTTGTATTATTTTTTTTATGGCATTTTCATTGTCATTCTTTTTTAAAATTTCCCCTGTCAATATAATTATATTTTCTGTAATATTTGGTACATCTTTAAAATTAATTGAAAATGTATTATTTAAACAAAAAAGGAAACAAAAATGATTATTTTGTGGCATCTTTTTTATGAATTTTTTAAGATAGGTTTATTTTCATTTGGCGGTGGGTATGCAACTATTCCGTTTTTGTACGAATTAGTACATACATACGGGTGGTATAGTTCAACTCAGTTAATGAATATGATAGCTGTATCAATGATTACTCCGGGGCCTGTTGGTGCTAATATGGCAACATTTGCGGGCTTTCAAGCTTATGGGATTTTAGGCGGAATTCTTGCAACACTTGCTTTAGTTTTGCCATCTTATTTGTTTGTGATTTTTGTAGCTAGAATTTTAAAAGAATATAAAGATAAATTTTTTGTGAAAACTATATTATACTCCCTAAAACCTGCAGGATGCGGATTGCTTTGTTCTGTCGGATTTAATTTATTTAAAACTCATGTTAATTCTGTTTATTCCGGTGTTTTATTTTTATTTTTATTTTTAATAAGTTTTAAATTTAAGAAAAACCCGCTGTATTATTTTTTATTTGCTTCAATAATTGGTATAGTATTGCAGTTGTGCGGAGTTAATTTTGATTAGTTAGTCAATATCAGCAATTGGAAAAAGAGATTTTAAGTATTTAACATTTTCTATCTCAATATCGGCATATAAAGCACATTCTTTGTTTTCAGCTTTTGCTAAAATTTCTGCTGTAGGTGAGATAATCATAGATGTTCCTATTGCATACAATCGGTTACCGCATTCTTTTGTTTGGTTGCTTACAATATAATAAACCATATTATCATAAGCTCTTGTTCTGTTTAAGGTAATCCACATATCTTGTGCATATTTAAGACTGTTTTCGTCTTTATAAATTTCGGTAGGAACAATCCAACATGCAGGTAAAACAATTATATCAACATTTTCTTTTATTAGTTTATTAAAATGTAGAGGATATCTTGCATCAAAGCAAATAGCCATTCCTACTTTTGCAAAATCAAAATTAGCGGTAACAATTTTATCTCCGGCTGTTATATTTGCTCCTTCATTGCCTCCCATATAATTGTAAAGATGTATTTTATCATATTTTGCAATTATTTTTCCCTCTCTGTTTATGGCAAAAGATGTATTATACATTTTATTCTCAAATTTTCGTGCAATTGTTCCCGCAATAATATTAATACTATATTTTCTTGCTAAATTTTGTATAAAATTTATAGTTTCTCCGCCTGTTTTGTCCTCAGGTGTTTTGTGATAATCAATGTTTGTCGAAAAAAATTCAGGCATGACAACCAAGTCTAATTTTTTATCAGTGTTTTTCTTTATGTAATATTCTATTTTTCCTAAATTAATTTCTTTTTCTCCCGCAAGAGAATTTATTTGAATGTTTAAAATTCCAGCCATTGTTAAAACCTTTCTAAAAAATATTTTATAATAAATAAATAATGTTACAATTTGTACATAAATTGTATGAAATTTACAAAAACAAGTAAAGTTTTTCTATTTAGAAACGTTTAAAACCATGTATACATGTATTTTTAGGCAGTCATGACAAACGGAAGCGAATTTAAATTAGGTAATAAAAACGCGAGTAATGTTGATTTAGCAAAGCTTAAATCAGGCGTAAAGCGTGCTGATTTTGAGTCTGATGCAAAAATGCTAAAAGTTTTTGATGCTGTTGATACAAACTCAAACCAAACTCTTGATATGAATGAGGTTACGGTTTTTGTTGATAATATGAAAAATGCTGCTAATGGTGATGATACAATTACCAATAAAGAAACTCAGCAGGTATTTCAAGCTCAACAAGAAAGAGCTAAAGCTCAAAGTGAAGATGCTAAAAAATATGATGTAAAAGCAAAAGAACTCTTTGGCTTTGTAAATAAGTTTTTGGAAGTTTCGGCTAACAGTCCTGTAAAATCGTCTGTCGTTGATGAGTTGGGAAATCAAACTTTAACATACGAAGACGGTTCACAAGAAATATTAAATAAAGATGGTTCAAAAGTTTTAGTTCAAATTGTTGATGGCAAAAAATTGTCAAGAACAATGGATAAAGAAGGCAACGTAACAGAAGATGTTTACACAGATGAAGAATCAGGTGAAACAGAAACATTGTCTTATGAAAACGGTAAATTAAAATCACATGTTTTAACAAATAAAGCAATAACTACATTTTTAGGTGTAGAAGACGGATTTTCAAAAGGTAAACCTATAAAACAAATTATAGGTCAAGGTACAGAAAATCAAGAAACTGTAGAGTATGATTATACATCTGAAGATGAATACACAAGAACATCCCAAAAAGGTGATGTTACAAATGTTTCAAGATTTGTAAACGGTGAACTTGATTCATCTGTAGCAACTCAATATAAAAACGGAATAAAAGTTCAAGAATTAGCAGTTGATGGAAATGGAACTCAAACTCGTAAACTGTTTGATTCTAATGGAAAATTAAAATATGATGCTGTAACCACTTCAGAAGGAGCAACGACTGAATCAACATATAATGACTCAGGAAGAAAATTACAATCTGTAATGACTTCTCCTGACGGAACAGTTAAAGCAGCAAAATATGACGGTAGAGGAAATACTGTTGTAGTTGTTCAAAATGGCGAAACCTTTGAACAAATCTGCCAAACCTTTGACAGAACAAAATCAGAATTAGCACATACAAATAGAGGAACAGTTCATTATAATAATGGCCAACCTTATTTCTTAGCAGGAGAAACAATAAAAGTTTCAGGTGAATTTGCTCCAGATTTTAGAGGCTTACAAGGAAGAGTCTCATCAGAACAGGCTAAAGGTCAATATGCGGCTCAAGAACAGCAGCGTGTTGCTCAAAGACTTCAGGGTAAAGAACTTAAAGAAGTAACTGTAGAACAAAATTATAATAACTGGACAGAATACGCCAGAGATTTATTGCGTTCCGAGTTGGGCAAAGAACCAAGTAAAGAAGAATATACAAATAAAGCAAATGATTTAATAATGCTTAACCGTGGAATATCAGTTCCTAAAAAAGGAATGACTATTCGTACGACAAAAACAGAAGCTGAATTACGTCAAGAAAGAGCCGTACAAGCTCAGCAAAAAAGAGATGCTGAAGAAGCAGTACAAAATAAGGCTTGGAAAACAAGAATGGAGGCTCAAGGCTCTGAAATTGCAGATGCTCTGTATACCGAACTTAGAAAAACAGAAACAAGGACTGTTGACAGTAATCAAAACTTTAAAAATGCTTTAAGTCGTATTAATTCAATGAATGTAGTTGAAACATTTAAAGCATACAGTAGAAAATCTCCAAATGAATCATTGGCAAAAGCTATCTCATGGGAAGTAACAAGTACTAATAAAGCAATAAGAGGTGCGGAAGGCCATATCTTTAGTTCGTTATCAGCAAGAGCAAGACAAGCAAATGTACCTGCTCAACATATCCAAAATTTCGAACAACAAGCAGCTATTGCAATGAATAGCAACAGTGCTGATGATTTAGAAAGAATAATGTCAGATTTTGTTCAAGCTATTGAAAATAGAGAAAATTTGAGCAGTCGCGAAGTTCAAGATGTTCGAGCAAGAACTTTCTCTGAAAATAGCAGTCGTGCAGTTCAAACTCTTGATGCTGTATATAATGACGCACAACAAATCCTTCAAAATCATAACGAAACAAGCGGATGGTCGTCAAAGGCTGTTCATGGTTTGAGAAATTTCTATGATAATTATTTACCGGGTTCTTATTTGAGTCCTGATAGAATGAATACTGAAATGAAACAGTATAAGAGAGATTTGGATGCATTAAGACAGTATTCTTCTGCGTCTGGTTCTGATTTGCCAAGTTTTATGACTCAAGGAAAGAAAGACCCTGTTACCGGACTTCCTGTAAGATCAAATGAAGATAATTTTAAATCGGCATTTCATCGTATATATGGTGTTGATTATGACCCTGTTGCCGTTGAGGCTTACTCTAAAAAACGTACTCAATATCAACAAGCAGCTGCAGCAAATGCTCAAGAAACAAAATTTAATGCTGATTGCTCAAAGCTTGTAAAGGGTGATGGCATTCTAAGAGAAGAAACTTCTGCACATGCTACTCAGACCGGTGCTACTTATACCGTAACAACCGCTACAAAGCAACAAGTTTATGACAAAGAATTGAAAAAATTTGCAGCCTTTGTAGGACAAGGTAATGCAAAAGAAGGTATAAAAGGCTTAAATGAATTGATGAGAAAATCAGGTATTAATCCTGAAACAGCTTCAATTGACGATAAGTATAGATTTTTGTCTCAACAAGCAAAAGTGATAAGCCGCGGATTACATCAAAATACTCAATCAGCAACAGGTGGTAAAAAATTTGATGAAATTCAAAGAGAATATGACCACTCATATGCTACAGCGTTTGGAACAAAAAATGATGTTCAAAGAAGAGTTACTCAATATGTAGATTCAGTAGAAACAGGCTCTATGATATTAAAATCAGGGGTTAAAATCGTTGGCGGAGTAGTAATTGGTATAGCAACAGGCGGAACAGGTGTTGCAGCAATGGCTGTCTCTGCAGGTGCACAAACCGCATTATCGTTTACCGTAGATGCATCTGATTTGGCTACATCTCAAAGAGGCGGAACCACAGACCAGTATTTAAGAATTGCCGGTCAATCTGCTGTTGATGGTCTTTCTCAGGTTGCAAGCGGTGGTGCCTCTCTTGTAATTAAAAATACTGCATTGCCGACAGCGTCAAAAGTATTATTAAACACTGCTTCAGATACATTTATTGATATGGGTGTAGAATATATTAATACTGGAGAAGTTACTCTTGAAAGTACAATAATTTCTGCAGTAGCATCCGGTGCTGGTAATACGTTTTCTTATGCTCCTGAATTGAGACAAGAATACAAAGCAAGACAGCTATCCAAGGAACTTGATGCTGCAATAGACGCAACGGATTTGTCATCTAATCAGGGTATTCCTTGGTCTGCGGCTGATGTTGAAGCTATAAATCCTGAACATTCTAGACATAGTGTAACTGTTAATGCTGATGAAATGGGTGGTATTACGACTCATGATTTAGGTAATGGTGTAAGAGGAATTGTTGATGATCCGGGTCATATCAGAGTTGATGTAACGTCTACTCAAATGCGTCATGCTGTCGCTGATGTTGCAAGTTTAGGTATTGATACTAATTCTGAATTCGGAAGAGGTCTTGTAAAACTTGAAAATATTCAGCAAGCAAGAACTTCATATTCTCCAAGTGCAAACGGAGTACCAAGATATGCGGGTACAACTGCAGATAACGTAACTCCTTACGGTACATTTAGACGTAATCAACAAGTTATTGCAATGGGATTACAAGATGATATTTCTCTTGTTCAGGATGCTGCTACACTTTCAGGAAAAGCTTATAGTCTAAAAGATCCTAATAAACCTATTAATGGTTGGAATTTCTTATCTTCTTCAACTGCAGAAAATGGTTTTGCAGCTAAAGCTTTTGAAAAAGATGGAAAAATTGTCATTGCATTTAGAGGATCTGATGATGCGGCTGATTTAGCTTCTGATTTTAGAATGATGGCAGGTAGAACACCTGAACAATTGCAAAATGCTTCTGCTTTTGTTGCAAAAATTAAGGAACAACATCCTGATGCAAAAATAATAGTAACAGGACATTCTTTAGGCGGCTCTTTAACTGAAATGGTTGCATCTCAATATGATGACGTATTAGGTATTACATTTGATGCTGTTGGAACAAAAGGTGTTGTTGAAAATGCAAGTACTGCATTAAAAGATAACCATAATACTGTAAATTATGTAATTAATGGCGATGTATTATCAAATGCTGATACTCATGTAGGTCAAGTTGTACTAACAGATGCTGTTGTGCAAAATGGCAGAGTAAACAGTCCTCATTCTATCGAAAACTTTATCGGCAATGGAAATAATTCTTTGGCTGGTGTTGAACAGGGCATTGTTGCAAGAACAGTTTCTGCTAATGCAGATCAAACAAGATTAGCTGATTTAATTGGTCAGTCTGCTGATGGTTCTGTAACTCTTGATAAAAAACAATTTAGAGGTATTGCTTCTCAATTTGAATATGATGTGAATACATTAGGTGCGGATTTAAACGCTTTACAATCTCAAATAAGCTCAGTTGCAGACCCTGCTCAGAGAGCACAGCTTCAATCAATGATTGATGCAAGACGTACAGCAATAACTCAAGGTACTGATATTGCAAGCAATTCTCATACTGTTCGAGCTATGTCAGGCGATCAAATTAATGAAGTGTTAGCTAGAGATTACGGATTTACTGAACCCGGATTTTTGGGTGGCAATACACCATCTGCTGAAATTGTAGTTGACAAGCCTACAAAACTTGTAAGAGTATTTAATGATGAAAATTCGTTTGCAAAAGGTTCATGGCTAATGCCGTATGACCAAATAATAGGTAAATCTCCTGAAGAAATTAAAGATTTCTTTGCTTTGCCGAATATGCCAAAATATATCGTTGAAGTTGAAGTTCCTGCCGGAACAAGAATGTTTACAGGTCTTTGCAATCCTCTTGAAGGCTGGGGCAACGGTGGTGGAACTCAATTCTTTATTGCAGGAGATGTAAAACCTAAACAATATGGTCAAATGCGATTAATTCAAGGTGCTGCAAATTAGTTTAAATAAATATTTGTTGCTTGAATATTATTTTAGGGTTAAAATAGTGATACTTAAATTACTATATAATAGCCCTAAAATCCGATAGTTCGGTATTTAAACAAATAGGAAAGATTTTTAAATGGATATAAAATTTGAAGAAAATAAGTTAAAATTACCTTTTACAAAGGTATCTTTCAAACATAATATTGACAGAATATTAGAGTCTAAAGGCAGAATTGTTGTGCTTCTTGATATTCCGAATGATGATGATACAATTAATAATATTTACGCACTTGATATAAATGGCAAAAAATTGTGGAGAGTTCAGTCTTTAAAAGAATTTAATCCTAATATTGCTCAGTTTAGTCCTTATGTTGGGATTTCTCTTCTGGATAACGGAAATATTTCGGCTACGAATTATTTTGGTATGAATTATGAAGTTTCTATCGAAGACGGCAAAATTTTGGGTGCACATTTGGCAAAATAATTTTCGGTAAAGCACGTTACTGTTTTTGTATATCTCTGTTTGTAAGTTTTTTGTCAAAAGGATTTTATAATATCCAATTTACAGGTTTTTTATGCAGTATTATAAACTACATTTTAAATATTTAAAAAGCTTAATTAACTTTTAAATTATAAGTTTGACAAGTTTTAAATAATATTTTAATATGATAGTACCCCCACGGAGTGTTGGTATTATTGAGCAAGATTTATTATATATAGTTGAAAGGAGATATTATGAAAAAGCTGTTAGCATCACTATTTATTTTCGGATTAATGATTTTTGCCGTAAACAGCGTTTTTGCATGCGAAAATTGCGATTGCTCTCAACAAAAGTGTAATCGTACTTGTGAAAATTGTAAGAATTCGAAATGTGAGAAATGTGCATGTAAAGAAAAATGCCAATGCGAAAAATGCAAAGCTGACAAAGAAAAATGTAATTGTTCAGAAGATTGCAAATGCAAAGAAAACGGAAAATGCACTTGCAAAGATAAATGTCAATGTAAAAATTGCAAAGCTAAAAGAGAAAAATGTAATTGCAGTGATGATTGTAAATGCAAACAAAATGACAAATGCAATTGTGAAAAATGCCCATGCAAAGACAAATGTCAATGTAAAAATTGCAAAGCTAAAAGAGAAAAATGTAATTGCAGTGATGATTGTAAATGCAAACAAAATGGCAAATGCAATTGTGAAAAATGTCCATGCAAAGACAAATGTCAATGTAAAAAATGCGATTGTAAAAAGGAAAAATGCAACTGTTCAGAAGACTGCAAATGTAAAGAAAACGGAAAATGCACTTGCAAAGATAAATGTAAATGTAAAAAATGCGATTGTAAAAAAGAAAAATGCAACTGTTCAGAAGATTGCAAATGTAAGCAAACAGACAAATGTAAAGAATCTAAAAAATGTAATAAATGCAATGCAGATAAAGAATAATTGTATTAACAATAAAATTTTTATAGCACATAGTACATAGGTGTATTATGTGCTATAATTTTTGTATGAAAGCGGAATCTAAAACAGTACAAAGATTATTAAAAACTGCAAAAGGTCAAATAGACGGGCTTTTAAAGATGATTGAGGAAGATAGAGATTGTATGGATATAAGTACACAACTTTTATCTGCAATTTCTATTTTAAAAAAAGTTAATTTTGAAATATTATCTGCACATATGAATCACTGTGTAAGAGTATCATTTGAAAATGGAAGCAGTGATAAACAGTCTAAAATGGACGAAGTGTTAAAAATTTTAGATAAATTATTAAAATAAAATTATGAAAAGGATTATCACAATACAAGATATATCATGTGTGGGCAAGTGTTCGCTAACTGTTGCTTTGCCTATAATTTCCGCGATGGGAATAGAAACATCTGTTATTCCAACCGCTGTTCTATCAACACACACAGCGTTTAAAAATTATACATTTAGAGATTTAACATCAGACATAAAAAATATATCTAAACATTTTGAATCGGAAAATCTTAACTTTGATGCAATATACACAGGATATTTAGGCTCAATAGAACAAATAGATGTTGTATCAGAATTTATAAGTAAATTTAAAACAAAAAATAATATTATTGTAGTCGATCCTGTAATGGGTGATAATGGTAAATTTTATTCAGGGTTTAGTCAGGCTTTTATCGGTAAAATGCTTGATTTGTGCTCTAAGGCAGATATAATTATTCCTAATTTAACAGAAGCTTCATTTTTGCTTGGAGTTGATTATAAGCAGGTATATAATGAAATTTACATAAAAGATATTTTAAAAAAGTTAAGTGATTTAGGTATTCAAAAAACTGTTTTAACAGGAATTTCATTTGATGTAAAAGAAATAGGCGTGATGATGTATGATAAATCTAAAAATGAATTCTATAGTTATTTTAATGAAAAAATAAAAGGTGATTTTCATGGAACAGGAGATATATTTGCAAGTACCTGTCTTGGAGCTATAATGAATAATTTACCTCTTCAAAAAGCTTTAAATATTGCCGTTGATTATACGTATAAATCAATTAAAAATACTGTTAATTCTGTCTCTTCATGTTGGTATGGTGTTAATTTTGAAACAGAGATACCTGATTTAATAAAAATGTTAAAAGAGGAAACTTCATTGGTTTATTAAATAATTTAACAAGAAATTTAAGATAGTATTGTAAAAATTTTGTTTATGCTAAAATTTTCATATATTATAATGTTTTAAGGAGAAAAAAATGAAACAATACGAATTATTAACAATTTTTAGACCAAACTTAGATACAGATGAAATTGAAAAATTAATTGAAAAATTTGATGAATCATTAAAAGCTTTAGATGTTAAAGTTGTATCAAGAGATAAAATTGGCAGAAAAAAACTTGCTTATGATATTAAAAATTTCAGAGATGGTTATTTTGTAAATAGCATAATAACTATTCCTGCAGAAAATATTTCTGAATTAAAAACACAAATGAAACACAATGAAAATATTTTAAGAACGATGTTTTTAGAAGTTTCAGCTCAAACAGTTAACGCATAAGGAATTTGAAAATGACATTGGCAAAAGCAGTTGTAAGTGGATATGTATACAGAAATCCGGAAAAAAGATTTACTCAAAATAATATTTCTGTATCGGCATTTGTTCTAAATATAGGAAATAAAGAAGAAATGTTAATTAGAGTTATTTCAAAAAGAACAGCTTTGAGTGATATTATTGATGAAATTTCAAAAGGTGATAGAGTTCTTGTTGAAGGTAGATTGCAAATAGCTAATGTAAAATCGGATGACGGAAGTGAAAGAAGAATTTACGAAATAGATGCAAATGATATTGAAAAAATGTCTGCAGATGCCGTAAATTCTTCAAAATCTGCAAGTAACAATGAAGATATTGTTAAATTTGCAGAAGAAGAATTCGTTGATGAATTGATTTCAGAAGATGAAATTCCATTTTAATAGTTAAAATATTAAACAATTACAAACGAAAGGATAATAACAAATGGCAAAACAAGATTTACAAGACAAAAAAAAGAAAAAATGTTGCAGTTTTTGTGCAGATAAAGTAGACCACATTGATTATAAAGATGCAGCAAAATTAAAAAGATATTTAACAGAAGCCGGAAAAATTATTCCAAGACGTGTAACAGGCAATTGTGCTGAACACCAAAGAATGGTTGCAAAAGCTATTAAAAGAGCTAGAGAAGCTGCAATAATTAGTTATGTTTTTGACTAATCTGATAAGTAATTCTATAATTTTACTATAGACAATAATTTAATTGCAAAGGTATATTATGAGTAAACAACGAGTAGCTGTAATAGGATGTGGACTTTGGGGTAGAAATATCGTAAGAAATTTCTACAATCTTGGTGTACTTGATACTGTATGTGATATGGATGAAGAACATTTGAAAACTGTTACTGAACAATATCCGGGAGTTAAGGTTACAAAAGATTATAAAGAAGTTGTTAATAATTCTGAGATTACAAGCGTAATCGTTGTTACTCCGAGCCATACCCACTATGGTTTAGTTAAGGAATTTTTACAAAACGGCAAAAATGTTTATGTTGAAAAACCTATTTCTACAGTTGCTCAAGAAGCAAAAGATTTGACAGATTTAGCAAATGAAAAAGGTTTGGTATTGATGGTTGGTCATTTATTGCTGTATCATCCTGCCGTAAATCGATTAAAAATGTTGATTGATGAAGGCGAATTAGGTGATATTGTTTATGCCCAAAGTGATAGATTAAACGTAAATTATTTTAAAAATGACAGAAGTGTGATGTGGGATTTAGCTCCTCATGATGTATCTTTAATAAGCTATGTTACATCTAAAGAACCGGTTAGAGTTTTATCTGCTGTCGGTTGCAGTAGCGAACGAAATGAAATTATGGATATAACTCATATAACTCTTGAATTTGAAAATGGTGTAATAGGGCATATTTCTGATAGTTGGATTACACCTAAAAAACACGTTACTTTGCTGGTTAGAGGTACCAAAAAAACAGCAATATTAGATGATACGGTTGCGGAAAATAAATTGCAAATTTTTGACAATTTTGCAAATAATTCCGTTGATGTAAAATGGGATTATTTGGAAATTGAGCCGTTGAAATTGGAATGTCAGCATTTTATCTCTTGTTGTGATAATGGTGCAAAGGCTCGTTCTGATGGCGAAAACGGTTACAGTGTTGTTAAGATTTTAGAAGAGGCTGAAAAGATAATGCTTGGTGAAAAAATGGTTGAACTTTTAGATAATCATAACTTTGCATTGTCAAGATTAAAACAAAATTAGTTTTAATACATATATAATATGAAAATAATTGGGGGCATGATGTCAGATAATGTTATTAGCATTAAGGATAAGGCACATAAGTGTTTGCAATCTTTAAAATCTTCAAGTGCTAATATTGTAAGTATATTTAGGATTTTTTTAGTTTTTATTTCAATATATCTTGTTTTTGTATGCAGAGATGACGGTTCTCATATTCTTGTTACTAAACAGGTGGTTTCAAACTATGGGATTGCGTATTATGTCGCATTTATTTTAACAGGATTGGCCTTCGCTCTTGATGGATTGGATGGTTATCTTGCCAGAAAATTTAATGTCTCTTCAAAATTAGGTGCAACTCTTGATATAATGAGTGATAGAATTGCAGAGTATTCTTATTGGATTTTATTTGCAGTAATGGGTTGGATATCTATCGTATTTCCATTAATTGCAATAGTAAGAGGTGTTGTTGTTGACAGTATAAGAAGTGTTGCAGCAAGTTATGGGTATACTGCTTTTGGCAAAAAATCAATGCAGGAGGATGAAGTTTACAGATTTATTTGCTGTTCAAAATTTGTAAGAATTTGGTATGCTGTCGCTAAAGTTGGTGCATTTATGCTTATTATTCTTTACAATGTGCCTACAATGGATTATTACGTATCTAAATTCTGGTATGTATTTGCTGCTACGTTTACTGAAATGGCCATTCTACTTTGTGTATTAAGAGGTTTACCTGTTATATTCGAAAGTAAAAAATTCTTTAAAGAAGTTGACAAAGAAATAAATCAAGAGGTTGAAAATTAGTAAAGATGCCGACTGATAAGGGTATTAAGTCTTTTAATATTGTTTTGGTAGAACCTGAAATTCCTCAGAATACCGGTAATATTATCAGACTTTGTGCTTGTACGAGTGCAAAATTATACCTTGTCGGAGCTTTAGGTTTTTCCTTGACCAGTAAATACTTAAAACGTTCGGGGCTTGACTATCATGATTTTGTTGATGTTAATAGGGTTGTTTCTTTAGAAGATTTATGGCAAGAGTATCCAAGTTCAAATTTTTACTATTTTACAACAAAAACGGATAAGGAACATTATAAAGCTCCATTTAAAGAAGGTGATTTTCTTGTTTTTGGCCCCGAAACCAGAGGTTTAAATGAAAATCTTTTAAAAGAAAAATCTGATTATGCATATACAATTCCTATGGTTGAGAACAGAAGAAGTTTAAATTTATCTAATTCTGTAGCAATTGTGCTATATGAGGCGATAAGACAAAATTATGGAGTTTAGGCTTGGATTTAAAAATTCCTACAAGAGAACAAAAATCATATAAAGGAACTTTTGGTAAAGTTCTGAATATTGCCGGAAGTAGAAATTATTCCGGTGCAGCTTTTTTTTCCAGTATATCTGCTTTGAAATCAGGATGTGGTTATGTTACATTGGCAAGTGTACCGTCTGTATTATCCAGAATAGCGTCTATGTCTCCTGATATTGTGTGTGTGCCGATTGGTGAAATAAAACCTCAACTTAATAAATATGATGTGTATTCCTTAGGTTCAGGTTTATCTCAAGATGCAGGTGCAATATTATTGTTTAAAGCAATCTTATCAGATATAAAAGATACAGAAAAAACGGTAGTAATAGATGCTGAAGGGTTAAATATTATATCAAAATTTCCGAAAATAAAATTGCCTAAAAATGTTATTTTTACTCCACATATTGGTGAAGCCTCAAGACTTACGGGACAAAAAACAGAAGATATTTTAAGAAATCCAAGATATACTGCAAAAAAAATAACAGAAATGTTTAACTGTGTTACTGTGTTAAAATCACATAAAACGGTGGTTTGTTCTAATGAAGGTAAGATATATACAAATACTACAGGCAATTCTGCATTAGCTAAAGCAGGAACGGGTGATGTTTTATGTGGAATGATTGCAGGTTTGTCAGCTCAAAAGATGTCTCCTTTTGATGCATCTTGTCTGGCAGTATATTTGCATGGCTTGGCAGGTGAATTAGCGGCAAATGATTTAACGGAGTACTCAGTATTGGCATCTGATTTGGTACACTATATTCCGAAAGCTATAAAATTTTATATTGAACAAAATTTGAACGCTGACATGGATGAAGATGATATAGAAAATACTGAATTTATAGAATAATTATACGGTAAAATAACATCTTAAAATATGAAAAATTTTAGGAATAATTATAATTGGTAAATTTTAATGATAGCGTTAATAAGTAATTTTGCCCAAAACTGTTCTATATTTCGCTCCTGTGCATGAAGGAAGATTATTTGGAATGTTATAAAATGTGCAATAACCAAGTAAGGCGAATGCGGCTGCCTCTTTGAAATTATTAGAAATACCATAATCTTCATGAGTTTTTAATTCAACATGTTTAGGTAGGTAGTATTTTAACATTTTAGTTAATATTGGGTTATATGCTCCTCCTCCGCCTAATATTACTTCATCAATTGCGGAATGAATGTAAACATATCTTTCATAAGAAACAGCTATTGATTTAGCTGTAAGTGCAGTTAGTGTTGCAATTATATCGTTTGGATTATCAGGTGCTAATTTTAATGCATTTTCTATATATTTTTTTGAAAAATATTCTCTTCCGGTTGTTTTTGGTGGTTCTATAAGATAATATTCATCTTCCAATAATAGATTTAACCAGTTATCACAAATATTTCCATCCATAGCCATTAGACCGTCTTTATCGTATTCTTTATTAAAATATTTTTTCATACAATAATCTATAAGCATATTTCCAGGTCCATTATCAAAACCAAAAGTATCAAATTCATTTAATATAACTGTAGAATTAGAAATACCTCCTATATTTTGTACGATAATATTTTTCTTTAAAGGTTTAAACCATTTTTCGTCAGCAAAGCATACTAATGGTGCTCCTTGACCTCCTACAGCGATATCCTTTTCTCTAAAATTTGAAATTGTCATGCATTCTGTTCTTGCTGAAATTATTGAGGATTCTCCAATTTGGAGTGTGCTGTTTGACGGGATATGATAAACTGTTTGTCCATGAGATGATATGAAATCAGGTTTTCCATGTTTTTTTATTAATTTGTTTGCAGCAGATGCAAAACATTCCCCTATTACAAAATTCATTCTGCATAAATCTTGTATTGTACTCTCCGGATTATATAATTTAAAAATTTGAGTTTTAACATTTTCAGGATAGGAATAGTTTATTCCGTCAATTATTTCTACTCTTAAGTCGGGTGTTACTTTGCAATAACAAGCATCAATAGAATCTGTTGATGTTCCGCTCATTAGAGATATTACGTATTTTGTTTCTTTTTCATCCATTCTCTTATTATAAAAAAAAACCTGCCTTTCGGCAAGTTTATGAGAAAACTATCCCTTTGTCCTCTCATGATTAAATTCTGTTTTCCTATATTTCAACTATTCATATTGCGTAAAATCTTTTTCTAATCCTGAATAAAATTCAGTGAGCCATCACTCCTTTTCTTATTCTAACTATTCCTAATCTGTATCCCTTTATTTTATTATCAAAGGTGGATTTATGACCTAAACATCAGGAACTTTCCCCTTTTGACATGTTCATGCTAGTACTTTTATCCATGACTTACAAGTAAAATATTTGATATATTTTTTTACAATAGACCATGCCCTTTGGTATTATTACTTAAATTGGATTTTACAAAATTTAATGACAAAAATTTAATGAAATTAGGTTAAAATTTTGCAAATTTTTTATTGACAAACTATTATCAAAATGCATTGAAGCATGGCTTTTAAACCATTTCAATAAACTTTATTTATCAATGCTTTTGACTTTAGTCATTATAGAATTTTGTTAAAGTTATAGATTTTTTAGGCAAATTAATATTTGAATAAATTGAATATTTATCTCCTTTATCAATTAGGAATAAATTTCTTTTTAATTTACTCATTGCTCGAGTAGTATCTCTGTTTTTTATTAAAATGTAGCAAACTTTTTTTTCTGATTGATTAAAAATATTATTAATATCTTTTATATTGTTTTTATCTATAAAATAGACAAACTCAGTTGAATTAATTAATATGCTGGGTCTTATAGGCAGATTATATACAATTAAATTTGAATCTTTTGTTTTTGCGTATTGAGAAAATTTTACCAGTTCATTTTCTCCGCTTAAATAAAACATGTTAAAGCCATGAACAACTGTAAATACCATTATAAAAAACATTGATAATACATAAGTTGATATTGTTGAAAAAACATTTTTGTTTTTTAATTTTAAAAGCATTAGTATACTTAAGAAGTTTAACCCTATTATAAAAAAGTTTTTAAACTGTTGAGCCTGCTCAAATAAATTTAAAGGTAAAAACATGTATACAAAAGCAAAAGATATTGTGCTTACAGTGAAAAATGTTGCAAGCATGTATGTTGAAAATGATATAATTTTAGCTTTAAAATATTCGTTAATATTTTTTGCACATAAAAAATGAGCGGTTAATATTGCTGCAGATGGTATTAGCAGCAATATAGAATAAGCTGATTTTTGCATTATTGATATCGATAAGAAAGTAATTGAAAAATATAATATCCCGAATAAACTTATTTTTTGTTCAATAGTTAAGATGCTAAATTTTGCATTATTTTTAAATCTTAAAATAAGTTTCTTTATTACGGTATATAAATATCCATAGAAAATTATAATCCATGGCATAAATGCAGGTATAAATAAGATTGTAAAATAAAAAATATTTTTAAAAAAATGTCTGAAATCAGGAATAAATATGTAATTGCTTATAAAATCACTTCCGAAATTGTTGTACATTTCATAATACCATGGGATGGTAATTGCCATAAATAATATTATTCCAGGTATTATGTGAGATGGTTTATATAATTCTTTTATGTTTTGTGTAAAAAGACAATAAGAAGATATAACCATAACAGGTAATATTATTCCTAAAATTCCCTTAGCAAGACAAGCTAAACCACAAAATATATAAAATCCATACCATAAAAACTTTTTACTTTTAGATTTTTCTTCTTTTATAATTGCTAAAAAACTTAAATATAATGCAGATGTTATAAAAAAGATAAATGCAATATTTAAAATTGCCAAATGAGACAGAAGCAGATAAAATAAGCTTGTTAACAAAATAATTGCTGATGATAATCCGAATTTTATTGATAATACTTTCTTACCCATAAAATATGTAAAAAATATAAGCAATGTAGAAAGAATTGTATTAGGCAATCTTATACTAATTTCGTTAAAAACATTCATTATTTTTATAGATTGTGTAATCAGCCAGAAATAAAGAGGCGGCTTATCCAAAAATGGCTGCATGTTCAACATTAAGACATTGTAATTGTTATTTTCAATAATGTTCTTTGAAATTGTAGCAAAAAGTGCTTCCTGTGTATCAAGTATAGGATAAAAATTTAACCCAAAAAATAAGAAAAATACGCATAAAATAATTAATAATCCTATCGAGCAGAATTCAGGATGTTTTTGTATAAAATTTTGCATTATATCAATCCGCTTATGTTATAATATTTTGTATAAATATTCTATCATACAAATATTAATTAAGGGGTATTATGAAAAATTATATATATAAAATGTTACTATCCGTTTTAATTTTTCTTATAACAAATACAGCAGTATTTTGTAAAGATTTTAGATTTGTTCAAGTAACTGATTTACATTTTAAAGATAATCCTGTATCTGTAGAAACTTTTAATAAAATAATAGATGGTATTAATAATACAAAAAATGTTAAATTTGTTGCTTTTACCGGTGATAATACTGATAAAGCTGATTCAAAAGATTATGTAAGATTTTTAACATTAGCAAATAAGCTAAATGTTCCGTATTATGTTGTTGTGGGAAATCATGATTTATTTAAGATGGGTGGATTTTCACGAGCAGACTATATTGACGTTGTTAGAAAATATAATAAAAATCAAAAAAATAGAAAAACGGATTTTGTTATAAAAAAAGATGATATAATTTTTATAGTTTTAGACGGAGCAAGAGAAGTTATTCCCAGTCCGGGAGGATATTATAGGGATGAAACATTAGTTTGGCTTGATAAAAAACTAAAAAAATATCACAAAAAACATGTTGTAATTTTACAGCACTTTCCTATGAAATTAAGACATTCAGAACGTGATGCGTACAAAAATGAAAGATATGAAGAAGTGTTATCAAAGCATAACAATGTTATCGGTATTTTTGCCGGACATTTTCATGCAAATGAAGAATATACAAAAAATGGAATATTTTATGCTATAACAGGTCGAGCATCAGGTGCAGATGCAGGATACAAGATTGTTGACATGATTGAAGAAATAAATCCTCAATCTAATAAAAAAACGTATGGCTTTTATACACAATTTATTCAAGTAAATGACTAAAACGTTTTGCAGAGATATAGTATTAAACAATTTTTTTGAAATCTTTTCCTCCGACGATGCGAAGATGGCGTTGTTCTCCTTCTCCGACACTTTGGCTGTTAAGATTATGTTGCTCTACTAATTCATGTTGAAGTTTTCTTATTTGTTGATTTTGGGGTTGAAGTTCAATTTCTTGATTGCCATTGCCATTCAATATCTTATTTATAGCTGCTTTCGCTTCATCAAGAGCTCTTTCTGCATCATCACAGTACCCTTGAAGTGTTTGTTCTGTTTCTCTTATATCTAAGGCTTCTTTCATTACTTTTTGAATTTGAGCCATTGAATTTGTCTTTATGAAGAATACTTGCAGTCTATAATCATTTGCAGTTGAAAGAATTTTTGCTCCGCTTTTTGCAAAGTTTTTATGTGCTATAACTATATCTGCATCATCTAAATTCCTTGTTATTTCAACATTTAAGTCTAATCGCTCAATAATTTTTTCAACAATATTTCTTGATACGGCATATAAATAAATTTTCTTAAATTTTTTGTTTTCATTAACATAATCTTTTCTTGAAAATGAAAATTTAAGCGAATCTTCTGCCGGAGCTTGCGGATGATGATATTGATATTCTGCTTCAGCTTTAACATCTTTTGGTGTCATCACTGTTTCTGATTTTATTTCAATTTTTTGACTTGTTGATATTTCTTGTTTTGGCAGATTAAGTTCAACTTTTTCACTTACAGTTTCAATAGGTTTTTTATCATAAGTTTGGTCAACTTTTCTTATTTCAGGTCTTATAGGCCAACCTCTTAATATGTAGTCAACAGCTTCTGCTGTATCTTTATAAATAGCAAGAGTGTTTCTATCTATAATTTCTATAACAATATCAAATGTTGGTTGTTTTTCTCTTTCAAGAACTGTTTTTTGCGAGCCTCTGCGTTTAGCTTCGTCATCTCCTAAAGTTACTGACTGAATACCTCCTACTAAATCTGAAAGAGCAGGATTTTTAATCAAATTTTCCAAACTTTGTCCGTGGGCTGTTGCAATGAGCATAACTCCACGTTCAGCTATTGTTCTTGCGGCTTGTGCTTCTGCTTCTGTACCTATTTCATCAACAACAATAACTTCAGGTGTATGATTTTCTACAGCTTCTATCATTATATCTTTTTGAAATTCCGGTTGACTTACTTGCATTCTTCTGGCTTTACCTATTGCAGGATGCGGTGTATCTCCATCTCCTGCAATTTCATTTGATGTGTCCACAATTACGACACGTTTGCCAAGTTCATCAGCAACAAGTCTTGAAATTTCTCTTAATTTAGTAGTTTTACCAACACCTGGTCTACCTAAAAATAAAATACTTTTTCCTGTTGTAACATAATCTTTTATACATGCAATTGTACCTGTTACAACTCTACCTATTCTACACGTTAAACCTACAATTTTTCTTTGTCTGTTTCTGATAGCACTTATTCTGTGCAGAGTCCCCGGAATACCTGAGCGGTTATCTGATGTGAATTCTTGTAAATGTCCTGTTATATACTGAATATCTTCATCAGTTATAGGTTCACACTCAATACAATCTATTTTGCCCTTATGGTGCCTAATTTCAGGAAGCCTTCCTAAATCCAGAACTATTTCTATTACGTCTGCCATATCATCCGGATTCAGACTACTTGTTACCTTGGGTGGTAAAATTTCAATTAATCTCTGAAGATCACTGTGAAATTGTATTGTATTCATTTGTTCCTTTGGGTTTTGTATCTCCAACTATATTATTCCACTTTCTGTTATTTTTTTATCAACAAAATTTTACAAAAAAGACTCTGCTTAACATTTCTTTACAAATCTCTACATCTTTTATTTTATAAGATGATGCCTGCTGTTTCGCTTTCTAGTTCTTTACGAATATCTTCAGCTGTTACATATACAATAGGCGATTTTTCATCTTTTTTAAGATATACATCTTTTATTCCTGCCTGAACAATAAATCTTTTGCAGAGTATGCAAATCATTTGATGTCCGTATATATACATTGTAGATTTTTGACATCTATCTTGTCCTGCCTGAATTATTGCGTTTTGTTCCGCATGAATTGAACGACAAGTTTCATATCTTGTTCCGGATGGAATATGATTTGTTACTCTGTAGCATTCCCCTCTTTCGGCACACGATTCAACTTTTGATGGGGTTCCATTGTATCCTGTTGCTTTTATTTTTTTATCTTCTCCTACTATCACTGCACCTACTTGTGCTCGGATACAGTTTGAACGGCTTGCACATGTTTTTGCTAAATCTAAAAAATATTCATTCCAAGGTTTTATACTCATTGTCATTCCCTTCTTTTGAAAATTATTGCGATTGTATAAGTTATTTTACATAGTTTTTAATAATTTTTAATTCTGCTCTTGTTAATGCTAAGGCTTTAGATTCAATGTCTTTCGTAACGGTAGTTCCTGCAGCTACAAAACCTCCTTCTTCTACAGTTAAAGGTGCTACAAGTACTGAGTTTGAGCCTGTATTTGCATTATCTTTAATTATCGTTTTGCTTTTTACTTTTGTTATTGGATTATAATTTGCAGTTATAGTTCCTGCTCCAATATTTACGTGTGAACCAAGTTCGCTGTCGCCTATGTAACTTAAATGAGAAACATTTGTGTTGTCTTTTATCTTAGACTTTTTAATTTCAACAAAGTTTCCTATTCTGACATTATTTCCTATTTCGCATCCTCCTCTGATGTGCGAAAATGGTCCAATTTTGCAATTCTTCCCGATTTCATTTTTACCTGTTATAAATGTATTAGGATAAATTATTGTATCGGTATCTATATTTGTTTCAGGACTTATCCATGTGTTTTCCGGATCAACTATTGTTATTCCGTCATTCATCAATCTTTTTAAACTTCTTCTGTTTAAAATTTTTGATGCTTCTGCTAATTGAATTTTTGAATTTATTCCAAGTATTTCTTCATTATTTTTTAATGTGTATGCTTGAACATTTAAATCCTTTTTTGTTCCCCAAGCAATAATGTCTGTTAGGTAATATTCTCCTTGTGCATTGTTACTTTTAAGTTCAGAAAAAGCTTGTTTTACTTTTTGCCAATTTAGACAATATATGCCGGCATTGACTTCTTGGATTTGTTTTTCTTTTTCTGTTGCATCTTTTTCTTCTACAATTGCCTTTACAGAACCATCTACATTTCTTATTATTCTTCCGTAGTTTTTCGGATTATCAAAATTTGCTGTCATTACTGTGATATGAGCAAAATTATTCTTATGAGCTTTTATAAAGGCTTCAAGAGTATTTGAAGTTATAAGAGGAGTGTCTCCGCAAAGAATTATAACTTCTCCGTCAAAATCCTCTAATTCAGGGCAAGCCATACTTACTGCGTGTCCGGTTCCCAACTGAGGAGATTGTATAATTGTTTTGGCATTTTTGTAATTTGTTTTAACATATTCATCAACAATTTCGGCTTGATGTCCAACGATTACATATGAATTATCAACTTTTCCTGTACCGTTTACTGCATCAAGTACATATCCTAATAATGTTTTATCAAAAATTTCATGTAAAACTTTCGGCTTGTCAGACTTCATTCTTGTGCCTTTGCCTGCCGCCAAAATTATAGATTTTATTGTCATATCTATCTCCTCTTTTTCCAAGTATATTTTAAAACAGATATAGAAAAAAATATTATTTGTAATATTTTGTAACATAATAGCAATTTTTTTTAAAGAAAAGACTTTATATAGGAGTAAGGGAATTAAAAATTAACTTAGGGAAAATTTAATACA
>Ga0256405_10000980_pt1 | contig 85573 bp, 77 predicted proteins | sample RumenRJG_02DNA_FD_189096 | JGI IMG/M metagenome (GOLD analysis project Ga0256405, IMG submission 189096) | Bovine rumen microbial communities from Lethbridge, Alberta, Canada - RJG_02 | ecosystem: Host-associated > Mammals > Digestive system > Stomach > Rumen | place: Canada: Alberta... | reverse complement strand
CAATGCGCGAAGTCTATGGATTAGATAAAACATTGCGCGAGTAGATCACGCACCGGTGGTTCCCACGCACCGGACTGACGGTTTCCGTCACTCCGGACGTGCGGTTTCACCGCACAGGAATATTCAGAGGATACAGTCATCATTGCTTGTGAGGATTTTGAAGCAAAGGATATTAGTTACGTAAGAAAAGAGTTTCAATCTGCCTTTGGTACGAACATAATGGCTTTGCTAAAGGAACCTGTCAAGGTATGTTTCGTTAACGCAGCTGATGCTTGGAAATTAAAGGTTAGGATTAAAAGGATTAGTGATGCAAGGAAGAACGCGGGAATAAAAGAAGAGTATTCGTTTGATAGCTATATTGCTGGAATAAGTAATAAATACGCACATAATGCAGCGCTGAAAATTGCAGAAGATGCGGATTCTATTTATAATCCGCTTTACATTTATGGTGATTCAGGTATCGGAAAAACGCATTTATTGCATGCTATTGGAAACTACGTGTTGGAGCAGGAACCTGACACGCGAATACTATATTTGTCTGCGTCTGTTTACGCAGACGTGTACGATTCCTCTTTTTTGGGGAACGATTATAAACGAAACGAAATTGAAGAGAAAGTAGCAGATGTGGACTTGTTACTTCTTGATGATTTTGATGCGATAGTAAATACTACAGCTACAGTTGATAGCTTGTTTTACCTAATAAAGCATCTTCGAGAAGAAGGAAAACAAATAGTGATAGCTGGTCAATCGAAACCTGCAGAAATAAGATGGTGCGAGGAACGAATGTATTACCTTTTGAATAAGGGCTTAATGGTTGGAATCGAAGAGTTTGACGCTGAAGTAAAGCGTTTTATGGTAAAGAAGTGCATGGATGCGTGTGGTTTTAGATATGACCAAGGCTTGTTGAATCAAATTATCGATAAATGTCCTGAACCTGTGCAGGTAATAGAAGGAAAACTTCATGAAATCGAAAACATTGCATCCGTTGACTATACAAATGTGAGTGAATTGATTGAAGAGTGGCTGGTTACTTATGATGATGTACAAGTTGAAGAATAGATTAATAGATAACTATATAAAACAACTGGAAATAATGCGGAATACGAGGATGGCCTTAAGCGAGAGTACTCAAAAGATTCTAAGTCTGGTTGAGCAAGGGCAAAAGGCTTTAGATGAAATGGAGGAAAACATGAATACCACAGTTATCGAAAGAATCTTTGCGGAAATGCTTGAAGCAAGAAACAGATTGGATTGGTTAAAGTATGAATACTCATTAGAGACTTCATGTGTTGATAAACTCTATGAGTCACTTGAGCAAACAATTAATTATTACTGTGAAAATGAGGACAGCGAGGAAACAGCTGAGACAAGTCACCAAATGCTTTCCTTGTGGGATGAACTCATTGGGAGTGATGAAATTTCTGCCGAGGATAAAGCGGTAAAAACAGAACTTGAGGATATTCTTGATAATCTACAAAGGGTTCACGAACCAGTTATTTTAGAAAAATTATCTCCTGAGTCACGAACTAGACGTATAGCTAGACATCGTGAGCGTGATGCAATGTTGGCAAAGTCTAAGAACTCTATTGCGATGCTAGATCGTTCTATAGAAAAGCAAACTATTGCGCGGCTAAAAGCACGTTATGAAAAAGAGATTATTTATAACACTATCGTGAAGGTTGTATCGGAAAATGAACAGGTAGGAAAAGAATATATGTCGGACAGAGATCTTCCGGGAATGACAAAACGAGAGAAGGTTTATTTAAGCGTAAAACTTGGGGTTCCCTATTTCGGTCGTACAGAAGCTTATCCTGGCCAATTCGAAAGAGGGTTAAAAAGGATAGAACTCCTTATGGCCGAAAATCCGGATTATAAGGAGAAACTAGATTTGATGGAACAGCAGATTCGAGAAGATTCAGACTGGCTTATTCGACGCATTTTTGGGGAGTGATTCGGGAATTCAAAAACCATGCTATTAGCTGAATAGAAAGAAGGATGCCGATTGGCATCCTTCTTTCTAATTGCTGTGATTTATCAAGTCTAATAAATCTGGAATGTCTTTAGTCAGCGTGGAATGTATCACACTCAGGTCAACATTGCCGTAGTCGTGTACGATACGATTCCGGAGACCATAGATAGCATTCCAAGGAATTTGGGAGTGCTTAGTCTTATAATCATCGCTAAGTTTCTTGGCATTTTCTGAAATCTGGATGAGTCGGAAAAGCATGGAGTCTAGTAGGACTTCATTTTCGTTGAGTTCTTCAGGACTGATATTATTGGTGTGCTTTACGATAAAGCTAAGGTCTTCTGTAATCTTTTGAATGTAGTAGAAGTCGTTCTTTATATTATCCATAGATTTTAATACCATCCTTTAGGATTTCATTTAGAAGTTCCTCGTTTTGTACGATTTGCTTAAGATCAAGTAAATCTACCTGCTTATGCAGTGCTTCACGTAGTTCTTCGGCTAAGCCAAAGAAACGAAGCCCAGTAACATTGCCGGCGACAAGCAAATCCACATCACTGTTACCCTTGGCTTTATTCTTAGCATAGGAACCAAATAAATAGCAGTAAGAAATATCATAATCGGCAAGGACTTGCTGACAGATTTCCTGTATCTCGCTAATGGATAAGATACCATGTTCTTCATCGATTGGATTAAAGCGTTCAAGTTCTCTATAGATGAAACGATATTTGGGCGTATCTTCTTTGACGATGTTGTTTTCATATGTACTGTAAGATCGTAAGGAGATTCCAAGGTATTCTGCAGCCTCTTTCTGTGTCATTTTCTTGGATTCTCGTAAGTTTTTCAAATCAGACATTTGCACATCCTCCTTACATACAGTATGCAATATTTGCATACCGATGTCAAACTAAATGTGCAAATATTGCATATGATATTTCTGCGAATATGCAAACTTTGCATGTTCGTAGAAAAACGATGTGCAAAAATGCACCTCTTAAAGATTAATGTTATGATGAACTAAAGCATTGTGTGACTATGAAAGGGGAAGAAATATGAGTGCAAAGCTGTTAGGACAGGCACTTGTAAAGGTGTTTGTAGGGATTATACTGATCGGTGTATTACTGTTTGTACCAGCCGGAAGTTTGGCGTATTGGCAGGGATGGCTTTTAATGGGAATCTTATTTATTCCCATGATTATAGCCGGATTTGTCATGATGGCGAAGTGTCCGGAGCTTTTGAAGAAGAGATTGAATGCCAAGGAAGAGCAAGCAGAACAGAAGATGGTAGTAGTATGTAGCGGTCTGATGTTCATTGGGGCATTCGTGGCAGCAGGACTGAATTACAGATTCCAGTGGATTCCATTACCACCGGTGGTGTCTTATATCTTTGCAGTGGTATTCCTACTAGGCTACATTCTGTACGCAGAGGTTTTAAAAGAGAATGCATACCTATCCCGTACGGTAGAGGTGCAGGAGAACCAGAAGGTGATTGATACCGGTTTGTACGGTGTAGTGCGTCATCCTATGTACATGAGTACTTTTATACTTTTTCTATCGATGCCGTTGGTACTTGGTTCAGTAATCTCTTTCGCGATTATGCTGGTGTATATACCAATCATTTCAAAGCGTATCCGTAATGAGGAACAAGTATTGGAAAGCGGTTTGGAAGGGTATGCTGAATATAAAACCCGAGTGAAGAATAAGGTCATTCCATTTATTTGGTAAGCAATGAAACTAGAAGATAGGAAGGACAAGCCGTTAGGAATAGTGCTGAACGCGGTTGCCATCTGCCTCCGGCTATAGTATGATGCTTCTTGAGAACAGACATTGTTTATGACTCGAGGAGGATTATTATGAAAATTGAACAAGAAATGTGGAACCGTGTGACCGAATTTATCCAGAAGAGATATCCGGAAGACTGGGGCGGCGCAGCTATTATTCATACAGAAGAAGGAAGCTACTTTATCAGTGTATCTATCGATACTGCCAATGATGCGGTATCCCTTTGTATGGAGACCGGTGCCATCTGTGAAGCCCACAAGTACAATGAGAAAGTGACACACTGCTTATGCGTGGTGAGAGAAGATGAGGAGTCTGACTTTCAGGTGCTTTCTCCCTGTGGCGTATGCCAGGAAAGACTGAGATTCTGGGGTACAGATGTGAAAGTAGGCGTGACTACACCGGATGGAAGTCTGAAATTCGTCACATTAGGTGAACTACAGCCCTATCATTGGACAAATGCCTATCCGGCTGATGAATTGGAACAATTTGAAAAGCTGGATTTGGACTTGAAATAAAGGAGTTAAACTATGGCAGAAACAATTACATTGACCATACCGCGTCAGAAAAACATTGCATTAATCGCGCATGACGGAAAGAAAGCTGAGCTGATTCAGTGGTGCAAAGACAATGCAGAAACTTTAAAAAGACACTTCCTCTGTGGAACAGGTACTACAGCTCGTATGATTACCGATGCTACAGACCTGCCTGTAAGAGGCTATAATTCCGGCCCACTTGGTGGTGACCAGCAGATCGGTGCGAAGATTGTAGAAGGAAAAATCGACTTTGTCATTTTCTTCTCTGATCCTTTGACTGCAGCACCTCATGATCCGGATGTAAAGGCTCTGATGCGTATCGCCCAGGTATACGACATTCCATTTGCCAATAATAAAGCAACAGCAGATTTCCTCATTCGTTCTACACTGATGGATGAAGAGTATAATCACGATGTGATTAATTTCAAAAAGAATATCGCCCAGAGAGCAGAAACACTGCCTAATCAGTAAAGTTGAAAACTCGCTACACGATGGGTTAGAGCATGGAAAAGGCCACTCCGAGAGGAGTGGCCTTCATTTAATTTCGATTTCGAATAATATCCAGATAAAAGTAAGCCAGTGTCATCTCTACATAAGGCACTATCCACAGATACGGAACAAAGAAGGTAATTAGACCAAGTAGGATAAATGGCAGGAAGCTGATCATGATGTAGAAAAGTCTTCCTTTGTTGCCTTTCATCAGGGTAATGCTGGCTTTGAAGCAATCAGCAGGTGTATAGTTGGGAAAGTCGATGGCTACATAGAAAATCTGAGAAAACAGAATCGCTACGTAGACTGTCAAAATCGCTGTACCAAAGGACACAAGCTTATAGGCCAGGCTCGTTCCCATGGAGACATGATTCAGGAAAACAGCATTCAGAAGCATGCCCGGGAAATTCAGGGCTTCCAAAATGAGTCCCAAATACAGAGACATCTTGGCGATGCGACCGGGATTATGGATAAAGCAATGGAACAGATCCCCTGTGTAGATGGGCTGCCCTGCAGTCAGTTTTAGCATCATGTAGGAAAGGCCTGCCTGCATCATACCGGAAAGCACCAGTACACCTAACTCTAAGACGATAACCATGACACTTAGGGTGAGGGATTTGCCTGTAAGGGACAAAAGTAATGCTCTATTTAAAATCGAAGTAAGCAGGGAAGAAAATAAAAACATCATGCAGATGGCGCCGATGACAGTAGGGTAGTTTCCCATAAGCTGTGCTTTGGCAGCTGCTTTTAGTTGTGCGGAAGTTTGTTTTTGCATACGCTCTCCAATGTATCTTGTTTATTGTAATCAGTACGGAACTAGAAAGTATCAGCTCCGCTTGGCAAACTCTGTGGATTACCATTTTGGAACATGGTAGACCAGACGGTATCAAAGTCTATTCCGTAGAAATTACGGAAAACCTCGTTGAATTGCTGGTGCATCTCGGGATTGGTCATAATCTGATAAAGTGTAAAGCAGAAGATAAGGATATTCAGCAAGACACACAGAATTCCCAGCACCAGACCAATGAAGGCACGTCTATCAAGGGATGGGTCCGTTCCTTTGGAAAGGAGCGCCAGTACCATGGCTACACCACCCAGAATCAGTCCAGGGATGATGGTCTGTGTAAAGGTTAGACCCAAACCGACGAGGCCGCAATAAAAAGCACCTGCTACCAGTTTGGCATTTGGTTTATCATATGGATTCATAAAAGTCTCCTTGTTTTTTATTTCGTCAAAGCCCATTGTATCACGATTCTTTTGCGGTGACAAAATTGCGATGGACTCTTTTTTTAGGTATAATAAGCTAGTGAGAGCCCGATGAAATGTGGCTTTTCATGGAATAAAGGGAGAAACCCACACAAGGAGTTTGTAATACATGGACATCAACAAAGCGATAGCAGAAGAACTACAAGTAAAGGTGTGGCAGGTAGAAGCTGCGGTAAAACTCATCGATGAAGGAAATACTATCCCATTCATCGCCAGATACCGTAAAGAAGCAACCGGTACGCTAAATGATGAGCAGTTACGTAACCTGCATGAGAGACTGACCTATCTTCGAAATCTGGAAGAAAAGAAAGAACAGGTGCTTTCCAGCATCGAAGAGCAGGGCAAACTGACAGAAGAGTTGAAAGCACAGATTCTGGCAGCTACTACCATGGTTATGGTAGATGACTACTATCGCCCATATAGACCAAAGAGAAAGACAAGAGCATCCGTAGCCAAGGAAAGAGGCTTGGAGGGACTTGCCCTTCTCATTCAATTACAGCAGTTAAATCATGCACTGGAGGAAGAGGCCCAGGCCTATGTGAATCCGGAGAAAGAAGTAAATACCGTGGAAGAGGCTATCCAGGGAGCAAAGGACATCCTGGCAGAGTCTATTTCCGATGAGGCAGAGTATCGTACCTATATCCGTAAGGCCACCATGGAAGAAGGTAGCATCGTCAGCGAAGCCAAAGATGAAAAGGCAGAAAGCGTGTATGAAAACTACTATGCTTACAGTGAACCTATCAAGAAAGTGGCCGGACACCGTATCCTGGCATTAAACCGTGGTGAAAAAGAAAAATTCCTGGTAGTGAAGATCGAAGCACCTACAGAGCAGATTCTGCGCTACCTGGAGAAAAAGGTGATTCTGAAAGAGAACCCTTATACCACACCTGTTCTGAAAGATGTGGTAGCAGATAGTTATGAGAGACTGATCGCGCCTTCTATCGAGCGTGAAGTAAGAAATGAACTGACAGAGAAGGCAGAAGATGGTGCCATCTCTGTATTTGGAAAGAACTTAGAGCAGCTCCTGCTGCAGCCACCTATCGTTGGAAAGGTAGTGCTGGGCTGGGATCCTGCTTTTAGAACCGGTTGCAAATTGGCCATCGTAGATGCCACAGGTAAGGTATTGGATACCAAGGTCATCTATCCTACGGAGCCGCAGAATAAAGTGGCGGAAGCCAAAGCGGAACTGAAGAAACTCATCAGCAAATATAAGGTAGATTTGATTTCTGTAGGTAATGGTACTGCATCCAGAGAGTCTGAGCAGGTTATCGTAGAACTTTTGAAGGAGTTAGACAGACCTGTGCAGTACGTCATCGTCAACGAAGCCGGTGCATCTGTATACTCTGCAAGTAAGCTGGCTACAGAGGAGTTTCCGCAGTTTGATGTAGGACAGCGAAGCGCAGCATCCATTGCTCGTAGATTGCAGGATCCGCTGGCAGAACTGGTAAAAATCGATCCGAAATCCATCGGAGTAGGTCAGTATCAGCACGATATGAACCAGAAGAAACTAAGTGAAGCATTAGAGGCGGTGGTAGAAGACTCTGTAAATAAGGTCGGTGTGGATTTAAATACCGCATCCGCATCCCTCCTTGAATATATCTCCGGTATCAGTAAGCCTATCGCAAAAAATATCGTAGAGTATAGAGAGCAGAATGGAAGATTCCAGGATCGTAGAGAACTTTTAAAAGTGCCGAAACTTGGACCGAAAGCCTTCGAGCAGTGTGCAGGCTTTATGCGTATTTTAGGTGGTAAGAATCCACTGGATGCCACCAGCGTACATCCGGAGTCCTATGAAGCTACCGGTAAGCTCTTAGAGAAGCTTTCCATGTCCATGGAGGATGTGAAGGAACTGCAAAAAAAATCAGCAAGTAGCAAAGGTGGCAATCTGGCCAAATCTGTAAAAGATAAAAAGGCTTTAGCAGAAGAACTTGGCATCGGCGAGATTACTTTAGATGATATTTTAAAAGAATTAGAAAAACCGGCCAGAGACCCTCGTGAAGATATGCCTGCGCCAATTCTCCGTAGTGATATCCTAAATATGGAAGACTTAAAACCTGGCATGATTCTGAAGGGAACCGTACGTAATGTCATCGATTTCGGTGTCTTTGTAGATATCGGCGTGCACCAGGATGGTCTGGTACATATCTCTCAGATTACAGATAAGTTTATCAAGCATCCTTTGGAAGCAGTCAGTGTCGGAGATGTGGTAGATGTCCGCGTCCTTTCTGTAGATGTACCAAAGAAGCGTATCGCACTATCCATGCTGATGGAGGATAAACAGCCTCGTGAGAAAAACCAAAATGCCGGTCAAAAGCATCAGAATGGAAAGAAAGACTTCGTGAAGAAAGATTTCAATAAAAAACGATAATTGGAACGACTGAAATGAACGACAAAGAGACAAGTAGAATTTATTATCTGGATATCTTGAGAATCCTGGCGACCATTGCGGTGATTGGCATTCATGTATCGGCTCAGGGCTGGTACTCGGAGCCCATCGAGCGAGATACCTGGGCTATTTTCAGTGCCTGGGATGCAGCAGTACGTTGGGCTGTGCCCGGATTTGTGATGATTTCCGGAGCTCTTTTCCTCACCAGAGAAATCGATATGAAGCGGGTGTATTCTCATAATATCCGTCATATGGTATGTGCATTTATTTTCTGGTCTGTGATTTATGCGCTATACTTTGGCAGATCTGATATCAGAACCTTCATCGGTACAGCCATCCGAGGATACAATCATATGTGGTATGTCTTGTTCGTCATCGGCCTGTATATGAGCTTGCCGATTTTGAGTGCTATAGCCAAGGATGAGACGGCGCTAAAGACTTTCATCAAGTTATGGATTGCCTTTACAGTGCTGACACCATTTGTGACGGATTTCCTGCCTTATATGTCCGGTACGATTAAGGGCAACTTCCTGATGCAGTCCGTGATTTCTGTATTGGAGAATATCAGGGTAGAAATGGTACTTGGCTATTTTGGATTCTTCCTTTTAGGATATTATTTGCATACCCATGAACTGACAAAGAAGCAGACCTATTTGATTTACTTAGGCGGTATCGTCGGTTTTTTATATACCACAGCGATGACCATTGTGGTTTCCAGATGGAGAGGTGGTCCACAGGACTTTTTCTACAATAGCTTTTCCTGGAATGTATGCCTTGAGACTATAGCCTTCTTTGTATGGGCGAAGCAGACCAAGTGGACTGAAAAGCGTGCGAAACTGACTCGCTTTTTGTCTGTGCATTCCTTTGGTGTGTATTTGATTCATTATATGATTATGATGATGCTGAATCAGCTTTTTAACCTAAACACCAGAGTGATCTATGCAGCGATCAGCGTGCCACTCATTATGGCGTTGACCTATGTGATTTCTCTTCTTGTCATTGTAGGAATCCGCAAGATTCCTAAGATTGGTAAATGGATTGTATAATACATGACGAATAATCAAAAAATACCCAAATGGATAAAGAGAATCGTAACTGCAGCAATCCTGGTCTGCCTTGTATATGGCTACTTGCAGGGACAGAATGCTTCCTTTCAGATTACGAATGAGTCTGACCAGCTGGAATATGTATATCCTTCGGAAGCCGTCGACACAGACCTACAGTTCCGCACGGAACAGAAATTGGAGGAGCATTTCCAAAAGCATGTGATTGAGCAGCAAGAGTTTGGGAACATCAGCGTAGAGGATTACCTATACTTTGCCCAGGAGCTGATGACGGTAGTAGAAGGAGAGGACACTCTGACAAAGGAAATAGACGGGGAGACTTTCTATTACGATGCAGAGACCAATGAATTCGGCGTACTAAGCTCTGATGGCTATATAAAGACCTTTTTTAAGCCATCTGATGGGCAGGCTTACTTCGATAGACAGTAAACAGCAGGAGCTCATGTTGGCAGATTATAGATAGCAATATGAAGAAAACAATCAAAGATAAAGATATCAGAGAGCCTCTGTGTGAGTACTTAGAAGAGCGATTTGGCAAATGTCGCATCTTCGAAGAAAAGCGCATGGGTAAGTCCAGAGCGGATATGGTTATGGTGCTGGAGACGGAAGTGTGGGGCATTGAAATCAAAAGTGATGCAGACACTTATACCAGACTCAGCAGGCAAGTGAAAGACTACGATGCGTTCTTTGACCGCAATGTCATCGTGGTGGGCAGCTCTCATGGGCAGCATGTGGCAGAGCATGTGCCGGAGGACTGGGGCATCATCACCGTGGAGGAGACGGAGGATGGGCTGGACTTCTATGAGATGCGGGAAGCCAAGGTGAATCCAAAGCGGAAGCTGGCCTTCAAACTTTCGATTCTATGGCGTCCGGAATTGGCGCATATCCAGGAACGATATGCTATGCATGCCTATGCAAGACAAAGTAAGAAGTTCGTACAGGACAAAATCCTAGCCCTAGTGCCGGAAGAAGAGTTGCACCGTGAGATTAGTGAAGAGCTTTTTGAGCGAGACTATGAAAAAATCGCAGAACAAATCGATGCCTACCGTTTAGAACACGGACAGCGTAAAAAGCGAAGAACGGTAAGAAATAAACGAAAATACAAAGCACCAAAGTAGTATAAATCAAAGTAACGATAACATAGATTCTACAGAAGCAAAGCGGGGTAAAAAGATGAAAACAGTTGGATTTATCGGAATGGGCAACATGGCCAGTGCATTGTGTAAAGGATTCATTGCGTCAGGAAAACTAACCAAAGAAAACACCTTTGCCTATGCACCAAATCAGGAGAAACTTCGTAAAAACGGCGAAAACTATGGCTTTACACCATGTGCTAATTTGCAGGAACTGCTGCTAAAATCAGAAATTATCATTATGGCATGCAAACCGTATCAGATAGAAGGCGTCCTGGCAGAGGCAGGTGCAGGAAGTTGGAGCAATAGAGCTATCCTGTCTATCGCAGCAGGTTGGGACTATAAGTCCTATCAGAAGGTCCTGACTGGAAATCCAAGAGTACAGTATATCATGCCCAATACCCCTGCCAGAGTGCAGGCCGGAGTCATGCTGTTTGAGAAACAAAATGGCCTGACGGTTGAAGAGAGAGCCTTTGCAAAGGATTTGTTTTCTGCAGTGGGAATCATCGTAGAACTGCCTACGGAACAAATGAAAATCGGTATGTCCATCAGTGGATGTGGACCGGCATTTGTGGATATGATGATAGAAGCATATGCGGATGCAGCAGTGAAATATGGCATCCCCAGAAATACTGCTTACCAGATGGTATCTCAGACCATTCTTGGAAGTGCAAAATTACAGCAGATGACGGGACTTCATCCCGGTATATTAAAGGATCAGGTATGCTCCCCGGGAGGCACCACCATCAGAGGTGTGGCATCCCTGGAAGCCACCGGATTCCGTAATAGTTGCATGGAAAGTATCGATGCAATTATGAATTCGTAGAAGTTTCATTGATTGCCATGGTGCGTACGCGTACCATGGCACTTTTTACGTGTGGCAAGCTAATGAAGACGATGGTGAGAATCACTTCTGCTGCCAAATACATGCCGTTGTACAGCAAGGAATAGGTGTATGGATTCAGCGGAATGGTGAATTTCTCAAAGAATGTGAAGCTTTCCGGAGCCCACATACCAAAGAAGATGACGCCGGATAAGAAGGCGAAGAAGTAGCGTCCTAGGACAGCTAACAGATATCCCTTCACGAGGCCGTTCTTTTTGTTGCTGAATAGACCGGATAAGCCAAGTGCACCAAAAGCAAAAATATAGTCAAAAATAAGCTGTGGAGCACTGATGATATAAGGCCCTAAAATGAGCTGTAACACACCGTAAGCAACAGCTGTTACGAGACCGATTCTGACGCCATACCAGTATCCAATCAAACTGATAAACAGCATGCTGAATAAGGTGACGGAGCCGCCCATCGGCATTTCCCAGAACTTAATCATGGATGTGATGACACCCAAGGCAAGAGCTGTGGAACAAAATACAAGTTGTCTGGTGGAAAAATCGGATTTGCCTTTCTTTTCACGCTTCTTGCCGCCAATGAATGAGGCCAGTAGAAGCAAGGCTAAGGCTAGAATAGCCAGTGCAGTGTAACCTGCGGTGGTGAGTAGATAGGTTCCCTCGTCGGGATCGAATGTTGCAAAAAAATTCATAGTAAATACCTCCCTTTTTCATGCTAACTATAGTTTCGAAATGTGAACTTGTCAAGGAAAATGTGGTAAACTATATTACAGTATGTAGAGGGAGAATATGGACAATTGAGTTCTTTAGTTGTAGCAGTCGCTGTATTATTTGTCTTTTTTGCGGGAAGTACCACATATGAATGGTATGTGCGGAAGGATTACCGCTATTGGAAATTACGAATCTTATATCTGGCAGCCGTGAATCCTGCTTTTCCGTCCTTCGTTTGTACAGGAGGGGGAAAGGCGTTTGTGGCGGCGTTTCTCTGGATTGAAAATATCATCGTTTTTTATCATCAATTAAAACCATTATCGAAAACCTATATGCCTAGAAGATGGCGAGAACTTATGGCTCCCTACATGGCTTATTCCATAAGTATAGCCGGAATCATCTCCGCGATTTTCTATACTAACCCTAATATAAAGGGCGCCGGTAGCTTATTTGTCATGTCCTTTTTTGCGGCAATCATCATTACCTTGTATAACATTTGGGAATTCGTGGTCATCGACAAAGAGTATCCGGAGGATAATCCCTATCAGGAGGTGGAACTCGTACCGCTCCCGGAAGAAAAGGTCACCTTTGATCCAATCAAGAAACCGGGACGCAAAGACCTGCTCAGTATGTGCTTGCTCACGGCTTTTTCAGCTCTTCTTATTTTTCATAAGCTGGGCAATCCTGTGGCTCCACAGACGGCGCTTTCCCTGTCCCCTTGTGACTATAAATATTTTGCTGAAGACAGGCGAGATGATATTCCGCAAGAGAGTAAGATCGACTTACAATTTCAGGACGAGGAATTCATTGAGGGAATTTCCCTTTATGTGGGGGATAAGGACACTTCGGTGGTGAGAGTGGAAGCAAGGTCCGGGGAAAATACTTGGACGATTATCCAGGATGCATTGCAGTTAGATGCTACCTATCGGTGGAATAGTATTCCCATTCAGATGAATGCAAATGCCATTCGCGTGTTGCAGAGAGATGGGGATGGCAAATATCTGGAACTGGCAGTACGAGTAAAGAATACGGGAGAGGAAACAGAAAAAGAAAGACTGCTGTTGCCAAATAACTGGCAGTCCTATGGTGCATTATTCGATGAGCAGAGCCTATACCCGGAATATTTGACCTATTATGATCAAAGTCTTTTCGATGAAGTATACTATGCCAGCAGCATGTATCAGTTCTTGCAAGGAGAAAACATGCGAGAGCAGACGCACCCTCCATTGGGAAAAGCAATTATGAGTATCGGCATGTATCTTTTCGGACCGACACCCTTTGGATGGCGCTTTGTTTCGGCGTTTCTCGGGGTTTTGATGGTACCCGTGATGTATCTGTTTTTGCATGGGTACTTGCATAACACTCGATATGCAACAGCCGGTACGTTTCTATTTTGCATAGATTTCCTTCATATCACGTTATCTAGAATTGGCACACCGGATACTTTGGTTGCCTTTGCTATGCTGGTGACCATGATGTACTACCACAGAGCTATAGAGAGAATTCGAAACTACGGCTTTGACAAAACGGCTTATCGTCTGCTTGGCATATACAGTTTTTGCATTGGGGTCTGTATCTCGCTCAAGTGGACAGGGGTGTTCCTTTTATTTGGATGCATACTGGTTTATTTTCGCTGTATCACCCCGTATTCCAAAAAAATGCTTGGGTCGGCGGCCATCTTTCATTGCCTGATTCCGGGTACCTTATATGTGCTGAGTTTTATTCCTTTCTATGTAAAGATGGGATACCAGAATTTTCTGCAAGCAGCTCTGGAGCACTCCTTTGATATGCTTCGATTCCATGAAACCGCTATGAAGGGGCATGAATTTGCATCCCCGTGGTTCACCTGGATGTTTGATATCCGACCGCTTGTGGATATTGTCAGCTATGTAGACGGAGGAAAAGTCAGCACGGTAGCTACCTTTGGCCATCCAATCCTTTGGCCTCTTGGGCTTGTGTGCTTCCTCTTTGTGGCCTTCCGTGCCGCTTTTCGAGAGGATAAAAGAGCGTCTTTTTTTGCGACGCTATATTTTGGACTGTTGTTCCCGTGGTTTTTTATTAAACGAACCACGTTTATTTATCAGTATTATGGCTGCTCTTTGGTGACGATACCGATTATTACGTACGCAATGTACCGTATCAATCAAAGAAGCAATCCTCGCATCAATCAGTTCTTTTTGGTTTTATGTACGGTGGTATTTGTGCTGTTTTGTCCGGTTCTTACGGGAGAACCGATTTCTAAAACCTGGATTGAACAAATGCTGGTTTGGATGCAGGGCTGGAATTTCTATTAATAAACAGAATTCTATGGAGTGAAGAGTATGACGGAATGGGTATTGAAAAATAAATATCCGATTATGTTTATCGGCAGTGTGACTTTAGGCTTGCTGATGCGACTGGGAGGCTTTTCTTTGCTACTGTTGGTGGTGTCTTATGGGATAGCCTGCAAACTGCACTTGAATCAGGAGGGAAGACTGGCCACTTTATCTGTGCTTGCTTTTACACCTGGGTATTTCTTTACCAATTATTCAGATAGAACGGTGGCACTGTTATGGGAAGCATTCCAAAAGGCAATTCATCAGGAGGTGGAGGGCCCCTACTATAGGGGAAGTGCCAGTATCGTTAGGCGATTCCTATCCATTGACTTAATCAGTTTTTGGTATGAGCCTTGGCTGAATTTAGATCATGACACAAATCTGTATACCATGTTAGCAAAGACGGAACTGTTTGGTGGTGGTTTGTTATTAGGACCACGAGATATGGCTCCTTTTGATGGCAAGGCAGAAGGCGTGTTTTATGCAATATTGGCCATGCCCATGCTTTGGCTTTTCGTTTGTATGGGATTTGTTGCGGTGGTCATCGGAGGCTATTTGTGCATCCGGAATAAGAAAAGAAGTATTCTGATTCCTGCTATAGTAGGTTTTGCAGTACCTGTAGTAATATACGCCATATATCCATATTCTACAGTAGCCAATACAGCCTTTTACCCATGGATTACCACGCTTAAGGCACTACTGCTGGGCTATGTATGGACCTGCATGAAACCGGAGCAGAGAATCAGACGAAGAATCCTGCAGGATATGACCATTACCTATTGTAGTTTGGGATTCCTGCTGGCATTCTTTACCATGGTGGAGGCTTAGAAGATTAGATGAAAGAAAAAATCAAAAAAGTATCTTATCTAACGGGAGTAGGCGTGCTAGTGGGGGCGGCGCTGGGAATTCTGTCCAATGACATCCTCAGACTCTATCCGACACTGGCAAGTTCGGAAGCCTATCAAAAAAGCAAAGAAACCCTCTACGCAGTAGGATTTAGGGAAGGACTCATTCGTTATGTGCTGATAGCACCGTTGGTGGAAGAATTGATTTTTCGTGTGCTTTTGATGGTCGGCGGAGAAAAACTACTTGGTCGCAAAGTAAAAAACACGACTCTGTTACACGTGATTTTTGTGACAGGTTCTGCGTTGGCTTTTGCCTGCTATCATGGCAATATGGTGCAGGGCGTCTATGGCTTAGTGGCCGGGGTGCTGCTGGCTATGATGTGGATACGAAGCAAGAACCTGCTTCCAATATATGCTATGCATGCCATGGCAAATCTGAGTGCCTATTTGCTGGAGAGAAACCCGGAATACTGGGATAGACTGGATAATATCTCTTTGATGCTGACGTTACTTCTTGTTTTGATTGGAAATGCTTTGGTCAGTGGTAAGGTGGTTTTTGGTAATTCAGAACAGCATTTGCTATAATAGGGGAAAGAAACCTGGAAAGCAGGCGGGGGTGATACCATGACAATGACAAAAAATGAATGTGTGGCAAAGATGCTGCGCAAAGGATATAAATGTGAAATCATCCGCAACGTAGTTATTTTCTACGAAGCAGATGAGAAGACTATCAAGAAAGCGCTGGCAGAAATCGGCTACGAAAGCAGCTGGGGAATCGGCGCTATGGGGGAGAATAAATCCATTGAGCTTCCTACGGCAGACGAGGAGAACCTTGAGGCCTATGAGGAAACTTTTGAGGAGGAAGCTCCTGAACAGGAAGTTGAACAGGAAAGTGCCGAGATAGTTTCGGAGGAAAGCGAACAGACTCCGAAGAAAACGGCTAGTCTTGCAGATGAAATCATGGATGATAGCCCGTTAGATGAGGAAGACTCCATCGATATCGAAGAAATTGACTTCTCCAATATGGAGATGCATCAGCAAAGCATCTTTGACTTGTGGGATGAATAAGGAAACCCTTTTGCAGTTGTTTGCATAAGGGTGAAAAAGTGCTAAAATAGCGGAGAGAATAAAAAGTGAATACTTTAAGAAGGGAGAGATTTACATGAAAAGATTTTCTGTAAAAACTATCGTTGCTACCGGTATCGGCGCTGCACTTTTCTTTGTGCTGGGTAGATTCGTAGCAATTCCAAGTCCTGTACCGAATACGAATATTTCTATTCAGTATGGTCTCTTGGCATTTATCGCAGCAGTTTTTGGTCCTATCGCTGGATTGCTGGCTGGTTTGATTGGTCACTTCTTCATCGACTTCAGCTATGGCTGGGGCGTATGGTGGAGCTGGGTAATCGCTTCCGCAGTATTTGGTTGCATGATGGGATTCATCACCGGCAGATTGAAAATCGACGAGGGTGAATTCGATAGCAAAGCAATCATTAACTTCAACGTAGGTCAGGTGGTAGCACATGTACTTGCATGGGTAGTCGTAGCACCTACATTGGATATCCTGATTTACAGCGAGCCTGCAAATAAGGTTTATCTGCAGGGTGTAACCGGTGCTGTAGTGAATATCATCACTACCGCTATCGTAGGTACACTTCTTTGCATCGCTTATGCAAAAGCGATTCCGAAGAAAGGTAGCCTGACAGAAGAAAACTAAAGTCAAACAAGAAGCCGACCTTTTGCCCGTAAGGACAGAAGGCCGGCTATTTTTGTGTTATAATATTGTGGCTATGGAAGAAAAAGTATTAGAATTTAAAAATTTTGGATTTCAATATAGAGCGCAGGCAAAGCCTACCTTGTATGATATCAATTTCCAGATTAAAAAGGGAGAGAAGGTACTGATTGCAGGTCCCTCAGGCTGTGGTAAGTCCACACTGGTGCATTGCATGAATGGCCTGATTCCTTTTTCTTATAAGGGAGAGATGACAGGCTCTTTGGTGATTGGGAAAAAAGAGTCTAGAGAACAGAGCCTTTTTGATATTTCGCATCTGGTGGGTACCGTGTTACAGGATAGTGATGCCCAGTTTGTAGGAATGACTGTAGCAGAGGATTTGGCTTTTGCCTTGGAAAATGACTGCATTCCCCAGGCAGATATGAAGAAGCGTGTCCAGGAAGTGGCCGATATGGTGGATTTAAAAGAAGTGATGCACCATGCTCCGGGTGAGCTTTCCGGCGGACAGAAGCAGAGGGTTTCTGTAGGTGGTGTTCTGGTAGATGATGTGGATTTGCTGCTTTTTGATGAACCGCTGGCAAATCTGGATCCGGCTACAGGTAAGCAGGCCATTGAGCTAATCGATGAGATGCAGAAGCAGACAGGTGCAGCGGTAATTATCATCGAGCATCGTCTGGAAGATGTGCTACATAGACCGGTGGATCGAGTGGTGCTGATGAATGAGGGCCGCATCGTGGTAGATACCACTCCGGATGAACTGCTTTCCGGAAAGTATCTGGCAGAAGTGGGGGTACGAGAGCCTCTTTATATCACTGCGCTAAAATATGCAGGAGTACAGATTACACCGGAGCTTCATCCATCCAGCTTACCTGATTTGATGCTGACGGATCAGCATAAGGAAGCTGTTCGAAACTGGTTCCATGCCCATAGAAAACCGGCAAAAGAAGTGACGGAAGAAACGTTGCTGGATGTAAAGGATATTTCTTTTACTTACGAAAAGATGCAACGAAAGACCTTACGGGATATCTCTGTCCAGATTAAAAAGGGAGAGATGGTGGCTATCGTCGGTACCAATGGAGCAGGAAAGTCTACCTTTTCCAAGGTGGTATGCGGCATGGAGCAGGAGAGCGAAGGAGAGATTCACTTTGCCGGAGAAGATTTCACGGAGCTGAGCATCAAAGAGCGTGCGGAGCATGTAGGCTATGTCATGCAGAACCCGAACCAGATGATATCCAAGGTCATGATTCGGGAAGAAGTGGCTTTAGGACTTGAGACCAGAGGGGTGCCGGAAGAAGAAATAGGTCGTAGAGTCGATGAAGCCCTGAAGATTTGCGGTTTGTGGACCATGCGTAACTGGCCGATTTCTGCCCTGAGCTATGGTCAGAAGAAACGCGTGACCATTGCTTCGATTTTGGTATTACAGCCCTCTATGATTATTCTGGATGAGCCAACGGCAGGTCAGGATTATAGACATTACACGGATATTATGGAGTTCCTGGAAAAAATCAACAGGCAGGGCATCACCATCGTGATGATTACTCATGATATGCACTTGATGCTGGAGTATGCCGGCCGAGGCATCGTTTTCTCAAAAGGACAGATTATTGCGGATAGAAGTTGCGCAGAAATCCTAACGGATGCAGAAATCGTGAAGGCTGCTAGCCTGAAAGAAACTTCTTTGTATCTGCTGTCCCTTGCCTGTGGCATAGAGGATGGTACCGCTTTTGTACAAGGATTTATCGATTATGAGAGGGAGTTTGTAAGAAAACATGACCAATCTATTTAATTATATTGAGAGGAAGAGCCCGGTTCATGATTTGACCGGAGCAACAAAGCTGGTGTGTCTCATGCTTTGGAGTTTCGCTGCCATGACCACTTACGACACCAGACTTTTACTGACACTTTCTGTTGGCGGCATTCTGCTTTTTGTGGTTGGTAAGATCCATGTAAAAGATGTGTCTTTTATGCTGGGCTTTACACTGGTATTTTTGGTATTAAATACTATCTTGCTGTATTTATTCTCTCCACATCACGGGACAGAAGTGTATGGAACCTGTACCTACCTGTGGGGGACAAGCGGTAGATATGCCCCTACTTTGGAGCAGGCTTTCTTCCAGTTTAATTATATTTTGAAGTATTTTGCCACGATTCCCATCGTGCTTCTCTTTGTCACAACTACGAATCCCAGCGAATTTGCGGCATCCTTAAATAAAATCGGTGTGAGTTATTCGGTAGCCTATTCCGTAGCCCTTGCCCTTCGCTATATCCCGGATGTGCAAAAGCAGTATCATGAGATCAGTCAGGCTTCTCAGGCCAGAGGCATCGAACTCAGTAAAAAGGCATCTTTGGTGCAAAGATTAAAGTCCGCTTCTGCCATATTAGTGCCACTGATTCTTACCAGCATGGATCGTATCGAAATCATCTCCAATGCCATGGAACTAAGAGGCTTTGGAAAGAATAAGAAGCGCACCTGGTATATGGCCAGACCTTTTCGTGTGGCAGATTATGCTTCCATGCTGGTATGTGCACTTTTGCTGTGTGCATCCATTTACCTAAATCACCTAAATGGCGGAAGATTTTACAATCCATTTCGTTAATAATGTGTTTATAAAGATTTAATGTTTATACAGTGTCAAATCCGGTTTTTCACATGCTATACTGAGTAAAAGGGGAATTGTATAGCATGAATGAGAATCCTACGGTCAGTACAAGTATTGTGGACTCCTTTATGGACCGCATGCCCGGAGGAGCGTTCATTTATCGCGCTGCTGAGGGCCATGAGATTTTATTTGCGAATCAGAACATGATTCGTTTATTTGATTGCGTAGACTTTGCAGATTTTATGGAGTTTGTGCATGGCTCTTTTGATGGGGTTGTAAATGATACCCCTATTGATGAAATCCAGCACCAGATTGATCACCAGATTTTGAAGTCTGATGGTCAGTTTGAGCATGTTTATTACAATATCAGAACAAAAATGGGAAAAGTCCGCTATCTTGAGGATTATGGGGCACTTGTGCATGATCCTGAGGAAGGGGACATTTTTTATGTTTTCGTGGTGGAACATGAAGTACATGAGCGGGAGTCACATTACGTTCTGGAAAATATCGATACTGCCATACGAAAAGGTTGGATTAAAGTGTACTATCAGCCGGTAGTGCGGGGTTTGACAGGAAAGCTCTGTAGCTGTGAATCTTTGGCCAGATGGGAAGACCCGGATTTGGGTATGATTCGGCCGGATGAGTTTATACCTGTTTTGGAGCAGCATAATCAAATCCATAAGCTGGATAGATACGTAGTAGAAGAGGTTTGCAAGACTATCAGGGAAAGAATCGATGAAGGAGGAGAAGTTATCCCGGTTTCAATCAATTTCTCCAGGTTGGATTTCCTGTTATGCGATATGGTGAAAGTGGTAGAGGATGCCGTTAAGAAGTATGACATTCCCAGGGAGGCAATCCATATCGAAGTGACAGAAAGCATGATTGTGTCGGATAAGGAACTGATGAAAAATGTCATGCGCAGGTTCAGAAGAGCCGGCTATGAAATCTGGATGGACGATTTTGGCAGTGGCTACTCTTCCTTGACGCTTCTAAAGGATTATCAATTCGACCTGCTGAAATTTGATATGAATTTCCTGAGACCATTTACTGCCAAGGCAAAGGACATTATGAGGTCAGCAGTGATAATGGTAAAAGAAATCGGTGCCAGGACACTGGCTGAAGGCGTGGAGACTGAAGAACAGGTGGAGTTCCTGCGCAGTATCGGATGTGGCAAAATCCAGGGATACTACTATGGAAAGCCTATGCCCAAAAAGGAATTCTTGGACAATATAAACGAAAAGGGACTCGAGGTAGAAGGAACAGAGTGGCAGGATTATTATGATGTGGCAAGCTATTTAGCGAAGCACACGGATATGCCGTTAGAATTGGTAGAGGAAGTAGATGGGGAGCTTTCTACCCTTTACATGAACGAGGCCTACCGAGACGAAATCGGTATGAAAGATATGACACTGGAAGAAATAGACCAGGTGGTATATCACACCCCTACACCGCTTATTTCCCGTTATAAGGCGATTCTTAAGACTATGAAACAGGATAGACAAGAGAAGAGCTTTTACTATTCTGCAAATGGCAGTTACTTTTACTTTAAAGGTAGGGTAGTAGCGGAGAAAAAAGGACGGTTCTTGATAGAAGGTACGATTCATAATTTAGGCAAAGAAGGTACAGGAAGCGAAGCACATAAGCTAGATGATAAGCTTCGAGATTTAAGCCATCTTTTTGAGACGGTATGTCTATTTGACACCAAGACTAATAATGTAATACCGATTCTGGGACGTTATGCGTACCAGGAAATCAAGGATTCAGAACTTCGTGATTTCAAAAAGTCTACAGAGGAATTTGCACATAGAAACGTGATTCAGGAGGAACAGGAAAACTTTTTGGAGTTCTTGAACCTTTCCACACTGAAAAAGCGTATTGCAAAGAGTGAAGAGGGATATATCAGTCACGTCTTTCGGGTAAAGCAGTTAGGGCAGGATTATAAGAAAAAAGAATTCACCCTGATGACCATAGGGGACACCAGGGCGACTCAATACTTATTCTGTGTAAAGGATTACGTAGAATCCGAATAAAACTATATTATTTGCTTAGAACTTCCGTTGCATAGTCGATGGCATCATCGATGTGTGGACGGAAGTTTTCTTTTCCAACTGTTTCAATGAATCCGTCTTTTTCCATGGTGTGCATAGGCTGTACATTCACATGGGAGAAAATCAGGGTAACACCTTTCTTTACGCAACGTTTATGGAACTCTTCCAAAGAGTGCATGGCAGTTGCATCCAAAGCAGGAACACCACGCATACGAAGAATAATCGCTTTTGTATCTTCACCGAATTCGATGGCGGCAATCTGCTCTGCATCACCAAAGAACATAGGACCGGAAATTTCATAAACACGAAGCTGCTTTGGCAGTGGTCTCAGGTTCATACCGTCCGGATCTTCTTCCGGATCATAGGATACCCAACCTTTGATCTGAGATTCTTCGCTCATTCTCTTCATGAAAAGAATGATAGCAAGTGCCATACCGATTTCGATAGCGATTACCAGATCGAATACTACTGTCAGCACGAAGGTGGTAACAAGGACGATGATATCACTCTTTGGCGCAGTCTTACATAAGTGAGAGAAGGTACGCCAGCCGCACATATTGTAAGCTACCATAAAAAGGATAGCGGCAATGGTAGGCATAGGAATCAAGGCTGCATAGGGCATCAGGATGACCAACACCAGAATCAGCACGATAGAGTGTACAAGGCCTGCAATAGGGGTACGACCGCCGTTTTTGATATTGGCTGCAGTACGAGCGATGGCGCCTGTAGCAGGAATACCACCAAACAAGGCAGAACCGATATTACCGACACCCTGGGCTACCAGTTCCATATTGGAACGGTGATGGGAGTTGATCATGGAGTCTGCTACCACGCAGGAAAGCAAGGACTCAATGGCTGCCAAGATAGCAATGGTAAAAGCATCCGGTGCAACATTTCTGATTGCAGTGATGCTGAAACTTGGCATATGAAAAGTAGGTAACTGATTGCTGATGGTATATAAATCACCGATGGTATTTACCTGGAGATTTAAGAGTTTCACCATAAGGATGCCTACGATAACGGCAATGAGAGAACCCGGTATCTTATCACTTACTTTGGGCCATACAATGAGGATGGCCAAAGAAATCAAGCCGACTAAAAGGGCATACGGATTTAAGGTGCCGAAGTTCTTTACGACAGCGGATACCTTCTGGGTCGTTTCGATGGTAACAGTACCTGTAGGATAAGTCAGACCGAAGAAGTCTTTTAACTGGCCTACTACGATGGTGATGGCGATACCGGCAGTAAAACCGGTGGTAATGGTATAAGGAATAAACTTAATCAAGGCTCCGAGTCTCAGGAGACCCATAATCACCAAAAGAATACCTGCCAGGATGGTAGCTAGCATCAGGCCTTCCATACCACTTTTTGCAACAATGCCGGCTACGATAGTAGCAAACGCTGCAGTAGGACCTGCAATCTGCACACGAGAACCACCAAAGAAGGAAATCAAAAAGCCTGCCACAATAGCAGTATAGATACCTTCTTGAGGGCCTACACCGGAAGCTAATGCAAGGGCAATAGACAGGGGTAAGGCGATGATGGCGACGATGATACCGGATACTACGTCAGTAGCGAACTGCTTACCGGAATAGTGCTTCATCGTACTAAACAACATAGGTTTCATTTTGTCTTTACTATTCATAAATACTCCCTCAAAAATACAGGGGCCCATCAGGGCCCCTGCGTGATGCATACTATTTATTTATAGTTTGCTGCATTGGATTTGTCAACAGGTTCGAAAGGAACGTAGATATAAGTGTTGGTAGAATCTACTCCTTCGATATCCTTTACGGACTGTCCTTTGCTGAGAGCAATGCCGGCAAGTACAGCTGCACTGCCTTGCCCTTTTGCAGATTGGTAAACGGTAAAAGCAAGTCTGCCGTCCTCTAAAGCGGCGATGCCATCTGCAGTGGCATCTACACCGAATACCGGAATGGCGGAAGTGTCAATGCCGTGGTTCTTCATGTAGGTGGCAACACCCACAGCCATGGTGTCATTGTGACAAACAACTGCATCGTAGTGCTGTCCGGTTTTCAGGAAGTATTCAAACTTCTCGGCAGCGATGGTATCGCTCCAATCAGCATAATCATCAAATACATAATTTACCTGAATACCGTTGTCTTTCATGGTATTTTTAAAGCCATTTTCACGTCCTACAGCACCGGAGTGGTTTTTCTGGCCCTTGAACATGACAATGTCGAAACTGGTTTTACCGGGATTATTTGCTATAAGGCGTTCTGCCTGGAACTGACCTGCCTGTTCTTCGCTGGAGCCTACATAGATGTATTTGTCAGCTTTCATATAATCTTCATCCGGCTTGGAGTTACAGAAAATAATCGGAACCCCATTGGCTGCTACTTCCAGTTCCTGCGCAGTGGATGCATTGGCAGGAATACATAGGATTGCGGTAGCTCCATCGGCTACAGCCTTCTTAATAGAAGCAACCTGTTCTTCCACAGTTGCATCATTAGGACTTAAGGTAAGGGTAACACCCTGTGCCTGAGCTTCGGCAGATGCAGCATCTGCAAAAGCCTGACGGAAATCATCCGTGGTGTAGGAAAGGAAGAGCTTTGTGCCTCCTGCAGAGGCAGATCCTTTTCCGGAGCCACATCCTGTAAGTAATGTACAAGACATGGCGGCAATCAATAAGGAAGCAAGTAATTTTTTCATGATTATTCTACCTCCTTTGTATTTACTTTATCGATTTTGAACTTGCTGACATGTTCTGCCAAGCGTTCGGAAGACTTCTTCAAATCTTCGGAGTCAGCAGCTACAAGCTGGCTGTTCTCCGTGATGTGATTAGCCTGTTCCACCATGGTTTCTGAAGTGGACAGGATTTCTTCAGAACTTGCAGCCTGCTCTTCGGATACAGCAGCTACGTTGGTAGCTACAGAATCTACTTCTTCAATCTTATCTAATACTTCCTGAATCATGGTGTTGGTTTCTTCGATGTTTCGATAGATTTCATCAAAGGTATCTACTGCACCATGGATGGAGGTACTGCTTTCGTTTACGTTAGCGGCACTTCTGTCTGCCTGAGCTACAGCGTCTCCAATGAGACTGTGGATTTCTTCAATCAGCTTAGAAATCTTCTCTACGGAATCGCTACTGTTGGTAGCCAGCTTACCGATTTCGGAAGCTACTACTGCAAAACCACGACCTGCTTCTCCGGCTCTGGCTGCTTCGATGGAAGCGTTGAGGGATAAGAGGTTGGTTTCGGAAGCAATCTCACCAATCAGACCGATGATGTTGGTAATCTCTTCGGAAGCGGTGCCTACTTTATTGATGGCAGACTGTAACTGGGACATGTTGTCCAAGATTTCGTTCATAGCCGCGCCTACCTGTTCCATTTCAGCTTTGGCTTTTTCAGATACTGCTACGGTCTGTTTCATCTTTTCGTCTGCAGTTTCACCACGTTCTCTTGTATCTGCAACTACGTTTGCAAGAGTGGTGGCATTCTGGGCGATATCATTTACGGAAGCAGAGAGCTGATCCACAGTTTCTTTTAATTGTTCCATGGATTGTCCCTGAATCTTAGCTGCTTCATGCATTTCATGGGCAGCGTTGGAACTGTTATCCGCCTGACTTTCCAGATTTTCGGCAGTGTCTCGGATATCTGCAATCATGTGACGCATCGCACCGGAGAATTCATCCAGGGATTCACCCATGGTAGCGATTTCGTCATTGCTCTTATGGCTAATCTCAATGGTGAAGTCGCCGGAGGACATGTCTGTAATGTTCTTGGTCAAACCGGAGATTGGCTTTGTAACATACTTGATTACCTGATAGATTACAAGGGCCAAAAGGATGATTGCAATGATACCGATGATAATCATCAAAGTGCCAAGCTTTTGCACATCTGCGAAAATAATGCTCTGAGGAATGTAGGATACCAAAATCCATCCGGTACTACCTACAGCCTTGAAAGCCGTCATATTGCCTGCAATATCATCTAAAGTATAGTCACGGGCAGTCAGTTTCTTTGCTACACCTGCGAGAAATGCATCGCTGTCTGAGGTGCTCAGAGTAGAACCCAAAAGGGCGGAATCACGATGAGCCAATATAGACATATTGCTGGTGTCTACCAGGAAGGCGGAAGCATCTTCCATGCTGATAGAAGCATTTACGATGATGGTTACGGAGTCTAGAGACATATCTGCACTCATAACACGTACTGTAGAAGTCCCTTTATCCTGCAACATACCTGCTGCAGAGATAATCATAGCTCCCTCTGAATTTTGATAAGGTGCTGTGGTGGCTAAGGAAACTGTGGATAGACCTTTTTTATACCACGCAGAATCTTTCAGACCTGTAAAATCCTTGGAAGATTCGGAAGCTTTCATAGTTTTGCCGTCAGAGGTGGCAATATAGATTCCTTCCGGGAAATTACTATTATAATTGTAAAATCCGTTTAACATCCTCTGAAGGGTAGCATCGTCCATATCAGTAGCTTCAATAGCCTGTTTTGCAGCAGACAAAGTGGACAGATTTTGATCCAACCAACTGTTGATTTTGGCAGACTGGCTGGATACGGAAGAACGTAACAGCTCTTTGGAAGAATCCTGAATCATTTTTTTTTGATACGTTAAATGAAATCAGAATCAGTACAACCACCAAAATAGAAACCACCGGAACGATAATGGTCAATAGCTTTGTACTAATTGACGTTTTCTTTTTGGTATTTTCTTTCATAACTTCTCCTTCTAGTTGTATAAATTGGGTACAACTTATTTATTATAAGTATACTACAAGTTTTTTGACAAGCCGTGGATTTGTGAAGATTTATAAAAATTTAAGAATTGAGACAAAAAGAGACCGTAGTCTCTGGATTGAAAGAAACTACGGTCTAAAGATTATTTCTTATAAGGTGAAGGAATCTACAAATTCTTTGATGGTTGTAGAGGAAGCAGATACGGTATCTGCAGAGCCTGATACATCTCTACTCTTACTTGCTACGTTGGTAGCGCTGGTAGCAAGGGTTTCAACAGTTGCAGAAATCTCTTCTGTACTTGCGGACTGCTCCTCGGAGATTGCTGCCATGGAGCTTGCGATGTTGTCTACTTCAGACATTTTCTTAATCATGCCTGCAACAGTAGCACCTGCTTCGCCAAGATTTGTGACAATCTTCTCGAAGGTTTCACCGGCTACTTTGACGGATTCCGCATTCTCAGAAATCTCTTCCATGTTGGCTGCGGACTGAGTAGAAAGGGTCTGAATCTCAGAGAGCACTTCACGGATGATGGCTTCAATCTGAGAAGTTGCTTCTGCAGAGTTTGTAGCTAAAGAACCAATCTCACCTGCGACTACGGCGAAGCCTTTTCCTGCTTCACCGGCTCTTGCTGCTTCGATAGAAGCGTTGAGAGACAGAAGGTTGGTCTGGCTTGCAATGGAATTGATCATGCTGATGATGTTATTAATCTTCTGTGCAGATTCGCCAACGCGGGTGACGGAATCGTTCATGTCGGACATGGAAGAAACGATGCTTTCCATACCGGACTGTACTTTGTTCATGTCATCCTGTCCGTCTTTGGACATGGTAACAAGTTCGCTCATAGTAGCACCGGTAGATTCTCCTTCTTTGGTGAGTTCATCTACAGCGGTGGCTAAGTCAGTAGCATTTTCAGCAAGCTCGGTAACGGCCTGTGCCATACCATCAATTGCCATTTTAATCTGCTCCATAGAGTTGCTTTGATCTTCTGCTTCATCGTAGAGAATTTTAGAAACTTCAGAACTGGAGTCTGCTTCTGCACTGAGTCTGTCTGTGACTGCCTGCAAATCCTGCAGCGTACCACGCATCTTTTCTACGAAGAGCTTCATATTGTTATTCATGGAAGCTACTTCATCATTAGAATTCTGTGCAGGAATCTGGATGGAGAAGTCTCCGTCTGTAATGGAAGCAATGTTGGTATTTAAGTTTGCTACCGGTTTGCTTACCATGGAAGTAATCAGCTTGTAAATGATGATTCCGATGACTAAGATGATGACTACCATCAAAATATAGGAAATCACCTGGAAACTTCTAAGGGATTTCAAAACGTCACGCTCTGTAACGGAAGAAATCAAGGTCCAATTGGTATTAGGTACTGCATCAAAGCTGACATAGTATACATTACCGTCATAGGATTTGATACGTTGTACTTCAGAGGTACCGCTTTTGGCGATTTCGGCTACTTTTGTAAGGAACGTGTCGTCACTGTGCTGCTGTACAGTAGAACCGTTATAATCTGCATTGAAATAACTCAGGATGTTGTCTCCTGCAAGCAGCATAGAACCACCTGTTTCAAGAGGTTTGTATCCTGATACAGCATCTACGATACCGGAAATGGTATAATCCACAGCAGCGATACCTTTCTTGCCGTTCTTAAAGGTGACGGGACGAGAAATGGTTACGACAGTGTCACCGGTACTATCGTCTACATAAGGCTCACCAGGAGCAAATACGGTATGCTCTTGACCTTCTTTGTACCAGCTACGCTCGGTAGCTACCCAACCGGCTTCCGGAACCCAACCGGATGCGTCGATGTAGGTGCCATCGGAGAGGGCGACATACATACCGTTTGGAGCATTCTCTGTGAGATTACAGGTGGGTGCTAAATAGCGTTCTACATCCGCGGTAGTCTCAAAGTCAATGCGAGCAAGACTGTCTGCAATGGCATCAAACTGTCTCATGTAGGAAGTAACGCCTAAAGACATTTCATTGGCATTGGAGGAAGATACACCCGAAAGGTTTCCTTTTGCTAATGTAGTGATGATACTTTTGGCATTCCCTGACATGAAGAGAATGATGAAAACGATGGTCAATGTAATAATAGGTAGAAGTGTGAGAATCAGCTTCTGGCTGATACTACCTTTTGCTCCTCTACCTGCTCCTTTGATGTTTGATTGTTCATTTTGTTCTGTCATATAAATGACCTCCGTGTAACTTATATTTGGGTGAAAAGAGAAAACTGTTTCACCTGTGCATAGTTTCATTATAGAACATTTCATGTAAATGAATCTTAAAAAACCATTAAATCTTTTGTTATATTCTCGAAAGTGTAAAAATGAAATCGCTGTAATGGCATAGGATAGTGCTATAATGAGCAAAGCGTATTAGAAAGAGGAAGCAGATGCAAAGAATGGAATACTCATTGGCTCCTATGGAAGGAGTTACTACTTATATATACAGAAATGCCCTGCAGGATATCTTTGGTGGCGTGGATGAATTCTACTCACCGTTTATTTGTCCACGTATCAAAAGAGGGCTTCTATATGGGGAGAAGGAAGATATCTTACCGGCTCATAATGAGGGAAAAGCCTTTGTGCCACAGATTCTCACCAATCAATCCCAGGACTTTTGCGCCTTGGTAGAACGAATCTATGCACAGTATGGCTATGAGCGCTTTAATATCAACTTAGGGTGTCCATCTAAAACCGTGGTAAATAGAGGAAAGGGCTCTGGCTTTTTAGCACATCCGCAGGAACTGAGACAATTTCTGGATGATATTTTCGATAGAACCCACTTTCAGATTTCTGTAAAAACCAGAATCGGAATCAGTTCCCCGGAAGAGTTTGCTGAAATTTTGAAGGTGTATCGGGAATTTCCGCTGGAAAAACTCATCGTACATGCCAGACTGCAACAGGAGTTCTATAATGGAACGCCGCACTTTGACAGTTTCATGCAGGCTGTGGAGGCAGTAGACTATCCGGTTGTCTATAATGGTGACATCAATCGTTTGCAGGATTGGGAAGCCCTATGGAAGGGCGAATCAGTACCTGAGCAGGTACAGGGGATTATGATTGGACGAGGCGCCATCGCAAATCCGGCTATCTTTCGTCAGATGAAAGGTGGGCAGGCGGCCACCTTAGAAGAATTAAAGGCGTTCCATGACAGACTGCTGAGAGATTACAGGCTTATCCTGGATGGCGATATGCCGGTTCTATGCAAGATGAAGGAAGTTTGGTTCTATATGAGCAGGCTTTTTGAAGACAGCGAGAAAGTCTATAAGCACATCAAAAAAGCAAAGCATTTGGATGAGTATAGGGCAGCAGTTAGAGAAATGTGGCTTTTACCCCAAAAAGAGTAGGGAAGAAACTTGTCAAGGTATGATAAGTGCGATAAAATAAACTACGTATGCGAATTCTGCCGGTAGCAGGACGCGAAGGAGGTTTAGAATGGAAAGAGAAGATTTTTTGGGATTGTACAGACATTCCCTGGCCCATGTGCTAGCAAAGGCTGTTATTGAGATCTTTGGTAAAGATCAGGTACAGTACGCAATTGGACCACAGATTGAAGATGGTTGCTACTATGACTTTGTATTGCCAAGAGCAGTAACCGAAGATGATTACAAAGTAATCGAAGACAAAATGAATGAGATTCTGAAGAGAAAAGAGGATTGGAGAAGAGAAGAAGTCTCCAGAGCAGATGCTGAGAAACTCTTTGCAAATCAGAAGTACAAAATGGAAATCATCCGTGATTTACCGGAAGATGCCACTATCTCCATCTACTATACAGGAGAAGATTATGTGGATCTTTGCCGTGGACCTCACGTAGAGAATTCCAAAGAATTATTATCTACAGCTTTTAAAGTAAAATCTGCATCCAGTGCATACTGGAGAGGAGATCAGAAAAATGACTCCATGCAGAGAATCTACTTATACGCTTTCCCAAGCAAGGATGAACTGAAGGCACATCTGAACTTCATCAAAGAAGCTTTGGAAAGAGATCACAAGAAAATCGGTGCAAAACAGGAACTTTTCATGTTCCACGAGACAGCTCCGGGTATGCCTTACTGGCTGCCAAGAGGATGGAAACTGTATCAGGAACTTCTGAAATACTCCAGAGAGATTCAGGAGAGACATGGTTACAGCGAAATCGCAGCACCACTTATCAATAACAAGAAATTATGGCTGATTTCCGGTCACTGGGCACACTATGTAAACAACATGTTTATGGTACCCGGTTTTGACGGATATTTGAAAGCAGATGCAGAAGTACCTGGCGTATTTGAAGACTTAAATGACGCAGATGCTCCTGTACATATGGCAAAACTGTCTGCCCTGACTCCTCTTTATAATAGAGAGAAGGAAGACACTATGGCAGCTAAGCCTATGAACTGCCCGAACGCTATGATTACCTATAAGAGAACAAACCACTCTTATAAGGAATTACCAATCCGTTACAGTGAGTATGACGTACTGCATCGTAAAGAGAAATCCGGTCAGATGAACGGACTTTTCCGTGTGCAGGAGTTTAGACAGGATGATGATCATACTTTCGTAATGGAAAGCCAGATTGAAGACGAAATCGCAGATATCATGAGCATCGCTGATGAAATCTACGGTACATTCGGTGTTACATACAGAGCAGAATTCTCTACAAGACCGGATGACTTCATGGGTGACATCGAAGTTTGGAATCGTGCAGAAGCTTCTTTGAAGAAGATTCTGGATGCAAAATATGGCGAAGGCGGATACGAAATCAACGAAGGCGATGGTGCATTCTATGGTCCTAAGATTGACCTTCAGATTAAGGATGCTTTGGGACGTGAATGGCAGTGCGGTACCATCCAGCTTGACTTCCAGTTACCTCACAACTTCGGCCTGACTTATCAGGATGCAGAAGGCAACATGGTACAGCCAGTGGTTATCCACCGTGCAATCTATGGTTCCTTAGAGCGTTTCATCGGTATCATTACTGAGAACTTCAAGGGAGCATTCCCATTCTGGCTGAACCCATATCAGGTAGGTGTGGTTCCGATTCGTGTAGAGCATAACGACTATGCAAAGAAAGTCGTAGATGCGCTGACTGCAGCAGGTGTACGTGTAGAAGTAGACTATGCAGATAAGAACATGAATGAAAAGATTAAGACCTACAAGACACTGCGTGATCCATACATCGTAGTAGTAGGTGATAAAGAAGCCGAAGAAGGTACTGTAGCAGTTACCGTACGTGGTGAGAAACAGCAGATTCATGGATTGAAACTTGAGAAGTTCGTTGAAATCTGCCAGGAGCTTAACCGTACTCGTGCAAGAGACCTTGTAACAGCTGAAGATTTAAAATAAAAGAATAGTGAAAAGGCCGTGAATCCATGGATTCACGGCCTTTTCTGTGTGTAAAAGTATCTTTAGGGATTGTATTATGCTTTTCCGTCAGAACCGCAAACGCGGATTTTGGCTTTTACAAGCTCAGTTACTTTAGCGGAACCCGCAGTGCAATATTTCTTAGGATCAAAGGTATCCGGATTTGCCTGAAGGTATTCTTTGATACCGTCAGAGAAAGCGATACGAAGCTCTGTGGCGAAGTTCACTTTGCTGATACCACGTTTGATGCATTCTCTTACAGCATCATCCGGCACACCGGAAGCACCGTGGAGTACTAACGGGATAGAAACGGCTTTTCTGATTTCAGAAAGTCTTTCCACATCCAGTTTTGGCACACCTTTGTAGATACCATGTGCAGTACCGATGGCTACTGCCAGAGAGGTAACACCGGTCTCTTCCACGAATTTTACTGCATCGGCTACTTCTGTATAGCCTGGGTCATCACAGCTCATGTCGTCCTCTTTACCGCCTACTTTGCCAAGTTCAGCTTCTACCGGGATACCGGAAGGACGGCAAGCATCTGCAACTCTTTTGGAAAGTGCGATATTTTCTTCTAATTCCAGCTTGGAGCCATCAATCATGATAGAAGTGTAACCACTGCGAAGGGCCTGCATTGCCAGTTCGAAGCTGCTACCGTGATCTAAGTGAAGGGCGATGGGTACAGAAGCTTTTTTTGCTTCAGCAGCTACCATAGCCACATACATATCAAGTCCTGCATATTTTACGGTGGATGGGGTGGTCTGGAGAATGCCGGGAGCCTTAAGCTCTTCCAAAGCCTTGATGACTGCCTGCACCATTTCCATGTTTTCTACATTGAAGGCACCTACCGCATAGCCTTCTTTGTCCGCTTTTCTTAGTATTTCTTCTGTTGTTACCAATGGCATTTTTTCTCTCCTCCTCGTATCTTACTGATTCTTTTGTTTGGATACGTCTGCACGCATATAAGCAATCTGCATGACTTTTGTATCATCTGTAATAACGGCATTTGCCATTACTGTCTCGTTTTTTAAAACCCACATGCGGCACAGGTTACCTACGCCGTCTTCTGTGGTACCATCGCCATGCTCTTTGGCGATTTCATCGCAAAGTCCCTGGTACACCTCTTGCAGTTCCTCAGCGGTGGTACCGGTATAGGCCCAGGACATGTTACATAGCCTACCATCTGCATCATACATGTATTTGATCATGCCGGTGTGCCCTTGAAATTCCTTTGGATAAGTATAGGTCAGTCCTTTATAGATGCTATCGTAGGTTTCGTAGTCATCGCCTTCTTCGGCAATCATATCCTCTGTGGTGGCATCCCAGGTCAGGGAGGAGAAAGCACAGGTAGATTCTAAAGTAGTGCTCGGTGCTTCCTTGCCACAACCCTGGAGCATCAGCAAAGGAAATACAAATAGTAAAACGCCTAATCGAAGGGCTTTTGTAATCTGGAGTTTGGAAGATAAGTACATCATGGAGTCTAGAATTCCTTCTTTGTGTATTGCTTTGGTGTTGTATTTTTGTACTTCTTAAAGGAACGTACGAAGTAGCTGCCGTCGGAGAAACCACAGGAAATAGCGGTCTCTTTGATAGAGATATCTCTTGTACTGAGCATCTCACAGGCACATTCGATACGGTAATAGTTCAGATAATCGATAGGGGTGCGTCCTGTCATACTGCGGAAATACCTGCAAAAGTACTTAGGACTCATGCCTGCCAAATGGGCAAGCTTCTCTAAAGTAATACTTTCTGCATAGTGATCGGAAATATAATCCATGACGATTTTCATGGAATTCAAACGCTCTATGGTCATAGGAGAGTAGATAGACTCTTCATATAGCTTCTCTTCTATAATGGTTCCAATCAAAAGATACAGATAGCCTTGTGTCATAAATTCATATCCGGTTTTCTTTTCGGAAAGCACTTGGCAAAGCATTTCCACGATGGTGGGAATGTTAGTGCTTTTGGCAGAAAGCAGTGTATGGATACGAATCTTACCATTGATAATCTGCTGAATGGTACCGGCACAGGCGTGGTTGTTTTTCATCAGCATATCCAAATCGAAGACGATACATTCATAAATGCAGTCCTCCGGTTCGCCACCGTGCAAAACACCACCGGTGACAAAAATAATATCCCCTGCGTGGTAGGTTTTGGTCACATCATCCAGTGTCAGATGAAAGCTTCCCTGGGTAATACGGATGATTTCATAATGAGGATGCCAATGGTAAGGCATGTAATAGCGCGGACTCAGCGGGTGTTCCCGATAATGTGCAATGGGAAAATTAAAGGTGCCCTGGGTCCGTTTTTCAATATAATCAGTGTATTTCAAAGCTTCCTTCCTCTCAATACTTTTGACAAAAAAGGTGAATATTGTCCTATTTTTTTACAGTATAGCACTTTGTTTTGGGTACGGGTAGATATAATATCTAGGCATAACTACAACTTTTATAAAACAGAGTAGGAGGGTAGAAATGGCGAAAAACAGGTATATTGGGGAATATCCGGTTATCGGTATCAGACCGATCATCGACGGCAGAAGGGGACCGCTGAAGGTACGTGAGTCTTTAGAAGACCAGACCATGAACATGGCAAAATCTGCCAAAAAGCTTTTTGAGGAAAATCTGAAATACTCCAATGGGGAACCGGTAAAGGTAGTCATAGCAGATACCACTATCGGTCGTGTAGCGGAGTCTGCGGCATGTGAGGCAAAATTTAGAAAAGAGGGAGTTGCCATTACATTAAGCGTTACACCTTGCTGGTGCTATGGTGCGGAAACCATGGACATGAATCCACTTACCATCAAGGGCGTATGGGGACTAAATGCAACAGAGCGTCCCGGTGCAGTGTATCTGGCAAGTGTATTAGCAACTTATGCGCAGAAGGGCCTGCCGGCTTTTGGTATCTACGGAAAAGATGTACAGGATGCGGATGATACCATCATTCCGGAAGACGTAAAGACGAAGCTGCTTCGCTTTGGTAGAGCCGCAGTGGCTGCAGCTTCCATGAGAGATAAATCTTATCTGCAGATTGGTAGTCAGTGCATGGGTATTGGTGGCTCTATCATCAACCATGATTTCTTTGAAGAATACTTAGGAATGCGAGTAGAATCTGTAGACGAAGTGGAAATCCTTCGCCGTATGGAAGAGCATATCTACAATGAAGAGGAATACCAAAAAGCCCTTGCCTGGGTGAAGAAATATTGTCGTCAGGGCTTTGATAAGAATCCGGACTCTGTGAAGAAATCCGATGAGCAGAAGGAAAAAGATTGGGAATTTACAGCAAAGATGGCAGTCATCATCGAAGACTTGTATCAGGGGAATCCAAATCTTCCGGAAGGCTGTGAAGAAGAAGCAGTGGGACACAATGCAATCTGCGGTGGATTCCAGGGACAAAGACAATGGACCGATCATTGGCCAAACTGTGACTTCCCGGAGGCAATTCTGAATACTTCCTTTGACTGGAATGGAGTTCGTGAGCCCTTTATTCTGGCTACGGAGAACGATACCTTAAATGGAGCATCCATGCTCTTTATGAAACTTTTGACCAACAGACCGCAGATGTTTGCGGATGTACGTACCTACTGGAGCAATGATGCGGTAAAACGTGTCACAGGCTATGAGCTGACAGGACATGCCAAAGAGGCAGACGGTTTCATTCATCTGATCAACTCCGGTGCTTGCTGTCTGGATGCATGTGGTGAAGTAAAAGATGAAAACGGCAATGCTGTGATGAAAGAGTGGTACAACGTAACAGAAAAAGATATGGAGACCATTATGGCTTCCACAGAGTGGTGCCCTGCTGATAATGGATACTTTAGAGGTGCAGGCTATTCCGGCAGATTCCTGACAAGAGCAGAAATGCCTGCGACCATGATTCGCCTGAATATCGTCAAAGGTTTAGGACCGGTACTGCAAATCGTGGAAGGTTGGACCGTGAACTTACCGGACGAAGTATCCGATGTGCTTTGGAAGAGAACAGACTATACCTGGCCTTGTACCTGGTTTGCACCACGTACAGATGGCGTAGAGGGTTCCCCTTTCAAGACTGCTTATGATGTGATGAACAACTGGGGCGCAAACCACGGTGCCATCAGCTACGGACATATTGGAGCTGATTTGATTACCATGGCTTCCATGCTACGAATCCCTGTATGTATGCACAATGTTCCGTTAGATGATATTTACAGACCGGCTGCATGGAATGCTTTTGGCAGTGACAAAGAAGGTCAGGATTTTAGAGCTTGTGCTGCTTATGGTCCGCTGTATAAATAATCACTTAGCGGTTTTTAGGCATACAATGCGTTAACATTTTGAACAAATCCGGTAGACAGTAGGTCTACAGATGGTATATGATGGATAAAACGAAACGTTTCGCTTTACGGTAAATAGCACCGGAAAAGCGAAGAGAGGAACATCTATGCCATCCACGATTAGAGATATCAAAGAATACACAGGTTTATCTTTGGCAACCATTTCCAAGTACTTAAACGGCGGAAATGTGTTGCCGGAGAACCGTGTAAAAATAGAAAAAGCCATAGAGGAACTGCATTATCAGGTCAATGAATTGGCCAGAGGTCTTGTGACCAACAAGACAAAAACGGTGGGAATCCTGGTCTTCAGTATTTCCAGCCCTTTCTCCGGCATGATTCTGCACCATGTGGGTGCTGCCCTTCGAAAAAAGGGGTATGGCATGCTGATTGTGGATTCTTGCGATGATGAGGAAATCGAAAAGAAAAATGTAAAGTACCTGATCAGCAAGAAAGTAGATGGCATCATTGTGCTGCCGGTGGCTTCCAAGGGAAACTTTTTAAAGCCTGTGACAAATGCGGGAATCCCTGTGGTTTTACTGGATAGAGCCTTGGCAGACGTACAGTACGACTGCGTTCGAATCGACAATCGCAAGTCTACTTACAATGCTATGCAGGAACTCATACAGAGAAATCATAAAAAAATCGCAGTCATTGCCTCTGAACGGGAATACACAGGCCGGGAGCGTTTCAATGGCTTTATGGAGGCTATGCGAGATGCCGGCTTGGAAGTGCCTATGGACTATCAGGTGAGAGGAACTCATTCCATCACCAGCGGATACAACGGGATGAAGAAGCTTTTGACACTAAAGGACAGGCCTACTGCGGTATTTATGAGTAATTATGAGATTACCCTAGGGGCTATGCTGGCCATCAGTGAATCCGGATATAAATCTCCGGATGATTTTTCTTTGCTGGGATTTGACGATCAGCTTTTCTTCCACGTGATGCAACCACAGATGTACATGGTGGAACAGCCTATGCAGGCTATGGGAGAAAAGGCGGTGGAGCTGCTTCTCCGTAGAATCGAGACGGAAAGCCAGGAAGGGCCTATGGAGATTGCACTTGGTACGACGCTGCACAAAGGCAACTCCATAAAAACTTTGTAAGAATTGACAGAAAAATAAAGCCTCATTTTGGGAATTTATGACAAAACGGTTCGCTCATGCAAAAAATGTATTGACGATAGACATCAATGAGACTATATTGACAATAGATAAAGGACTACGGTCCTATTTATTTGAGGGTAGAGCGAAACGTTTCACTCATATGTGGGGAAAATATGAAAAAACAACTCTTAATGGGAATTGACATCGGCACGTCGGCATGCAAAGTAGCTGTTTTTGATACCAAAGGAAATGTGGTAGCACAAGCCAATAAACCCTATCAAGTGTACTATCCAAACAAGGGATGGGCAGAACAAGATCCGGAAGAATGGTGGCAGGCTATCGTGGATGCAATCAGAGAGATGCTGGTTGCACAGGCCTTTGACAAAAATGACATTGCAGGCATCGGGGTGGATGGACAGAGCTGGTCCGCAATTCCTATCGACGAAAACGGGAAGGTGCTTGATCGCACCCCCATCTGGATGGATACCAGAGCAAGAGACATTTGCGATAGAGTGAAACGTTTAGCTCTAGCAGATCGGATCTTCGAGGTGGCCGGAAATGATTTTCTGCCTAGTTACACCACACCAAAGATGCTGTGGTTCAAAGAAAACAGGCCGGAAGTCTTTCAGAAGACGAAACTGTTCCTGCAATCTAACAGCTTCGTGGTCATGAAGCTGACAGGAAAAGTGAGTCAGGATTTAAGCCAAGGGTACGGTATCCACTTCTTTGACATGGAAAAACTCACCTATGATGAACAATTAGCCGAAGAACTTGGTCTATCCGTTGATTTAGTACCGCCGCTGTATCAGTGCGATGAAGTGGTGGGGACTGTCACAGAAGAAGCGGCAAAGCTGACAGGATTACCTACCGGCATACCGGTGGTGGCAGGCGGCCTGGATGCTGCATGTGGTACTTTAGGCGCCGGCGTATATGAAGTAGGACAGACACAGGAACAAGGCGGACAGGCAGGCGGTATGAGCATCTGCACAGATCATGCGCTAGCACATAAAAAGCTGATTCTTAGTCCACATGTGGTTCCGAAGAAATGGCTCCTACAGGGCGGTACCGTAGGAGGCGGCGGCACATTAAAGTGGTTTAAACAGGAATTTGGAAAAGACTTAAGCTTTGATGATTTGACAAAAGAAGCGGAAAAGATAACGGCAGGATCTGACGGCGTTGTATTTTTACCCTACATGGCCGGAGAAAGATCCCCCATTTGGGACCCGGATGCTAAGGGAGTGTTCTACGGACTATCATTTGACAAAACAAGGGGGCATATGGTCCGTGCGCTGCTTGAAGGCGTAGCACTTTCTCTACAACATAATCTCCTGACAGCGGAGGAAACGGGCGTGGTCATCGATAGTTTGAATGCTATGGGTGGCTCCGCCAATTCCCTCCTATGGACACAGATTAAGGCTGATGTCACAGGGAAAAAAGTCCAGGTACCCGCAAGCGATACAGCCACCACATTGGGGGCAGCGCTTTTGGCAGGGGTAGGCTGCGGTATCTATCAGGACTACAAGGAAGCAGTAGAATCCACCATTCACATTACGAGAGTGCATGAGCCAAATATGGAAAATCATGAACGCTATCAAAAAGTGATGGAACTGTATCTGGCCTTGTATGAAAACCTGAAAGAACTTTTTAAAAAGTGAGCTAATGAGGGAGAAATCTCAAAAAACAGTGAGCAAGATAAGTAACAGGAAAGAGGAGTGAAAATGAAAGCAGGAGTTGTACATGCGAAGAATGACATTCGCTACGAAGAAATCGAAAAGCCCATAGCAGGACCGGGAAAGGTTCTCATCAAGGTGAAATACACCGGTATTTGCGGATCGGATATCCCAAGGGTAAATGGAGATGCTTGCCATTATTATCCTAACGTGTTAGGACATGAGTTTTCCGGCACCGTAGAGGAAGTGGGCGAAGGCGTCACAAGCTTAAAGGTAGGCGACAGGGTTGCAGGTGTTCCACTGGTACCTTGTATGAAATGCCCGGATTGCCAGAAAGGTAACTACAGCCTTTGCAAACATTATAGCTTCATTGGTTCCAGAGAATTTGGTAGCTTCGCAGAGTATGTGGCAGTTCCTGAAAAGAACGCCGTGAAGTTTGATGATGAAGTAAGCTTCGAAAAAGGAGCCTTCTTCGAGCCTGCTACGGTAGCACTTCACGGACTTCGCAGAGTGGACTACAAGGGTGGCAAGAACGTTGCAATCCTCGGTGGCGGCACCATCGGTATGATGACAGCACAGTGGGCCAAAATATTCGGTGCAAAGAGCGTAACCATTTTCGACATCCTGGATGAAAGATTGGAACTGGGTAAGAGACTGGGCTGTGATTACGGTATCAACTCTTCCAAAGAGGGATACATGGAAAAAGTAAAAGAAATCACAGATGGCAAAGGTTTCGACTATGTATACGAAACCGCCGGCAACACCATCACCATGAAGATGGCATTTGAGCTGGCAGCCAATAAAGCGCAGGTATGCTTTATCGGTACCCCCACAAGAGAAATCAGCTTTACCGTTCCGGAATGGGAAAACATGAACCGCAAAGAGTTTATCCTGACAGGTTCCTGGATGAGTTATTCCGCACCATTCCCGGGAGATGAGTGGGATTTGACCGCTTATTACTTCAAAAACGGAAAACTAAAATTTGATGATTCCTTTATTTTCAAAAAGATTCCGCTGTCTGAAATCGCTTCCGCATTTGAACTATTTAAGACACCGGGCACAGTAAAAGGAAAGATTCTAATTGATAGCGAAAAATAAAAGGTATGGAGGAGAAAAAAATGGCAGTAGATGCAAAAAAGGTTCCACAGATTACTCTCTACAATGGCGATAAAGTGCCATGCATCGGTATGGGTACATTTGGTTCCGACAGATTCACAGCAGAAGAGGTAAGCAATGCAGTTGCAGGCGCAATCAGAGCAGGATACAGAATGTTTGACTGTGCAGCTTGCTATGGCAATGAGGACCTGATCGGTAAGGTATTTAAAGAAGCTTTTGACGAAGGCGTAGTAGAAAGAAAAGACATGTATATCATGACAAAGGTTTGGAATGATATGCATCGTGAAGTAGAAAAATCCTGCCGTAAGTCCATCGCAGACTTACAGTGCGATTACATCGATTTGTTCTTTATTCATTGGCCTTTCCCGAACTATCATGCACCACACTGCACGGTAGATTCCAGAAATCCGGATTCCAAGCCGTTCTCTGTAGCAGAGTTTATGGATACCTACAGACAGTGCGAAGAACTGGTAAAGAAAGGTCTGATCCGTCACATCGGTATTTCCAACATGACCATTCCAAAATTGGAAGCTGTCATGGATAAATTTGAAATCAAACCGGTAGCCTGCGAAATGGAATTACATCCATGTTTCCAGCAGCAGGAACTCTTTGACTACCTGGTAGCACATGATATCCAGCCAATTGGCTTTATGCCACTGGGTTCTCCACAGAGACCGGAAAGAGATATGGAGGCTACGGACATTGCAGATATGCAGCTTCCTGAAATGAAGGAGATTGCACAGGCTCATAATTGCCACCCTGCAATTGTATGTCTGAAATGGGCTGTTCAGAGAGGACAGATTCCGATTCCTTTCTCCATTCATGAGATGGAATACACAAGCAACTTAGAGTCCACCATCACAGAGCCTCTCACAGAGGAAGAAATGAAGAAACTTGCAACATTAGAGAAGAACAACCGTCTGGTAAAAGGCCAGGTATTCCTTTGGGAAGGCGCAGAAGATTGGCATGCTCTCTGGGATGAAGATGGCTTTATCGTAGACTGTCCGGATACAAAATAGCAGCTAGGGTTAGACAGATAGAGGGGTATAAAAATGGACGCAATGAGAGAAATGCTTGCGAAACGAAAAAAAGGAATGCGGTACGCAGGTATCCCTTCCTTTTGTACCGCTTCTGATTTGGTAATCGAAGCATGTTTGAAGCAAGCAATCCGATTTGATGACTATGTGCTGATTGAAGCCACAGCCAATCAAGTCAATCAGTTTGGTGGATATACGGGGATGAAGCCGGCTGATTATAGAGACTTTGTGTATAAGATAGCAGATGAAGTGGGATTTCCAAGGGAAAAAATCATTCTTGGAGGAGACCACTTAGGACCACTCACCTGGCAAAACGAGCCGGAAGAAGAAGCAATGAAAAAGTCTATCGAACTGGTAAAGCTTTTTGTTCTGGCCGGATTTAAAAAAATCCATTTAGACACCAGCATGCGAGTGGCAGATGATCCCAAAGACCAGCCGCTTACTGATGAGACCATTGCACGAAGAGGCGCAATCCTCTATGAAGCTTGCGAAGAAGCGTATCAGGAACTTTTGAAAAAGAATCCTGAGGAAGCAAGACCCGCTTTCATCATCGGCAGTGAAGTACCAATTCCGGGTGGTGCGCAGGAGGAAGAAGATTCCATCAGTGTGACAAAGCCGGAAGCTGTAGAGAAAACGCTGGAAGTATACAAAGAACAGTTTGAAAAAAGAGGGCTTAGCAATGCCTTTGATAATATCATCGGCATCGTAGTACAGCCCGGTGTAGAGTTCGGTGACGCAGATGTGTTCCACTACAATCGAGCTAACGCTACCAGATTGACGGAGGCCATGAAGAAGCACACGGGAATCGTGCTGGAAGGTCATTCCACAGACTATCAGCCGCCGCAGCGCCTGAAGGAAATGGTAGAGGATGGCATCGCGATTTTGAAAGTAGGACCTGCACTGACATTCTCCTTAAGAGAAGGACTTTTCGCTCTTTCCATGATGGAGAAGGCTCTGGTACCGGAAGAAAAGCAGGCACATTTCATCGAGGTGATGGAAGAAACCATGCTGAAACATCCGGAAAACTGGCAGAAACACTATCATGGCTCTGAAAAGGACTTAGCGTTTAAGAGAAAATACAGTTTCTCCGATCGATGCAGATACTATTTTGCACAGCCTGAAATGCAGGCAGCCATAGAAAAACTATTTTCCAACATGAGGAAAGTGGAAATTCCTATGGGAATGCTTAGACAGTATATGCCGCTCCAATATGTAAAGGTACGAGATGGGGCTCTTACCGCAGAACCGAAGGAACTGGTAGAGGACTTTGTTGTACATCTGGTGGAAGACTACAATTATGCAACGAAGTTAAATTACATGATCAGCGACGCTTTGTGTTGCTAAGACTGGGTCGTATTGGGAGGACACAAATGACATTTAAAAAAATAAAAGAGAATCCAGTCATTAAGAAACTTGGATTTAATCGTATCGTTTTGACCGGCGTATTAATCCTGATGTATGTGATTTTATGCTGCTCGGTCGATAATTTTGCCGGAATGCCGCGTATTATGAGTGCGCTGAATTACGCCTACTTCCTTGGTTTTCTATCTCTTGGTGTTACATTCGTAATCGCCACCGGCGGAATTGATTTTTCCATCGGACCTGTAATGTTTTGCTGTGCGCTGATTTCAGGCTATTGCTTGACCAGCCACGGCATACCGATGGGAGTGAGCCTGATTATCAGCCTGATTGTAGGCATGCTTTTTGGCATGTTTAACGGCTACTTGGTAGCGTATCAGAAAGTACCGCCTTTTATCGTATCCATGGCAAGCATGAATATCGCGAAGGGCGTAGCCAGTGTATTTACCAAGACACAGTCCGTAAGTTGGCCACAGGCAGCCAAAGGCGGATGGTTCAGATACCTGGTAAAGGTAGGTAAGGTTCCGGTTGGTATTTTCGTCTTTTTAGCAATTGCGATTATTTGCTCCGTTCTTTTGAACCATACCAAAGCCGGCAGATATATGTTGAGCCTTGGTAGTAACCGCGAAGCAGTAAGACTTTCCGGTGTAGATGTAAAAAAATGGGAAATGCTTGCATACGTCATCTGTGGAATACTGGTTGGTATCGCAGCAATCTACTATGTAGGTGCTTATACGACAGTTCAGCCTGGTTATGGCGATCAGTATAACAACGAGGCTATCGCTGGATGCGTTATGGGTGGTACATCCATGGCAGGTGGACTTGCTTCCATTGGTGGTACTGTGATTGGCGTATTCATCATTGCTCTTTTGCAGGAAGGTATTCTTGCACTTGGATTTACCAAGGACTACCAGTTGATTATCACCGGTATTATCGTTATCGCTGCTGTATATGCAGATGTTATGGCAAGACGCAGAAAGAACTAGCAGGATAGATTGCAGAAAGGATGAGAAAAATGGGTGAAGTCATACTGGAAATGAAAGATATCGATAAGACCTTTCCCGGTGTCCATGCGCTTGATCACGTCAGCTTTGATGTGAGACGCGGCGAAGTACACGCACTCATGGGAGAGAACGGTGCGGGCAAATCCACACTGATGAAGGTGCTTACCGGTATTTATACCAAAGACTCCGGTACGATTACATATGAAGGCAAAGAAGTAGAATTCCACAATGCCAGAGAGGCACAAGCTGCCGGCGTCGTAATCGTACATCAGGAACTGAATATGGTTGGTCATCTGACCGTAGCACAGAATATTTTCATCGGACGCGAATTCAAAAAAGGATTCAGCATCGATGATAAAAAGATGGTGGAAGAGTCCAAGAAACTTTTCCAAAAACTCAATATTGATATTGATCCTTCAGCTACCATGAGTGACTTGACAGTAGGAAAGCAGCAGATGTGTGAGATTGCAAAGGCCATCTCCCATGATGCAAAAGTCATCGTCTTCGATGAACCTACTGCAGCGTTGACAGAGGCTGAGATTCAGGATTTGTTTAAAATCATCAGAGATTTAAGAGAGCAGCAGTTAGGTATCGTGTACATTTCACACCGTATGGATGAAATCAAAGTCATCACAGATCGTGTCACTGTCATGCGAGATGGTACCTACGTAGGCACCCTGATTACCAAGGACTGTACAAAAGATGACATCGTCAACATGATGGTAGGTCGTGTCATTTACGAAGAGCCCAAGACCAAGAGTATGGTAGCGCCTGATGCACCGGTGGTTCTGAAAGTAGAACACTTAAATGCAGGCAAAATGGTACAGGATGTCAGCTTTGAACTAAAAAAAGGTGAGATTTTAGGCTTCTCCGGTTTGATGGGTGCAGGTCGTACCGAGACGGCAAGAGCAATCTTTGGCGCAGACCCAAAGGAAAGCGGTGAAATCTATGTCAATGGACAGCTGGTGGATATCAATAGCCCGCAGGATGCAGTAAAAGCCGGCATTGGCTATCTGTCTGAAGACAGAAAACGATTCGGTATCGTGGTACAGAAAACCATTGCAGAGAATACCACCATGGCGAATCTGCCGGAGTTCATGAAGGGCATCTTTATCAATAAGAGAAAAGAGAGAAAGAAAGCACAAGAACTGGCAGACTCACTGGCCACAAAGACACCTAGTGTGGATGAGTTGGTAGTGAACCTTTCCGGTGGTAACCAGCAGAAAGTAGTTATCGCAAAGTGGCTTTGCAAAAACTGCGATATCTTGATTTTCGATGAACCTACCAGGGGTATTGATGTAGGTGCAAAAAACGAGATTTACAAACTGATGAATAAACTCGCAAGCGAAGGTAAATCCATCATCATGATTTCCTCTGAAATGACAGAAATCCTGAGAATGAGTGATCGTATCGTCGTTATGTGTGAAGGTCGTAAGACCGGTGAACTGATGATAGAAGAAACCACACAGGAGAAGATCATGAGCTTCGCAACAAGGGATGTAGGCTAGGAGGAGAAAACATGGAAAAGAAAAAAACTGCTGCGAAGAAATCAAAGCAGGAATTAATCGTATTCTTGGTGGTAGTTGCACTGCTGATTTTCTTCTGTGCAGCCAGCCCAAGCTTTAGACAGTACACCACTATCCTGACTATTATGGATTATTCCTATTACATCGTCTTGATGGCAATCGGTGTATCCTTTCCGCTGATTACCGGCGGTGTAGACCTTTCCATCGGTACCGGACTTGTCTGTTATTCCTTAGCAGGCGGCTATCTGATTATGCATCACGGTTGGCCTACCGGCGCAGCGATGCTTGTTACCATTCTGTTTGGTACTGCCATAGGCGTACTAAACGGAGTTCTGATCGGTGTGATGGATTTGCCACCTTTTCTGGCAACCCTATGTACCTGCATGATTACCAGAGGGCTTGGTAGTATTTGCTCCAAGAATACCGGTATTTCGTGGCCTACAGCAGGACAGCCGGGCTGCTGGTTCAGAAGCATTTTTAAGTTGGATGTGGGCGGAACCAAGATTCCGCTTGGGTTTATCTGGGTGCTTCTGCTGGCAATCCTGATGCACTATGTACTAAGACACACAAAAGTAGGACGTTATACCATCTCCATCGGTAGTAACAAAGAAGCAGCAATTCTTTCCGGAATCAACGTAAAGTTCTACCACATTATGGCGTATACCATTTCCGGACTTTTTGCAGCACTGGCATCCATCGCTTATTCTGCAGTATTTAAAACCGTACTTCCGGGTACCGGCGCAGGCTTCGAATTGGAAGCAATCGGTGGTGCTATCATCGGCGGTGTATCTGCAACAGGTGGTGCAGGTTCCATTATCGGTACCTTTATCGGTGTATTTGTTATCTGCTTACTGAAAACCGGCTTGCCATTTATCGGGTTACAGGCAAACTGGCAACAGATTGTAACAGGTTTCGTGCTGATTGGTTCCGTTATGGTAGATATCATCAAGAAGAGAAAAGAGAAACGGTAAGAGTATGAACTGCATAAGCAGATCATATAGATAAAGAGAATGTATTTTTTCTAAGGAGGAACGAAATGAAAAAAAGAGTATTGGCAACCATTATGAGTGCAACATTAGTTGTCTCAATGCTGGCAGGATGTGGATCCGCAGCAACAACTGAAGCACCTGCAGCAGAGGCGGCTCCTGCAACAGAAGCAGCAGCTGATGCAGCACCGGCAGCGGACACAGCATCCGGCGACAAACTGAGCTTTAAAATCGTTGTAAAGAGCTTCCAGTCTTCTTACTGGCAGGCAGCTGTACAGGGGGTAAATCAGGCAGCAGATAAACTTCAGGTTGAAGTAGAATGCAACGGTCCTAACGCTGAATCTGATATCGCTGATCAAGTAAATATGCTGACCAACTATATCAATGGCAAACCAGACGGAATCGGTCTTGCAGCTTGTGATCAGAGCGCATGCCTTGATGCACTGCAGATGGCAAAAGATGCAGGTATCCCTGTAGTATGTTTTGACTCCGGTTGCCCAGACGCTCCGGAAGGCTCTGTACTTTCCACAATCGCTACTGACAACTATGGCGCAGGCGCAACTGCTGCAGAGAATATGTATGCAGCATTAAAAGACACCATCGCTAACGCTTCTGCACCTGTACGTATCGGTGAAGTAAACCAGGAATCTACTTCTGAATCCATTACACAGCGTGGTCTTGGCTTTATCGACAAGTTTGCTGAGTTAGCAGCAGCTGATGGCAAGAAAGTGGCAGTAGTTGGTAATGAGTATTATGTAAATGCAGCAAAAGACAAAGGCGACGAAGCTACAGCTGATGTCATCATCGAAGTAGCAGTTCCTGCACAGACAACTGTAGAGCTTTGCGCAACAGAAGCTTCTGCAATTATGAACAAATCTGATGTACTTGGTATCTTTGGTTCCAACCAGGTAGCAGCTGAAGGTATCCTTTCCGCTGACGAAAACCTTGGCAAACTTGGCTCCAAAGCCGGTGAAAACATCCTGGGTGTAGGCTTCGATGCCGGTTCCATCATCAAAGCAGCTGTTAAAGATGGCAAGATGTTCGGTGCAGTTACCCAGTCTCCGCTTGCAATGGGTAGAACAACTGTAGAGACTCTGTATGCAATCACTCAGGGCGAAAGCGTATCTGATGTAGCTACAGATGGTTACTGGTATGACAGCACCAATATGGACTCCGACGATATCGCACCAAACCTTTACGACTAATCATACAAAGCATAAATGAAAACCGAAAGGGATCGGGATTACCCGGTCCCTTTCCTTTCATACAGGAAGGAGAGAAACATGTTAAAAGGAATACCTTATATTATTTCTCCGGAACTTTTGAAAGTGCTGGACGAAATGGGACATACAGATGAACTGGTAATCGCAGATGGGAACTTCCCGGGAAGTACCATGTGTGATTATGTGATTCGAGCAGATGGACTCGGAGTACCTGAAGTGTTAGACGCGATTTTGCAGCTTTTTCCGTTAGACACTTATCCAAATGCCCAGGGAGAAGAAGATGCGCCATGTACTTTAATGGCCTTAGAACCGGGAGATGTAGGTAAAGTGGCTACCCCTATTTGGGATGAGTATAAGAAAATCGTAGCCAAATACGATGAAAGAGGCGAAAAGGCTTTCAAAGAAATCAACAAATGGAAATTCTATGATCAGACCAAAGCGAAAGCCAAAGTGGTCATTCAGACTACGGAGACAGCCATATACGCCAACATCATTTTGAGAAAAGGTGTCGTAATCTAAAGGTTGGAGGATACGTTCATGCCAGAACATGTGGAAGTACTTTTCAAAGATAAATCCGCGATGATGCGTAAACTAAAAAAGACAAGCTATGAAGAAAACATGAAGAGGTTTCGAGAAGAGAGGGGAGAAATCCTACAGGACATGCTGGATACGGTGAGTACTGCTTCTGATACCCAAGAGGCTGCAATGCAAGTGGGGACTGCATTTGCGGATACTGTATTTGAAAGCTATGCCGTAAAAGGAAAAGTGAAGGGTGCAGAACATGCAGATTTGAACCTTTTCATGATCTACTATGTATTTCCGGCAATTCTTTTGACAGAACATCCGCATGCAACGGAATTGTGCGATGGGTTGAAAGACGCCTGGAATAAGCGTTTTTCCCACACAAATATCAGCTATACCGATTACGAGACACTATATCAAGCCTTCCGAAATAAAATCTTCGGGATTTTCTAGGATAATGGGGTAAAACAAGGATGAGAGAGTATTTTTTGGCGGTGGACATCGGGGCTTCGGGTGGACGACATATTGTAGGCTCTGTTGTAGATGGCAAAATGGTATTGGATGAAGTGTACCGTTTCGGGAACGGAATGGATGAGGACGAAGAGGGTACCTTATATTGGGACACAGACAGGCTACTTCAGGAAATTGTAACAGGACTTGTTAAGTGCAGAGAGCTTGGCAAAATACCCACCAGCATGGCAATCGATACTTGGGGGGTGGATTTCGTGCTATTGGATGCAAAAGACCAGCCTTTGGGTAGAGCAGTGGCATACCGTGACAGCCGTACAAAAGGGATGGATGCAAAGGTATATGAGAAAGTGGCAGAGGAAATCCTCTATGCCAGAACCGGCATCCAAATGGCAATCTACAATACAATCTATCAACTGGAAGCAGTGAAGGAAACACATCCGGAGTATCTGGAGAAGGCGGAAAGTTTACTTATGATGCCGGATTATTTGAATTTCCTTTTGACTGGACAAAAAGCGCAGGAATACACAGAAGCCAGCACTTCCCAGCTACTAAATCCCTCGGAAAGAACATGGGACTTAGATTTAATCGAGAGATTGGGCTTCCCAAAGAAATTATTCGGTGATCTGTCTATGCCGGGTACCAACCTGGGCAGCTTAAAAAAAGAAATACAGGAGCGAGTAGGATTTGACTGTGATGTGATCCTAGCGCCCTCTCATGACACCGCCAGTGCCGTGATGGCAGTGCCTAGTGACGAGGAAGATGTGTGCTATATATCTTCCGGCACTTGGTCCCTCATGGGCGTCTATCTAGACGCACCGGATTGCTCAGATGCCAGCCGTCATGCGGATCTAACCAACGAGGGAGGATACGGAGGCAAAATCACGTATTTAGCCAATATCATGGGACTTTGGATGATTCAATCTGTGCGAAATGCCCATGCTGCAGGTCTGGATTATGGCACCTTATGTGAGATGGCATCTAAGGAGCAAATCGGCAGTCTGGTAGACTGTCAGGATGAGACGTTTTTAGCGCCGGAAGATATGGCTTTGGCAGTACAGGAATACTGCAAAAAAACCGGACAGGAAGTGCCACAGACCGTACCTCAGTTGGCAGCTGTGATCTACAATAGCTTAGCCAAGTGCTACCGGGATAAATTAGAGCTGATTGAGGGCGTTACCGGCAAGCATTATGACAAAATTCATATTGTAGGTGGGGGCTCAAACGCCGGCTATTTGAATGAATTGACAGCCAAAAGTACCGGTAGAGACGTCATTGCAGGGCCTGGGGAAGCTACGGCAATCGGAAATATCTTATCCCAGATGCTTGCTACAGGAGTATTTGAAACTGAAAAAGATGCTAAGGAGTGCGTAAGAGCTTCCTTTGATGTAACCATATATCATGCAAAGAGATAAAGAGGTAGAAGTTATGACAGAATTAGAAATCAAGGAATTAATCTGTGATTTAGGAAAAAGAATCTACAATAGAAACATGGTGGCTGCCAATGATGGCAACATTTCTGTGAAATTAAATGATCATGAATTCCTTTGCACACCGACTGGCGTATCCAAGGGCTTTATGACTCCGGATTTCATTTGCAAAGTGAATGAAAAAGGAGAAGTGATCGAAGCACATGAAGGCTTTAGACCTTCCAGCGAAATCAAGATGCACATGCGCATTTATGCGAAACGTCCGGATGTAGGAGCAGTAGTCCATGCACATCCCAATTTCGCGACCAGCTTCGCTATTGCCAGTCAACCACTGAATAAACCAATCATGCCGGAAGCAGTTATCGCATTAGGATGCGTACCGCTGACACCTTATGGAACACCATCCACCATGGAGATTCCGGAAGCCATCGATCCTTATCTGGATGACTTCGATGCAGTACTTCTAGAGAGTCATGGTGCACTAACTTGGTCTGTAGACCTGATGAGTGCATATATGAAGATGGAATCCTTGGAGTTCTATGCAGAGCTTCTGTATAAATCCAGCCAAATCGGAACCCCTACTGAATTCACTAAGGAGCAGATTGCAAAACTTGTGGAAATTCGTCATAATATGGGCATGCCGGGAAGATTCCCCGCTGACCGTAAGGGTCCAAACTGCTATAAATGCAACAAATGCTTCTGGAAAGATTAACCGCAAAGGATGGGCCTAGTAGAATTTAGAAATGGAATGAAAAAAATGAGTATCACGATTGTACTAGGCCAAATGGCCATGATATTTGCCATGATCGTCATCGGGGTGTACCTCTTTCAGAGCAAACACCTCTCAAACGAATCCTCCAGACAACTGTCCTGGATTATCGTAAATATCACCAATCCCATCACGCTTTTGTGTGCGGCATTAAAAGATGAAAATAAAATCGGTGCAAAGGAACTGGGTGTCGCAGCCCTGTGCTTCGTAGCGGTCTACATCGTACTGGTGGGTTTTGCCTACCTTATCCCCCTCATCCTAGGCGTGGAAAAAAACAGACGCTACGAATACCGTATGCTGACCATCTATGGCAACGTAGGCTTTATCGGTATTCCCTTTGCCTCCGCTGTGCTGGGTACCAGCTCCCTCATCTATGTGGCTATCTGCGGCCTGGTCTTTAACTTCATCATGTACACCTACGGCATGCAGGAACTACGAAATGTAGCCGACAAACAGCATAAATCTGCTGCTTTGACTGAGATAGTCGATAATACAATGGACTCTGATCGCCAGAATAAAAAGACCGGATTCATCAACTCCGGTACTGTCATGGCAGTGTTGACTCTCGTGGTCTATATCGCCAACATCGGCGTACCTACGGGCGTTAGCAAGTTTCTAGAATACATCGGCAACTGTACCACCTTCCTGTCTATGATAGTGCTAGGTGTCTCAGTGGCCCAAATGATACCGGCGAAAGTGTTTCGGAATGCTCGACTCTATGGCTTCATCTTGATTAGACAGATTGCAGTACCGATTTTCATAGCCTTTCTGCTAAAACCATTTGGCTTACCGGAACTCATGCTACGCACTATTGTCATCATGGTAGCAATGCCTGCTGCCAACATGCCGCTGATGGTATCCAAACAATTCGGCATCGAAGAGGAAAACCTGGCTGCTGGCATCATCTTTACCACATTAGCGTCTATTTTGACGATTCCGATTGTGATGCTTTTCCTATAAATATGGTATAGTAAGGGTAGGAATATATCGTGTAGAAGGAGGTAGTCATGGCAGAAATAAATAGCAGAAAAGTAGCAATTGTGGGTTGTGGTTTTGTAGGTTCCGCCAGTGCGTTTGCATTGATGGAAAGCGGTCTTTTTTCTGAGATGGTGTTGATTGACGCAGATCAGAATAAAGCCGAAGGTGAAGCACTGGATATCAGTCATGGCTTACCTTTTGCAAAGCCTATGCAGATTTATGCAGGCGGATATGAAGATGTAGCAGATGCGGCTATCATCGTGGTAACGGCAGGTGCAGGCCAAAAGCCGGGAGAAACCAGACTGGATTTAGTAAAGAAAAACGTAGGCATTTTCCAGTCCATTATTCCGCAGATTGCCAAGTACAACAAAGATGGTATCTTACTCATCGTAGCCAATCCGGTAGATATCCTGACCTATACTGCTGCAAAGCTTAGTGGTTTCCCGGAGAATCGTGTCTTTGGTTCCGGTACGGTATTAGATACTGCCAGATTCAAATATCTGTTAGGGGAGCATCTGAGTGTAGATAGCCGTACGGTGCATGCTTTTATCATAGGCGAGCATGGCGATAGCGAAATCGCTGTATGGTCCAGCGCCAATGTATCCGGTATTCCTATCAACGAGTTCTGCGAGATGAGAGGACACTTTGAACATGAAGCGTCTATGAAGCGAATTGCAGAAAATGTAAAGAATAGTGCCTACGAAATCATTGAGAAAAAGAAAGCGACGTATTATGGTATCGCCATGAGCGTGAAACGTATCTGCGAAGCCATCGTTCGTGATGAAAAATCGATTCTTCCGATTTCCAGCATCCAGCATGATAATCACGGTATCTCTGATATCGCACTGAGTATGCCGGCCATCGTAGGCAGGGATGGTGTGGAATGCACGGTTCCCATTTCTTTAAGCAAAGAGGAAGAGGACAAATTGAAAGAATCCGCAAAGACATTAAAAGAGGTATTAGACGGTGTATTGTAACTCATTAGACGGACCCCAGTTTGATATGTATAAATTGACGTCAGAGGTCCAGCTCCTTCGATGGAATGAGCCGGGCCCCGGCGTTTTTATTGCTGAATCAGCCAGAATTATAGAAAGAGCCTTACAGGCAGGATACGAGCCTATATCTGTGTTATCAGAGGAAGGAAAAGCGGAGGCGGAAGCCATGAAGCTTATGACTCTGTTTCACAAGGTACAGGCTCCTTTCTATGTATCTAGCAAGGAAGTCATCGAAGATATGGCAGGCTTTCATTTGGCTAGAGGCATGCTGTGCGCTATGCAGAGAAAGCTGCTTCCTACTATGGAAGAAATCCTGGCGGGGAAAAGTCGCGTGGCAGTGCTGGCAGATGTGGAAAATCCAACCAATGTAGGGGCCATATTCCGTTCGGCAGCAGCTATGGGAATGGAAGCAGTGATTCTGACCCCGGGAAGCTGTGATCCACTGTATCGCAGATCCAGCAGAGTCAGTATGGGAACGGTTTTTCAGATTCCTTGGACGTTTTCTGCAAGACCGGGGCATATGGCCAGCCCGGAACAGACTCATACCATGATGGAAACCTTTAGGAAAAACGGATTTAAAACGGTAGCTCTGGCACTTCGGGATGATGCGATCTCCATCGAGGACGCTGTATTGCAGAAGGAAGAGAAACTTGCTATTATTTTGGGAAATGAAGACGGCGGAATATCAGAAGATATTTTAAGGGAATGCGACTATACTGCCATTATTCCTATGAAGCCGGGAGTAGATTCCCTGAATGTAGCAGCTGCCAGCGCAGTGGCCTTTTGGCAACTGGCAAACCACACATTTTAGGGAAACGGAATAAGAAGTACCGGAGGAAACAGATATGAATGACTTAGAACGCAGAGAAATACAAGAAGCAATCAGTGCGGCAGATGAAGCACTGTATCATTTGGAAGCGGCTAAGAGACAATTAAACGGTGCCAGCGGCTGGGGCTTATTGGACTTATTTGGGGGCGGATTCATCATCGGCCTTATCAAGCACGCCAAGATGGAACATGCGGAACAGGAGATACAAGAAGCGAAATACGCCCTGCAGCAATTCAGCAAAGAATTGCAGGATGTCCATGGATACAGCAGCATCCATATTGGGGAGCTTTTATCCTTTGCAGATTTCTTCTTTGATGGTTTCGTAGCCGATCTCTTAGTACAATCCAAAATCAGCGGCGCAAAGAGACAATGCGATGAAGCTATTTACAAAGTGCGGGAGATTCGCAGGGAGCTAACAGAGAAGCTGAATTCCTAGAGTAGAAAAAAGACGGGAAATTCTTCCCGTCTGCTGTAAGCCAAAGAACTTTTAACCAAATCCAAAATAATTTTAACCAAAGAGTGACAGAATGAACAATCAAGAAATAAGAACACTTACGATTAAACGCAAAAGAAAACTGGCTGGTGGACTAGTGCCTTACTGGATCATAACAAAAATACCAAAAGAGGAATTTGTTGATAAATACGCCTTAGAGGGTGATTTATGTAAGATGGATAAGTCCGGGCAGCCGATTCCAAGAATAGATGTAGGGGAACTGGATAAAGCTGGAATACGGATTAATAATGGTCAGTCTTTGGAGTTGGAGCTTACCAGAGCAGAAGAAACCATATTTATTGTAACCATGGATGGATGTCTCTCAAATGAAGTCTGGGTGAGAGATTACTTGGAAAGTGGTAAAGACGTTATTATAACCACAAAAGGTGGCTTTAAAGGAGTTTCTTATCCAGTAGTATTATGAGGTTGCAAACTGATTAGAATGTGTTAAAATAAATATAGTAAAAGGTGCCACCGGAAACGGCTGGCCCGACAATAGTTATAAGTCAAAAATGACCGTCAAACTTTGCGAGGATGAGCGGTCATTTTTGATGTCTATTTTTAATAGTAATGCAGATGCCAATCAGTGTCACAATGATACTAACCAATGTGGCAACAGTATTGACGATACTGCACACAATCTGAAACATCTTATCTTATACAAGCCTTTCCACAGATTTCCCATAGCATACACCTCCAATAGCATGGAAGTTCTCGGACGAATCCGGCAAAGGACCAACCGCTTACCGAGTGGTAGCACCTAAATGATATTATACCAAACATGTGTGCTAATATCAATACGGAAATAGAACATATATTTGACTTGACGAGGTTATGCCCTAGATAGTACAATGACATGGTATTTACAGTTGTCTTGTCACGTGAATATGCAGGCAAATGGAGGGTTGACGGTTGTCCAAGGATTTAGTGCTTGTGATTGATATGCAGAATGTATATGACCAGGGAGGTGCTTGGCACTGCCCGGGTATCAGAGATGCAGCGGATAGAATCCTGGATTTGGTTCAGTCTGACAGAGCCGGCATGGACGTGATTTTCACAAAGTTTCTGGCAACAGATGAGCCTACTGGCGTATGGGCTGAGTATAATGTGCAGAATGCTGAGATTAATCAGGACGCCTATGCCAATGAACTTATGGAGGTCTTTGAGGAGGCGGTGAAGTTACATCCGGTTTATAACAAATCGGTGTACTCCTCTCTTGCGATACCGGAGATACGGGATCAAATCAAAGACTATGACCATATCGTCCTGACGGGAGTCGTTGCAGAATGCTGTGTCCTATCCACAGCCATGGATTTGATTGATGCTGGTGCGCATGTGATTTATCTAAAAGATGCGGTGGCAGGTATTGATCAGAATACGGAACAGGCGGTGGAAGTGGTCCTACGTGGGCTTGAACCGCTGCATGTGGAGCTTATGACAACAGAGGAATACAAAGGCCGTTCATGGGCTGTATGAGGGAAAAACAAAAAAGAGGAGAATGAAAATGGGTAAAATCTTCAAAACAAAATTCACTGTAGCTACAATCGTACTGATTCCTGCATGTATCGGTATCAACTATTTAGGTAAGCTGATCGCTTCTGTATTAAAGCTTCCTTTATGGCTTGATTCCATCGGAACCTGCATCGGAGCATGTCTTGGCGGTCCTATCATTGGCGCTATTTGTGGTGCTTTAAATAACCTTATTTATGGACTTACCACAGGCGACAATATTACTTTGATTTATGCACTGACCAGCCTTGGTATCGGTCTTGTAGTAGGTATCTTAGCAAGACTTGGTTTTATGGAAACATTCCTGAAAGCGCTTGTCTGTGCTGTAGGTGGTGGCCTTATCGCAGTTGTCATCTCCACTCCTTTGAATGTCATCTTCTGGGGCGGCACAACAGGAAATGTTTGGGGTGATGCACTCTTTGCTCTGACTCAGGCAAATGGACTGCCTGTATGGCTTGGCTCTTTCTTAGATGAAGTGGTAGTAGATGTACCGGATAAACTGATTACCATCGTTGTGGTATACTATATTCTCAAGGGTATTCCGAAAAAACTTACCGCTCTTTATGATGTAAATGCAGAAGTAGAAAGATTGGATTAATGAGTAGTTTTAGTTTATATGTAGATAAGGGTACATGGCTTCATAAGTTGCACCCCTACACAAAGCTGCTATACATATTAGTGGCAATCGTAATTCCTATTATTGGTGGAAATCTTTATTTCTTCCTCATTACCATAGGAATTAGTTTAGGACTTCTTATCTGCGGCAGAACGCTTAGGCGCGCTCTGCCGCTAGTTGCGTTTTCCTTTACTTTAATCGCTGTCATCTTTCTGGTGCAAGGCTTGTTTTATCATGCCAATGAAACGGTGCTGTTTCAACTATGGAAGTTGACGTTTTATAAGGAAGGCGTACTGTATGCAACTCGAATCGGAGGCAATATTCTGAATATGCTTCTTTCTTTTGCTGTTTTTGTCCTTTGCACTTCTCCGCAAGAGCTTGTGGAAGAGCTGGAGAAAAGCGGCTTTTCACCGAAGTTTGGATACATCATCAATTCTGTTTTTCAAATCATTCCACAAATGATGAAAAGCAAAAATACAATTATGGATGCCCAAAGAAGCAGGGGAATGGAAACAGAGGGCAGCGTTATGGTCCGTGTTAAGGCCTTTTTTCCAATGATTTCCCCGGTGGTTATGAGTTCTCTTGTGAATACCAGGGAGCGTGCCATCGCTTTAGAGGTTCGTGGATTTGGCAGAAAGAATCCCAAATCCTACCTGTCAGAACGGACAAAGTATGTAGGAGATCGAATTGCAGTACTAGTTTTAATTATGATCCTAGCGGCTGTAATCGCTTGGAGGGTCGTAACATGCCTGTGATAACGATTGACCATTTGAAATACAAATATCCCGGAACAGACAGACTGGCGCTGGATGATATTTCCCTTTCCATTGAAAAAGGTGAGTTCATTGGAATTGTTGGTAGAAATGGTGCGGGAAAAAGCACTCTTAGCCAGGCTATCATTGGCCTTGTGCCACAGTTTTATAAGGGCGCTTATGGCGGTAAGGTTCTGGTAAACGGAGTGCAGGCTGATACCTGTCCGGTGGCAGAAATGTGTGAAAAGGTGGGACTGGTGTTCCAGAACCCCTTTAACCAACTGTCCGGTGCATCTGAAACCGTATACGGGGAAGTGGCATTTGGCCTTCAAAACTTGGGGATTCCTGCAGAGGAAATGAAGCAGAGAATCGAAAAGGTGATGAAATGGCTGGATATCTGGGAATACAAAGACCGGAATCCTTTTAACCTGTCCGGTGGACAAATGCAAAGAGTAGCCATTGCCAGTGTACTGGTGATGCAACCGGAAGTCATCATTCTGGATGAACCTACTTCACAGCTGGATCCGGAAGGCTCAGAACAGGTTTTCCATGTGGTGGATCAGCTGACAGAGGCTGGTTTTACCGTTATCATGGTAGAGCAGAAGATGGAGAAAATTGCCAAGTATTGCAACCGTGTAATTCTGATGAATCAAGGCAAGGTTGTGGACTTCGATACTCCTGAAAAAATCTTTTCCAGAGATGATTTAGAAGACTTTGGTGTAACACCTCCTGTGTTTACAAAAGCGTGCAGGAAATACGGGCTAAAAAGATCGGATGGAACATATCCTGTGGTGCTGGAGGAGGCAGTGTCATCCTTCCGAGAGGGTGGCAAGCAGGTGGAAACTGTCATAAGACCAAAGGAACAGACAAAGAGTGAAACAGTTTTTACTTTGGAAGATCTGGATTTTGCCTATGATACAGCAAAGATTTTCCAAAAACTGAATCTGTTGCTAGATAGAAAAGCTACGGCTATCGTAGGACAGAATGGTGCCGGAAAGACCACACTGGTACGCTTAATGAAGGGCCTTTTGAAACCCGGCGCCGGAAAGATTTGGTTTGGCACCGAGGATATATCCGGCAAGACCGTTGCCATGCTGGCGGATAAGGTGGGATATGTATTCCAAAATCCGGACGATCAGATTTTTAAATATAAGGTGTTAGAAGAGGTCATGTATGGCCCTTTGAATATCGGTATGCCTGAAGAGGAAGCAAGAGAGAAATCCCTCAAAGCACTGGAGCTGATGGGCCTAAAAGGCAAGGAAAATCATAACCCGTACGATTTGGAACTCAATGAAAGAAAAATGATTGCCATTGCGTCCATCCTAGCCATGGATACGGATGTGGTGATTTTGGATGAACCTACGATTGCCCAGGATTATCCAGGACGTCAGTTGATTGGTCATATGATTCAGGTGCTTTCCGAGGAGGGCAAACTGGTTATTGCGATTTTGCATGATATGGATTTCGTAGAGGAGTACTTTGAGCGAGTTATCATTATGTCTCGAGGAAAAATCCTTTTTGATGGTCATGTAGAAGATGCATTTTCCCAGGATGCTATTTTGAAGGAAGCATGCCTAAAGAAACCGTACTATACGGAACTTGCTGAGAGTATATAAAGTAGCAAAAGAACAAAACATTTTCGATGGAGAAAGTAATGGACGGAAATGAACGTAGAGAAAGTATAGTGAAATACTTGCAGGAGAGTAAGAAACCTGTATCCGGTAATGCACTCGCTAACAAATTTGATGTGAGCAGGCAGGTAATCGTACAGGATATAGCCCTTCTTAGAGCGGAAGGACAGAAGATTACTTCCACAAACACCGGATATATTCTGGATGAACCATTGGCGGAGGTTTCAAGGGTATTTAAAGTCCAGCATTCGGAAGAAGAAGTGGAAGAAGAACTGAAACTGATCGTGGATTACGGCGGAGAAGTTCGAGATGTGTTTATTTATCATAAAGTCTATGGTACAGTTCGGGCAGAACTGGGAATCAAGAGCAGAAATGATATCGAACGTTTTATGGACGATATCCGTACCGGAAAGTCAAGCTTGCTAATGAATGCCACATCGGGGTATCATTATCATACTGTTGTTGCTCCAACAGAAGCCTTACTTGATTTGATTCAAGATAAACTGAATGAAAGGGGCTTTCTAGCAAAACTGCGGGACTACGAACCGGTAGATTTTTGGAAATCAAAGGAATAATATGACGAAAGTAAGAATTCTCGGAACAGGCGTTGCTACCATGGATATTTATCCAGATAATCGACGCATGTATCCGGGTGGAAATGAATACAATGTAGCGTGTAATGCTGCTTTTTGCGGTGCTGAAGCAGGCTTTTTAGGCGTATTTGCTGATGATAAGGCAGGTAGCTTATTGGAAGAAACTTTGCAAAAAGTAGGAGTGGATACTTCTAAGAGTCATCACGAATCCGGATCCAGCGGATATAGCCTTGTGCGTTTGAAACCGGACGGAGATAGGGTGTTCCTGGATTGGAACAGACGTGGTGTAACAGACCTTCATCCTATCGGATTCACAGAAGAGGAGATTACCTATATTAAAACCTATGATGCCCTAGCACTGGGGAGACTGGCTTGTGTGTCCAAAGAAAACGTGAAGAGACTGCATAGAGAAGGGATTCCAATCTGTTATGACTTCCATGCAGCTTTTACCCATGAGGATATCGAAGCCATAGCACCGTACATTACCTATGGCTTCTTTTCCTGTAGCCACCTGACGGAAGATCAGATTCATGATGTGCTGCAGAAAGCTGTTCAACTAGGCTGCAAGATTGCGATAGGGACAAGAGGATGCTACCCGGTTATCGCGTACGATGGCGAGAGATTTTATAAGCACGAGGTAACTCCGGTGGAAGCTGTGGATGCGTTAGGGGCAGGAGACTCCTTTATCGGTGCTTTCCTTGTGGCATACTTGGAGGAAATAGCAAAAAGCCTCGCAGAAGAAGCACGAATGAAGAGAGCACTTAAGATGGCTGCAGATCATGCGGCAACTGTAGTCGTGAAGGAAGGAAGCATAGGAGTTGGTTTCGACTATGACCCTCCAAGGTTTGCAGAAGTGATACATGTAGAATAACAATGAAAAAGACCATGAATCGTATGATTCATGGTCTTTTGAATTATTACAGTAAATGAATGCCGTTCTTTTCAGCGGTAGCTACGATATCGTCTGGCCAAATGCTGGACTGTACTTCTCCGATGTGTGCTTTACGCAGGAAGAACATACAGATACGAGACTGGCCGATACCACCACCTACGGTGTATGGAAGCTTCTCCTCTAAGATGGCTTTCTGGAATGGAAGCTCCGCACGCTCCTCGAGTCCTGTCTTTTTAAGCTGCTCGGTAAGAGTCTTAGCATCTACACGAATACCCATACTGGAAAGCTCTAGAGCAATGTCCAAAACTGGGTAGTACACAAGGATATCGCAGTTCAATGACCAATCGTCATAGTCTGGAGAACGAAGGTCATGAGGCTTGCCGGAAGCTAGCTTATCACCGATTTGCATGATGCAGACAGCACCTTTTGCTTTGGTGATATGGAATTCTCTTTCCTTTGGTGTAAAGTCCGGGAACATGTCTTCCAGTTCCTGAGTGGTGATGAAGAAAATCTCACTTGGAAGAATTTCTTCAATGTAGTCATACTGGATTGCCATGTATTTTTCTGTTTTGCGAAGTGCACTGTAAACTTTCTTTACGGTGTCCTGCAAGAATTCGATGTTTCGATCCTCTTTGCGGATGATCTTTTCCCAATCCCACTGATCCACGAAGATAGAATGAATGTTATCCGTATCTTCGTCACGGCGGATGGCGTTCATATCGGTATAAAGGCCTTCACCTACAGAGAAACCGTATTTGCCTAAAGCATATCTTTTCCATTTCGCAAGGGACTGAACGACCTCAGCCGGACGCTCATCCTGCTCCTTGATGGAAAAGCATACAGGACGCTCTACATTATTCAGATTATCATTCAGACCGGTCTCCGGAGCCACAAACAGTGGAGCGGATACACGCTGCAATGTAAGTTTTTCGGCTAATAGACGCTGAAAGCAGTCTTTGACAGTCTTGATGGCAACCTGAGTATCATGCAGATTCAGCTGTGACTCATATGCCTTTGGGATTTTGATTTCACTCATGATGATTCCTCTTTTCTACTCCTCTTCAGAATCTTTCCTTTAATTAGAAAGCATTCTATCTCTTCTATTTAATCCCTTTTAAGGCGAGATTGCAAGAAAAACAGACGAAAAAGATAGTTGAAAATAAATACTTCAACGGCTCTGTTAAATAAAAAACGAAGTTTATGGGGAAAATGACGAATGTGCCAGTAAATAAGGGCTTTCATTCGTTGCATTTTCACAATGAAAGAAGTAAACTAATAGTATCTATATTTTTAGTTTTTACAGGAGGAAATGCAATGGAAATGATAGGCTTTCTAATTCTATTTCCTTTCTTTGTTGCGCTTCTGATGGCGTGCATGAGGAAGGGAAGCCTACTACGAAGATACACATTGTATGCGGCTTGTATCATCCAAATCGTATGTGACGTGTATTTTTCGGTTACCACTTTAGCAAGTGGTAAAACATTAACTTTTCTGGAAGAAACCCATGGTCTTGATCAAGTTATACTGATCGGGGAATGGGTTTTAGTTGTGCTTGTATGTTATTACAGCTTCAAATTCCGGAAATATTACTGCGCCTTGTTATCAGTTCTGCAGACAGGACTCGTAACTTGGATGGAAAAGGTCGGCTATGTAGAGCAGTGTCCGACTACCAATCATATCATGATCGATAAGCTTGCCATTATTATGTGCCTTATCGTAGGTGTGGTTGGCTGTCTGATTTGCTTCTATGCTATGGGCTACATGAGAGAGTATGTGCACCATCACTCTGAGGTAGCGGATCGCCGAAGCTTTTTCTTTGCTGTATTGTTCGTTTTCTTGGGAGCAATGCACGGACTTATTTTCTCAGACAATATGCTGTGGATTTATTTCTTCTGGGAAATCACCAGCGTATGTTCCTTCTTGTTGATCGGTTATTCTCAGACCACAGAAGCGATAAATAATTCCTTCAAGGCTTTATGGATGAACCTTTTAGGCGGCCTTGGCTTCGCTGTAGGTATCATCTATGCTGTATTGCAGCTGAAGGTGGTAAGTCTTCATGATCTGGTGCTGATTGCAACAGATGGTAATAACGATCTGGCAGGTTTTGCGCTTGTGACGGTAGCGCTTCTTGCTTTTGCAGGTCTTACCAAGAGCGCACAGATGCCTTTCTCCGGATGGCTCCTTGGCGCCATGGTTGCTCCGACACCAACCAGTGCACTTTTGCACTCCGCTACCATGGTAAAAGCCGGCGTATATCTCCTCATTCGTCTGGCTCCGGCTATGGCTGGCAACAGCGTAGGTCTGATGATTGCCACCATTGGTGGTTTGACATTCTTTATGGCTTCTTGCCTTGCAATTTCTCAGAGCGATGGCAAGAAAGTACTGGCTTACTCTACGATTTCAAATCTGGGCCTGATTACAGCTTGTGCTGGTATCGGTTTGGAAGAGGCTGTATGGGCAGGCATCCTTCTGATGATGTTCCATGCGGTATCTAAGTCCCTTCTGTTCCTGACAGTCGGTGCTGTAGAGAATAGCTCCGGTAGTCGTAATATCGAAGACATGCATGGCCTGATCATCAAATTACCGGGTCTTGCTTATGTAATGATTATCGGTATCGCAGGTATGTTCCTGGCACCTTTCGGTATGCTGGTTTCCAAATGGGCAGCACTGAAAGCTTATGTAGATGCAGGTAACGTACTTCTGGTTGTATTCCTGGTATACGGTAGTGCAACAACTTTATTCTACTGGACGAAGTGGCTGGGCAGCCTGGTAGCTGTACATGCACACTCTGACAGAATTGAAGACAAGACAAAACCTACCCAGTGGATGAGCTTATCTATCTTAGCAACCCTGGTGGTAGTGCTTTGCGTATTATTCCCAATGGCTTCTACTTACATCATCGAGCCTCAGCTTCAGGATATGTATGGCACACAGGTAGGCGATGTACTTGGAAGAGGAAATGTCTACATCATGGTAATGATGCTGATTCTCTTATTCATCATGCCGGTTATGGCACGTATCCTTACCTTAGGTAAGAAAGAGAAGCTCAGCAGCTCTTACATGGGCGGTATCAACGTAGATAACAGAAAATTCGTGGATTCCTTAGATCAGCCAAAGCAAATGTACTTAAGCAACTGGTACATTACAGAGTGGTTTGGCGAGGCAAAGATGCTGAATCTTTCCTTGGCTGTGGCTGCAGCAATCCTGATTATTCTGATGACAATTGCGATAGGAGGTGCTTTGGTATGACAGTATTTTCCTGGCAGGTAGCACTTGCTTACATCATTTTGGCACCTTTTATTGGTGGATTTATGACAGGTCTGGATCGTAAAATCTCTGCTCGTATGCAGGGAAGAAGAGGTCCATCTGTATTACAGCCGTTTTACGATGTTAGTAAACTGATGCAGAAAGAAACCAAGATGGTAAATCATTTGCAGCAGTTTATGGTTTCCGGCTTTTTGGTATTCGTAGCTTTTACCGGAGCACTGTTCTTCTGGGGGGGAGATTTGCTACTGGTATTCTTCTCTTTGACACTGGCAGGTATTTTCTATGTACTGACAGCTAGCTGCGCAAATGCACCATTCTCCTCTTTGGCAGCACAGAGAGAATTGTTACAGATGATGGCTTACGAGCCTATGGTACTTTTGGCAGCAATCGGTTTCTACTTAGCTACCGGTTCTTTCCAGGTAAGAGAAATCGCAGCTACTTCCATGTCCGGTATTGTAGTGCTTCCGGGATTCTTCTTGGGCTTTGTGTTCATTTTGACTATCAAGCTGAGAAAGTCTCCTTTTGACTTATCTACCGGTCAGCACGCTCATCAGGAAATCGTACAGGGTCTGAATTCTGACTTGTCCGGTTTTGTTATGGGTCTTGTAGAGATTGCACACTGGTATGAAAATGTATTCCTGTTTGGTGTAATCGGCTTATTTATCCTGAATGGTCAGGTATGGAGTATTCCGGTAGCTATACTGGTTTGCTTCCTGGTATATTTCTTAGAAATTTTAGTAGACAATGTTTGCGCGAGAGTGAAATGGAAATTGCTGTTCCAGTCTGCATGGATTGTAACTGCATGTACCGGTGTCATCAATCTGATGATTCTGTCCATCGTGCATCTGGCAAAGTAGGAGGGATGAACAATGGCTAAAATGTCTAAATCACCATGGGTCCTGCATTACGATGCTGCTAGTTGCAACGGCTGCGACATCGAAGTGTTAGCTTGTCTGACACCTATCTATGATGCAGAACGCTTTGGCGTAATCAATACAGGCGATCCAAAACACGCAGATATCTTCCTGATTACCGGCGGTATCAATGAGCAGTGTAAGGACGTGGTAAAACAATTATACGATCAGATGCCTTCTCCGAAGGTAGTCGTAGCAGTAGGTATCTGCGCTTGCTCCGGCGGTGTGTTTAAAGATACTTACAATATCTTAGGTGGTGCTGATACTGTCATTCCGGTAGATGTGTATGTACCGGGTTGTGCAGCCAGACCGGAATCTATCATTGATGGTATCGTAAAGGCAATCGGTATCTTAGATGAGAAGAGAGCAAAAATGAAAAAAGGATTGCCTGTAGATGAGGCAAAGGAGGAGGAGTAATATGACAGACGGCGAAATCAAAGTAATTACACCGGATTCCTTGCTGAATGAGACCATGAAGCTTCATGAAGAAGGCTGGAGATTGGTACAGATTTGCGCCAGAGCCTTAAAGGATGGCGAAGGCAATGAGATTACCTATTCTTTCGGTGATGAGCTTATCTTAGGTAATCTGAGACTGACAGTAAAACCGGACGAACCGCTGAACAGCATCAGCCACATCTATCCAACAGCGTATTTCTATGAAAATGAGATGCACGACCTGTTTGGTATTGATGTACAGATGATGACAGTAGACTTCGGTGGACATTTTTACAAAATCGGTGCAGAGACACCGTTCAAAAAATAAGGAGGGAAAACCATGGCAACAAGAAGTATCGTACCATTTGGTCCGCAGCATCCGGTTCTGCCTGAACCAATTCACTTGGACCTGGTAATCGAAGACGAAAAAGTCGTGGAAGCAATTCCTTCCATTGGCTTCGTACATAGAGGTCTTGAAAGCCTCGTAAGTAAAAGAGAATTCACAGAGTACGCTTACATTGCAGAGCGTATCTGCGGTATCTGCAGCTTCATGCATGGCGCCAGCTACTGTGATGCTGTAGAGCGTATCATGGGAGTTGAGCTTCCGGACCGTGCGAAATACCTTCGTACCATCTGGGCTGAGCTTTCCAGAATTCATTCCCATCTGTTATGGTTGGGACTTTTGGCAGATGCCTTTGGATTTGAAAGTTTGTTTATGCATTCTTGGAGAATCCGCGAAAAAATCCTGGATATGTTAGAAGAATCCACAGGTGGTCGTTGTATTTTCTCCGTTAATACCATCGGTGGCGTACTAAAAGATATCGACGATGATATGATGAAGGGATTTTTGACAGAGCTGGATAAGGTAGAGAGTGATGTAAGAGCCATGACAGCTACCTTCTTATCCGATGCTACCGTAATCAATCGTTTACGCGGCGTAGGCGTTTTGACCAAAGAACAGGCCCATGAGTTTGGCGCAACCGGTCCTTTCATGAGAGCCAGTGGTATCGAACGAGATATGAGACAGCTTGGCTACTATGCATACAAAGATCTGGATATCGAGCCAATCGTAAGTAATGAAGGCGATAGCTATGCCAGATGCGAAGTACGTATCAAGGAAATCTTCCAGTCCATCGACCTGATCCGTCAGGCTGCTGAGAAGATGCCGGCAGGTGAAATCGCAGTACCGATTAAAGGTAACCCGGACGGTGAAGCTTTCGTACGTGTAGAGCAGCCACGTGGTGAAGCATTCTACTATGTGAAAGCCGATGGAACCAAGTTTATCGATCGTTTCCGTGTCCGCACCCCAACCTTTGCGAATATTCCTGCTATGCTGGAAGTTTTGAAAGGTTGTGACTATGCAGACGTACCGATTATGGTACTGACCATTGACCCTTGTATTAGTTGTACAGAGCGTTAGGAGGAAGAGAATATGGGTATTATGAATTTTACCGGTATTGTAATGAAAAACCTCTTCAGCAAACCTGCTACAAGACTCTATCCTTTTGAACCACAGCAGTATAAGGAGAGAACAAGAGGTCACGTAGAAAACAATATCGACGAATGTATCTTTTGCGGTATGTGCCAGAGAAAGTGTCCAACAGGCGCTATCACTGTAAACCGCGAGAATAAAACATGGCAGATTGAACGTATGAATTGCGTACAGTGTGCATGCTGCGTAAAGAACTGCCCGAAGAAATGCTTATCTATGGGCAAAGAATACACCACACCGGATACTGTGAAAGTAGTAGATACACTACAGAAAATCCTTACTCCGGAAGAAATCGCAGCAGAAGAAGCTGCAAAAAAAGCACAGCAAGAAAAAATCGCTGCAGCTATGGCTGCCAAGAAAGAACAGGCATGATGATTTATAATATTCAAGTCCTTGGAATGGTCCAGGGAATCGGATTTCGGCCCTTCGTTGCAGAACTTGCTGAGCGCTTAGGCGTTATGGGTACAGTTCGCAACGACGGCGGAATCGTCACAATTACATGTCAGGTAGAAAAACAGGAGGAGCTTGATAGATTTATCGAGCTCCTTCGTTTTGATGCACCAAAGGCTGCCTATATCGGAGAAATCCGTATCAGCCAGTCTGAGGAGCGTATGAACTATAGAAAATTCGAGATTTTAGATAGCCGGGAAGAGATAAAAGGTCTTCCCATGTTACCGCCTGATCTGGGAATGTGCCCGGATTGTAGGGCGGAGCTGCTAAATCCTTCTAATAAAAGATTTCGTTATCCATTTATCAGTTGTGCTATCTGTGGACCAAGATACAGCATTATGCGAACCCTGCCCTATGACAGGGACACTACTACCATGGATGCCTTTCAGATGTGCCCGGAATGCGAAGCAGAGTACACAAAGCAGGGAGACAGGCGTAGACACGCCCAAACCATCTCCTGCCACGACTGCGGACCACAGCTCTTCTTCTATCGTCGACCGACAGAAGAGGAGCAGCCTTCTAAGGCAGGACTTATCTTGCAAGCAGAGAAAGAGCCGGCTGTTTTGGCTTGTATCGAAGCGTTGAAAACAGGCAAGATTCTTGCTTTAAAGGGCGTAGGCGGCTACCAGTTATGCTGCATGCCTACAAGGCAGGACACAGTAGCTACGCTGCGTATGGTAAAAGGCAGAGAAGAAAAGCCTTTTGCGGTGATGTTTGCAGATATAGATGCCATCAGGGCATATGCATCGGTCAGCGAAGAGGAAGAGCGGGAGCTATGTAGCCTGGCGGCGCCTATTGTTTTGTTAGAAAAATCACGTCATGGCAAAAGCAATGAATTTGCTGAGAATGTGTTGCAGGGGAGCCAGCATATCGGTGCCTTTTTACCGTATACGGGATTGCATAGGCTATTGTGTGATGCCTGTGGCCCTTTGATCATGACCAGTGCCAATCGCAGTGGAAGTCCCATCCTATATCGGGATGAAGAGATGATGGCCTTTGCCAAAGAGAATCCCCAGGTGTACGGAATTGCCACTCAAACCAGAGAAATCCTGACACCGTTAGATGATTCGGTCCTTCGTATGCAGGGGGACCATGTGGTATTCCTTCGACGTAGCAGGGGATATGTACCTTTACCGCTGATTTTGAAGCAGAATCTGCCTGTGACAAGAGGAGAGGATGCTTTTCTTTGCTTTGGCGGCGACTTAAAGAGTACAGCGGCCATTGGCACAAAGGACTGTATTACAGAGACCCAGTATTTTGGAGATTTAGAAGATGCAGGGGTAGCAGACAGCTTCTTGCAGGGAACGCAACGTCTAGAGCAACTGCTGGAAGCGAAGCCTACAAAGCTGGTATGTGATTTGCATCCGGGATACATTAGTACATCCCTGGCAGAAGAAAAGGCGAAGGAAAAAGGACTTCCCTTGTTGTACTGCCAGCATCATAAGGCACACATTGCCTCTGTTATGGCCGAGCATGGACTGACCGCATGCTTAGGGGTAGCCTTGGACGGTACAGGCTTTGGCCTGGATGGCGGTATCTGGGGCGGTGAATTCTTTGTAGCAGATGGTAGTCAGATAGAGCGCGTAGGACATCTATCTTATGTACAGCAGATAGGAGGCAATACTGCCGCAAAAGAAGCTAAGTTGATGGCTCTTTGCCATGCACTGGAAATGGAAGAAAGATTCGGAGAGAAAGTCTGGGACATTCCTCGCATCAAAGCGTTGACAGACAGTCTTTTGGCGGAAAAGGCTTTATACCAAGGGGCCAGAAAAAGCGGTGTACAGGTAGTCAAAAGCTCCAGTACGGGAAGGCTATTTGATAGTGTGTGTGCTTTTCTGGGCCTTGAGGAGCGAAATGCTTACGAAGGCTTTTGCGCTACCAGACTGGAAAAAGCAGCAAGTAATGCATACCACCTGTTATCTGAGGATAAAACGGGAGTTATGAAACGTAAAATGCAAGATGACTTGCAAAAGTGTAGATTCACGATTTTCGTGGATGAAAAAGATGGAAGTCCCCAGTTGTGTTTGGATCAGGAGGGTTTTCTGAAGGAGTATTTGTCGCTCCCTTATGAAGCAGAGTATATGGCACTTTTGTTTCACTATGCTTTGGCAGATGGAATCCTTGAACTGTGTGGCAAATTAGCAGAGAATACAGGCCTTCAAAGCGTGGCGCTAAGTGGCGGCGTATGGGCAAATATGCTATTATGGAGTAGGGTAAATGCGGGCTTAAAAGCGATGCATTTACAGATTTTTACAAATGAAAAGTATCCTTGCGGAGATGGAGGTATCGCCCTGGGTCAGGCATATATGGGTCTGATGGGATGGGAAGATAAACGCTCGGAGGATTTGTAGGAGGCAATCATGTGTGTAGCATCTTCAGGGAAAGTCATAGCACTTAACGGCACCATAGCAGATGTGGATTTTCAGGGAAATATCGTACATGCAGAAGCAGGACTCACACCTGTAGAAGTGGGAGATTATGTGCTTGTGCATGCAGGACTCATCATTCAAAAAGTATCCCGCGCAGAGCATGAAGAAATCGCTGATTTATTTGCAGAGCTGGAGGATGCAGTGAAGTGAAACAGGAGATACTGGATTATCTGCGAGACTATGATGGGGAAGAGGTTAGAATCATGGAGGTGTGTGGAACCCATACGGCGTCCATTTCTCACACCGGTATTCGAAAACTTCTTTCACCCAAAATCAAGCTTATTTCCGGACCTGGCTGTCCGGTTTGCGTAACAGTCACCTCCTATATCAATCGGTGCATTGAAATTGCAAAGATGGAGGGACATGTGTTAGTCAGCTTTGGAGATATGTTACGAGTGCCGGGAAGTAAGGGCTCTCTACGAGATGCCGGGGCAGATGGCGCTAAGGTTCAGATGGTGTATTCCCCTTTAGATACTTTGAAATTATGTGAGAAACATCCGGAGACAACCTATGTATTTGCTGCGGTGGGCTTTGAGACTACTACGCCAATCTATGCGGTTTTATTACAAAAAGCGGAAGAAAAGAAGATTACCAATTTGAAACTTCTGACTTCGCTAAAGGTAATGCCTCCTGTCATTTCCTGGGTGTGTGAGAATCAGCATAATGTAGATGGATTCTTGGCACCGGGACACGTCAGTGTCATTACGGGAAGCGAGCTTTTTGTTCCCCTTGCCCAAAGGTTTGACTTGCCTTTTGTGGTAAGCGGCTTTGAAGCGGAAGAATTGCTTGCATCCATTTATGCCTTGGTGCGTCTGAAAGGCCAAGGGAAGGTGATGAATCTCTATCCCTCCGTGGTAACCAAAGAAGGAAATACAGAGGCACAGGCTCTGGTGAATAGATACTTTGAGTCGGGGGCAGCTACCTGGAGAGGGATGGGTAGCATTCCGGATTCCGGCATGTATTTAAGACCGGATTATGAGAAGTATGACATGGGTTCTAAGGCTTTGGACCAGGATAATGTACACAATAAGGCTTGCCAGTGTGCAAAAGTCCTGACGGGACAGATAGAAAGCAAGGAATGCCCGCTTTTCGGAACGGTATGTACCGTGGAGCATCCCCAAGGGGCTTGCATGGTATCGGGAGAGGGTGCTTGTTTTACTGCGCTTACCAGCGAAGCGTAAAAGAATCCCTACATAGAACAGAAGGGAAGATATAAGGACAAAAAAATGACAGACAGAATTACTTTGGCACACGGAAGTGGCGGAAGGGCTACCTCCGAACTGATTGGTGCTGTTTTTGCTAAATATTTTCAAAATGATGTACTAGATCAAATGGAAGATGCTGCTGTGGTATCGGGAAGCGGAAGAATCGCCATGACCACAGATAGCTTTGTAGTGGATCCCATCGAGTTTCCAGGTGGAGATATCGGAAGATTGTGCGTTTGTGGTACGGTAAATGATTTGCTTATGAGTGGAGCGACTCCCAAGTATCTGACGTGTGGATTTATCCTGGAAGAGGGCGTGGAAATGGCTACGCTGGAGAGGGTGGTAGCGTCTATGGCAGAGACTGCTAAGGAAGCAGGAGTTCTCATCGTGGCCGGAGATACCAAGGTTATTCAGGGAAAGGGCGGAATTTACATCAATACGGCCGGTGTAGGATTTGTTCCGGATACTGTAAATGTCAGTAGCAGTCATTTGGAAGAAGGGGATGTGATTCTTGTTTCCGGCGAAATGGGAGAGCATCACGCTACTATTCTAAGCCAGCGTATGGAAATAGAAAATGACATGAAGAGCGATAATGCGCCCTTATGCGAAATGGTAGAGAAATTAAAAGCCGCCGGTATTCCGCTGCATGCCATGAGAGATGTAACAAGAGGCGGACTGGGCACGGTGTTGCATGAATTTGCAGTTGCTTCACAGTGCTGCATTGAAATTCAGGAGACAAAGATACCGGTAAGCCCGGCTGTAAAAGGCTTTGCTTCATTATTGGGTCTGGATCATTTATACATGGGAAACGAAGGCAAGATGATTCTGGCGTTACCTGCCAAATACGCGGATATAGCCCTTGATTGCATGAAAAGCAGTAAGTATGGGGAGAAAGCTGCTGTGATAGGGGAGGTTACCCACGAAAAGGACAGCAAAGTGCTTTTGCATACTGCAGTAGGCGGTATGCGTGTGGTGACGGAGCTGATTGGAGAAGGACTACCGAGGATTTGCTAATGGAATTAACCATATCTGTTAGGGAACTGGTGGAGTTTCTCATGCGAGAGGGCGACATCGACAATAGGCGCCATGTGGCGCCGGAGGATGCCATGCAGGCCGGAAGCCGTATCCATCGTAAGCTTCAGAAGGAAGCCGGCGGGGATTATCAGGCGGAGGTGGCCTTGTCCTATGCCTATGAAGGGGATGGCTATACCTTACTTGTGGACGGTAGGGCGGATGGCATCATAGATGGGCTTGATGAGAATGCACCACTGGTTACCATAGACGAAATTAAAGGAATCTATAAGGACGTGAATAAAATGAAAGAACCTGTGCCGGTGCATTTGGCTCAGGCGAAGTGTTATGCGTTCTTTTATGCAACTGAATATGAAAAAGAAAAAATGGGAGTGCGAATGACCTACTGTAATTTGGATACAGAGGAAATTCGCTATTTTTTTAAAGAGTACACCTACGAGGAATTGCAGGATTATTATCTGGATTTGATGAACCGGTATGCAAAATGGGCCAAATACGAGGTGGAATGGCATGAAAAGAAGGTAAAAAGCATTAAGGCTCTTTCCTTCCCTTTTGCCTATCGCACAGGGCAAAAGGAGTTGGTGACTTATGTGTATCAGACCATCTATCACCAGAAAAAGCTCTTTATTGAGGCGCCAACCGGTGCTGGAAAAACCATTGCCACTGTATTTCCGGCTGTAAAGGCGGTGGGGGAGGGCAAGGCTAGACGACTCTTTTACCTGACAGCCAAGACCATAACCAGAACGGTAGCTGAGGAGGCTTTTGCGAAGCTTCGAGAGCAGGGCTTGCAGTTTAAAACCGTTATCCTGACTGCCAAGGAGAAAATCTGCTTTACTGGGGAGTGCGACTGCAATCCGGAGGCATGTCCTTATGCCAAAGGACATTTTGACCGGGTAAATGATGCAATTTATGACTTACTGATTTCGGAGCATGGATGCACCAGAGAAACCGTAGAAGCCTATGCGGAGAAATATAAGGTTTGTCCCTTTGAACTGTGCCTGGATTTGAGCTTATATGCGGATGGAATCATCGGAGACTATAATTATGCTTTTGATCCGCATGTTTATTTGCGTAGGTTCTTTGCGGAGGGCAGGAGAAAAGATTCCATCTTTTTAATCGACGAAGCACATAATCTATTGGAACGCGGTAGAGAAATGTACAGCGCAGTACTGATCAAGGAGGACTTTTTGTCCTGGAAGAAGGAGATTATCGAGAAAGAACCTTCTATCGGGAAGGCCATAGAAAAGTGTAATAAGGAACTGCTGGCACTGAAGAAGGAGGGAGATGTACCCAGAATCGTCAACAATATTGACAAACTGGCGCTGGCGCTGGGAAGACTGTCTTCCAGAATCGAAAAATTCTTAGAGGAAAAAGAGGATAGCCCGGTAAAGGAACAGGTATTAGAGTGTTATTTCGTGGTGTCTCACTTTCTGATGATTTATGAGGCTATGGATGAGTCTTATCGAATGTACTGCACTTTGACAGAAGAGGATAAGTTTATGTTTAAACTTTTTTGTGTCAATCCGGCCTCCAATTTGGCAACCTGCATGGAACGGGCTGTTTCTACCATCCTTTTCTCTGCTACGCTTTTGCCGATACAGTATTATAAGAGCCTTTTAGGCGGCGAAGAGGAAGACTATGAGGTATATGCGGAGTCTACCTTTGATTCCAGTCGCAGGGGACTTTTTATTGCAACGGATGTGAGCAGTAAGTATACAAGACGTGGAGATGCCGAGTATAACCGCATTACGGAGTACATCTATGAGATTGTAAAGCAGAAGACCGGCAATTATATGGTGTTCTTCCCCTCCTATAAGTTTATGGAAGAAATCTACGAAAGATATATGGCAGTGTATTACGAGGATGGTACCCAGCAGATATTAAAGCAAGATACCAGCATGAGAGAAGAGGAGAGAGAAGCCTTCTTAAATGCTTTTTTGGATGAAAATGAAAATCGTAGTGTTATAGGTTTTTGCGTGCTTGGTGGTATCTTCTCGGAAGGTATTGATTTAAAAAACGAATCCCTCATCGGTGCAATCATAGTGGGAACGGGACTTCCGCAGGTATGCTTTGAACGAGAATTGATGATGGATTTCTTTGGGGGCAAATCCGGAGACGGGTTTGCCTATGCCTATCAATATCCCGGTATGAATAAAGTGGCGCAGGCTGCCGGACGTGTGATCCGAACTGCAGAGGATATTGGCGTAGTGGCTCTTCTGGATGAACGGTTCCTGCAAAGTGGATATCAAAAGCTTTTTCCTCGTGAATGGAGTCATTTTGAAAAGTCAAATCGTAATTTAGTTGGAAAATTGATATCTGATTTTTGGACTCAATTTTAGCACTAATTTGCGTAAGACCGATTCAGTCAATGGAAAGAAGCCAAAAAATTAAGGAATTCTAAAGAAAGAATTAAAACAATATTATCAAATAACGAAATAGTTTACATAAGATGGATAAACAATCCAAAAATTTGGAGAATAAATACAAGAAAAAAACAAAATCTCCCTTGACAGAGTAGAAAAGATATACACGAAAAATCACCCCAAAATGGTTATGACACGAGTGTATATTGTGGATAACTTTGTGGAAAAGCCTTAAATTTCACATTTTTTTCAAAAAATCGACACGTATATCCACATATTTGTGTGGATAATGTGGATGGTGATTTGATGGCAATACTGAAGTGGTCAACAAAAAAAGAACGGGATTAGTCAAAATTATGTAAACTGTTCGATACAATTTCGGTGAAGGAAATTCACGAAAGAGATAGGTAAGTGTGAAAGGAGAAAAAGAATATGTGGTACGACGAAACAGTAGTATATCAGATTTATCCTTTGGGATTTTGTGGTGCACTAGGTGGAAAAGGACAGTATTCTATCAGTCATATTTTGGATTTTTCGACGCACCTAAAAAAATTAGGTATTGTGACGTTGTTACTGAATCCACTTTTTTCCTCGGATTATCATGGTTACGATACGAAGGACTATCTGAAGGTAGATGAAAGACTGGGAAGCAACGAGGAGTTGCAGAAGGTTTGCGCATCCTTACATAGGGACGGCTTTCGTATTTTATTCGATGGTGTGTTTAATCATGTGGGGAGAGGCTTTTGGGCGTTTCAGGATGTGTTGCAGAAAAGAGAGCAGTCAAAGTATCTTCACTGGTTCTATATCAACTTAGATGGAGACAACGGATATGGCGACCATCTATGGTATGAAGGCTGGGAAGGACACTTTGAGCTTGTTAAGCTGAATTTGCAAAATCCGGAAGTGGTAGAGTATTTACTATCCTGTGTGGACAAGTGGATAGAAGATTATGACATCGATGGTCTACGTTTAGATGTGGCATATTGTCTGGACCGGGAGTTTTTGAAGAGACTGCGTCAGCATACCACAGAGAAAAAAACGGATTTCTTCTTATTGGGTGAAACTTTGCACGGAGATTATAACCAATGGATGAATGATGAAATGTGTCATTCTGTCACGAATTATGAGTGCTACAAGGGATTGTACTCTGCTTTAAACTCCATGAACTTATTCGAAATCGTCCATTCCTTGTTAAGACAGTTCGGACCGGAACAGTGGACCTTGTACAAAGGAAAGCATCTTTTAAGCTTTTGCGATAATCACGACGTCACCAGGGTGGCAAGTATTTTACAACGAAAAGAACATTTGCCTTTGATTTATGGACTTGTCTTTGGCATACCCGGCATCCCCAGTATTTATTATGGAAGTGAGTGGGGGTTGGAAGGGCGAAAAGAAGAGGGAGATGCTGCACTGCGCCCTACTATTGAAAGTCCTGAGTGGAATGGCCTAACCGATCAGATAGCAGCCATGGTGAAGGCAAGAAAAGAGACAAAGGCCTTAGCATATGGTGATTTTCAAAATTTGCTTCTTACCAATCGGCAATGCGTATTTGCAAGAAACTTCGAAGGAGAACGCATTTTGATTGCTGTCAATGCGGATGATCAGGAGTTTATGGCACATTTTGATGCAGGTGGTGGACATGCAATAGACTTGCTTACAGGAGAAGACCATGATTTTTCCGGAGGAAGCATGCTGGCACCTATGAGTGTGCATTTTTGGAAACTATGCTAGCTTGGGTTTCGCTTGAAGAAACGCCATTTAGGAAAATGTTACAAAAATAACAATCTATGCCTCTGGAAAACACACAAAACACACAAAAGAATGTGGCAAAAAGCCTATAAAAGGTGTACAATTGAATTTGTACATGTGACTCGTGATTTCAAAATCGGAAATAAATGAAATGCGAGTTCTATATATAAGGAGGCAGAAAATGAGCAGAAAAAAACTGACGATGGATGGTAATACCGCAGCCGCTCACGTATCTTATGCGTATAGTGACGTGGCAGCCATTTATCCTATTACCCCTTCATCTCCTATGGCAGAAGCTACAGATGAATGGGCAACAGCTGACCGTAAGAATATCTTTGGACAGACTGTAAAAGTAACGGAACTGGAATCAGAAGCCGGTGCAGCTGGTGCTGTACATGGTTCTCTCGCAGCAGGTGCGCTTACAACTACCTATACTGCATCTCAGGGTCTTCTGTTGATGATTCCTAACTTGTATAAAGTAGCCGGTGAATCCCTTCCTGGTGTATTCAACGTAGCAGCAAGAGCAATTGCTAGCCATGCGCTGAACATCTTTGGTGATCACTCTGACGTGTATGCTTGCCGCCAGACAGGTTGCGCAATGCTGGCATCTTCCAGCGTACAGGAAGTAATGGATATTACTCCTGTTGCACATTTGGCAGCGATTAAAGGTAAAGTACCTTTTATCAACTTCTTTGATGGTTTCCGTACCTCTCATGAAGTACAGAAAGTAGAAGTTTGGGATTATGAAGATTTGAAAGATATGGCAGATATGGATGCCATCATGGAATTCCGTAAGAATGCCCTGAATCCAAACCATGCCAGACAAATGGGCTCTGCACAGAACCCGGATATCTTCTTCCAGGCTAGAGAAGCTTGCAATAAGAATTATGATGCTCTTCCTGCAATCGTAGAAGAGTATATGAACAAAGTAAATGCTAAAATCGGTACACACTACGGTTTATTCGATTATTATGGTGCACCTGACGCAGAACATGTCATCATTGCTATGGGTTCTGTCTGTCAGACTATCGAGGAGACCATTGACTACTTATCCAAACAGGGTCAGAAGGTAGGTCTTATCGAAGTTCACTTATATCGTCCTTTCAGTGCACAGCACTTAATCGATAAGATCCCTGCATCTGTAAAACAGATTTCTGTACTGGATCGTACCAAAGAGCCTGGCTCCATTGGTGAACCTTTGTACTTGGATGTAGTAGCTGCATTGCATGAATCCAAATTCAAAGATGTTCCGATTTTCTCCGGTAGATATGGTCTTGGTTCCAAAAATACAACACCAAGCCACATCAACGCAATCTATCAGAACACTACAAAGAAACGTTTTACCGTTGGTATCGTAGATGATGTAACAAATCTTTCTCTTGATGTGAAAGAACACTTACATACAGAACCTACCGATCGTGTAAGCTGCAAGTTCTGGGGACTTGGTGCTGATGGTACCGTAGGTGCTAATAAGAACTCCATTAAGATTATCGGTAACCATACAGATAAATATGTTCAGGCATATTTTGATTATGATTCCAAGAAGTCCGGTGGTCTTACAACCTCTCATTTGCGTTTTGGTGATAGCCCGATTAAGTCTACTTATCTGATTGAAAAAGCAGACTTCGTAGCATGTCACAATCCAGCATATATGAGAAAATACAACATGGTTCAGGATATCAAGGACAATGGTACCTTCCTTCTGAACTGCCAGTGGACAGACGAAGAGTTGGAGAAAGAGCTTCCGGGTCAGGTAAAGAGATACTTGGCAGAACATCATGTAAACTTCTATGTCATCGATGGTATCGAAATTGGTAAGAAGATTGGTCTTGGTGGACGTATCAATACAGTACTCCAGTCCGCATTCTTTACTTTGGCAAACATCATTCCGGTAGAAGATGCTAAGAAATACATGAAAGATGCTGCAGAGCACAGCTATCGTAAGAAAGGTGACAAAGTTGTACAGATGAACTTTGACGCTATCGATGCTGGTTCCAATGCATTTAGAAAGATTGAAATTCCTGCATCCTGGGCAAATTGCACAGACGAACCGCTGGGCGTTGAAAGCATCCCGGATCGTAAGGAAGTAACAGACTTCGTTGAGAAGATTCAGAAACCAATCAACGCAGCTGTGGGTAATAACTTACCGGTATCTACATTCCTTGACTATGTAGATGGTTCTACACCATCCGGTACTTCTGCTCACGAGCGTCGTAACGTAGCAGTTGATGTACCTGTATGGAACAGTGAGAACTGTATCCAGTGTAACCGTTGCTCCATCGTTTGCCCTCATGCAGTTATCAGACCGGTTGCTTTGACGGAAGAAGAAGCAGCTAAGGCACCGGCAAGCATGAAGACCATGGATATGATCGGTATGCCTGGTTATAAATTTGCTATGACAATATCTGTAGTAGACTGTACAGGATGTGGTTCCTGCGCAAATGTTTGCCCTGGTAAGATGGGTAACAAAGCTTTGACAATGGCATCTTCTGCTGAGAATCAGGATGCACAGAGCGCATTTGACTTCGGTAAAGCTCTTCCTGAGAAGACTGAAGTAGTAGAGAAATTCAAAGCTTCCACTGTAAAAGGTAGTCAGTTCAAGAAACCTCTTCTTGAGTACTCCGGCGCTTGCGGTGGTTGCGGTGAGACACCATATGCTAAGCTGGTTACACAGCTCTTTGGTGAGAGAATGTACATTGCAAATGCTACAGGATGCTCCAGTATTTGGGGTAACTCTTCACCTTCCACACCTTACACAGTAAACGAAAAGGGTCAGGGTCCTGCATGGTCCAACTCCTTGTTCGAAGATGCTGCTGAGTTTGGTTATGGTATGAGCTTGGCACAAAAAGCAATCCGTGCTCGTCTTCGTGATGAAGTATGTGCACTTGCAGATAAGGATGCTTCTCTGAAAGAAGCTGCTACCGAATGGGTAGATACCTTTACAACAGGTGCTACAAATGGTCCGGCTACAGAGAAATTAGTAGCTGCATTAGAGAAATCTTCTGCTCCTGAAGCAAAAGCAATTCTCGATGAAAAAGATTTCTTGGCAAAGAAGTCTCAGTGGATCTTCGGTGGTGACGGTTGGGCTTATGATATCGGCTTCGGCGGTTTGGATCATGTCCTTGCCAGCGGCCAGGATATCAACATTATGGTATTCGATACCGAGCTTTACTCCAATACAGGTGGACAGTCCTCCAAGGCTACTCCTGTAGGCTCAACAGCGAAGTTCGCTGCAGGTGGTAAGGAAGTGAAGAAGAAAGACCTTGCTTCCATTGCAATGAGCTATGGTTATGTATATGTTGCACAGATTTCCATGGGTGCTGATTACAACCAGACTGTAAAAGCAATCGCAGAAGCAGAAGCATATGAAGGTCCATCCCTCATCATTGCTTATGCTCCATGTATCAACCATGGTATCAAAGTCGGTATGTCTAAAGCACAGACTGAAGAAGAAAAAGCTGTTAAGACAGGTTACTGGCACTTATTCCGCTACAATCCTGCACTTCGCGGTGAAGCTGGAAAGAGCGCATTCAGCTTAGATAGCAAGGCTCCTACAGAAGAGTACAAAGACTTCTTGGCTGGTGAGAACCGTTATGCAGCACTTCAGAAAGCAAATCCTGAGAAAGCTGAGAAACTGTTCACAGAAGCTGAGCAGGTAGCAAAAGACAGATATACTTATCTGAACAAACTTGTTACCCTATACGGCAACGAATAATTTATGGGAGCCCCGCATTACGCGGGGCTCTTTTTTCCCCTAAGCCAAATGGGACGTGGTGGGCACACAGTTTTGTAGCGGAGGCCTCATCCATGTAACGCGCACGCGCTCTCGCTCCGTTGTAAACGTAGCGGTACTAAACATCCAGTCCCGAGATTCGCTACAGCAAGCTGTGCTAATCTCGTTCCAGGCTGTTAACTACCGACGTTCACAAAGGGTGACGCGTTTACATGGGTGAGGCCTCCGCTACAAAGCTGTGTGTCGCACCATGTCCCACGTGGCTTTCGCCACGCCCGATGCCTAAAAGAGGTGTTGCAATTTTGTAAGTTTTATAGTATAGTGTCGAATGTCGAGAGCCGATATGGCTTCCGGGCATTCGCCCAAGTTTTCCCAATGATGACATTGAGGTAATAGATTAGATAGATTATAATAGAAGTGGTTATAGATACAGGTATAACGCTATTTGGAATAGTTTTTCTTTTTTTCTCAGTCATATTTGCTCTTGATAAATCAATCATTTTAAGGAGTAAATATGGTAAAAGAAAATGTTAAAATCAGTAATTCGAAAGTAAGAGACAGTGGAGCAAAGCTAATTTTTGAAAATCCTACTCTTTGTTCGCAGTTTTTACGTGAGTATTCCGGGTTGGAGATTTTTAAAAATATTCAGCCGGAAGACGTTGAAGACATGACGGAGCGTTTCGCTCCTATGTTTACAGAGGAAAGGGAAGCGGATGTAGTTAAGAAGGTAAAAATCCCTGAGTTAGGTGATCTGTTTTTAATTACTTTGATTGAGCATAAATCTTCTGTGGATTTTAATGTAGGTATGCAACTCCTGCGATATATGGTTTATATCTGGGAGGACTATGAAAAAAACATGGAGGGCCTGGCAAGGGGGATTTCTAAGACAAAGGAATTCCGTTATCCTCCGATTATTCCAATTGTTTATTACGAGGATACAGCAGAGTGGACATCTGCTATTCGCCTTAAAGATAGAATACTGTTGAGTGATACATTTGGAGAGTATTTGCCTGATTACCAGTACTTGCTTTTTCGCTTGCAGGATCAAGATGATGAAGAATTGATTGAAAAGCAGGATGAAATATCTTTTATTATGCTTATGAATCGCATGCGCGATGTAAATGCAATTAATAGGCTAAATTTGCCAGAAGAGTATTTTGATGAAATATCAAGAAAGAGTCCGGAAGATGTACTTCGAGTTATTGAAAGAGTGGTAGCAGCTTATTTACGACAGTTTCATGTATCAGAGGATGAAATATCGGAGTTGACGGGACATGTTAGGAGACGTAAAATGGGACAATTATTTGAGCATTTTGAAGGTTTCGATTTACCAGCAGCAAGAGAAAAAGCAAAAACAGAAGGTAGAGCGGAAGGCAGAGCAGAAGGTAGAGCGGAAGGTAGAGCAGAAGGTAGAGCAGAAGGTAGAGCGGAAGGTAGAGCAGAAGGCAGAGCAGAAGGGCTGGCAGAAGGCCGCATCGAGGTGATTGACATCTTGAAACGAGTTCGTGCGGGTGAGGCAGTAGAAGATATCATTGCTTCAGGTGTTCCGGAAGAAACTGTGAATGAGGTTGTAGCAGTACTTAGATAAAATACAAATTGTATGTAGGAGGGGCAAGAATGAAAGCAGTTCAGGTTAGAGAGGGTATTTATTGGGTAGGTGCGATTGATTGGAATATTCGTAATTTCCATGGTTATGAGACACCAAATGGTACAACTTATAATGCGTATTTGATTTTGGATGAGAAGGTGACTTTAATCGATACGGTAAAGGCGCCTTTTACAGAGGAGATGATTGAACGTATTGAGAGTGTCATCTCTCTTGATAAGATAGATGTGATTATCTCCAATCATGTGGAGATGGATCATTCTGGTGGTTTGCCGGTTATGATGGAGAAATGTCCAAAGGCTGAGATTATTACCAGTATGCCAAGTGGTATCAAGGGCCTTACGGCGCATTATGGCCATGAGGAGAGATATACTGCCGTAAAGACGGGAGATAGTATTTCCTTGGGTAAGAGAAGCCTAGTTTTCACCGGCACACCGATGCTGCACTGGCCGGATAATATGGTGACTTATTGTCCGGAAGAAAAGATTCTCTTTTCCAATGATGCATTTGGCCAGCATGTGGCAACCTCTGAACGCTTTGTGTCTCAGGTGGATCTGCAGTATGTCATTGAGAATGCAAAGAGCTATTATGCCAACATTATCATGTGCTACGGTAAGCAGGCTAATGGTGCTGAGAAAATCGTAGAGACTTTGGACTTAGAGATGATTGCACCGTCGCATGGTTTGATTTGGACCAAGGAGTATCAAGAGATTCTGAAAGCGTATGCAAAGTGGAGTGGTGAGGTGCCCACAAGTGGCGCAGTAGTAGTATACGATAGTATGTGGCATTCCACGGAAAAGATGGCAATGGCCGTTGCAGACGGTTTTAAGCAAGCAGGTGTAGAGGTACATGTCTTTGATTTGAAGGCGGAACATTATAGTAAGATAATGCCTTATGTCCTGGATAGTAAATATGTGGCAGTAGGCTCTCCTACATTGAATAATAATATGCTTCCAAATGTAGCAGCATTTTTGTGCTACTTGAAGGGGTTGTCTCCGAAGGAGCGCAGTTATGTGGCGTTTGGCTCTTATGGCTGGGGCGGTCAGAGTATCGGTCAGGTGGCAGCAGAACTGGATGCATGCGGCTTTACTAAAGCTATAGAGGATGTGAAAATTCAGTACATTCCATCTAAGGAGCAACTAGAAAAGCTAGAAGCAGATATCGCAGCTATGGCAAAATAATTTGAGGAAAAATAAAAAAGAAATCAGTTCCTGAGAACTGATTTCTTTTATTTTACAAATAGGTTGCAGAGATGAAGTAGGATTTCTACGTTTTTCTCCATGGATTGAATAGGCACATATTCAAATCTTCCGTGGGCATTTTCGTAGCCGGCAGAAAGATTGGGGCAAGGAAGACCTCTAAAGGAGAGGGCTGCACCATCTGTACCACCACGGAATGGCTCACACACAGGGGTAAGACCGGCTCTCTCTATGGCCTTGCGCAGGTTCTGTGTGAGGTGGGGCACATTTTTCAATACTTCTTTCATATTGCTGTATTGATGCTGGATGGTAAGAGTGATTCGGTCTTTCCCAAAGCGGTTCTGTAATTTATCAGTACATTCCTGCAAAAAGGCTTCACGACGTTTGAAATAATCGGCGTCAAAGTCTCTGATGATCAGTCGAAGCTCAGCATGCTCACAATCCCCCACACAGGAAATGATGTGATAGAAACCTTGTACACCATCAGTGTATTGCGGTTTTTCCTCGGGAGGGAGCATGGCCATCAGCTGGGCGGCCATATCTACCGCATTTATCATGATTCCTTTTGCGGTGCCGGTGTGTACGCTTCTTCCTGTGAATACAAATCTGGCTTCTGATGCATAAAAGGTCTCATCTTCGTACCATCCCAAGTGGTCACCGTCTAAGGTGTAGGCTACTTTTGCCCCAAATCGGTCTAAGTCTAAACCGTGGGCTAATCCGCCAACTTCTTCGTCAGGTGTGAAGGCAAGACTGATTTCGCCGTGCTTTATTTCATTGTGTTGCAGAAGGTACTCTGCCAAAGTCATGATTGCTGCAATAGAAGCTTTATCATCGCCACCTAGAAGGGTGGTACCATCCGTCAGGATAAGGTCCTGCCCGATGTATTGCTGCAGATTATCGTAATCAGCAGCTTTCATGACAATATTCTTTTCTGCATTCAGAAGGATGTCTTTTCCATCGTAGTTTTCTAAAACCCAGGGCTTTACATCTGTACCGCTGGCGTCTGGAGCAGTATCCATATGAGCAATAAAGCCCACAGCTTCATAAGAATCTGCGGGTATGTTGGCTGGAATGCTTCCGTAAACGACGCACGCTTCCTGATCTAAATAGACCTTGGTAGCGCCGATTTGCTGTAATTCCTCTTTTAACAGCAGGGCTAAATCAAACTGCTTTTTGGTGGTAGGCCAGTGACCGCTGTAAGGCTGGGACTGGGTGTCTACCATGGCATAGCGCATCATGCGCTCTTTTACTTGTGTATATAGTTCTGTCTTGTTCATGTTTGTTAGAATTTATATGGCTGGAAGCTGCCGCTGTTGTTCTTGGCTGCTTCACGGATTTTCTTTCGATAGCGTGTAGGTGTGGTGCCGGTATATTCTCGGAATACTTTATTAAAGTAACTACTATTATTAAAGCCACTGGAAAAGGCTAAATCGGAAATCGATTTGATATCCGGATTCTCAATCAGAATCTTAGTAGCTACATAAATACGATATTTCATAAGATACTCGATAGGGCTCAGATTAATTGTCTTTTTAAAGCAACGACAGCACTCGCTTTTACTGATGTGAATACTGTCTGCGATGTCCTCAAGTGTAAGTGGAATCGCATAGTTCTCTTCTATATAAGTAATGGCAGCTCGCACACGGTCATTGTTTAAGGAATCGATGCGCTTAGGCTCTACCGGAGCAACTTCCGGTAACTGCTGCAAAAGCATAACCCAAAGTTCTGTTAGAATACCACGACTTTGCAGATCATATCCAATCTTCTTGGTAAGATTTACCGCAATCAAGTCGTTGATAAGGTCCAAGATGGCATCATCATTTTCGTGACCTTCCTGAAGGGGGATAAGCTGCATAGATGGTGCTGCAAATACTACATTCTGATACTTATTGGCCAAAATTGGCTGCTCATAACTGAAAATAAAATTGGATTTAAAGTGTACGTCGTAAATGCTGCAAGAATCCATACTGACACTACGAAGAGAGTGCATGGCATTGGGAGCAATAATAACACCCTGGCCAGCCTGCAGCGTCAGAGACTTGTTGGATGCCTGAATCTCTACGACACCATTGTTTACAATGACAACCTCTACACAATCGTGCCAATGAAGGCTTTCGTACACTTTGGTAAGATCTGTATAGGCAATTTCCAATGGATAATCTGCCGGCAGATCCTTTGCATTTGGTTCGAGTTTCTTTACCTGTTTCATACTTAAATCATACCCCTTTCTATTATTTTAATACGAGGACTAAAACGAAGAAAGTGTTTTTTGATATTTTGCGCAATACTCACTATAATAAAGCAGAAACTAGATTGCTCACAATGAAATTAAAAAGCAACAAAAGGAGATCTATGAATAAACCTATTCTACGAAACAAATACTACCTGTATCTCACAGAGTTCTTCGCAGGCATGTCTGTTATGGCTGTGGAATTGGGCGCCAGTAGACTGCTTGCGCCATACTTTAGTTCCTCACAGATCGTTTGGACGATTATTATAGGAACCATTATGATAGCAATGGCACTGGGAAATCTGTATGGCGGAAAAAGCGCAGATAAAAACCCAAATCCGGACAGGCTATATGGACGTATTATCGTGGCAGCTATCTGGATTGCGGCGATTCCTGTGGTCGGAAAATATCTGATAGTCGGTATTTCTGCAATTCTGATTTTTTCTGTAAATCATAATTTCTTAATCATTGCTGCGTTTCTTGCTTGTATGGTCATTTTCGTTTATCCGCTTTTCTTGCTGGGTACAGTGACACCGTCTTTGGTGAAGTATTCGGTAGATAGTTTGGAGGACAGCGGAAGCGTAGTGGGTAAGTTGAACGCCAGCAATACCATAGGAAGTATTATCGGTACCTTTGTGCCGACTTTTATCAGTATTCCTGCGGTAGGCACTTCCGTTACATTTTTGATTTTTGCAGGGGTGCTTTTCTTGGGCTGCTGCCTTCTTGGCCATGATAGCAGTTTTGCTTTTTGGCAGTCCGGACTCACCTATGAGGGAGAGTCAATTTACAATTATCTTCAGGTATCGGAAGATGAAAGACAGGTAATCCTATCTACCAATGTACTTTTTGGGGTGCAGTCCGTGTATCTAAAGGAAAAATGCCCTACCGGCATGTACTATGACTATGCTATGGAATCTGTATACATGGCAAATCCGGAAAAGGATGCGCCGAAAAAAGTGCTGATTTTGGGAAATGGAACCGGAACTTTTGCAACCCAATGCCAGAGATATTTTGAAAATACGGAAATCACAGGTGTGGAAATCGATGAGAAGATTACCAAACTGGCCAATGACTATTTCGAACTATCCAAAGATGTGCCTGTCACTACTTATGATGGAAGGGCGTATCTGAATGCTATAGACGAGCAGTATGATGTCATCATGGTAGATGCTTACCAGGATATCACCATCCCATTCCAGATGTCTTCGGTGAATTCTTCACGCTGGTGAAAGACCATCTGACAGAAAATGGTGTCATGGTAGTGAATATGAATATGCGTAGCAATTTTGAAACAGGATTTGCAGTAGAAGAAGATGCGGATATGCAAGTGATGATGGGCCGTGTGCAGCAGGGACTCAAGGCTTATGAAGCAGGCAATCGCATTATGACAGATGATAAAGCTCCGGTGGAACTTTTGGGAATGAAGATGATTGACGAAATTATCATGGATGAGGTGCAGTACTACAAAGGTATCTACGAAAAAGAAGGAATACAGGGCCTTATGAATCAACTGTAAAATCCTATGCAATTTTTTCACGAATTTTAAAAAATCATATTGACACTTCTGCAGGTCTTTGCTATTATTTAATAGTTGTCGCAAGACATGCGGAAGTGTCGGAATTGGCAGACGAGCAAGACTAAGGATCTTGTGATCAATGCGATCGTGTGGGTTCAAGTCCCATCTTCCGCATTATAGTGTTTTAGAGAAAAGCCTGAGATTTAGCGGTCTGAGGGCTTTTTTCTTTTGCTTGGAATGGAACAATTTTAAGGTACCCCGAGGTACCCATATCATTTTCAATAGGGTTTTCTCTTGTTTCATCGTCAAAAGCATTGATTTTCTCGCATAATTCATCGATATATTCATCTGTTCTGGCGAAGG
>Ga0256405_10000979_pt1 | contig 85582 bp, 67 predicted proteins | sample RumenRJG_02DNA_FD_189096 | JGI IMG/M metagenome (GOLD analysis project Ga0256405, IMG submission 189096) | Bovine rumen microbial communities from Lethbridge, Alberta, Canada - RJG_02 | ecosystem: Host-associated > Mammals > Digestive system > Stomach > Rumen | place: Canada: Alberta... | reverse complement strand
TGTACTCTTCAATGATCTGAAGCTTCTCAGCATCATTGTAACGTCTTGGTTGTGTCTCCATTTTTAGTCCTAAATTAAGTTTACATTACCGACTCACAGACTGTAAACCTATGTCAGGACAAGTCAGGAACTTGTATCCAACGGGCCCCCCCCCTGCCCGTGTCCGGGGGTGGACACGCCTCCGGGAGGGTATCTCCCTTCCTCTTGACGCGCCTATAAAAATATAGCTATTCTTTTGATAATCAAAGGAATAGCTATTGCTTTTGTCAATGATTATGACTATCTTTGTCTTGCACCTAAAAACAATCAAACATTGACATCAAGCATGGCAAAGGTAGTCTATAAATCTTACAATCGCAACGAGGGGAGCCTCTTTCCCATGTATCTTTCCGACATAGTTCCGGCCGAGCACCCCGCCCGGGTGGTCGACGCCGTCGTCGAGAACCTTGATATCAGGGAGCTCGAGCGCACGTACAAGGGCGGCGGGACGAGCTCCTATGCGCCCCGTGCCCTGCTGAAGGTCATCATCTACGCATACCTGAGCAACATCTACTCCGGCCGTCAGATCGAGCAGGCGTGGCGGGAGAGCATCATTTACATGTGGCTGGGTGGCACGCTGATCCCGGACTTCCGCACCATCAACAACTTCCGGAGCAGGCGCCTCGTGGGGACGTTCGGGGACCTGTTCACGCAGGTGGTGAAGCTGCTGGTCGAGGAGGGCCTCGTGACGCTGGACGTGCAGTACATCGACGGCACCAAGATCGAGTCCGCTGCCAACAAGTACACGTTCGTATGGAAACGGGCGACCGAGACCAACAAGGCGAAGCTCGAGAAGAACGTCCGGGCGGTATTGGAAGAGGCGGAGCGTGCGCTGGAGATGGAACAGAAGGAATCCGAAGCGGAAAAGCCTCTGACGGCGAAGGAGATGGAGGAGCGGACGGGGCGCATCCTGGAGAAGATGAAGGAGAAGGAGGTGAATGGGGAGCATGCCCTGGACAAGCCACAGCGGAAGGCCGTGGAGAAGGTGGCGAAGGAGTCCGTCGGAAAGATGCGCGAATATGAGGAGAAGTTGGAGATTCTGGGCGAGCGCAACAGTTACTCGAAGACGGACCCGGACGCGACGTTCATGCGGATGAAGGAAGACGCGATGAACAACGGCCAGACCAAGCCCGGCTACAACGTCCAGATAGCCACCGAGAACCAGTACATCACGAACTACGGCATCTACTGGAGGCCGACCGACCAGGGAACCCTCATCCCCTTCATGACCACCTTCAGCGAGCGCTACGGCATCCAGAGCTCGAAAGCCGTTGCGGACTCCGGATACGGGAGCGAACAGAACTATGTGTGGATGGAGGAGAACGGGATCGAGGCGTTCGTCAAGTACAACATGTTCCATGCGGAAGACAAACGGAAGTATACGGGCAATCCCTTCCTCGTCCAGAACCTGTACTACAATGCCGAGGAGAACTACTATGTCTGTCCGATGGGCCAGCACATGGAACACATCGGCGACGTACAATCCAAGTCGGACCTCGGCTACGTGTCTACCGTCAGCAGATACCGCGCCCAGAACTGCGCGGGTTGCCCGCTGAGGTGCCTATGCTACAAGGGGAAGGGGGACCGACGGGTCATCGAAGTCAATCACAGGAGCAACGCCTTCCGGGCCAAGGCCAAAGAACGCCTGACCAGCGAGGAGGGACTCTATCACAGGAGCAGGCGTCCGATCGAACCGGAGGCCGTGTTCGGGGACATCAAATACGACCACGGCTTCAAGCGGTTCCGTCTCAAGGGCAATGCGAAGGTCAACGTCGAGTTCGGCCTGGTGGCGTTGGCCCACAATCTGCGCAAATATGCGAAAGTACAGACCCTGACTCAACCGATCACATCAGAACCGGCAGCGGTACTCCTCCCAAAGATCGAAGCAATAAACGCAGCCTGAGGCACTTGTGAGGGGTATGAGGTGTCCGGGGGCTTGTCCACCCCCGGACAAGTATAGGGGGAGGGGCCCGACGGATACAAGTTCCCGCTTGCGGGGACGCAGGAGACGTTGGGAGGGGCCGGAGCGAAGCGGAGTCCCCCGGACACCTCACACCCCTCACAAAAAAGAGGCCGACTCACTTTTGAGTCAGCCCCAACAAAGTTACGGCGAAAAGGTCGGAGAAACAAGCGGCTTTCTCCGAATTTATCCACAACCTTACCAACAATCCCCACAAATGCTTACCTTTGTGTCTGAGAAACAAAAACGCTCCGCATGAAAAGAGACTACGATTCCGTTTACCGCCAGTTGTCCGCCTTGCTCGAAGGAGAGAACGACCCCGTCGTACGCATGGCTGAAACCGCCGCCGTCGTCCACGAAGCCTTCAGATTCTGGTGGACCGGCTTCTACCGCGTCGCTCCCCTGGCTTCCGGAGCCGGCAGCGAACTCCAGCTCGGTCCCTTCCAGGGCCCCGTCGCCTGTATCCACATTCCCTACGGCAAAGGCGTCTGCGGTACCGCCTGGGCCCGCCGCGAAACCGTCGTCGTGCCCGACGTCGAGCAGTTTCCCGGCCACATCGCCTGCAGCAGCGAGTCCCGCAGCGAAATCGTCGTCCCCGTCTTCGGCCCCAACGGCACCGTCACCGCCGTCCTCGACATCGACAGCCGCGACCTCGGCGCCTTCTCGCAGGACGATGTTCCCGGCCTCGAACGCATCGCCTCCCTCCTCTGACCCTGACATTTTTTTAAAGCATTCCTTCCACCATGGCTAAGATCTACGTCGCATCGGATGCCAGAAATTGAAACCATGATGACAATGAAACGGACCCTGCAGGCCATCGCGGCGGTTGCCCTTTTGCTCGTATGCGGCGGCTGCGGCATCAAAGTAACCAAGCCGATGCTGCAGATGATTGTTTCCGGGACCAACAAGGTCTCCACGGCCCCGGCTTATGCCGATTCGCTGGACAAGCAGATCGGTGTCCCCTATGTGGAAAACGGTACGCCGGCACAGGTCGTCGACATTTACCATGCAGCGGCGGATGTCCGCAAGGATGCCGTCCTCATCGACATTCACGGCGGTTTTTATGTCGCCGGAAAACGGGAGAACAACCGCCGGTTCGCTTCCGTATTCCTGAAAGAAGGATTCGACGTCGTCCTGCTGGAGTACCGCGTCAACGACGGCCAGACGGATGTCTCCGACGAACTCCGGGACTGCGCGGCTGCACTGGACTACCTGACGGCCCACGCGGAGGCCCTGGGCCTCAACAAGGACCGGATGTTCCTGACGGGAGACTCCGCCGGGGGCCATCTGGCCTTGTACATGGCGGAAGGGGCGGAGGATGCGACCGTGCCGATCCGGCCGCAGCAGTTCCGGTCCAAGGGAGTCCTTCTGAGCTGCCCTGCCTATGATTTCGCGTCCTTCGCCCAACTGGGCAGTTTTTCAAAAGGGGCGCTCTCCTGGTTCATCGGTCCCCGTTACAACGACAGGCAATGGCTGGAATCCGTGTCGCCGCGGACCTTCCTCGCCCGGTACACCGGCCCGCTGTTCGTCTCGACCTGCACCCACGACTTCATCCGCTCGCAGGCGCTGCTGATCAAGTCCGACTGTGACTCGCTGGGCAGGACGCTGGATTTCCTGGACATCCAGGCGGATGACAGGAACGTGGGACATGTCCACAACGTCACGGCCCCGGACCTGCCGGAATCCCGGGAGGTCAACGGCAGGATGATCGCCTTCATGAACCAGCACCTATAAGAACCTAAACACAAATAAGATGAAACAGATATCCAGAACATTTCGCGCGGTGGCGATCCTCGCCATGGCAGCCCTCCTGACCGGATCCTGCGGCAACCGGAAAAAGGCCGCCCAGCCTGCAGCAGAACCGGTTCCGGAGGTAACGGAAGCGGCGGAAACCCCGGAAGAGACGTATTTCCACGCCATCGACAAGTATTTCACCGAAACGATCGCGAGCCAATACGCCCCCGCACAGATCAGCCTCTCCTACCACGATTATGCAGCCGCGGACGAGAGCAACCCGGACGATATCCAGGTCTGGGGTGACTTCTGGGTGGAGAATTACGACGTCGCCGGCGACACCCTCAAGTTCGTTTCCGGCGGCAACCATTCCGGGAAAATGCATGTACGGCAGGATCCGGAAGGCCGTTTCACCGTCCTTAGCATGGATGCGGTGGGAGACGGAAGCCAGTATCTGCCTACCGCCAAGGCCATTTTCGGCGACAAGTTCGAGGATTTCCAGCGTGCCCATTCCGACGAAAAGGAACGGGAGAAAATCCGCGGGAACGTCATTTCCGAATATGTCCGAACCCACGGCCTGAACGTGCATTTCTACCAGGATTACGGCTGGCCCGCCGTCCGGATCCCCACACCTGACAACCGATAAGAACCATGAGCCGCATTGACGAAATTCTCGCGTTCAACCGCGAATACGTAGCCGCAAAAGGCTATGAACCCCATCTGACAGACAAGTTCCCCGACAAGCAGCTGGCCGTCCTCAGTTGCATGGACACCCGCCTTTCGGTCCTGCTGCAAGAAGCCCTGGGGCTCCGGAACGGTGATGCCAAGATCATTAAGAATGCGGGAGCGGTCATTCCCTCCCCGTGGGACTCCGCGATGCGGAGCCTCATCGTCGCCGTTTACGAACTGGGTGTCCGGGAAATCATGATCGTCGCCCACACCACCTGCGGTGCGTGCCACATGCATTTCAGCCATTTCAAGGAAGAGATGCTGAAAAGGGGCATCCCCGAGGAAGCCCTGAAGCGGGAAGACATCGATCTGGACGCCTGGCTGGAAGGCTTCCATGATACGGAAGCTTCTGTCCGGAAGACGGTCGCCGCCGTCACGGATCATCCGCTCATCCCGTCGGACGTAACCGTCCGCGGATTCATCATCGATTCCGCCACCGGAGCCCTGACCGAAGTCCGGTAACCGCCCGGCTACTCTTGGAAGGAGTAGCCGAAGCCGGCGTGGGTCACGATATTGGCGGCATAGTCGCCGATCTTCTTGCGGATACGTGTGATATTGACGTCAACGGTACGGCTGGTGACGATGACATCGTCCGGCCAGACCGCTGAAAGCAGTTCCTCGCGGGAGTAGACCCGTCCGCGGTTCTCGAGCAGCAGTTTCAACAATTCGTACTCGGTCTTCGTAAACGAGATCGTTTCGCCGTCGATGCTGACCCGCTTTCCGTCCGCGTCGATGAACAAGCCCTTGTAATGCAGGCCGTTCTTCGGAGCGCCGAGACGCGCCTCGACGACATTGATGACATAGTCGCCATTCTTTTCGCATTCCGAGATGAAGTCCATGTAGACGGAACCGCTTCCATAACTGTAGACGCGGTTGTCCAGGTCCTGCATATTCTTGTCCTTCAGATCATTCCGGCAGGAGTTGATGGCATCCTCGATCGACCGGGACACGCTGATGTCGTAATCTTCCTTGCGGCCGGAGAGCAGAAGGTTCATCTGGCTGAGCGCCTGGTCGACCAGTCCCAGCATCCGGAGCACACCCTCCTTTTGCGTATCCGTAAACTCAACCTTGTTCTCACGGGCACGGCGGACGATGCGGGCCAGGTTGTAACAACTGTCGCCGATGCTCTCGAGTTCGCCGATCTGACGGATCATGGCACGGATCTTTTCCTTCGTATCATCGGACAGATGGGCATCGCCGACCTGGCCGAGATAGCGGCCGATCTCGTTCTCCATGTTGTCACTGATGTTCTCATATTTCTCGACCCGTTCGAAAAGTTTCTTGAACGCTTCGTCTTCCAATTTCTCGCCGACCATGTCGCGGACCATCCCGAACATGCGCTGCATGCGCTCGCCGAAGACAGAGATTTCCTTCTGGGCCTGGAGCACGGAGATTTCCGGCGTCTTCATCAGACCGCCGCGGATATACTGCAGGCGGAATTCGTCCTCTTCCTCGGACTTCTTCGGCTGGATCAGCTTGCAGACGATCTTTTCAATCTGCGGGATGAACCAGATGAGGATCAAGGTATTGGTCACGTTGAAGGCCGTATGGAACATCGCCAGGGCGAAGGACATCTGTGCCGTGGTCTGGGAGTCCGCCGAAGGATCCATGCCGACCAGTCCGCATACGAAACGGACGAACGGGAAGAAGATGATGAGGATCCAGGTTACGCCGAAGACATTGAACAGCAAGTGGGCCAGGGCGGCCCGGCGGGCCTGGGTATTGGCGGACATGGCCGCCAGGTTCGCCGTCAGGGTCGTTCCGATGTTCTCGCCCATGACCAGGGCGATGCCCTGATAAATCGAAATCGCGCCCGTCGTGCAGAGAACCATGGTGATGGCCATCAGGGCGGCGGAGGACTGTGCGATGCAGGTCAGGATCGTTCCGATCAGCAGGAAGAGCAGGATGGTCCCGTAACTCCCGGAATCAAAAGAAGCAAAGAAATCGACGACGGCCGGCTTGCTGGCCAGGTCCATCTCGATACCCGTCGCTTTCAGCATGCCGAGTGCGAACAGGAGGAAAGAAATACCGAACAGGAAGTCGCCGACATAGCGGTGCTTGCCCAACTGGATCAGGACGATGCCGATGAAGAACGCCGGCCAGACCAGCATGGTCACGTCAAATGAAAAACCCGCCGACATGATCCATGCCGACAGGGTCGTGCCGATATTGGCACCCATGATGACGGATATGGCTTGTGACAGGGTCAGGAGCGCCGCGTTGACAAAGGAGACCGTCATGACGGTCGTTGCGGCGGAAGATTGGACGGCCACGGTGACGAGGGCGCCGGTAGCAACACCGGAGAAGCGGTTCGTGGTCATGGCGCCGAGCAAATGACGGAGTTGCGGGCCGGCCATCTTCTGCAGGGCCTCGCTCATCACTTTCATACCGTAGATCAGCAGAGCGATCGAGCCCAGAAGTTTCAGTACAATCAACATAAATCTACTATTACGGGTACAAATATACGGCGAAGCGGCGAATTCGCAAACAGTTCGCCGCAATTCTGACCGTTTTTTTGCCCTCTACAGGATCGGGACCGTCAGTTTGAAAGAAAGGTTGCGTCCCATGTCAAAAACCCCGGAACGTCCCGTCATCGGATTCTCGTCCGCATACTTGAGCCGGCTCAGGTGGTTCTGGTAAGCCACATCCGTCATGTTGTCCAGCAGGATGTGCAGCGATGCCCGCGTTTTCCCCCTGACGACCAGATCGGTTCCGATGCCGGCGCCCAGCAGGGTATAAGCCGGCGTGGCCGTTTCCGTGCCGGGCAGGAAGTGCTCCTGTGCGAAGTAGCGTTCCAGGTTGAAAGAAACATAGGTATTGTTGAGCAGCCGGCCGTCATGGGATAGTTCATACTTGATTTCCGACGTCCAGCGCGGCGCCGGCATCATCGGCAGGTCATCCCCGCCGGGCTGCCAGCCGCGGACATAGGAGAAGGTGTTGCCCAGGTGCAGGCTGTGGAAAGGATGGATGTCCAGGCTGGCCTCAATCCCGTGCAGGCGGGCGTCCCCGGCCTGATAAGCATAGACAGGCAGGCCTTCTTCCGCGAATTCCCCGTTGCGGGCGGCATAGATATAATGGTCGATCCGGTTGGCGAAAACCGCCAGCTGGGCGGAAACGTACCGGGAAGAGAAATCCATCCCCAGGTCGCCCTGCAGGCCGAATTCCGGTTTCAGGTCCTTGTTGCCGACCTCATACCGGAGGGTGCCCTCATGTTCGCCGTTCGAGCCCAGTTCGCTGAGGTTCGGAGCCCGGAAACCGCGGGCCGCATTCGCCCGGATGTTGAACCGGTCGGTCACGTTCCAGACAGCGCCGATGCTGCCCGTCAGGCCGGTGAAGGTACGGCGGAATTCCTCGAACCGGAGGGCGCCGTCATCTTCCAGGGGCAGGCTGTGGAGTTTGCGGACATCCCCGCGCACGCCGCCGGTAAGATTCCAGCGGCCCGCCTGCTTGCTGACCGTCCCGAAAATGCCGGCGTCCACGAGGTCGTACGCCGGGATCAGGAATTCATCTCCCTTGTTGTCCGACCGCTGGTACATGCCGCCGACGCCAGCCGCGAACTTCCACCCGCTGAAATCATCCGAGAGGTACTTGACATCATACGTCAGGGTATTGAGCCGGAAGAACAGGCCGTATTCATCTTCCGATTCTTCGTATTCCTGCCGGTCGTTCCGCTGCCAGCCGAACAAGGCCTTGATGCGGCCGGAGCCCAGGTTGACCGTATTGTCCAGCACGGCCTTATAGTGGTAGACACGCTGGAAAGGAAGCCCCGGAGCATAGCCGGTCTCCCCTTCCAGTCCGCCGGTCAGCGGATCCCGTTCGCCCTCGATGATGCCGGGCAGCAACCGGTAATAACCCAGTCTCAACCGGGAATAGCCCCAGTTCCGGTTGAGTCCGACCATCCCGGACAGGGCCCGCTCGGCAAACTGGGAATTGGCCACATAACCGTCATAGGCATTGCGGTAGGCATGGGCATGCTTGTCGGAATAACGCAGGTCCCAGACCAGGCCGCTGCGGTTGCCGGCGAAATCCAGGGAATAATCGTACAGGCCGTTGTTGGTCTGGTACTCCGTCTGGACGGAGCCCCGCATCTCCCCTTGCGGGACAATAGGGTCGGAATGGAAGATCAGCACGCCGGCCAGGGCGTCGCTGCCATACATCAGGCTGGCCGGGCCCTTCAGGATCTCGACGGAGTGGACACCCTGCCCGTCGATTTCGATGCCATGTTCATCCCCCCACTGCTGGCCTTCCTGGCGGACGCCGTCATGGATGACCAGGACCCGGTTGTAACCGAGGCCGCGGATGACCGGCTTGGCGATGCCGCTGCCGGTAGTGATGGCGGAAAGCCCGGGCTGGGCGGCCAGGGCGCTGATGAGGTTGGTCGAAGCTTTCGACTGCAATTCGCCCGGGGCGACGACGGAGACCGGAGCGGGCATCTCCCGCAGGCGGCTGTCGCCGGTCAGGCCGGTGATGACGACTTCCTGCAGTTCCAGATGCTGGAAGAACACGTCGGTGGAATCATAGGATTCATGGTTCTGGGCTGCCACCGATGCGCATACGCACACCGATGACAGAAAAAGAAAGATCTTTCTCATTTCTGTTTCAATCAGGTGAATAAAAGGGACAATGATCCCGTAACGGAACGTTACAGGGCTGCGAAACAGAAAGGAGCAGGCGGTCCCCGGGTCGGCAGTACGCTTCCCTGCTGCAGGCAGACCGTTCCGGCATTGCCCTCAAAGAAGAGGCAGACCTCGCGGACGAAACTCCGGAGCAGCTGCGACCGGCCGGCCAGGAACGGAAGACCGAAGAAATGGCAGACCAGACAGTCGGAGATGTGGTTGTCTGCGGACAGATGACCGTGCGGAACATGATCCGCACACTGGACGCAATGGATATCCTCCTCAAAGGAGCCCGGATGCCGGTGGAAATATGACAGGAAGAGAACTGGCAGGATGACGGCCAGCAGCACGATCGAATATGCCCTTCTCTTTTGCATGAGAGCAAAAATAAGACAAAAACTGCGGGCGTACAAAACAAAGCCGCAGAAATCTGCGGGAGATTTGTTATATTTGCGCAAATAACGACCACATGGCAGACGAAAAGATCATTTTCTCGATGAACGGCGTGGGCAAAGTCCTGCCGCACAACAACAGAGTTATCCTCAAGGACATCTACCTATCATTCTTCTACGGCGCCAAGATCGGCATCATCGGTCTCAACGGTTCCGGCAAGTCCACCCTGCTGAAAATCATCGCCGGCGTGGAGAAATCCTACAAGGGCGAAGTCGTCTGGGCACCGGGCTACAGCGTCGGTTACCTGGAGCAGGAGCCGCAGATGGATCCGGACAAAACCGTCCTGGAAGTGGTCCAGGAAGGCGTCCAGGAGGTCATGGACCTCCGCCGCGAATACGACGAAATCTCCATGAAATTCCTCGAGCCGATGGAAGACGACGAGATGAACCGTCTCATCGAGCGCCAGGGCGAACTGACCGAAGCCATTGAGCACTGCGACGGCTGGAATATCGAATCCAAATTGGAAAGGGCTATGGATGCCCTCCAGTGCCCGCCGCCCGACGCCTCGGTCCGCACCCTGTCCGGCGGCGAACGCCGCCGCGTCGCCTTGTGCCGCCTGCTGCTCCGGCAGCCGGATGTCCTCCTGCTCGACGAGCCGACCAACCACCTTGATACGGAAAGTATCCAGTGGCTCGAGGCCCATCTCCAGCAATACAAGGGCACGGTCATCGCCGTGACCCATGACCGCTACTTCCTGGACAACGTCGCCGGCTGGATCCTCGAACTGGACCGCGGCGAAGGTATCCCGTGGAAGGGCAACTATTCTTCCTGGCTGGACCAGAAGACCAAGCGGCTGGCCATGGAGGAAAAACAGGAAAGCAAGCGCCGCAAGACCCTCGAGCGCGAACTGGAATGGGTCAGGATGGCCCCGAAGGCCCGCCAGGCCAAACAGAAAGCCCGTCTGGGCGCCTATGAGAAACTGGCCGCCGCCGACGCGAAGGAGAAGGAAGCCAATCTCGAAATCTATATCCCGAACGGCCCGCACCTGGGCAACAAGGTCATCCGTTTCAACGATGTCAGCAAAGCCTACGGCGACAAGGTGCTCTTTGAGCATCTGAGTTTCGAACTCCCGCCGGCCGGCATCGTCGGCGTCATCGGTCCGAACGGCGCCGGCAAGACGACCCTCTTCCGGCTGATCATGGGCATCGAACAGCCGGACAGCGGTACCATCGAGATCGGCGACACGGTCAAGATCGCCTATGTCGACCAGCAGCACCGGACCATCGACCCCGACCTGACAGTCTATGAAACCATCGCCGGCAATTCCGAATGGGTCCGCCTCGGCAACCGGGACATCAACGCCCGCGCCTGGGTCTCCCGCTTCAACTTCAGCGGCGCCGACCAGGAGAAACTGTGCGGCGTCCTTTCTGGCGGCGAACGGAACCGCCTGCACCTCGCGCTGACCCTCAAGGACGAAGGCAATGTCCTCTTGCTGGACGAACCGACCAACGACGTGGATGTCAATACGATCCGCGCGCTGGAGGAAGGTCTTGACGGCTTTGCCGGCTGCGCCGTCGTCGTGAGCCATGACCGCTGGTTCCTCGACCGCATCGCGACCCACATCCTCGCCTACGAAGGGGACGGAAAGGTCGTCTTCTTCGAGGGCAACTACGCCGAATACGAGGAAAACAAGAAGATGCGTCTCGGCGACACCGAGCCGAAGCGCTTCAAATACAAGAAACTGATGGAATCCTAAGGCTATGCTGACGATTTTTTGCAAGAACACCCAGACCAGCCGCAGATATACGGAAGGCACGTCCCTGATGCAGATCCTGGGCGATTTCGAATTTGATCAGCCCTATCCGATCGTTTCGGCCAAGGTCAACAATGTCTCCCAGGGATTGAAGTTCAAGGTCTACCAGAGCAAGGACGTCGAGTTCATCGACGTCCGGAATCCCTCCGGCATGCGGGTCTACTGCCGTTCCCTGTGCTTCCTGCTCTGCAAGGCCGCCTACGATGTCTTCGAGGACTGCCGGGTCTACATGGAGCATCCCATCTCGGGCGGATATTTCTGCCACCTGCGCAAGGCCGACGGATCGCCGGTCACCCCGGAAGACCTGGAAAAACTGAAGATCCGGATGCGGGAGATTGTCGCCAAGAACATCCCGTTCCACCGGTATGACGCCCCGACGGAGAAGACCATTGAAATGTTCCGCAAGAAAGGCCGCGAGGACAAGGTCAAACTCCTGGAAACCAGCGGAGAAGTCTACATGGACTACTATACCCTCGGAGATACGCCGGACTACTATTACGGACGGCTCGTTCCCTCTGCCGGCTACCTGACCGTCTGGGATGTCCGCCCGTATTACGACGGCCTGCTCCTGCAGGTGCCGGACCGCCATGATCCTTCCCGGATCGCCCCCTTCGTCGAGCAGCCCAAGACCTTCAGTATGTTCAAGGAAGCGCTCCGCTGGAACATCATCATGGACCTCAGCACAGTCGGAGACGTCAACCTGGCCTGCCAGAACGGACAGGCGACCGACCTGATCCAGATCGCCGAAGCCCTCCAGGAAAAGAAAATCGTCCAGATCGCCGAGGAGATCGAACGCCGGTACCGGGAGAGCCCGATGCGGCTGGTCCTGATCACGGGACCGTCCTCCAGCGGCAAGACCACCTTCTGCAAGCGCCTCAGCGTCCAGCTCAAGGCCTGCGGGCTCAAACCGCTGTCCGTCTCGACCGACGATTATTTCGTCAACCGGCTGGATACGCCCCGGCTTCCGGACGGCAGTTTCGACTTCGACAACTTCGATACCGTGGACCACGCCCTGATGCAGTCCGACCTGGTCAAGATCCTCGCGGGCGAAGAAGTGAACGTTCCGGAATTCAATTTCGTGACCGGCCTGCGGGAGTATAACGGAAAGAAACTGAAACTGGACAAGGGAAGCATCCTGCTGGTCGAAGGCATCCATGCCCTCAACCCGGCGCTGACCGAACGGATTCCCGACGAGGCCAAGTTCCGCATCTTCATCAATACGTTGACCAGCACGGCTTTGGACAATCATAACTGGATCCCGACGAGCGATAACCGCCTGCTGCGCCGCATTGTCCGCGACTACAACAAGGGAGCCTTCACCGCACAGCAGTCCATCGGTCAGTGGCCGAATGTCTGCGCCGCAGAGGAAAAATGGATCTATCCTTTCCAGGAGAACGCCGATGCGATGTTCAACTCCGCTTACCTGATCGAGTTCGCCGTCATGCGGAACCATGCGGAGCCGATTCTGGCCAGCGTCCCGAAGAATTGTCCCGAGTACAGCGAGGCCCATCGGCTCCTCAAGTTCATCCATTATTTCACCCCGGTTCCGGACAAGGAGATCCCGTCGACCTCCATGCTCCGCGAATTCCTCGGCGGCAGTTCTTTCCTATAGCCCGCTACTGGGCTTTGGCGACAAGGTCGTCCAGGTCCGACTGGCGGATCCTGCCGTCCAGGCAGATGAAGGTCGTCTCGGCTCCGTCGATGGCGATCATGACCAGTGAATGGACATACTCCCGGTCCCCGACGGTATAGATGCGGGTGACTTCCCCATGGTCCTTGGCCTCCAGCAAGAGTTCATACGCCCCTTTTTCCATGAAGGAGCGGACGTCCTTGTCGAGACGGGCCTTGACCCCTTCGTCTTCCGAACTGATGAGGTAGAATCCGCTCAGCGACTGGATCAGCGGAGACAGGTCGGTGGTCGTGCCGTCTTCGTTTTCGAGCTGGAGGTTCGGGATCCGGCCGATCAGCCGGAACATGGCCGGAGAGATATAGACAGCCTCCACCTCCGGCAAATCGGAATAACGTGTGTAGATGGTTTTTCCATCCTGGGCGAAAGCGTTGAAAGTCAGAATCATCGCTGCGATGATCATTGCTATTTTCTTCATCATTGTTGCATCATTTTCAAGGGTTTTTCCATTCTTTCACGGGATTCGGAAAGGATTTCCGTCCCATATTGCATCTTCGAAGCGATCCGGCCCAGGGCCTTTTCCACTTCGGCATAAGCCAGGGCAGGGTCGTCATACGTATCTTTCAGACGGGGCCCTGCCTGCATCCGGAACAGCCCGGCCACCAGGGCCACGGCGGCAGCCGTTCCGAGGAGGGAAATCCAGATCTTCCGGCCCCGGCCGGCGGTCTTACCGGCGGCCAGCACCTGATCCGCATGGTCCAGGTCTTCCACCAGGGCAGCCAGCCGGTCTTCCAGCCCTTCCGGTACACGGATGTCGGCGGCAGCCTCTTCCAACTGGTCCGGACGCATGTCCGCTATGGTTTTCCAATCTTTCATTCCCATTCCTCCATTTGTCGTTTCAATGTTTTCCTCGCTTGGCTGAGCAAGACCCTCAGATAGATCCCGGACCAGCCTGTCCGCTCGGAGATTTCATCATATTCGAGTCCCTGAAAGACTCTCATCTGCAGTACCTTCCGTTGCTTGTCCGGAAGTTTTGCTATCAGTTCCTTCAGATGCCGGAGCGCTTCCTTGTCCGCGAGCAGGACATCCGGCGGCGGACCCGGTCCGGCCCGGTTCTCTCCCGCTTCCTCCGGTTCCGTCCGGGCGACGGCCGCGTGACGGATGCGGTCCAGGCACAGGTTCTTCAGCATGGCCATCCCGTACGCATCCGGAAGAAGGACGGAGTCCAGCCGGTCGCGGGCGTTCCACAGGCGGATGTACAGGTCCTGTACCGCATCTTCGGCCATCGTTTCCGATTCCAGGATGTAACAGGCTACCTTGTAGAACCGTCCGCCGAGCGGAAGCCATGTCTTTGTAAACCGTTCTGCGTCCATGTCACTTCTTCCGGCCATTGGCGATTACGGTTTCCAATTGGCTGGCCTGTACGGAGCCGAACAGGCAGATCAGCGAGCCGGAGCCGGGGACATGGACGACAACATCTGTCACGGATTTCCCGTCCGCCGAGAGGTTTCCGAAAATATGGACAGTTTCACCATCGCTTTTGACCTCCATCAGGGGTTCCTGACCGACCAGGAGCTTGTCGATGCCAGCACTCAAGTTCTTCTTGATGTCAAGTGCTGCATCTTCATAACTGACAATGGTTATCCGGTTCAGCCCATCCAACAGCTTCAGGGCTTCCCGGTCCTCCTTGGAGTCGGCGGAAATCTTCGCGGCGCCGCGCAACAGGCTCAATGCCATGCTGCCGAGGTTGACGACTTCGACGTTTTCATGGGTTTTGTATTCGCGGATCAGCGCGGAGAGTTTCGTCTTATTGATGCTCCTCGCCTGGGCGGGAAGCAGGGTGGCCGGCATGAGAGCCAGCAGCAAGACGGCGGATGCAAGAATCTTTTTCATGTTCATTGGCTTTGTTCCCGGGAGGTTTCTGTCTTATAGACGCACTCCTCCGCTTTTTGTTACAGGGAACCCCTGCAAAAATAATCAATAATCCGGCCAACACGCCACGCGCCCCAGAAAACGAACGGATAAAAAGTATCCCAACGGGCAAAGACAACCCTGTCAACGATTCCTATGTATGATTTTTTAGGAAAGGTGCTATGGAAAACCAATGATTTTTGTTATCTTTGCAAAGATATGGTTTATTTGGAAAGATATGCTTGAAGGTATACGACAGAATATCGAAAGACTGATCGCCCTCTACGAAGCGGAAAAACAGGCCCGCAAGGAACTGGAGTCCGCCCTCGCCGAAAGCCGGTCCGCCAACGAAACCTATCGCACGAAGATTGCTGAACTGGAAAGACAGGTGGACAATCTGAAACTGACACAGGCTTTCACTTCCCCGGAAGGCGGCAACCCCGCCGCAAAAGAGAAGATCGAAAAGATGATCCGGCAGCTGGACAAATGCATTGAACAGCTGGAACGATAAACAAAGGACAGCATGGACCAAAAGATAAAGGTGACCATAGCGAACAAGGAATTCAACCTTGTTGCCAAGACCCCCGAGATCGAGGAACGGATCCGCAAGGCCGCGGAGATCACGAACCGGAAGATCGCGGCCTACTCCGGCAAGTTCGCGACCAAGACCCAGCTGGACATCCTTTGTTTCGTCGCCCTGAACGAGGCCATGAACGGCCTGGAACTGCAGGCGAAACTCGGACAGATCGAAAAGGAGACCCGTGAAGTCCAGATGGACATCGCGTCCTACATAGAAAACGAAGGAAAATAGCCGTCAGCCCTGAAGCTGAAAACAACGCGTTCTACCGAACAGAGTAACTTGGACTGGGGATGGCGGGCCTAGGTGACCCTTGCGGGGATTCCGGCATGTCCGGGACGGAGGATTACTGAACCAGTCTGGAGCTCAAATCTTGTCAAAGAGATTTTTCTGACTGAGCACTGACGGCTTTTTTCCGGAAAACAGGCCGGCATTCTGACAACAGGATGCCGGCTTTTTATGGAAAACCTTAAACCAAGTATATAAAAATGAACACTTTGATTGCACTATTGATCTGCGTGGTGGTCGGTGCTGCCATCGCACTCGCAGCCTATATAGGAGTACGGAAAATGCTGCTGAAAGGCCGCAGGGACGAGATCCTCGAGAAGGCGGAGATGGAAGCCGAGAATATCAAGAAAGAGAAGATTCTCCAGGCCAAGGAGAAATTCCTCCAACTCAAAGGCGAGCACGAGCAGTATGTCGCCGAGAAGAACTCCCAGATCCGCGACACCGAGAACCGCCTGAAACAGAAGGAGAACACCCTGAACCAGAAGACCGGTGAACTCGAAAAGCGCCTCAAGGACGCCGAGAACATGAAAAACAGTCTCCAGGCCCAGCGGGACAACGCCCAGCGCAAGGCCGACGAATACGACCGTCTCAAGGCCGAAGTCAACAAGCAGATCGAAAACATCGCCGGCATGACCGCCCAGGAGGCCAAGAACCAGCTGATCGAGAACATGAAGGCGGAAGCCCGTACCGAGGCCCAGGCCTACATCAACGATACCATGGACGAGGCCCGGCTCAATGCCGCCAAGGAAGCCAAGCGCATCGTCATCACGACCATCCAGCGCACCGCGACCGAAACCGCCATCGAGAATGCCGTGACGACCTTCCCGATCGACAACGACGAGATCAAGGGCCGCATCATCGGCCGCGAAGGCCGCAACATCCGCGCCCTCGAAGCCGCCACCGGCGTTGAAATCGTCGTGGACGACACCCCGGACGCCATCCTTCTGTCCGCATTCGACCCGGTCCGTCGCGAAGTCGCCCGCCTGGCCCTGCACCAGCTGGTCATCGACGGCCGCATCCACCCGGCCCGCATCGAGGAAGTGGTCGCCAAGGTTCAGAAACAACTGGAAGACGAAATCCTCGAAACGGGCAAGCGCACCTGCATCGACCTGGGCATCCACGGCATGAACATCGAACTGGTCAAGCTGATCGGCCGCATGAAATACCGTTCCTCCTATGGCCAGAACCTGCTGCAGCACTCCCGCGAAGTCGCCAACATCTGCGCCATCATGGCATCCGAACTCGGCCTCAACGTCAAGATGGCCAAGCGTGCCGGTCTGCTCCATGATATCGGAAAGGTCTCCGAAGAGGATCCCGAACTGCCGCACGCCCTGCTGGGCATGAAACTCGCGGAGCAGTACAAGGAACGTCCCGAAATCTGCAACGCCATCGGTTCCCACCACGAGGAAGCTGAAATGACCTCCATCATCTCCCCGATCGTCATGGTCGGTGATGCGATCTCCGGCGCCCGTCCGGGAGCCCGCCGGGAAGTCATCGAGTCCTACATCAAGCGTCTCAAAGGCATGGAAGACCTCGCGGCCGCCTATCCGGGCGTCACCAAGAGCTACGCCATCCAGGCCGGACGCGAACTCCGTGTCATCGTCGGTGCCGAAGAGGTCAGCGACGAACAGGCCGCCAAACTCTCGTCTGACATCGCCCAGAAGATCCAGAACGAGATGACCTATCCGGGACAGGTCAAGATCACGGTCATCCGTGAGACCCGTTCCGTCGCGTACGCGAAGTAACCGACATTTCCCCAAACAATGAAACGGCATATCGTATTATCATGGGTGGCAACGTTCCTTTTCTGGAGCGTTGCCGCTTTTGCGCAAGCCCCGGAGGTAACGGTCCGGTGGCGGGCGGAATCCAAAGTGATCGGCGACGGCCTGTATGAGATCGTCCTGACCGGCAACCCTGTCAACGGCTGGCATACCTACAGCACCAAAAGCGAACTTTCCGGTACGACACTGACATTTGACACGCTGTCGGGCTGCTCCCTCGAAGGAGAAGCCTATGATATTACGGAACCTGAAATGACCGATGGCGAGCCCTGCTATTTCGAGACGTTCAAGATCGGCCAGAAGGTCCGCGTCACGGATGCGGAAGGTCTTGCAGAAGGCAATGTCACCTGGACAGCCTGCAACGACCAGTTCTGCGCGACGCCGGAAGACTGGAACTTCAAACTGACCCTGAAAGGGGAAGATAATGCGGTTGCAGGAGTCGAAAATGGCGTTAACAAAAATGTTACGACTATAAACAATAATGTTTCATCGGTTGATGGACAAAGCATTGCGGGATCCCCCGACAGTACAGCAATCGAGGACCCTTCCGAGGGGGCTGACGACGCCGGAAACGGGGGTTCGCTCTGGGCGCTGATCATCGAAGCCATCCTCTGGGGCTTTGCCATGCTGCTGACGCCCTGCGTTTTCCCGATGGTTCCGATGACGATTTCCTTCTTCATGAAAGGTTCGTCCTCCCCTGCCGCCGGCCGGTTCAAAGCGTTCATGTACGGACTGTTCATCGTACTGCTGTATACCTTGCCGATCAGCATCATCATCCTGATCACCCGCTTTGTCGGCGGCGACGCCGTGACGGCGGACATCTTCAACTGGCTGGCGACGCACTGGCTGCCCAACCTGATCTTCTTCATCGTGTTCATGGTTTTCGCTGCCTCGTTCTTCGGCGCATTTGAGATCACCCTGCCGTCCTCCCTGGTCAACAAGAGTGACAAGAACTCCGACAAGGGCGGTCTGGTCGGTATCTTCTTCATGGCGCTGACCCTGGTGCTGGTCTCCTTCTCCTGCACAGGTCCCATCGTCGGCTCCGTCCTGATCAAGTCGACCCAGGGCGAATTCTGGACCCCGATGGTCACGATGCTGGCCTTTTCCGTCGCCTTTGCCCTGCCGTTTACGATCCTGGCCATGTTCCCTTCCCTGATGACCAAGATGAAAAGCGGCGCCTGGCTGAACAGCGTCAAGGTCGTCCTCGGCTTCATCGAAGTCGCCCTCGGCTTCAAATTCCTCAGCGTAGCCGACCAGACTTACCACTGGGGCCTGCTGGACCGGGAAATCTACCTGGCCATCTGGATCGTGGTCTTCTTCCTGCTGGGCCTCTATCTGCTCGGCAAGATCAAGTTCCCCCACGACAGTCCGGAGCAGAAACCGCTTTCCGTTTTCCGTCTGGCACTTGTCATCGGCGTCTTTACGTTTGTCGTCTACCTGATTCCTGGGATGTGGGGAGCACCGCTCAAGGCCCTCTCGGGCTACCTGCCGCCCATCGAAACCCAGGATTTCATCGTCTACAACCATGCGGACGGCCCGCTGGCGGTTTCCGGCACCACTGTCACCACAGACGCCGATCTGGACCTGCCTCACGGACTGAAAGGCTATTCCACCATCGAGGCCGCCCTGGCCGCTGCCGGGAAGCAGGGCAAGCCGGTCTTCGTAGACATCACGGGCCACGGCTGCGTCAACTGCCGGGAAATGGAAGCGCGGGTCTGGAGCGACCCCAAGGTGCTCGAGATCATGCAAAACGACTACGTGATGTGCGCCCTGTATACGGACGATAAGACAAAACTTGAAGAAAAGGATTGGCTGACGCTGGATAACGGAAAGGTACTCAAAGATGTAGGTCGGAAGAATTCCTATATCGTACGGACCCGTTTCAACGTCAATGCCCAGCCGAATTACGCCCTGCTCGGACGCGATGGGCAGCTGCTGGTTCCGGTACGCGGATACAATCTGGACATCGACGGTTTCGTGGATTTCCTGAACGCCGGCCTCGCCGCCTACAACCAATAACTGTCAGGCTGGGCGCAGCGAAAAATCTCAGTGCAGCGGACGATGCTGCGACTGACGGAAAAGCTTCTCGGCTGCGAGGAGCTTTTCTTTTTCTATACAAAAATCGCCTAAAACTTGACTTGGTAACTAAAAATCGGCAGGATGGGTATCAAGGCCAGTTCTTTCCACGTTTGTTCCTTCGTGTCATAATAAACGGTAAAGGGATTAAAATGGTTCAGCACATTGAAAACACCCACATTCAGCGAATGCTCCGCCCGAGCCCGCTTCCACGCGAAACGGTAGCCAAGATCCAGACGAATCAGCGCTGGCATCTGGTAGTCATTCACTGAATGGAAATACTGTAGCTCAATCTCCTTATCAACAGGAGTGAGCATAATGTACTGCTCCCCTGCACCATTAACCCAGTTTCCATCCTGATATGTGAAAGAAACACTGGCACCCCGCCACTGGACGAACGTACTGCCAACGATCCGTCGGTCAAATGGGGCATGGAAAGGCTTCCCGTCATTAATCTCAGGGAACCCCCAACGCGAGGACTTTGAGATGGTAGCAGAAGCTTGTACATATAGACTCTCACCTTGGTAAAAGTACATGCATTCAATGCCTTTCGAATCTCCATTGCCTAAATTGGATTCCTTTTCCCAGGATGTTATACCCGGGTCAAATATATTCCGGGCATCCTTGAAATAGACTACATTGTCCAGCTTCTTCGCATACGCTCCCACAGAGACGGTATGCCCCCTGAAAGATGCAATCAGTCCCGCATAGCCTTGTGTCATGGTTTCTGCTGGCACCTGTACCGAAGAAGGGCCCTGTAAATCCATGGACCAACCGACTGGTAACCCCTCAAGCGTGTGATAATACTGCGCCATCCGGTCAATCGTTAATTCGAACGACAGGAACGGCAGAAACTGCCATTTTCCCTTCAAATTGAAATCAATGGAGACAAAGGTCGTATCGCTTTGAAAAACAGCAGGGCGTATCGTCGCATCCAAATACAACTTCTTCATATCCAGTGATGTCCGTAAATAGGCCATTGCAAGACCGCTCTGTTTCCGATTGACAAATCCAGCCACCTTCGAAGGATTGAAAACACCATATCTCAATTTCCCGCCGGCAGACAGTTTGACCGGACCTTCCAAATGCGCAGTATAGTCCCCGGACAGCGTCAGTTCTTCCCGTCTTGACAACAATGAGAAATGGTTCTCAACTCCTTTATAAGTATTTACCAACGCTTGAGAGTTCCGATAAGCTGCATAAGACATCGATATGTCCGTATGGCCTTTCGCCCCGTCGTACTGATATCGTGTATTGCCAACCCAATTATCCCAGCCCATGGTTATGACTGAACCATCCGAAGTGTTAAAAGCGTATTGATCAAGACTTCCGAGCATCGATACAGACAGGCTGTGACCGGATCCTGTTTGCCATTGCAGTTTGCCATATAAATCTCCAACACCGGCTTTGAAGCGATCCAGGCTTCCAAAGCCAGCTTGCATCAAACTCTTTATGGCCTGGTATTCCAAAGCCAGTGGAGAAACCCGCCCGGAAATACTGAAGGACAATTGGTCTGACACCGGCCCTGAGACATTCCCGCCCACAAGAAAGTTATCTGCCGCAACAGCGCCCTGGATGCGATCCGCAGACGGCTGACGCGTCGTCACAGCAATATGCGAAGAAGTAAAATTGCTCTGGCTGCCGCCGAAACCGCCTTTAACAAAAGACACCGTTTCAATCTCCTCGTTCGGGATGACCGTCGTCAAGCCAAGCACATGGGAATAGCCGTACACCGGAATACCATCCAAAGTCAGCAGGTTGCCACCCAGGTTGCCACCACGGACATATGCGGCCGAAGTCCCATCCGCACCCGCCGCCACACCGGGCAGATACTGCGCCCAGCGAATGGGGTCCCCTTCTCCCAGCGGGGAAGCGACAGACACCATTCCTTCCAGGTTTGTCGAGACACTGCCTCCCCCAAGAACGTTTAGACGACTTGTGGTGACGACAGATGCTCGCAGCGTGTCTGTCATCTCATTTTGGGCAATCAAGCGAACGGGTACCACCAGGAGACAAAGCAAGATAATCTTTCTCATAATGCACTGCCACTAAGGTGTTTCCAGTAAATGCAACGGGGCTTCTGCAAACTGACCATAATTCCAGAAGGAACGTGCCTGGGAATACGAACCGAAAATACCCGTTCCTCCTTCAATGTTTGAAAAGATGTTTTCGTGTTTGAAGAGCGCGGCAAAAAAATCTTTTGACTGCTCAATGTTACGCTCTTCAATCAACAGTTCTTTCAAAAATCGGTCGTATTCCTCCGAGACAGACATAAAGAGGAGATAGCCTCTCTCTTGTTCTTCTTTAAGCCCGCGCCAATCATAATCACTAGTAAAGGAGTCCCCGGCGACGGAAAAGAAATCATCCGGATCCTTTGTTTCACGCTCTCCTCCTTCCCAAACTGGTGGAATACGAAGATACACATTGTGTAGAGGTTGTTCTTGAACATACCGATAAAAAGCCGTTATAACCATAGGGCCGGACGGTAACTGAATATCCAGAGGCGATCCCGGACCTATATAGGAAAACCTTAGATTAGAACCGGTCAGATTGAAAGGATCCACGTTCAACAAACTAGTAGCAATCTCCTCACATATAATAAGTTCGCCGCTTGACGGATTGTGATCTTTCCGTATGATCCAGACCGCTCCTTGAGGAAGAGAACTCGTCTGGAAACGGATACCAGCCTCGTTGTCGGGAAAGGCATCCTCAATAGTCTCCGTCTCCTTCACAGGCTTTTTTATAACTGCCTTGATTTGGGGAAGGTCCGGCATGGTCGTCCTGGCAGAGACACGACTCAAACCATCCACATCTATCTCCAGCCGATAATTGTGCAACGGTATCGCCGCAAAGTTGGACTCCCATCTGTTATTCTCAACGAATGCAAACTTACCCGCAAGTCTCATTTCAGTCTCATCATACACTTGGACAACGGCTTTCTTCAACTGCTCGTTTTCCATCGCGCTTGCTTGATCCGTCAGACTAAGTCGCAGGATCTGTTTCTCCTCCTGCGTCAACACGCACGCTACAACGACCGTCCCGTTCCCCTCTGGCCGCAAATCCGTCACCCTCTCGCACGCAGGAAAGGCAAACACGGCCAACAATAACAAGTATACAGAATAAAAATGTCCATCAAAACTAATCATCCTTCTGAAAATTCAAGATAATAGACATAACGCGGAAATATAATGAAGATAAGCAATTCTAAGCAAATATACTTAGGCAAATATAAAAAAACTATCTTAACTCCTTCAACGAAATCGAAGAATCAACTTATTAATCTGATTCTATAATGTAAACACCTACAGTCAAATGCTGATACCGATGATGGACTCAGTGCAGCGGACGATGCTGCGACTGACGGAAAAGCTTCTCGGCTGCGAGGAGCTTTTCTTTTTCTCCTTCCGGGAGGACGGCATCCATGAACCGCTCCCACAGATAATCCACCGCAGGATCGGAGGGATGGACCAGATCCGCTGCATACCAGCGATAATCCCGCAGTTCGTCCAGGACAATCTCATAGGCCGGAAAATAAGCGATGCGGGAGGCCAGTCCGGGAATAGAAGAAAGACTTTCGATCGCAAGCAACAAGATGCTTTTGCTCAATTGGTTGCCATGCGCAGAGTCTTTCAGGTGACGGATGGGGCTCACCGTAAAGATGAATTCTTTATCGGGATAGCGGGCGACCAGCCGTTCCAGCAAAGCGGATACGGCGCCGACGGTCAGCCGCTCCCTGCTGAATTCCCCGGCGGGACGTTTCAGGCAATTGGCGACGACTTCACCGCTGGCCGCATGGCGCCAGCACCAGGCCGTACCCAGGGTGACGAGCACCTTGTTGCAGTCCCGGAAAAAACCGGAGGCCGCCTGGAGCGACGCATTTGCATCGGCCAGGAACGCTTCCGCCGTTACCCGGGCTGCCAGGGTATGATGGCTGAACGAACCGACAAGTCCGCTTCCCGCTCCCACTTCGACGCAGTCCTCCTCCGTAAAAGGGGCGCCGCTTGCCAGGCGGGCGACGGCATTGCAGACGGAAACAGGGTTGTACAGCGTGCCGAAGGGATTGACGCAGGCATCGAATCCGGCCTGTACCAGTTTCAGGCCGATCCTGTCGGCAAAACAGCTGCCCAGCACCAGGATCCGGTCCGCATAGGACAAGCGGACGGACAGCGGAGGACACGGGACGGACGTAAGGAGTTTCAGCATGGGGAGATCGGTTCTTATTCCGGACAAATATAGTAAAAAGCGCGGCTTTTTTCTATATTTGTATGATCATCGCCAAAGATTGAACTATGTCAGAACTCGCACCGCTCATTGCCGACCTTGCGCTCATCCTGATCTGCGCGGGCGTCATGGCTCTTGTCTTCAAGAAACTCAAGCAACCGCTGGTCCTGGGGTACATCGTGGCCGGTTTCATCGCCAGCCCGCATTTTTCCCTGACGCCGTCGGTCATCGACACCGCCAGCATCCAGGTCTGGTCGGACATCGGCGTGATCTTCCTGCTGTTCGCCCTCGGCCTGGAATTCAGTTTCAAGAAAATCGTCAAGGTGGGCGGACCGGCCATCATCGCGGCCCTGACCATCATCTTCGGCATGATCTTCCTCGGCATCACGGTCGGTTCCTCCTTCGGATGGAAACGCATGGACGCCATTTTCCTCGGCGGCATGATCGCCATGTCCTCGACCGCCATCATCTACAAGGCCTTCGATGACCTCGGGCTGCGGAAAAAACAGTTCACGGGGCTGGTACTGAGCATCCTGATTCTGGAGGACATCCTGGCGGTCCTGCTCATGGTCATCCTGTCGACCATCGCCGTCAGCAACAGTTTCGAGGGCGGCGAATTGCTGATGAGCATCGGGAAACTGCTGTTCTTCATCATCCTGTGGTTCGTCGTCGGACTCTACCTGATCCCGCAGCTGCTCCGCCGGACCCGTACGCTGATGAACGACGAGACACTGCTGGTCGTCGCCCTCGGCCTCTGCTTCGGCATGGTCGTCGTCGCCGCCAAACTCGGTTTTTCCGCCGCTTTCGGCGCCTTCATCATGGGTTCCATCCTTGCGGAGACCGTCGAGGCGGAACACATCGACCGCATCGTCACACCGGTCAAGGACCTGTTCGGCGCCATCTTCTTCGTGTCCGTCGGCATGATGGTCGATCCGGCCATGATCGTCAAGTACGCCGGTCCGATCCTCGCCATCACCCTGACCGTCCTGGTCGGCCAGGCGACGTTCGCCACCATCGGCGTCCTGCTCTCCGGCCAGAACCTCAAGACCGCCATGCAAAGCGGATTCAGCCTGACGCAGATCGGTGAATTCGCCTTCATCATCGCCGGTCTGGGCGTATCCCTCGGCGTGACCAGCGACTTCCTCTACCCCATCGTCGTCGCCGTATCGGTCATCACCATCTTCCTGACGCCGTACATGATCCGGCTCGCCGAACCCGCCTACGCCTTCGTGGACAAGCATCTTCCGACCCGGATCAAGGCCCTGCTGGACCGCTACGCCAACGGCTCCGGTACACCGAGCGTCACGGCAGAGAGCCACTGGAAGACCTATCTGACCGCCATTATCAAGAACTGCGTCATCTACGGCATCGTCTGCATCGCGATCATCGGCCTCGTCTTCCAGTGGGGCGTTCCGAAACTGCAGGAATGGCTGCCCGGCATCTGGGGTTCCATCGTTTCCGCAATCCTCATCCTGCTGATGATCGCGCCGATGCTGCGGTCCATGATGATCAAGAAACTGCGTTCCGTGGAATTCCAGGCCCTCTGGAAAAACCGCGCCAACCGTGCACCGCTCGTCGCGACGGTCGTCATCCGCGTCATGCTCGCCATGGCCTTCATCTTCTATGTTCTCTTCCACCTCTTCCACCGCTCGGGCATCCTGGTCTTCATCCTGGCCGTCGCCATTGCGCTTTTCATGATCTTCAACCGCTTCATCAAACGCCAGTCGCTGCGGATCGAGCATACCTTCCAAGGCAACCTGCGTGCCCGTGAAATCCGGGCGGAATACCTGGGAGAAAAACGTCCGGAATATGCCAGTCGCCTGATGTCCAAGGATTTGCATCTGGCAGACTTCGACATTCCGTCCGATTCTCCGTGGGCCGGAAAGACCCTGGCCGAGCTGAATTTCGGCCAGCAGTTCGGCATCCACGTCGTCTCCATCCTCCGCGGCAACCGGCGGATCAACATCCCGAAGGCCGCGGACCGGATCTATCCCTCCGACCGGATCCAGGTCATCGGCACCGATACGGAAATGGAAACCTTCGGGGCGGAAATCGCCCGGACGACGACGCCGGTCAACGAAGATACGATCCAGGACAGCGAAATGATCCTCCGCCAGCTGCCGATCCACGGCAACTCCCCCTTCCTGGGAAAGACGCTGCGGGACTGCGGCATCCGCAACAGATACCACTGCCTCATCGCCGGCGTGGAGACCGAAGACGGCGAACTCCACTCACCCGATGTCCATGTCCCTTTCTCCGAAGGCGACGTCCTCTGGATTGTCGGGGAACGGCACGATGTGGCCACTTTGCTGACCCTGTAAGACACTTTCGCATGAAAAGAATCCTGCTTAGCATCCTGACCCTGTCCCTCCTGTCCCTGCCGGCATGGGCCGGCCGGGAACGCATCCGCTTCGACAAGGACTGGGAATTCGCTTTCGGCCATGCCGGCGATCCCGCCCGAGATTTCGGCTGCGGGACCGAGTATTTCAATTACCTGACCAAAGCGGCCTCCATCCACAATGCGGGGCCCTACTCGCCCGACTTTGACAAGGCGAAATGGCCGGCAGCGTGGAAACGCATCGACCTGCCCCACGACTGGGTCGTCGACCTGCCGTTCGCCCGTGAAGCCAGCCACAGCCACGGATACAAGACCGTGGGATACAAGTACCCGGAGACCAGTGTCGGATGGTATCGAAAGACCTTCAGCATTCCTGCAGATGACGAAGGCAAACACATTGCCATCCAATTCGACGGCATTTTCCGGGATGCCCGCATCTGGGTCAACGGATTCTACCTGGGGCATGAGCCGTCCGGCTATGCGACCCAGGTCTACGACATCTCCGAATACCTCAACTACGGCGGAGACAACCTCGTGACGGTCCGGGTTGATGCGACGCTGGAAGAAGGATGGTTCTATGAAGGAGCCGGCATCTACCGCCATGTCTGGCTGGAGAAGACGGATCCGGTCCATGTCGCCCCGTTCGGAACGTTTGTCCATGCCGACGTAAAGGCGCCGTACGACAAAGCCTCCGTGACGATTGAAACCCGGATGACCAACGCCTCCGCCGCGTCCGCCGCGGTCAGTTTGCGGCACATCCTGCTGGATGAGAAGGGGCAGGTCCTGCAATCCGTCATGGGACAGAAAACCACGCTGCAGGCCCGGGAAACAGGCTCCGCCAAAGCTGTGATGCACATCGACGGACAGCCGCGGCTCTGGAGCCCGGAGCAGCCTTATTGCTACACCCTCCGCACCGTCGTCGTACAAGACGGGAAAGAAGTGGATACCTACGATACGACGTTTGGCATCCGGGAAGCCGTTTACGATGCGGACAAAGGCTTTCTACTCAATGGCAAACCGTTGAAAATCAAAGGCGTCAACCTGCATCAGGATCATGCCGGCGTCGGGACAGCCATTCCGGACGCCCTTCACGCCTGGCGCATCCGGCAACTCAAATCCCTCGGCGTCAATGCCATCCGCTCCAGCCACAACCCGATGGATCCGGCCCTGCTCGCCCTTTGCGACAGCCTGGGAATCCTCGTGATGGAGGAAAACCGGCTGATGGGTGTCAACGAAGAACACATCCGGCTGCTCCGGCGGATGATCGAACGGGACCGCAACCATCCGTCCGTCATCCTGTGGAGCGTCGGCAACGAAGAATGGGGCCTGGAATGGAACGACAAAGGCCGCAAGATCGCCGAAACCATGCGGGAATACTGCCACCGGTTCGATCCGACACGGCCGATGAGCGTAGCGACCAGTTCGGGACCCAACATCATCGTTCCGGCCGATGTAGCCGGTTACAACTACCTGATACAGAATCCGATCGACCAGCTCCGGAAGGATTATCCGCAGCGGAAAGCCGTGGGCAGCGAAGAGACGACGGGCTGCGGAACGCGAGGCGTCTATTTCGAGGATGCGGCCGGCGGACACATGCCCGCCCTCAACCGGGCGCCGGATGCGCGGGACAGTTCCCTGAACGTCATCGAACGCGGATGGAAATTCTATGCGGAAAGGCCCTGGCTGGGCGGCCTGTTCTGGTGGACGGGCTTCGACTACCGGGGAGAGCCCAATCCGCTGGAATTCCCGGCGACGGGCAGCCAGTTCGGCATCCTGGATTACTGCGGTTTCCCGAAAGACGAGGCCTGGTACCTGAAAGCATGGTGGACGCAGGAACCGGTCCTGCACATTCTCCCCCACTGGAATCTGCAAGGCCATGAAGGCGAATCCGTTGAGATCTGGGCATACAGCAACTGCGACGAGATCGAACTGACGGTCAACGGCAGGAAACTGGGACGCAAGAAGATGCCGGCCAACGGTCACCTCAGCTGGACAGCCGTCTACAGGCCCGGCCGCATCCGGGCCGTCGGCTACAGCAAGGGACGGAAAGTCCTGGAAGAAACCGTGGAAACGAGCGGTCCGGCGGAACAAATCCGGCTCGAGACGGACCGCCGCGAAATCCATGCGGACGGCCGGGACCTGGCTGTCTGCACGGTCCGGCTGCTGGACAGCCAGGGGCGTTTCGTCCCCGATGCCTGCGAAAACCTGACCCTGACCGTTTCCGGTCCGGCAAGGATCCTGGGCGTCGGCAACGGCGACTCCGCCTGGCAGGAAAAGGAACGTCCGGATGATCCCATGGCCCGTACCTTCCAGACCTGCTCCTACAACGGACTGGCGCAGATTCTCCTGCAAGGGACCGGAGAACCGGGTATGGTCGAACTGAAAGTCTCGGCGGAAGGGATGACAGGCGCCCAAATCGTGTGTTCGTACATAAAATAAACAAAATTAACCCCCGTTTTTGTTTATTTTCTGCAGATTTTGACTATTTTTGGGAGAATTCGCACAGGATTATGGCAAAACAAGTCAAAATCAAGGATATTGCACAAATGGCCGGCGTATCGGCAGGTACGGTGGACAGGATTCTGCACAACCGGGGAAAAGTCTCCGAAAAAAGCAGGGCGAAAGTCGAACAGGTCCTGAAAGAAGTGGATTACAAGATGAACATCCATGCTTCCGCCATTTCTTTCCGGAAAGAATTCACCATCGTCATCGCCATCCCGACCTTCAGTCCCGGTGAGTATTGGGGCTCGATCCGCAATGGAATCGAATCGGCCCTGAAAGAGTTCGCCGACATCAACATCCGCTGTATCTGGTTCCCTTACAACCAGTTCGACGTATACTCCTGCCGGTCGACTTTCGAATCGGTGGCGGACCTGTCCCCGGATGCCGTCATCATCGGACCGACCTTCATGTCGGAGACGCTGACCTTCTGCCAGCAGCTCGACGAGAAGAACATCCCGTACGTTTTTGTCGATTCTACCATCGACGGGACCCATCCCTGGGCGACATTCACGACCGACCAGAAAGCCTGCGGCCGGTTGATGGCGAACCTGTTCCACGCCATTTTGCCGGATGATGCGGAGATTGCGCTCCTGATGGCCCGGCGGATCGGAACGGAACCGTCCCACAACACCGTCGAAAGGGAGGAAGGATTCTGGGAATACCTGGCCGAAGTCGGAAAGACGGACCGCATCCGGAAAGAATTCTTCTCTCCCCTCACTCCGGACGACAACGAAAGCCTGAGCACCTTCCTGCGGGACAATCCGAGAGTCAAAGGCATCGCCATCCTGAATTCCCGGGGTTACATCATCGCGAAATACCTCCAGGACAATCCGTTGAACCATGACATACGGATTGCCTGTTTCGATATGACGGTCGGGAACGTCCGGGCCCTGCAAGAAAGGCGCATATCCTTCCTGCTCTGCCAGAATCCGGAACGGCAAGGCTTCGAGGCCGTCCGCTCTCTGATCAACTGCCTGCTGTACAGGCAACCGGAAAAGGTCCTGCACCAACTCATGCCGATCGATATCCTGGTCCGGGAGAATCTCCCCTATTACAAGCAGTAGGGTCGTAAAACGGGAAAAGGCGTGCGGAATCCGCACGCCTTTTCATTGAAGAGAATTGTTTACTGCAGTTGCTCGACGTACGGGTCGGCCGTGGTGTAGGCTTTCCACCCGCCATCGACATCTTTTCCGTTCGGATTTCCATATTTGACAAAATTTGTCCAGAAATCCATCATCTTTTCACTGAGGTCATAATCATGCTGGGTAAAAGGACGCCAGCTACGGCCGAGCGTATGGAACATATACCACAACTCGGCTGAGTGGAAGGCACCTTCATCATCCCCGGGAAGCTTGCGGTCGAAATAGTATTCGTAAGCCGGTTGCTCGCTCTGCCCGGCGCGAAGGGCGCAGAAGGCATTGATGCTTTCCCGCATGTCACCCATATCATTTCCGTTGCTACCAATCATATAAGGGATATCCAGCAGTTTACCGGCACGGGCAGCTTCATCAAAGCTCATGGTGACAAGGTTCCCGTCCGGATGCGGTCCACCCATACCGACAGGTACCGCTGCAAGTTCCTCCAGCGAGGCTTTACGCATCTTCTCGAGCGTATCGAAACCCGCATCATCCATGATCTTCTTTCCGCGTTCATCATAAACGCTATACGGGACCTGGCTGGAACCGCTGTCCAGGAAGTTGCCCAAACCGCCGCCGCTCTGGATAATCGCCTTGCTGACAAGGCCTTTTGCAAGCGGAGAAGCGACCAGTGTTTTCACACTGCCGGCACCTGCGCTCTGGCCCATGATCGTAATTTGGGCCGGATCTCCGCCGAAAGCGGCAATGTTGTCATGAACCCACCGGATGGCAGCGAGCTGATCGTAGATACCCTGGTTACCGGAACCGCCATAGCCGTTTTCGGCAGAAAGTTCAGGATGGGAAAAGAACCCGAGCATGCCCAAGCGATAGTTGATCGTAACGAGGATGACGCCACGCTCGGCCCAGGCCTCGCCATCGAAGGCGACATCGTTGCCACAACCGCCCATATAGGCACCGCCGTGGATCCACAGGGCAACCGGGAGTTTGGCCTCGGCATGTCCTACCGTCTTGGCCGGAGCCCAGACATTCAGGAACAGGCAGTCTTCACTTGTCGGAGGAAGCGGCTCCGGCTGGAATTCCTTGTAATAGAACGAGCCCGGCTGCCGGCCGCGCTGGACGGAAGGATTTCCGAACGTATCGGCGACCTTGACACCCTGCCACGGAATGACAGGCTGCGGATTCGCCCAGCGAAGGTCTCCCACCGGCGGTGCGGCATACGGGATACCCTTGAAAACCATGACCTCCGGATCGTCCGTCAGGACACCCTGGAGTTGTCCTCCTTCCACGCTGACCGTATCGGTCAGGCCGGAGGAACAGGAGACCGCACCCAGCAGGGCAAGGCAGGCTCCCATCCATTTCATTTTACGATTCATGCGCATATAATGTCATTGCAATGGCATGTTCCACGCCACGGAGTTCCGCCAGCGAGCGGAGACGGCCGTAGCAGGAATAGCCCGGATTGGATTTGCGGTTCAGGTCGTCGCACATCTGGTGGCCATGGTCCGGACGCAGGAAGATCCGGAAATGACGCTTCTGCTCCACTTCCAGGACGGCTTTCATCATTTCATAGACCGGGACGTCTCCTTCCAGCAGGTTCGCTTCGAAGAAATTGCCTTCTTCGTCCCGCTTGGTGCTGCGCAGGTGCACAAAATCGATCCGGTCGCCGAACTCCCGCATCATGGCCGGGCAATCGTTGTCGGCACGAACGCCCAGCGAACCGGTACAGAGGTTCAGGCCGTTGGACGGGTTCGGAACGGCGGCAATCAGTTTGCGGAAATCCTCGGCCGTGCTCATGATGCGCGGAAGGCCCAGGATCGGGTACGGAGGGTCGTCCGGATGGATGACCATGCGGGAACCCACCTCGTCGCAGACCGGGCAGACCTGCTGCAGGAAGAAGATCAGGTTGGCACGGAGCTGCTCGGCATCAATCCCCTTGTAGCGGTCGAGCGCAGCCTGGAACTGGTCCAGGGTGAAACTCTCTTCACTTCCCGGCAGTCCGGCAATCATATTCTTGGTAATCAATGCTTTTTCAGCATCGTCCATCGCGTCATAGCGCGCCTTCGCCTTAGCGATTTCCTCCGGCGTGTATTCGTTCTCGGCACCGGGACGTTTCAGGATGAACAGGTCGAAGGCCAGGAAAGCCGCCCGTTCGAAACGGAGGGCGCGGCTGCCGTCCGGCATCTCATAGGAAAGGTTCGTGCGGGTCCAGTCCAGGACCGGCATGAAGTTGTAGGTGATGCAATGGATGCCGCACGCAGCCAGGTTCCGGATGCTCTGCTTGTAATTCTCGATATACTGGAGGTAGTTTCCTTCCCGGGTCTTGATATGCTCATGGACCGGTACGCTCTCCACGACGCTCCAGACCAGGCCTTTCTCCGCACACTGCGCCTGGCGCTTGCGGATCTCTTCCACGGTCCATACTTCCCCGTTCGGGACATGATGCAGGGCGCTGACGATATCGGTCACGCCTGCCTGGCGGATGTTGTCAAGGGTCACGGGATCGCCCGGACCATACCAGCGCCAGCTTTGTCTCATCAGATACATGGCTCTTAGATGCTGAAAGTATTGAAGCCACCGTCAACGACCGCGATGGTACCGGTCACGCCCTTGGAGGCGTCGCAGGCAAGATAATGCAGGGCGCCTACCAGTTCATCCGGCTCGAGGAAGCGGCCGAACGGCGTATGGCCCAGAATCTTGTGGGAACGATCCGTCAGGCTGCCGTCCGGGTTGGTCAGCAGGGTGCGGTTCTGGTTGGTCAGCAGGAAACCCGGAGCGATCGCATTGACGCGGATTCCTTCTCCGAATTTCAGGGCCAGTTCACCGGACAGCCACTGGGTCCAGCTGGCCATGCCTGCCTTGGCAATGCCGTATCCGGCCACGCGGGTCAGCGGACGGAAAGAGGACATGGAGCAGAAATTGATGATGGCGCCCTTCTTCTGGGCGACCATCGGCTTGACAAATACCTTGGTCGGGATCACGGTGCCGAAGATGTTGAGTTCGCAAACCTTCTTCATCGCATCGATGTCCAGGTCGGCGATCGTCTGCTCGGGCTGGACATTGGCCGGTCCCATATTGCCGCCGGCAGCGTTCAGCAGGATGTCAATGGTGCCGTATGCTTTCAGGATATCGGCCAGGTTGCCTTCCAGAACCTTTTCGTCCAGGACATCCGTAGGAAGGAACATGGCCTCCCCGCCGTCCGCCTTGATTTCCGCCACAAGGGCATTCCCTTTTTCCGCGGCCCGCTCGAGGTCGAGCAGGACGACTTTGCAGCCCTGGGCTGCGAAATACTTGACGATCGTCGATCCCAGCACGCCGCAGGCGCCGGTCATCACAACGACCTTTCCTTTGATGTCAAACAGGTTTTCCATAATATACTGATACTAATTCAATTGTTATCCGGACGGAGGGCTTCCTCCTTTGCAAATATAAGAATTTTTTTCATTTAGTGTGTTCGAACACATATTTTTTCATAAAAACAGAAAAGTTTTCAAGACAAACTGCCGGAAGGGTCAAAAAAGAGTGCCTGAGGATAGGGAATCCGGCAAAGATTGACTATTTGTATATTATGGAAAACATCAATACACTCTTCTCCTTAGATGGGAAAGTAGTCCTGGTGACCGGTGCCGCATACGGCATCGGCCCCGGCTATATCGCCACGCCGCAGACCGCACCCCTGCGCGAGCCCCAGCCGGACAAGATCGTGGACGAGGCCTACTGGTCCACGCTCCTCGCCCTGCTGGGAGACCGGGCCACCCGCGAAAAGACCATGATTTCCATTTCGAAGGAAATTATCTGGTAACCGTCCGGGAAACGGCGTCTTCCCAACCCCGTATCAGGGGTGACATGTCTGCACCGGAAGGCCGGAACGTCCGTTCCGCCTTCCACTGATTGCGGACTTCGTCAAGCGATTCCCAATAACCGACCGCCAGCCCTGCCAGATAGCAGGCGCCCAGCGCCGTCGTTTCCGTCACCTCCGGACGGATGACGGAAGTCCCCAGGACATCCGACTGGAACTGCATCATCAGGTTGTTGCGGCTGGCGCCGCCGTCCACCTTCAGTTCCATCAGGCAGATGCCGGCATCTTTCTCCATGGCCCGGACGATGTCCATGGTCTGGAATGCGATCCCTTCCAGGGCCGCCCGGGCGATATGGGCAGCGGTCGACCCGCGGGTCAGTCCGCAGATGACGCCATGGGCATACGGATCCCAGTAGGGAGCTCCCATGCCGGTCAGGGCAGGAACGAAATAGACGCCGCCGTTGTCAGGGACCGACGCGGCCAGGGCCTCGATGTCCGACGAAGACCGGATGATGCCCAGTCCGTCCCGGAGCCATTGCACGGCGGAGCCGCCGACGAAAATGGAACCTTCCAGGGCATAATCGACCCGGTCCCCGATCTTCCAGGCGACCGTCGTCAGCAGGTTGTTGCGGGAACGGATCGGACGCTCCCCCGTATTCATCAGCAGGAAACAGCCCGTTCCATAGGTATTCTTGACCGAACCCGGCGCCGTGCACATTTGACCGAACAGGGCAGCCTGCTGGTCGCCGGCGATGCCCGCGATCGGAACTTCGTGCGCAAAAATGGTCGTCTTCGTATAGCCGTAGACCTCGGAAGACGAACGGACGGAAGGCATCATGGACAAAGGGATGTCCAGCAACCGCAGCAGGTCCTCATCCCACTGGAGCGTATGGATATTGAAGAGCATGGTCCGGGAAGCATTGGAGACATCGGTGACATGCACTTCCCCGCGGGTCAGTTGCCAGACCAGCCAGCTGTCGACCGTACCGAACCGCAGATGGCCGGCCTCGGCTTTCTCCCGCGCACCCGGCACATGGTCCAGGATCCACTTGATCTTCGTCCCGGAGAAATAGGCATCGATCAGCAGGCCCGTCTTTTCCCGAATCATCTCCGCCAGGCCCTGCGCCTTCAGGGTATCGCAGTAGTCGGAGGTCCGCCGGTCCTGCCACACGATGGCATGGCAGACCGGAGCGCCGGTACGCGCATCCCATACGACCGTGGTTTCCCGCTGGTTGGTAATGCCGATGGCGGCGATGTCCTTCCCGTTGATGCCGATCCGGGAGATGGCCTCGGCGATCACGGCAGCCTCGGAAGACCAGATCTCCATCGGATCATGTTCGACCCAGCCGGGCTGCGGGAAATACTGGGTAAACTCCATCTGGGCCACCGAACGGATTCCTCCCCGGTGGTCAAAGACAATGGCACGGGACGAACTGGTCCCCTGATCCAAGGCTAAAATATACTTCTCCATATCCAACAAATTTTACGGAACCAGGCTCTAAGTTAATGATTTTTTCGGGGATGCCTTACAAAAGTACGCAATATTTCCAAGAATGTGTGGACGGACACAATGCGATTTTGCAGAACGACGGGAAAAAACCGGAAAAAACACGTCGGACAAGGCGGAAAAAGACAACCGGGAACGGGCAAATCGACGAAGAATCACTATCTTTGTATATTATGGAAAAAAGCAATCAACTCTTCTCCCTGGAGGGCAAGACCGCCCTTGTGACAGGTGCCGCATACGGCATTGGTTTTGCCATGGCCGAGGCCCTCGCCGGTGCCGGAGCCCGTATCGCCTTCAACTGCCGCCGGCAGGATCACCTCGAAACCGCCCTGGCCGCCTACAAGGAAAAAGGCATCGACGCCAAAGGGTACATCTGCGACGTCACCGATGAGAAAGCGGTGCAGGACATGGTCGCCGACATCGCCCGGACCCTCGGTCCGGTCGACATCCTGGTCAACAACGCCGGCATCATCAAACGGATTCCCATGCATGAGATGGCAGTGGACGAATTCCGCCAGGTGGTCGACATCGACCTGACGGCTCCTTTCATCGTCGCCAAGGCCGTCCTTCCCGGCATGATCGCCAAGGGCCGCGGCAAGATCATCAACGTCTGCTCGATGATGTCCGAACTGGGCCGCGAGACCGTTTCGGCCTATGCCGCCGCCAAGGGCGGCCTCAAGATGCTGACCCGCAACATCGCCTCCGAGTACGGGGCGCTGGGCATCCAGTGCAACGGCATCGGACCGGGATATATCGCCACGCCGCAGACCGCTCCCCTGCGCGAGACGCAGCCGGACGGCAGCCGTCATCCCTTCGACAGTTTCATCATCGCCAAGACGCCGGCCGGCCGGTGGGGTACGCCGGAAGACCTGGCGGGCCCGACCGTCTTCCTCGCTTCGGAAGCATCGGATTTCGTCAACGGCCACATCCTCTACGTCGACGGCGGCATCCTCGCCTATATCGGAAAACAACCGTAAATCACTGTACATCATATGAAAATCAACTGCGAAGTACGCTATCCTTCGCATCAGGACGATGCGAAGCACTATGACACCGCTACCTTGCGCAAGCATTATCTCGTAGAAAATATCATGGTCCCGGACGAGATCAACATGGTCTATTCCATGTTCGACCGGATCATCGCCGGCGGCGCCGTGCCGGTGCAGGAAGACCTGGTCCTGAAGGCCCCGGACATCCTCCGTGCAGATTATTTCACCCAGCGGCGCGAACTCGGCATCATCAATGTCGGCGGCACCGGAACCGTCCAGGTCGGCGACGAATGCTTCGAGATTCCCTACAAGGAAGCCCTCTATGTCGGCCGCGGCAACCGGGACGTCATCTTCCGGAGCAACGATCCGGCGCATCCCGCCCGTTTCTATTTCAACTCCGCCCCGGCCCACCGCGAGACCGGCATCCGGCAGGTTTCGAAGAAGGATGCGGTCGTCATGCACCTGGGCAGCCTGGAAGAGAGCAATGAACGGACCATCAACCGCCTGCTGGTCAAGGAAGTAGTCCCCTGCTGCCAGTTGCAGATGGGCATGACCGAACTCGCTCCCGGCAGCACATGGAACACCATGCCCGCCCATACCCATGACCGCCGGATGGAGGTGTATTTCTACTTTGAACTTCCCGAAGACGCGGCCGTCTGCCATTTCATGGGCCAGCCGCAGGAGACCCGCCACATCTGGATGCACAACGAGCAGGCCGTCATCTCCCCGCAGTGGAGCATCCACAGCGCCTGCGCCACCCGCAACTACACCTTCATCTGGGGCATGTGCGGTGAGAACGACGACTACAACGACATGGACTGGTGTGCAGCCACCGACCTGAGATAGCATGAAAAAGACACTCTGTATCCTGGTAGCAGCCCTGGCGCTGGCCGGCTGCAAGGGCCCGCAGGAGCCCAAGGTCATGGCCCGGTTCGTTCCCGAACGGGCGGACGATTTCATCTGGGAAAACGATTATGTCATCTACCGTGCCTACGGCGAAACCCTCGAGCATGACATCGATTTCCTGACTTCCCCGGGTTTCGACATTTGGGTCAAGCATCCGGGCACCCTCGTGGCGGACCGCCTCTACAAGGACGAACTGGAGAACGGACTGAGTTACCATAACGACCGGGGCCTCGGCAAGGACTGCTACAAGGTCTCCAAGACCCTGGGCGGCGGTGCGTCTTCGATCGTGGTCGCTGACAGCCTCCGCTTCCCCGCCACGAACTACCGTTCCTGGGAAATCCTGGAACAGACTCCGGAAAAAGTTGTCTTCGTCCTGCACTATCCGCAGTGGGAAGCCGCCGGTTATGAAGTCTCCCTGGACAAGAAGATCACGGTTGAGGCCGGCACCCATTTCTGCAAGGCGGAAGACACCTATACCTTCCGGGGACCGGAGGAAAAACTCTTCGTCGCTGCCGGCATCATCCGGCATGACATCGTCGCCGAGATCAGCGAGGATGACCGTTTCGCCATCTGGGAACACGCTTCCGACCAGAGCAAGGAGCCGGAAGACGGGATGATCGGTCTCGGACTCGTCATGCCTGACGCCGACGGCGCCGCCCTGATGGAGGGCCATTCCGTCCTTTGCAAGGAGATCGCCTCCGGCGAGACCGTCACGTACTGGTTCGGCAACTGCTGGTCCAAGGGCGGCGACATCGCCACGGCCCAGGAATGGTTTGACCTCGTGGAAAAACAATAACCGGTTTCCGGTAGGCAAAAGAATGAGCGGCGGGCCTTCACAGGTCCGCCGCTCTTGTCATGGGATATGTTGACAATTAGATTTCGATCGGCTTATACTTCGGGACGAGCGATTTCATGATGCTCCACGCAAGCAGGTAAGCCACACCGCAGAAGCAAAACATGATGAAGTATCCTGCCGGTTTGCCTTCGAATCCGAGGAAACGGAAAGCAGCCCCGGCATTCTCCGCATAGGTAAAGAGGTTACCGGCCACTTTCTGGATGATCATGGAACCGACGCCACCCGCCATGGCACCGATACCGGTAATCGTGGCGATGGTGCTCTTCGGGAACATATCACCGATCGTGGAGAAGAGGTTGGCGCTCCAGGCCTGATGCCCCGCACCGGCGAGACCGATCAGGATGGCCGGCCACCACGGGGTGTTCATGCTTACGCCGAGCGGCTGCGCAAAGAGCGCGGCGATCGGGAAGAACGCAAAGATCAGCATCGCGAGCATACGGCCCGCATACGGATTCATGCCCTTCTTTTCCACGAATATCTTCGGAAGATAGCCACCGATGATCGAAATCACGGTCACAATGGCATAAAGCGTGAAAATCAGGCCCTGACCCAGGCCGGACGTCGCGGGCGCATTGAACTGGTTGCTGAAATAGGAAGGCGCCCAGAACAGGAAGAACCACCACACGCCATCGGTAAAGAACTTGCCGGCGATGAACGACCAGGTCTGCTTATACTTGAAGCACTGCAGCATCGGGATGGACTTCTGCTCGGCGAGGGCGGCTTTTTCCGCGGCTTCGGCGGCATCGTCCTGATGGATGTACGCGAGTTCGGCTTCATTGACCTTGCTGCTCTTCTCCGGCTTATCATACATGAACTTCCAGAAGAACATCCAGATGAAGCCCAGGCCGCCGATGATGATGAAGGCCCACTCCCAGCCGAACTTGACGGCCAGCGGGGGGATCAGCAGCGGGGCGGCCAGTGCACCGACGGATGCACCGGCGTTGAAGATGGAAGTCGCGAAGGCACGGTCCTTCTTCGGGAAGTACTCGGCCGTCACCTTGATGGCGGCCGGGAAGTTGCCGGACTCACCGAGCGCCAGGATACCGCGGCAAAGCAGGAAGAGGTACACGGAGGTCGTCGATACAGCCAGTGCGGCATTGCTGCCCACTTCGACGGCACGCATAGCGGCAACGCTGTCCATTCCGGTCAGGTGGGCGGTCGCCCATCCGCAGGCGGCATGGAGGCAGGCACCGGCCGACCAGACACCGATCGAGATCAGGTATCCCTTCTTGGTCCCCATCCAGTCCACGAACTTGCCGGCGAAGAGGCAGCAGATCGCATAGAAGATGGAGAAGAAAGAAGTGATCGTTCCGTAATTGGCGTCGGTCCAGTGGAATTCCGGCTTGATGAACTCCTCATACGTCAGGGAGAGCACCTGCCGGTCCAGGTAGTTGACCGTCGTCGCCACGAAGAGCAACGAACAGAGCCACCAGCGCCAATTGGTCATCAATTTTTGTTGTGTGTTCGACATAACTATCTGACAGATTTGATAATATCAAGCGCATTGCGGCAAAGGTCGGAGATCTTGTCCCACTCCCCTGCGGCGATCACTTCCTTCGGGAACAGGTTGGAGCCCATGCCAACGCAGGTCACGCCGGCCTTGAACCAGCTTTCAAGGTTTTCACGGGTCGGCTTGACGCCGCCAGTCACCATGATCTGGCTCCACGGCATCGGGGCCTTGAGGCCTTTCACGAAGCCGGGGCCCAGGACATCGCCCGGGAACACCTTGCACAGGTCGCAGCCGGCTTCCTGGGCCAGGCCGATCTCGGTTACGGTGCCGCAACCCGGGCAATACGGGACCAGCCGCCGGTTGCAGACCGGCGCGATGGCCGGATTGAACAGCGGGCCGACCACGAAATTGGCGCCCAACTGGAGGTACAGTGCGGCGGTCGCAGGATCGACCACGGAGCCGACACCGACGATCATGCCGGGAAGCTCCTTCACGGCATATTTGACCAGTTCACCGAAAACCTCCTGGGCGAAGTCGCCGCGGTTGGTAAACTCGAAGGCGCGCACACCGCCGTCGTAGCAGGCTTTCAGCACCTGCTTGGCGATTTCGACGTCCTTGTGGTAAAAGACCGGGACCATGCCGGTTTCGGCGATGGCCTGCATCACTTGGAGTTTGGTATACTTTGCCATGATCCTAACGCGACACGCGGCCGGAGCCGTCACCCTTCATCAAATTCTCCACCTCGGCCACCGTAACCTGGTTGAAATCACCGAAGATCGTATGCTTCAGACAGGAAGCTGCCACGGCGAAGTTCAGCGCCTTCTGGTCATCCTCCGGCCAGGTCAGCAGGCCGTAGATCAGGCCGCCCATGAAGCTGTCGCCGCCGCCGACACGGTCCACGATGTGGGTGATGTCATAGCGCGGAGACTGGAAGAGCTGCTTCCCGTCCCAGAGGACGCCGCCCCAGGTATTGTGGTTGGCGTTGATCGAACCCCGGAGCGTGATGATGACTTTCTTCGCCCGCGGGAAACGAGCCATCAGCTGCTCGCCCACGCTCTGGAAACGCTTCTGGTCGATCGCTCCCGCCGTCGCGGTCACATCGAAGCCTTCGGGCTTGATGCCGAACACCTTGTCTGCGTCTTCCTCGTTGCCGAGGATGATGTCACAGCCTTCCACGAGAGCCGGCATGACCTCTCCGGCCTTCTTGCCGTATTTCCAGAGGTTCTTGCGGTAATTCAGGTCGCAGGAAACCTTGACACCCAGGCGGTTGGCAGCCTTGATCGCTTCGAGGCAGACATCGGCGGCACCCTGGCTCAGCGCCGGGGTGATGCCGGTCCAATGGAACCAGTCGGCTCCCTCGAAGACCTTGTCCCAGTCGATCATGCCGACCTCAATCGTGGAGATGGAGGAATGGGCACGGTCGTAGACAACCTTGCTCGGACGGGCGACAGCGCCGGTCTCGAGGAAATAAATGCCCAGGCGGTCGCCGCCATAGATGCAGTAGTCGGTCTTCACGCCATAGGAATGCAGGTCGCGGATGCAACTGCGGGCAATGTCATTTTCCGGGAAACGGGTGACGAACTGGGCATCCATCCCGTAATTGGCCAGGGAAACAGCCACATTGGCTTCTCCCCCGCCGAAGGTGGCGTCGAACTGACGCGCCTGGCTGAAACGGAGATAGCCCGGCGTGGAAAGCCGGAGCATGATCTCGCCGAAGGTGATTACTTTAGCCATATCTCGTTATTTCATAATAGTTTCAACAGCACCCCGCATGCCCTTCTCCTGGATCAGCGCCAGATCGGCGGCGAGTTTCGCCGTCAGGCCAGGGATGGCATTCAAGTCTTCGTCCCAGATGAAAGTCGCACCGAGGACGCCCTTGGCGACGGCCTCGACGTCGCCGGTCGCCCAGAGATCCTTGAGCAGATCCATGATCTTCGGATCATCGTTCGGAACGATTTCATCCTCTCCGCGTTTGCCACCCTTATAATAGGTGCAAATGGCAGCCAGACCCAGGACAAGGCCCTCCGGCAGCGCGCCCTTGCGCTCCAGATAGGTCTTCAGGCCGGGCAGGTCACGGGTACGGTATTTCGGGAACGAATTGAGCATGATGCTGGTCATGAAATGCTTGACGAACGGGTTGCGGAAGCGCTCCATGACATCGTCGGCGAATTTGCGGAGTTCCTCTTCCGGCAGGTTCAGGGTCGGAAGCAGTTCCTCGTACATGACGCGGCGGACGAACGGACCGGTCAGCGGATCTTCGCAGCACTGCTTGACCGTATCCAGGCCGCTGAGGTAACCGACCGGGGACAGCACGGTATGCGGGCCGTTCAGCAGAGTCACCTTGCGCTCATGATAAGGAGCCTCGGACGGGACGAACAGCACGTTCAGGCCGGCCTGGTCGGCCGGGAACTCGGCTGCAACCTCCTTCGGGGCCTCGATGACCCAGAGATGGAAGATCTCGGCCTTGTCCAGCAGGTTGTCCTGGTAGCCCACCCGCTCGCAGAGCTGGGCGGCGGTGTCGCGCGGATACCCCGGGACGATGCGGTCGACGAGGGTGCTGTAGACCCCGCAGGCTTCCTCGAACCAGGCGGCGAAATCCGGACCCAGGTTCCACAGGTCGATATACTGGCGGATACATTCCTTGAGATGCTTTCCGTTTTCGAAGATCAGTTCGCACGGGAAGATGATCAGACCCTTGTCCCGGGCGCCCTTGAAGGTCTCGAAACGATGGTACAGGAGCTGGGTCAGCTTGCCCGGATAAGAAGCGGCCGGTGCATCGTCCAGCTTGCAGGCAAGATCGAAAGCGATACCGGCTTCGGTGGTGTTCGAGATGACGAAACGGATCTCCGGCTGCTCAGCCAGTTTCATATAAGCGGCGAAATCCTCATAAGGATTGATGCCCCGGCTGATGACGTCGATCAGTTCAGCGCTGTCGACCGGTTCTCCGTTCTGGAGTCCCTGGAGGTTGAGATGATACAGACCATCCTGCTCGTTAAGCCAACTGACCATACCTTTGGCGATCGGCTGTACAACAACGACGGAAGCGTTGAAGTCGGTTTTCTGGTTGGTCTTCCAGATGATCCACTCGATGAAAGCACGGAGGAAATTGCCTTCTCCGAACTGAATGATCTTTTCTGTGTAGCGCTTAGCCTGCGGCGCTGTCGTGCGATTCAATCTTTCCATACGAATTTTGTTTACGAACACACGGTTCTACAAATTTATATCAATTATGTTAAAATTCAAATATTATAAGGTAATTCCTGACTTAAAAATGGCGATTTCGCGGTAATTCTTCTTTTCATTGTTTACATACACACCGCTCGCTACATCCAATACATACTGCGTAAACTGCGCTGCCACTGCGTCCATCGGCGCATCCTGCGCCAGCACGCCGGCATTGAAATCGATCCAGCCGGGCTTGTTCTCGGCCAGCGGCGTATTGGTCGAAATCTTCATGGTCGGAACGAAAGAGCCGAACGGCGTTCCCCGTCCCGTCGTGAAGAGGACAATCTGGCAGCCGGAGGCGGCCAGGGCCGTGGAAGCGACCAGGTCGTTGCCCGGAGCGCTCAGCAGATTCAGCCCCTTCACCTGCAGGCGCTCGCCATATTTCAGCACGCCGCGCACGATGCTCTTGCCGCATTTCTGCGTGCAGCCGAGGGATTTTTCTTCGAGCGTCGAGATGCCGCCGGCCTTGTTGCCCGGCGACGGATTCTCATAGACCGGCATTCCCTGCTTGATAAAGTACTCCTTGAAATCATTGATCAGATGGACCGTCTTGTCGAATGTCTCCGCATCCTGGCAACGGTTCATCAGGATCGTCTCGGCGCCGAACATTTCCGGGACTTCCGTCAGGACGGTCGTACCGCCCTGGGCGACGATCCAATCGGAGAAGACGCCCAGCAGCGGGTTGGCCGTAATGCCGGACAAGCCGTCGGAGCCGCCGCATTTCAGGCCGACACGGAGTTCGCTGACCGGCACGTCTTCACGCTCATCCTTGCAGCAGACGGCGAAAATCTCCCGGAGCCGTTCCAGTCCGTATTCGACCTCGTCGGCTACCTTCTGGGTCACGAACATCTTGACCCGGGACTCGTCCACGGGGCCGACCAGGTCCCGGAAGGCGTCCAGTTGGTTATTCTCGCAGCCCAGGCTGACGACCAGCACGCCGCCGGCGTTGGGATGGTGGACCATGTCGGCCAGGACCGTCCGGGTATTCTCATGATCGGCGCCCAGCTGGGAGCAGCCGTAATTGTGCGGGAAGGCGACGACGGCGTCGACGCTCCCCTCCCGCCCGGCGATTTCGGCCCGGAACCGGTCCGCGATCTGCTGGGCGATGCCGTTGACGCAGCCCACGGTCGGGATGATCCAGATCTGGTTGCGGACGCCGACCTGGCCGTCGGAACGGCGGAAGCCCTTGAAGGTCCGTTTTTCGGACGCCTCCGGGATTTCCACCAGCGCAGGGCTGTAGGAATAGTCCAGCAGTCCTTCCAGGTTGGTCTTGATGCAGGTATGGTCCACCAGGGAGCCCGCAGGGGCGTCCTGGGTGACATGTCCGATCGGGAAACCGTATTTGACGACGTTCTCCCCGCTCTTGAGATCGCGAAGGACGATCTTGTGTCCCCGGGGGATGTCCGTCAGCAGGACGACGCCTTCGACACACGCCCCTTTCGGAAGATCCTGAAGAGCCACCGCCACATTGTCGGCGGGATTGATCTTGATGTAATTCATAGATTCTTCACTTCGTTCAGAATGACAAAACCAGGTCCGGATTAGAACTGGAAGTAATTCTTCGCGTTGTTATAGCAGATGTCTTCGATGATCTGGCCGATGAACGGCAGTTCGGAAGCCGGCAGTTTGCCATTTTCGACATCCTTGCCGAAGACATCGCAGAGAATGCGGCGGAAGTACTCATGGCGCGGATAGCTGACGAAACTGCGGCTGTCGGTCAGCATGCCCACGAACCGGCTGATCAGGCCCAGGTTGGAAAGGGAATCCATCTGGCGGCGCATGCCGACTTCCTGGTCGAGGAACCACCAGCCGGAGCCGAACTGCATCTTGCCCGGATACGTACCGTCGTTGAAGGTATAGGCCATGGTCATCATGACCGCATTGTCCTTCGGGTTGAGACAGTAGAGAATCGTCTTGGCAAGCTTGTCTGCACGGGTGAGGCGGTCGAAGAAGCGGTGGCCGGGGATGGCGATGGCCAGGTCGTGGATGGCATCGTAGCCGGTGTCGGCGCCGACTTCGGCGAACATCTTGGTGTTGTTGTTGCGGATGGCGCCGATGTGGTACTGCTGGGCCCAGCCGGCCTCGGCATCCATGACGGCCTGGTCATACAGGAAGGCGCTGCGGAATTTCTCAAGTTCACGCGGGTTCGGAGCGATGCCCATGAGAACTTTCTTGAAGATGAGTTCGATCTCGATCTCCTTGTAGTCTGCGGCATAGAAGTTCTCCAGTCCATGGTCGGAGAGTTTGCAGCCGTTGGCGGCAAAGTAGTCATGGCGCTTTTTCAGGGCTTCCTGCAGGTCGGCATAGGAATCGATCTCCATGTCGGCAGCCTCTCCCAGTTGTTTCAGGTAAGCCTTGTACGTCTGCGGATTCTCGATGGCCATCGCCCGGTCGGGACGCCAGGCAGGGATCACCTTCGTGCCGAACGGATGGGCGGCGATCATCTTGTGCCAGCGCAGGTCGTCCGCCGGATCATCCGTCGTGCAGACGACTTCGACATTGAACTTGCGGATCAGTGCCTGGCCGCGGAATTCCGGCGTCGCCAGTTTGGCATTGCATTCCTCGAAAATCTCACGGGCCGTAGCCGGGGAAAGCAGTTTGTCAATGCCGAAGACGCGGGACAGTTCCAGGTGCGTCCAGTGGTAAAGCGGGTTGCGCATGGTATACGGAACTGTTTCAGCCCACTTCTGGAAGGTTTCCCAGGCGGTATGCTTGCCGCCGGTCAGGTAGTCTTCGGAGACGCCGTTGGCCCGCATCGCGCGCCATTTGTAATGGTCGCCGTAGTGGCCGTCCACCAGCCAGAGCTGGGTGATGTCGCGGAACTGGATGTTCTCGGCAATCTGCTGCGGCACCAGGTGACAGTGGTAATCGATGATCGGCATTTTCTCCGCATGCTCATGGTAGAGCATCTTCGCGGTCTCCGTCTGGAGCATGAAGTCAGGGTTGATGAAGCTCATATTGTTCTCGTGTTATTTTGTTGTTTTACTTGGAGAAGAGCCGGGGTTTCACCCCCGACTCCCCTATACCCAAGGCTATTTGCCCTGGTATTTCATGCCATAGAAACGGAGACCGTTTCCGGAAGGATAGATCACCACAGGCGTCGGCGCCGAGGCATTCAGTTCAAATTCAACAGCAACAGCGCCATTGTCAGCACTGTATCCGCCGGGTTTCGTTTCCGCGTCCGCATCGCCGACCTTGACGGCAACCAGGCGGGACAGGTCTTCACTGGCACCCGTGTTGCTGGCATAAACGGTCAGCGTTCCGGAAGAGGCGGGCAGTTCGAACGAGAAGAAACGCTCCGTCGGCTTGCCGCCGCCACCCGTCTGGATAAAGTACGTGGTGGTGCCGGTCACGACATTGTACTTCATCGACTTGCCGCCGCCGTTGACGTTCAGGCCGTCATAGGTGAAGTTGATATCGTTCTGGTTTGTATTGATTGCCGTGAAGTGGCTCTCCAGCTCGGACACCCAATCCGTTGCGCTGAAATCCCAGGCGAATTCGACAGGTTTCGCCGCTTCCTTATAGGTAAACTCCATACCATAGAAACGGAGACCGTTTCCGGAAGGATAGATGACAACGGTCGCCGGCTCAGTCACCGTGATGTCGAACGTGATGGTTGCAGCACCGTTATCGGCACTGTATCCGCCGGGCTGCGTTACAGGATCCGCATTCCCGACCTTTACCGCTACCAGACGGGACAGGTCTTCACTGGCACCCGTGTTGCTGGCATAGACCGTCAATTTACCGGAAGCAGGAGCCTCGAACGAGAAGAAACGCTCCGTCGGCTTGCCGCCGCCACCTGTCTGGATATAGTACGTGGTGGTGCCGGTCACGACATTGTACTTCATCGACTTGCCGCCGCCGTTGACGTTCAGGCCGTCATAGGTGAAGTTGATATCGTTCTGGTTCGTATTGATCGCCGTGAAATGGCTCTCAATCTGGGCGACCCACTCGCTGCTGCTGAAATCCCAGGCCAGCGTCTTCTCCGTACCGCCGGTATCCACCTTGTTGACCGTCAGCTTGGCCGTACCGGCCTCGGAGGCAACGTACTTGGTGGAAGTGTGGACCGGACGGGCAACTACGGTGACTTCGTACTCACCTACCGGCAGGGCGGCCGCATCGGCGGCTGCAATCGTGTAAGTAGTTCCCGTCAAAGTCTCTGACTTTCCGCGGAAAGTCAGATCATACTCGGCCGCATTGGCAACGGCATCCCAGGAAATCACGACATCCGCTGCGGTACCTTCATCGATCTTGTTCGGAGCCACGCTGACGGAAGGAGTGGCAAGTGCTTTCGTAGTGACATCCGGGTCGAGTTCCTTCGTCCATACGATCTTCTTCATCGTCAAGGCCTGATCGGCAATGATATAGATGCTGTTCTCACCGGCAAGGTCACCCAGAACGACCGTATGTTCCTTGCCGTCGGCCAAGATCGGATAACGGTCACCACCGGCAATCACCTGGACGGTCGCGCCGTCGCCTTCGGCCGTCACCTTCACGGAGCCGTAGCCCACGGTCAGGATCTCGATGCCGCTGTAGGAAGGCACGCCGCCATTCAGGACAGCACCCTGCGGGAAGCTGACACCCTGGGACATGATCACCTGGGCCGGGACATCGGGCGTCGCGTAGATCCGGGCGTTGCCGATGATGGTCGGGGTCTGCAGTTCCTCGGTATCATAGATCGTCTTCTGCGTGAAATCCCACGTAAAGTCAGACGCAACCGGAGTTAGTTCCTTTTCGCGGATGACTTCCGGCTGGACGGCATTCCACCAGCGCGGGTCGCCGGCCTTGCGGGAAACGATTTGGGCACCGGCAGTGGTCAGGTACAGCTTGCCCGCAGCGGAATTGACGCACGGATCAGCCGTCAGCACCAGGGCTTCGGTCATGGCAACCGGCGTGAAGACCTCGCCGTTGGAGATAGCCTCGTCCGGTTTGGTGATATCCAGGGCCGTGGAATACATAAAGCCGGCGCCGACATTGTAGTAAACGTTGCCGGAGCAATCCGGACGGAAGGAATCGTTCGAAGAACGGCACAGGCGAATCCAGCTGTCCTTGGCAGACTTGCCGGCCTCAGCCTCGTTGACCTCGTTCAGGAATACGTTCTTGACAGCCTTGATGCTGGTCACGCCCGTGGTCTTGGCAATACCGAAGATACCGCGGTTGTTGGAAGAAGAAGGCGTCGCAACGACATAGTTGAACGTACAGTTCTCCAGCAGGACCGTGCCGACCTTGGCGCTGTTGGTCATGCGGATGAACGAACGGGCACAGGCATAGAACGTGGAATTGCGGATCGCGACATCGCCCGTAACACCGTCACGGATGTCCAGGAAGTCGCCGCCGGTCTTGCCGTCAGCGTTGATATCGTGCATGTAGCAGCCGTCCACCAGGAAGGAAACGGCTCCTGTCGACGCCTTGCCGTCAGCCACGGAATAAAAGCCCTTGGCATATTCGCTGATTTCGCAGTTGATCAGTTCGAAAGCCGTCAGGGCAGCCGCATCATTGTCCACCAGGCAGCCGACACCGGCGCCGTCAAAGGCGACATCCTCGAAATGGACGATCTTCGTGCCGTCTGCCAGCTTGAAGTTGGCCGACTTCACGACCGTTTTCTTGCCGTCTTCCGTAGAATTGCCATAGATGTACAGGTCGCCGTTTACGGTGATGAACTCGTTGTTCGGATCCGGATAGGCGCCCTTCAGGTCGATCCCATCTTCGGTGTATGCCACCAAGATCTTCACCGGAGCACCGGCCTTGTCGGTGGCATTGATCAGCTCAGCGGCCGTGGAGACCGTTACCACACCGTCGCCCATGTCCGGACGGGTGCAGGCCGTCACGTAACCGCGCTGGCCGGCCTTCCCGAAGATCAGGGTCAGCTTGTACTCACGACCCGGCTGCAAGCCTTCGATGGTCTTGGCGCAGGCTGCGATTTCATCAGCGGAAAGGGCGACGACCGTCCGGCTCTCCCCCTCTTTCAGCACAATAGGTTCCGCCCAGACGGAAGTCAGGTCGGTCTTATCCTCCGCATCGTCCCAAACAATGGAGATGGAAGAGGTCGTACGGGTCTTGACGACCGGATTCAGGCCGTCGCGTACGGCCGAGGTATTGACCGGTTCAGCAGCCACGGCCCACTTGGAATCATCCAGTTTGCCGCTGTGTGCCTGCACGCGCCAGTAATAGGTCTTGTCGGCCGTCAGTTTAACCGTATACGGCACATCGGCGGCCTCGACGGAGATTTCCTCCGCTCTGGAGAAACCCTCATCCTCGCTAAGCGAAAGCGTGTAGGTAGCAGCTTCCTTGGTCACGGTCCACATGAACGTCACTTCATCACCGTTGTTGATCAGCGCATCCAGGTCCATCGGGACCAGGCAGCGGGTCAGCGGCACTTCCGTGATTTCTTCGAACTCCTTTTCAACGCAACCGGTAAAGGCTACCGCCGAAAGGAGAGCGAGAACAGCATTTTTAAAGATATTTTTCATACTTCGTTTCCTTTTTATTTGGTTGCATAGCCGTAGTCATTCACCACGGAACCCTGACTGGTGGACAGGGTCTGGTCCAGGATCGGCCAGAACATATACTCATCCGGATTGTTGATGTACAGACCGTTGATACGGCCGTCATACAAGCCTTCATCTTTGCCCTCGGTGCTCTTGACTTTCGTGATATAGCCCTTGTTCTCCTTCCAGAGAACCTTGTCCATCTCCTCGTCCTCTCCTTTGTTGAAACCATAGAAAATCAAGGACTTCTTGTCATCTGCCACGCGGGTGTAGATGATATCCTTGCTGAGGTACTCATACTCGCCCTCGAAGTTGCGGAGGCGAAGCAGGTCGGCCTTGGCTTCATCCATCTTGGACTTGAGCATGTTCCAGCGGATCAGGTCTCCCTTGCGGAGGAACTCGCCGCAGAATTCGAACGCACGCTCATCCACGATGGCATTGAACATGGCCTCCTTGCCGGTCAGCCCATTCACATATTCTTCGGCCTCGCTCTCATGACCGGCGAAGGCACGTTTTCGGACAGGGAGGAAATACTCTTTCGCCTCGGTAAGTTTGCCCAGTTCATTGGCAATCTCAGCTGCCATCAGGAGGATGTCGGAATAGCGCATCACAGCCGGCTTGACACCGTCGTTGATTCCGCCGTCGTATCCGTCCATCCAATCGAAACGGTACTTGCCGAAATACCACCTGGCGATACCAGCCGTCACCGGCGTATCCGTCTTGTCGAATTTCCAGTTGACGCAGGTCAGGTCCCGGCGCAGGTCGTTGTCCGCAAACTTGAAGTAGAAGTTCGGAAGCGGGCCGACCTGACCGCCACGGCTTTCGCCCTTGGTATAGGAAGAACCGTCGGAACGGACGGCATGGGTATAATTCCAACGTCCGCGCTGTTCGCCGAACGGAATGATGTAGAGGGTTTCCCCGTCAAAGACGACATTCTGCTTGGCACTCTGGGCCTTCCAATAAGACGTCAGGTCGGAGACCAGGCGGCAGCCACCGTTCTTGATGGCATCCTCGAGCAAGGCAAGGGCTTTCGGATAGAGGACACTCTTGGCCAGTTCCGGATCGGAAGAAAGGCGGACCGTACCCATGGCACCGGTATTGACGTCCACAGCATCATCGCCACCGCCCAGCCCCGGGCGCAGCGCATAGCCGGAGGCCGCCAGGGCGATACGGGCATACAGTCCTTCGGCGAACACCTTGTTGATCCGGTCCGTACGGGTAGAGGCCGACGGATACGGAAGGTACGGAATCACTTCCTCGATGTCCGCAAGGATCCGTTTGTAGATATCGTTACGGCAGGTTTTCGGAACATACACCGTCTCCGGAGTAATCGGTTCGAAACGGGCGGGGACATCACCCCACGCCTTGGTCAGCTCATAATACATGAAGGAACGCAAAACCGTCGCCTCGGCCAGCAGATAACGCATTTGCGCGTCATTGTCGACATTGCCATAGGTCTTGAGGCCCTCGATGGCCAGGTTCGCACGCTCGATGCCGTCGTACAGGCGGGAATAGACGTTGCCGCCCGTCGTGCTGAGTTCCTTGTTGGTCGGGAGGCAGTCATACAGGGCGATCCGGTCCTTGTCATTGTTGGGCTCGAAACTGGTATACCATTCGATATCCGTATTGAAACCGTAATAGCAAAGGAAGCGGTTGTAGTAGGAGTTATTCTCAGCAAAGACTTCGCTGATACCGAAAACGGCCCGCTCAGCCAGCGAATAACTCGAATAAATGGATTCCGTATCGAAGGATGAAGTGGACGGGGTATCCAGGACATTGCAGGAAACCGTGCCCAGCAGCATGGCCGCACCCAATATTGCAGTAATTTTTTTCATGATGCAGGCGGATTAGAAGGTTAAATTAAGACCGGCCACGAATCCGATGCTCTTCGGGTAGGCGGAATAATCCACACCCGGGGTCAGCGGGGTCTTGCGGCGTGTATCGACTTCCGGATCATAACCGGAATAGTTGGTCAGGCAAAATAGGTTGGTACCGGTCACATAGACGCGGGCCTTGCGGATATGGACCTTGCGGGTCAGGTCTTCGGGAAGGGTGTAACCAACCGTTACGCTTTGCAGACGGAGGAAGGAAGCATCCTCAACGGCCCAGTCGGAGAAGACGGCGTTGCCCACACAGGGACTCCACATGGTCGTTCCGACATTGGCGGCCTTGAGGACGGACGGATCGGTAATCAGCTCGCCGGTAGACCAGTCGACGTTGGTCCAGCGTTTGTCCACATCCATCATGTTGATCAGGTTGCGGTCCGTATATTTACGGGAAGAGGTGAACTCGATCTTGTTGGCATTGTAAACATCCTGTCCGACCATGTAGTTGAAGTTGGCGCTGAAGTCGATGCCTTTGAAATAGCCGCTGAGCGCGAATCCACCCGTGAAATCCGGAAGGGCATTACCGATGATGGTCCGGTCGGCCGTGGTGACGAGATTGTCGTCGCTCCCATCCACATTGGCCAGCTTCAAGGCGCCTGGACGCAGATATGCACCGCCGATGATGGCACTGTCATCGACGATACCCGGCTTCAATTTCCACTGACCGTCCACGAAATCGAAGTCGTCTACTTCATAACGGCCCAGGACCTTGTAGCCGAACATGTTGCCCATCGGCTGGCCGGTCTGGACCTTGTAGTCGATACCGACTTCGCTGGAAGCCCAGTCCGTATTGGCCGCGATGCCGTTGGTCTCGAAGGCCTCATTACCGCCCAGGGAGGTAACCTTGTTGCGGTTGAAGGCGATGTTGCCGCTGAGGTTCAGCGAGAAATCCTTGTTCGAGACGAGAGGGGCGTTGAGGGTCACCTCGAAACCGCGGTTACGGGTCGAACCGAGATTCCGGTACTGGGTATTGTAGCCGCTGCCCGTCACGGGGAATTCCACCAACAGGTTCTTGGTATCGTTCTGATAAGCTTCGACACTACCGGAAAAGCGGCTCTGGAACAGGCTGAAATCCACACCTACATTGTGGGTATAGGTAGTTTCCCAAGTCAGGTCGGGATTGTTCAGGACCGTACCGGCGTAGGCATAGGAACTGCCCTGGCTGATGATGGTCGTAGACTTGAAGGTATATTCTTTCTGGATGACGCCGGAAGGAATGTTGTTGTTGCCGGCGGTACCGAAACTGTAACGCAGTTTGAGCTGGTCCATCCAGGAGTGGCTGCTCTCCATCCAAGGTTCGTTGGAAACGGTCCAGGAGACGGCGGCCGACGGGAAGAAGCCCCAGCGGTGACCCTTGCCGAATTTGGACGAGCCGTCCGCACGGAGGGTGGCACCGATGGAATACCGGTGCTTGTAATCATAATTGACCCGGCCGAAGAACGAGAGCAGGTTGTCATCTGCATAGTAGAAGTTCTTGGCCGTCTTGTGGCTGGTCGCACTGTCGGAGTATTTCCAGGCTTCCTCGGCGCTGAAATAGACCGGGAAACCGTCGTTGACCAAAAAGATGTCATTGCGTCTGGAAATGGTCATTTCCTCACCCAGAAGCATCGTCAGATTGTGGTCTTCATTCTTGATCAGGTTCGCGAAATCGTAGTTCAGCGTATTGGTATTGCGGTATTTCGTACGGAAGACCTCGATCCGCTCGCTGGATGGAGTGCCGGGAACGGTGGAGCCGTCGGCTGCGGAACCAGAAGTAAAGAAGGTGGTCAGACCATGGAAACGGTCATCGGCCTGGCGGTAATCCTCCAGACCGCCCTCGATCTTTAGCTTGAGGTTGTCGATGATGGTCCAGTTGAAAGCGGCATTGACGTTCCAGGTCTTGCGAAGACGGCGGGAATCATTATCTGCCACCGCACGCAGCGGCTGAACGTTATCCCCGTACAGTTCTTCTTCCTCATCGACAGCCCCGTTTCTGGAAACCGGGATCGGACTGTACTGGACGGCATGCTTGAGGCGGCCGTTGCCAGAAGTCGTACCGGAATTGTCATTCATGGAGTTGGCTCCTGCACCACGGACATTTACCAGCGCATAACGGATGCTGGTATCGAAACTGGTCGTCTTCGAAGTTTTGAAGTTGCCCTTGAAGGTCAGGTTGTCACGGGAATAATCGGAACCGGTCATGATGGCTTTGTCACCCATGTGGGCGTAGCCGAGGTTCCAATTGTAATTATCCCCGCTGCCGGAAATGGAAGCATCTGCACTGAAAGTCGTTCCGGTCTTGCCGAAGACGGCATCAATCCAATCGTTGCCGACCATGCCCGCATATTGGTCGATATCCTCATACAGGCCATAATACGGATAATAATCCTGGTCGAGGCGATTCTTGATGGAGGCCAGTTCATATTGGAAGCGCACGAAGTTGTCCACATCCATCGGCTGGATGGCCTTCTTGTTGGCCATGACCTTGCGGCCGTAATAGGTATTGAACTTCACGGAGACCTTCTGGCCTTTCTCGGCGCTCTTGGTCGTTACGATGACAACGCCGTTTGCACCGCGGCTACCATAGATGGCCGTCGAGAACGCATCCTTGAGCACGTCGATCGACTGGATCTCGGAGGACGGGATGTCGTTGATGGATTCGACGGGGAAACCGTCCACGATGTACAGCGGGCTGCTGTCCTGGGTGATGGAACCGCCGCCACGGACACGGATCTTGATGTCAGCATCCGGATCGCCTTCCGTCGTAACGACGGAGACGCCGGCCATCTTTCCCGAAAGTGCCTGGCTGACGGTCGTCACCGGCTGTTCGGTCAGTTTGTCACTTCCGACCGAAGAAACGGAGCCGAGGAGATCACGACGCTTGACCGTGGCGTAACCGACCACGACGACCTCATCGAGGAAATTCGTATCCTCTTTCAGGACCGCGTCGATCTGGGTCCGGCCGTTGATAGCGACTGTCAGGTCGCTCAGGCCGATGTAAGAGAAGACCAGGTTGACTGCATCGGCAGGGACCTCGATCTCGTAGTCACCGTCCAGGCCGGTGACCACGCCGATGGTGGTTCCTTCCACGAAGACGCCGGCGCCCATCAGCGGTTCCCCGCTTTCATCCGTCACGACGCCGCGGATGGTCGTCTGGGCGGAAAGGCTCCACACCGTTGCCATGCAGATCAACGCAAGAAATACTTTCTTTGCTGGATTTTTCATGGATTTTGTTTTTAATTAAATGGTTATATGATAGATTATTGATCTCAATAATACATAATGTCGCGGACCAGGAAATGCAAATACATTTCCAGATTGGTGTACCGGTTGTTCTTATCCAGGGTCTTGGCCTTTCCGTCATCCTTGGACTTGTCCAGCCCAAACTGCTCTTCAAACCAGTCCGGCATGCCGTCGCCGTCCTTGTCAGCGGTATCTTTGTTCACCCTGGCCAGTTCTTCCGCCGTCGCGGAATAGGAAGGCCAGCCGCCTACGGCGCTTTGGGTGTCGATAATCCCGTTCTTGCTTCCCTTGCCGCCATCCGGATAGGTAGCCGTTCCATTCTTGGCATCATTCACCGCCCGTTCATCGACACGGTCCCGGCGAAGGGATGCGCCCGCCTTTTCCAAAACCTTCGCAAAGGCATCTTGAGCAGAATGCGTCTGGACCGACACTTTTTTCCCGTTCTCACCCAGAATCTCCAGTTCCGAAGCAAGCAGGCAGCCGTCGCTGGTCACCGTCTTCCCGTCAGACCCTTTGTTCCCATTGATTTCTTTCCAGTAGACACCATTGGGATAACTGGAAGAAACCCCGGCGCTGTGATAATTGTCTTTCAAATACAGATGCGGGAAGCCATACGCATAATAGGTTGTATGCGATGTCCCGCCATCTTTGTACTCGTACTTGTACACGCCGTTCGCCTCGATGTAGTACGGCCGGTTGGCAGAGGCAGGTCCGGCTTTATAATAGTTTCCGACCATGTTGAAAAATCCGCCGTCGCCACCGTAGCAACCGTTTCCCGAGCCCCAGTTATAATTGACATTGTTGCGGTAGTCGACATTCCCGCGGCGGGCCGGATTGTCCGGATTTTCATATACCATGGGATGATCGAAACGAGGTGTACGGTTGTTGTGATTGGCCAACAGGTTGTGATGGAAGGTCGCATTCTTTCCGCCCCAAATACCGCCGAAGCCATGGCTTCCCTTGTCATGGACGGAATTCGTCAGGCTCTCGGTCAAAATACACCACTGCATCGTAAAGAACTCATTCCCATAAAACGATGCACATTCGTCCGTCGACCAGCTCATCGAGCAATGGTCCAGGATGATCCGTTCCTGCCGGCGGCCCCAGATGGCATCGTCTGCCGTTTGCTTCTCGTCTCCCATCCGGAACCGGATAAACCTGATAATGACATTGTCTGCCTTAACGACCGTAGGATAATTCTTGATGCAGATTCCGTCTCCGGGAGCCGTCTGACCGGCGATTGTCAAGTCACCGTATTTGATTTCCAGGGATTTCTCCAGAGCGATGACGCCTGCCACGTCGAAGACGATGGTCATAGGCGATTGGGCGCCGCGCTTCTTCTCGATACCAGCGCGCAGCGAGCCGGAACCGGAGTCGCTCAAGTTTGTAACGTGATAGACTTCGCCGCCGCGGCCACCGGTCGTGTACATACCGCCGCCCTCGGCGCCCGGGAAAGCACGGGCGACCCCGTCTTCTTCCGCCGCCGGAATCTTGAAGGAGGCATAGTCCTGGCCGGCCGATTTACCGGTCGTGGTCGCATCCACATAAGCCCAGCCGGATGTTCCAGCGGCATTGACGGAACGGACACCGAACTTGTAGGTCGTCGCCGGTTCCAGATCGGGAACCTGTACATTGCGGGCCGTAACGCTTCCCTTCTTCACCTCGGCTCCGTCTTTGCTGAGCGTCCAGTCATACGACACCGCGTCGGTCATACGGTCCCACTGTAACGTCAGGGCATGGTCCGCCGCCGTATGCAGGGCCAGGCCCGTCGGGACGGCCGGCGCGGTCTCATCCGGTTTCACCGGATCGTCGCTGCCGCCGCAGGAGGCCAGGAGCAGGCTCGAAATCGCCAGGATCGTCAGGAGATGTTTCTTCATTTCGTCTCAAATTCAAGTGCCGCCCAGACCAGCGGGCCGATGCCCTTCGGGTCATTGTCGCGGACGGGTTCATGGATATAGTAATCATAGTCGCCGCTGCGGTTGTCCTTGCCGCCGAGGCCGGCGACTTCGCAGCAGTCCGTCAGGCTGACCAGGCCGTCCGCATCCGTGCGGACAAACGTCTTCAACAGGCGTTCATACGCCTGCACGGCACCCTCCGGATCGGACAGGTATCCGAGCCGGTTGCCCTTCAGCATGGCATAGACGAACATGGCGCTCGCCGTCGCCTCCACATAATTGCCTTCCGCACCCGGACGGTCCAGCACCTGGTACCACATGCCGGTGGCCGGATCGGTCCAGGACGGCAGGGCCGCCATGATTTCCTGGAAGATCTCCAGCATCCGGTCGCGGCCGGGGATCGTCTCCGGAATCAGCGGGAGGACATCGACCAGGGCCATGGCATACCATCCCAGGGCGCGTCCCCAGGCATGGGCGGACTGGCCGGTCTGCGGATCGCACCAGAACATGGCATGGGAGGAATCCCAGGCATGGCGGTACAGGCCCGTCTGCGGATCATACGTATGCTCCGCCACCGTCAGGAAATGCCGGACGACATCCGTATAGACCGCCGTCTGCAGATTCTCCGGAAGATATCGGGAAGCATATTCCGCATAGAACGGCTGGGCCATGTACAGTCCGTCCAGCCACATCTGCTGGGGATAGACCTGCTTGTGCCAGAAACCGCCTTCCGGCGTCCGCGGCTGGTCGATCAGCTGGTCGAACAGCACGTCCATCGCCTGGCGGTATTTCTCCTTTCCGGTCAGATCGTAAAGCCGCAGCAAGGTACGTCCCGGACAGATGTGGTCGGTAGAGAAGTTGGATTTCTTGTATTTGTAGATGGTTCCGGCCGAATCGATGATGGCATCGTACCAGCCGTCGACATACTGCAGGATTTCATCCCCGCCATACAGTTCGTAAACGTCAAGGAAAGCCTTGAGTTCCAAGCCGGTAGTATAATTCCACTTCAGATTGCCCGCCTGTCCGTCCAGCCAGGAGGCCTCGGGGCAGCGGGTCATCTCGGAACGGACGACCTTCAGGGACAACGGTGTCCTGTCCGCATTGCAGGCGGCCAGGACAAGGGTCAGAAGCAGGGCGATTCTTTTCATTTGTTGTCGTAGGGATTCCAGACGATACCGTCCTCGGCCTGGAACATCACTTTTTCAAACGTATATTCGGCCGCCTCGCCGGCAGTCAGCTGGTGCGACCACCCCACGCGCGGACCCCGGGCGCCGGGCCCGTAGTTCTGGTACTCGGCATAATACGAATTCTCCTTCGTATTGGCCTTTCCTTCCTTTTCCCAGTCATGCCATCCGTCCGGAACGATGTGGGCACCCAGTTCGCAGCCGATGAACACCGTCTTGGCATAGGCGCCCCAGGGACGTCCCAGGTAGCATTTGTCGATGCCTGGAGCGGCCGTCAGCTTGCAATTCCGGAACACATAGCCGTACTTCTGGCCCGGCAGGGTCGAAGCGGCCGTGACATAACTGTTTTTCTTGGAATGGATGGTGCAGTTCTCGAAGTATGCGATGCTCGGACCGAAGATGAAATCCGTCGTTCCTTCGATATAGCAATCCAGGTAATAGTTGCGCTTGATTCCGCCGTCCTTGCCGAAACGGCCGTAGGTATACAGGGTATCCTGGTTTCCGATGAACTTGCAGCGGTGGAAGAACAGGAAATCCCCGTCCGTGAAGACGGCGACGGCCTGGCCGATCTCCTTGCCCTCGCCCGCGCTGTTCTCGAAGGTCAGGTCCTCGAACGTGACGTAGCTGGAATGGACATAGACGCTGGCGCTGCCGGAGGTACCGATCTTCAGGTTGCTGTCCGGCCAGAAATCCTCCGCGTACTTGCCCCAGGAAATGACGGTGCTGTCGGCGTCGGAGCCGCTGATATGGATCCGGAACTTGTTGTGCGGGATCGTCACCTGCTCCCGGTAGACGCCCTTGTTGATCCGGATCGTGGTGATCTTGTCGTGGCTGTAGTCCGGAACGGCGTTGACCGCCTCCTGGACCGTGAAATAATCGCCGAAACCGTTCTGGTCGACGATGATGTCGTAATGGACCAGGTGTGCGGCGATTTCGGGAATCCGGGCACGGAGGGTGTCGCAGACGATCTCCGCTACCTTGCGCGCGCCGCGCGCGACAGTATGGGTATTGTCTTCCTTGCCGTCCGGCGCGCTGACATACTTGCCGGCAGGCAGGTGCATGAAATACGGGCGGGACGCTTCGTCACCCAGGCCTTCGATCCAGTCGAGGGTCGCCGTGGTGATGTCCAGCAGCGGAACACCGAACTCGGCAGCCACCTGGCGCATCGCCTCCGGATAATCGGTATGGCAGTTCCGGTCCAGGCCGTTCTCCTTGAACCAGCGGCGGGCGACCGGCGTCAGCAGGACCGGTTTCGCGCCGGCGGCCAGGGCCGTCCGGACGAAGAGCCGGAGATTGTCCTGGTAAGCACCGAATGCGGGCGCATAGCGGGCGGGATCATCCTCCTTAGCATCGTTGTGGCCGAATTCGATGAAGACATAGTCGCCCGGCTTGAGGGCGGCCTTGACCTTGTCCCAGAGGCCCAGGTCGATGAAACTCTTGGTGCTGCGGCCGTTCTGGGCATAGTTGACGACCTGCACGCCGTCATCGACGAAATTCCGGAACATCATGCCCCAGCCGCGTTCCGGATTTCCGCCGGCCAGGTTCTTGTCCGCCATGGTGGAATCGCCCATCAGGTGGATGGTGAAGGAACTGCTGAGGCAGACGACGGCTGCCATCGCAAGGGTCAAGAGAATACGTTTCATCAGTGCTCGATTGTCTGTCCGTTGACGGTCACATGGTCGAAGGTGACGCCCTCGGCGTATTGGATTTCAACGCCCTTGTCCGCCGAGAAGACGGAGTTGGCGAAGGTAAGATTCCGGGCCGGCAGTTCAGGGAGGCCGTTGATATAGATCGCCTGGTCGGCACCCTGGCAGACCAGACCGCTGAAATGGATGTCACGGAATTCCGGCGTCGTCTCGTCGACCGGATGCAGGTCCGCTTCCCCGTTCCGGGACATGTCGGAGGCGGCGACGCCCGCGTAATACAGATTGAAAATGACCCCGTAGGAGACGATGTCCTTCATGTAGATGTTCTCGCACCAGATGTCATGCACCAGGCCGCCGCGGCCGCGGGCGCTCTTGAAGCGCAGGCCGACATCCGTACCGATGAAGGTGCAGTTGCGCACCATGATGTTCTCCACGCCGCCGCTCATCTCGCTGCCGACGACAAAGCCGCCATGGCCATGATAGACCGTGCAGTCCTCGATCAGCAGGTTCCGGCAGACTTTGCCGTGGCGCCGGCCGTCCTCATCCTTGCCGGACTTGATGCAGATCGCATCGTCGCCCACGTCGAAGGAAGAGCCCGTCAGCCGGACGTTCTCGCAGGCATCGATGTCGATGCCGTCGCCGTTGGCGGACCAGGAAGGATTCCGGACCATGATGCCGCGGATCGTCAGGTTCTTGCAATAAAGCGGATGGAGGTTCCAGCAAGGGGAATTCTGGAAGGTGCAGCCTTCGATGAGGATGTCCTCGCACTCCCGGAACGAGACCATGACCGGACGCAGGAACGTCTTGATCTCCTGCTCGTCCAGCGACGGATCCGGATAGTTCAGGGATCCGGCCGTCAGGCGGGCCTTCATGTATCCTTCGTCCGGATACCAGACGTCCCCTTTCTCACTGAGCAGGCCTCCTTTCTTCAGCAGGTCGTTCCAGAAATCAGAAGACACCTTGCGTTTCTTGACTTCCCGCCAGGCGTCGCCGCTGCCGTCAAAGATGCCCTCGCCCGTAATGGAGAAATTCCGCTCCCCTTCCGCATGCAGCGGAGACAGGCAGCGGCGGACGTCGAGGCCCTCGAAATTCGTATCGATGATCGGATAGAGATCCTGGTCCGGATCGAAGACGACGACCGCGCCCCTTTCCAGGTGCAAGTCGATGTTGCTCTTCATGCCGATCGGTCCGGTCTTCCAAATGCCGGCCGGAACGACCAGGTGGCCGCCACCCTGGGAAACCAGGCGGTCGATCGCCTGGGCAAAGGCGGCAGTATTGTCAGAAACGCCGTCACCCTCCGCGCCGAAATCCGTCAGCAGGACGGTCCGGGACGGGATGGAAGGCAGTTCCCAGGCGGGCATGTCAAAAGGAAGGTCGCCGGCAGTTTCCTGCACGGCATTCCGTTTCGTGGAGCAGCCGGTCGCCAGGACGGCGGCAGCCAGAACGGTTATCAGGATGTGTCTTCTCATGTGTCAGTTCGCTCACCGATAATGGTGAGCGTACAAAGGTATGGATAATTTTTGAATTCCGTGCACGGGCACGGAAAATATTTCAACATTTTTATCAACAAAATCAACGTGATACAAAGAAATTGCGAAAAATTTCCGTTCCCGTGCACGGAAACTCTTTCTTTTTCGGAAATAATCCTTAAATTTGGCCCCGGAAACTGATTGGAAGAACCATGAGCGGAAAGAAACGACTGATGACGATCAAGGACATCGCATTGCAGACCGGCCTGTCGAAAGGCACGGTTGACCGGGTTCTGCACAACCGGGGCGAAGTATCGAAGCAGAGCTATGAAAAAGTGATGCGCTACATCGAGGAAAGCGGATACACCCCGAATGTCCACGCCTCGCTGCTCGCTTCCGGCCAGAGCCACCGGATCGCCGCCCTCCTCCCCAACCATGAACCCGGATCTTTCTGGGAACTGTTCCAGAACGGCCTGGACAAAGCCGAAGAGAACCTGCACGGCCTGGGTCTTTCCATCCTCCGTTTCGGATACGACCAATACGACATCGACTCCTTCCGGGCCGCCTGCGACGAGTTGCTGGCCAGCGCCCCCGACGGGGTCGTCACCGCTCCCCTCTTCCTGAACGACACGACTGTCCTGGCCCGCCGGCTGCAGGAAGCTGGAATTCCGTATGTCTACATCGATTCCAAACTGGAAGACGACGGGTACATGGCCTATTTCGGAACGGCACGGTACCAGAGCGGATACCTGTGCGGATACCTGCTGGCCGACGACCGCCCGGTCAACCAGGCCGTCATCGTCCGGATCCGGCGCGACAAGAACCGCCTTTCAGATCCGACGGTCACCCGCCGGGCCGGTTTCATGGACTTCATGCTCGAATATGCGCCGGACTGCCGGATCAGCAACCTGTTCATCGATCCGAACGATCCGGAGGACATCCGGAAAGAACTCGAAGCTTTCTTCGACGCCCATCCGGACGTCCGCCACATCGCCATGTTCAATTCCCGCATCCACCTGATCGTGGATTTCATCGAACGGCGCGGCCTGCAGGACCAGTGCCGGATCATCGGTTTTGACAATCTGGCCTCCAACGTGGAAGCGCTCAAGCGCGGCACCGTGACCCGCCTGATCGCCCAGCGTCCGGCCGAACAGGTCGTCATGGCCATCCAGACCCTGTCCGACAAAATCCTGTTCAAGAAAGACCCTGTCCACCGGGACCATTACCTGCCGATGGACATCCTGACACGTTACAACGTCGATTATTACTAACGGGATCCGTCCGCAGATTCCGTCCGGACTTCCACTTCCGTCACATCCAGCCAGCCGGCATCGTTCTTTTCGGCGTGGCGCAGGCACCAGAATCCGAATTTCGCTCCGGTCCAGACCTCGGGCCGGGCCGTATGTTCCGATACATGCCGGAAGGTCCGGCCGTCCAGGCTATAGCTGATCCGGCATACGGCATCCGGCACGTTGCCGGACACCTCCTGCGGACGGACTTCCAGCCGAACCCAGATTTCCGTCAGCGGCCGGTCGGGATACGAGACCGCAGGCACCCCGGGAGAAGCATACGGGAAGGACTGTTTTTCAAGACGGTACGACAGCCGCTCCAAGGTTTCCACTTGTTCCGGATGGCCGTCGGCGGCCCGTGGCGAAAAGAACGCGGTCAGCAGGGCATGGTCTCCCGCATCCGTCAAGCGGAGGCCGAACATGTCATTGCCGGTAATGGCGAACCCGGCCTGCTCGCCGTGCTCCTTCAACTGCGGATTCGGCCGGAAGGTCAGTCGGGCCGTCACGGTGAACCGTTCGGCCGGGAATTTCTGCGAAAGGAGGTTGGGACAGTTCCACAGATTGGGGGCTTCGGGCTGCTGCGCGGAGTAGAGGCGGATGCCTCCGCCGGGCAAGGCATAATGCCAGTAAGGCGACGGGACCGCCGGATACTGCCATTCCAGCGATAGTCCATAAGGGCCGGTCCGGGCAGGCAGGACTCCACCCCTCTCCCGATCGGGTTGTCCGGCCGGACGCACATCCGGCAGGTCCCAGGACCGGACCGGCTGCCCGACGCCATCTCCGTCCGGATCTTCGCCGATCAGCGGCCAGCCGTCCGGGGTCCAGCGCATCGGCTGGAGATGGACGATCCGGCCATAGGCGCCCTTGTCCTGGAAATGAAGGAACCAGTCCTGGCCGGAAGGGGTATCGACCCAGGCTCCCTGGTGCGGGCCGTTGACTGTCCCGGGCACGGAGGCCAGGACAATCTTCTCCGCATAAGGGCCATACAGGGACTCGGCGCGAAGGACGGTCTGCCAGCCGGTCGCCACGCCGCCGGCAGGAGCGAACAGGTAATAGCGGCCGTCCCGCTTGTACAGCTTGGTTCCTTCGATGGTCGGCTGGGTGAGATGCCCGTCATAGATGATGCGGGAAGGACCGAGCAGGCGCCTACCGTCCGGCGCCATCGGCGCCAGGAACAGGACGCTTTTCAAACCGGCCCGGGAACCGGCCAGGCCATGGGACAGCCAGGCCGTCCCGTCTTCGTCCCAGAACGGGCAGGGGTCGATGAACCCTTTCTGCCGGACCACCCAGACAGGCGGTTCCCAGCGGCCGCCCGGATCCTGGGTCCGGACCATGAAAACACCCCGGTCCGGATCTCCGCAGAAAATGTAGAACCAGCCATCATGGTACCGGATCGCCGGCGCCCAGACCCCTTCCGCATGACGGACAGCCGTCCGGAACTCCCCGCTTCCCTCCTCCGGATAATCGGCCAGGGCCGCTCCGATGAGTTCCCAATGGACCAGGTCCCGGGAATGCAGGACCGGAAGTCCCGGAAAGCAGTTGAAAGACGAAGCCGTCATGTAGAAATCATCCCCGACCCGGCAGACATCGGGATCGCTGTAGTCCATGTGCAGGACCGGATTGGTAAATTGCTGGCCGCGGACCAGGAGCGGAACCAGAAGCAGAAGCAGGAGGAATCGTTTCATGGCAGGAGTTTCCAGAGTGGGACAAAGGTAACGAAATTCATGAATTATTGCTATATTCGCGAATTGTTTGACGCAACAACCTCAACCATGAAATCCAGACATCTGCTATTTGCGGCCCTGCTCTTCGCAGCCGTTTCCTGCGGCCACCGCCTGAAAGACGGAGAATATGCCCTGCAGGTTCTCTCCACCAACGACGTCCACAGCACCTGGTTCGATTCGACCTATGTCAAAGGCGGAGGTATCCGGAATTCCCTCTATGCCATGAATTACTATGTCGACAGCGTCCGCGCCCAGTACGGTCCCGAAAATGTCGTGCTGGTCGATGCCGGCGACTGCCTCCAGGGCGACAACGCCGCCTATTATTACAACTATGTCGACACGGTGACCCCGCACCTCTTCCCCCGCCTGCTCGCCTACATGAAATATGACGCCGTCGCCGTCGGCAACCATGACATCGAAACCGGCCATCCGGTCTATGACCGCGTCACGAAAGACCTCAAGAAGGTCGGCGCCGATTTCCTGGCCGGCAACGCCATCCGCAACGACAACGGCGAGCCGTACTTCCCGGTCTACAAGATGATCGACCGGGCCGGCCTGCGCATCGCCGTCCTGGGCTACACCAACGCCAACATCAAGGCCTGGCTGTCCGAAACCCTCTGGAGCGGCATGACCTTCGAACCGATCATCAACCTCGTCCAGAAGGACGTCGACGCCGTCAAGGCCAAGGAGAAGCCGGATGTCACCATCGTGACCATGCACTCGGCCTGCGGCCAGGGCGACGGAACCATCCTGGAAGCGGAAGCACTCGATATCTTCAACAGCATCAAGGGCATCGACTTCCTGGTCTGCGGCCATGACCACCGTCCGTATGTCGAGACCCGCGACACCATGGCCCTGCTCAACTCCGGCAGCCACAGCCGCTATGTCGCCCACGGCACCCTGAACTTCAAGGTCGAAGGCGGCAAGATCGTCAGCCGTTCCTATGATTCCGAACTGATCCCGGTCAAGGCGGAGAAAGCCGATCCGGTCATGCGCGCCACCTTCCAGAAAGACTACGAAGCCGTCAAGGCCTTCACCCTCCGCGAAGTCGGCGTCCTCAACACCGACCTCTGGACCCGCGACGCCTACAAAGGCATGAGCGACTACATCAACCTCATCCACACGCTGTCCATCGGCTGCGCCCCCGCCGAGATTTCCTTCGCGGCGCCGCTGACCTTCAACGGCCACGTCAACCAGGGCGTCCTGATCTACAACGACCTCTTCACGATCTATCCGTATGAGAACCAGCTCTATGTCATCAACATGACCGGCCAGGAGATCAAGAATTACCTCGAAGTTTCCTACAGCAACTGGGTCAATACCGTCTCTTCCCCGCTGCAGCACGTCCTCAACATCCGCGCGAACGACGATCCGCGGACGCAGCAGCGCGGCTGGTCCTTTGTCGGACGTTCCTACAACTTCGACTCCGCCGCGGGCATCAATTACACGGTCGACGTGACGAAGCCGGTCGGTGAACGCATCTCGATCACGACCATGGCCAGCGGCGAGCCGTTCGACATGAACCGCACCTACAAGGTCGCCCTGACCTCCTACCGCGCCAGCGGCGGCGGCGGACTGATCGACGAAGCCGGCATCGACTCCGACAAGATCGACGACCGCGTCGTGGAGCGTTATCCGGAAATCCGCAACATCCTCTACGATTACCTGATGAAGAACGGATCGATCGATCCGGAAGTCATCGGCGATCCCAAGGTCATCGGTCACTGGGAGTTCGTTCCGAAAGCGATCGCCGGTCCGGCCATTGCCCGGGACATGGACCTGCTCTTCAAGCGCTGAAGACGCACAGGACTAAGATAAAAAAGGGGTTCCGCTATCTGCGGAACCCTTTCATTTTCTGCATCAGGTTGCCGGTCATCGCCGTCTTCATCACCTTCCGCGTTCCCTCGAACTGCTTGAGCAGCCGGTTGACTTCCGGGACGGAAGTGCCGGAGCCGTCGGCGATGCGCTTGCGGCGGCTGCCGTTGATGACTTCCGGATGCTCGCGCTCGTACGGGGTCATGGACATGATGATCGCCTCGACGCCCTTGAAGGCATCGTTGTCGATGTCGACGTCCTTGAGGGCCTTGCCCATGCCCGGAATCATGCCGGCCAGATCCTTGATGTTGCCCATCTTCTTGATCTGCTGGATCTGGTTGTAGAAGTCCATGAAGGAGAACTGGTCCTTCGCCAGTTTCTTCTTGAGCTCGCGGGCCTGCTTCTCATCGAACTGCTCCTGCGCCTTCTCGACGAGGGTGACGACGTCGCCCATGCCGAGAATCCGGTCCGCGATACGGGACGGGTGGAAGACGTCGAGCGCCTCCATCTTCTCGCCGGAAGAGACGAACTTGATCGGCTTGCCGACGACCGCCTTGATGGACAGGGCCGCACCGCCGCGGGTGTCGCCGTCCATCTTCGTCAGGACGACACCGTCGAAATCGAGGCGGTCATTGAAGGCCTTCGCCGTCTCGACGGCATCCTGGCCGGTCATGGCATCGACCACGAAAAGGGTCTCCGTCGGCTTGACGGCCTGGTGCAGGGCGGAGATTTCGTCCATCAGTTCCTGGTCGACGGCCAGACGGCCGGCGGTATCGATGATGACGACCGAATAGCCCTCGGAACGGGCCTTCGAAACGGCGCGCTGCGCGATGCCGATCGGATCCTTGACGCCGTCTTCGGTATAGACCGGAACACCGATCTGCTCGCCGAGGACCTTCAACTGTTCGATGGCGGCCGGACGGAACGTGTCGCAGGCGGCCAGCATGACCTTGATGCCCTTTTTCTTGACATAGAGACCGAGCTTGCCGCTAAAGGTCGTCTTACCGGAACCGTTGAGACCGGCGACCAGGACGACGCCCGGATTGCCCTTGATGTTGATGTCGCTGGCATTGCTGCCCATGAAATCGACCAGTTCATCATGGACGATCTTGACCATCATCTGCTGCGGCTTGACGGCTGTCAGTACATTCTGGCCGATGGCCTTGGTCTTGACGCGGTCGCAGAATTCCTTCGCCACCTTGAAACTGACATCCGCATCCAGCAAGGCTTTGCGGATGTCCTTTACCGTCTCGGAAACATTGATTTCGGTGATTTTACCTTCACCTTTCAGTATCTTGAAAGACCGCTCCAGTCTCTCGCTCAGATTCTCAAACATAGTCAGAAAATTAGGATTGCAAATTTAGCAACAAATCATTAAATTTGCTAAAAAGAAGGACAATGATTACGCTCGCCCGCGCAGAAGCGCTCCGTCGATGCATCCGGCGGTGGCGGCTTCCCCGCTCCATGAATATCTTCCTGTTCGGTTTCGACAATGTATTGCCGGAACAGGTCCCGGCACCCGTCGGACAGAAGGCGGAGCAGAAAGCCGACGCGGTTCCGCAGAAAGAGGCCCCGGCCGCTCCGCCGAAGGAAAAAAGACCGTCACCGGCCGTGGAACGGCTTACGTACGAGGAGATCGGGCAGCGGCTCGAAGAATGGTATGCCCGGAAATCAGAGTTCACGACCGATTTCTCCCTGGAGCAGCTCGCCGAAGAGACCCATCTGCACAAGTCCCATCTGCTCAAGTATTTCCAGAATGAAGCCAAGCAGGATTTCCGCTACTGGAAACTGGTACGGAAAATCCGGTGGTCGCAGCAACTGCTGCTGGACAAACCGGACCTGCCGATTGCGGATGTCGCTTTCCGCTCCGGATTCAACAACGACTCCAATTTCTTCCGCCAGTTCCGGCGGATCAGCGGCTGCACGCCGATGCAGTGGCGCGAAAGCAACGGCCACCCCCTACGGGAGGTCGACGGTTAGCGTACCGTTCTTCTGGACAAAATCGATGACCCGGATATAGGAAGATCCCCTGGAATCATAAGAAACGCCGTCGTGATTGACATCGAGGATCGGCACCGGCTCGGAAGAAACGTACCGGCCGTCGGGATCCACGGCACGGATGCTGTAGGTCTGTCCCTCCCGCAATTCGTGCATCATGACCTGGTATGTACCGTCGGACTGGCTGACCGTCTTGATGTCGCGGAGCGGTTTCTCCTGCTCCCTGTCGTATGAAGCATAGGCGGAAAGGACCAGTTCGATGCCGGGCATCATGCGATAGGCATCTCCGTCCACCACCACGCCCCGAACCCAGAGGGATTCGTCGGTCACCTTGTCTTCATCACCCATTTCTCCGGCATTGCATGCGGCGCAGAGAAGCGCACCGGAAATCAGCAATAGATATGGAAATATTTTTTTCATCTGGCAATAAAATACTACCAGTCCAGGTTTTAGCGGTGCAAAGATAATACTTTTTCCGGAAATGCAACACTCCGGCACCTCGCGGCGCCGGAGTATCCGACAAATGATATGGTAACCTTATGGTTATGGGATTCAATAGCGGATGTCGCCGGAGCCCTTCGTGTCGGACCGGACGCTGCCCGTCACCTTCAGACCGCGGGCGTCGATGTCTCCGGACCCGGCCACGGACAAGGCGGCATTCACCGACGTCCCGCTCACCCGGACGTCACCGGAGCCGGCCACGGACGCGAGGACGTCCCCCCGGCATTCTCCGGAAACGGTGATATCGCCGGATCCGGCCACGGCTACCGTCAGGTTCCGGCAGGAAAGACCGGAGACCGTGATGTCGCCCGATCCGGTCAACGAAGAGGAGAAGTCTTCCGGACAGCTGAGCGACAGCGTGCTGAATTCGCCGGATCCACTGACAGCAACGCCTTCCAGGACAGGAGCATAGACCGTGATGTCCACTTTCCCGGTCGAAAGGGAAGAAACGGAATCCGGGGTCTCGAAACGGATGGTCAGCCTCCCGTCTTCCACCACGCCCTTCAGATACGGAAGGATATTGGCGGAGGCGGTGACTTCCATGTACGGTTCCACTTCGGACTGGACGAAACGGACATCAGGACTCCCGACCAGTCTGATCTGGGAGAAGGAATCGAGGGGCTGGGTTTCCGTCTGCAGGTTCCCGTCCGCGACCAGACTGCTGCCGGAACCCCGGATGCTCTTGTTGTTGATGCGGACCATGCAGGAGGAAAGAGACAGAAGCAACACCAGGCCGCCAAGGATATATGACTTTTTCATGTTCATGATTTTTTCTGGTTCAACACCGCCGGGTCAATGCCCAGCAATTCCATTTTCCGGAGGATCAGCGGCAGCTCCTCCTCAAGGAAGATTTTCCGCTGTGCATCCTGGATGCGTTCTTTCGCATCGGCACTGACGAAATAGCCGATGCCGCGCTTGTTGAAGATGATGCCGTCAGCCGTCAGCTTCTCATACGTGCGCATGACCGTATTCGGATTGACCCCCACGTCCGCACCATATTCCCGGACCGACGGGATCCGCGCCTCCGGCTTCAGGTCGCCGGAGAGGATGCGCTCGCAGATGGCATCGAAGATCTGCAGGTAGATCGGTTTGTTTTCGTTAAATTCCATGGTGTCAGTGTTTCAGGGTTTTCAGGCGGAACCAGATGGCCGTACCCAGCCCGCCCAGGACGATGAGCCAGTGCATCCAGAGGGCAAGATTGATCCGGAAGTTCCAGTTCAGGTTCTGCATCCTTTCGGGATCGAACGAATCGAAATAGGCATCGAGATCCATATGATAGAAGGCTATGAAAGACAGGACGGAGGAAAGGATGATGGAAAGGCCGATCAGGCAGAGGATGGTCTTGGCGACCTTCCGGCGCTGGAAACAGAGGGCGCCGAGCAGGAAGATGAAAATTCCCTCGATGATGGAGGACCACAGCAGCCACAGGCCACCGCCGCCCAAGGTGACCGGCATTTCGTCGGCGACGACTCCGTTGACGACGGCACCCGTATTGCCATACATCGCTTCATTGATGTTCCAGGTGACGAGCGCCTGTCCGTAGGTCGGATCGAGGAGGCTCAGGATCCAGTCCGTCAGGTTGAAAGAAACCAGGTAGGCCAGCGGGACCACGAGCAGGGACACCGTCAGCATGGACAGGAACTTCTCCAGCCGGGAGGCAGGGATCATCAGCCAGTCGGATCCATAGCGTTTCTCCGTCAATTTGCCATATTGCTGGACCGGAAAAGAAACGACAAGGACGAGCAGGCAGACGAAGAACATGCTGACGCGGGCAGGGAAACCGGGCGAACTCCAGCCGGCCCATTCTCCCAGGAAACCGTGGTAGATGACATTGAAAATGATGTTGATGACATAGAAAAACAGCGGGAAGCAGCCCAGGATCAGGAGGGTCAGGCCATAGTTGGCCCGGAGATTCCGCAGGTCATACGCGAGATACTTTCCGAAACGCTTGAAATCGAAATACTTGTTCATGGCTGCCTATGCTTTGAAGAGGTTCTTGATATAATCCTTATGCCGGTGCACGGTGTTGAAGAGGGCCTCGATGTTGACCTTGCTTTCCTGCGCATCCGGATTGGGATAGACCTGGATGAACCCGCCGGGAATCTGCTCGGAATACAGCGATTCCGGATGGAGCGTCGTTCCGTAATCGAAGTAAAGCTTGCGGGTGATTTCTTCGATCGACGCATTCAGCAGGACATCCTGGCGGTCCAGGATGATGATCGGGTCGATGATGTTCTCCAGGTCCCGGACCTGGTGGGTCGAAATGACGATCGTCGCATCGTCGGCCGTGTGCCGCATGATGGCGCTGCGGAACTGGGTCTTGGATGGGATGTCGAGGCCGTTGGTCGGTTCGTCCATGTAAAGGAAACGCACATTGCACGCGAGCGCGAAAGAAATATAGGTCTTCTTCAGCTGGCCGGAGGACATGGTGTTCATCTTCTTGGTCGGGTCGTTCTCGAACTCCTGCATGACGGAAAGGAACTTATCCATGCTGAAACGCGGCCAGAATGCACCGCGGGAACGGGCGAAGTCCACCGCCGTCATGTTCAGGGGCGCCACTTCGTCCGCCAGGTAGAACTGGTCGGCCAGGAAATCCGCCTCCCGGCTGTACGGATCCCGGCCATCCGTCCGGATCCGTCCGGAAGAAACTTTCTTGAGACCGCACAGCAACGTCAGGAGGGTCGTCTTGCCGACACCGTTCTCACCAAGAAGGCCGTAGATCTTCCCTTCTTCCAACTGCATCGAAATGTTTTTCAGGACAGGAACACTCCCGTAACTGAAAGCCAGGTTATCGATTGTAATCATACGAATTAGTGTATTAGTTTATTAACACACTGCAAAGATAGACACAATTCGGATAACTGCAAATTTTTTTTGACAAAAAACCCCGGAAACAGGAAAAAAAGTTTCCGGGGAAAAATCAAAATGCGTACGCAAAAATGCGTAAATCACTGATGTGCAGGACGCAAGAGGTCCAGAACAACCTTTACCGGATTGAAGGTCTCCAGCGGGACTTCGACGAACATCGTGTTCCAGTCGCTCATCGCACCGTTCCACAGTCCGGGCAGTTCAAGGGCCTTGAGTTCCCTGCCCTGGTAACTCTTCGAACTGATGAAACCGGCATCCTCATCGACATACTGCAGCAGGTCGAATTTCTCGCCCTTGTAATTTTTCAGGCAGCACACCAGGTCGACCGGATTGAAATGCGTCGCATGTGCCAGGATATCCTTCGAACGCGGGTCGTCCGGATTGATCTGGACACTTTCGAGGATCTGCAGGTTGCTGCTGCCGTCCTTCCCGGCAATGATGAACGGGCCGCCGCCGGGCTCTCCCTCGTTCTTGACCATGCCACAGACACGGATCGGACGGTCCAGTTTGCCACGGAGCAGGGCCACCCGATTCGCCGGATCCGGCGTCAGCGGAAGCTGGATGCACAGTTCCCGGTCCAGGAAAGATTCCACCCGGTCGCAAAGCTGCCGGCAGGAAGGCGCTGCGGGATCCGGTTCCGCATCGAAGGCACGCAGGAAGCCGAACAGGGTGTCGCGCAACTCCAGGCACTTGCCCAGCAGGACTTTCTTGTAGCGGGCCGTCACAGGAAGCAGGCGCTCATGGGAGACATTGTCGATGTTCTTGATCGAAACGATCTCCTGCGGGACCTGATTGAGGTTGTAAATCAGGGCGCCGTGACCGGCGGGACGGAACAGGAGCGCATCGGTCTCCGTCCGGAATGGATGATTCTTCGGATCCACGGCGACCGTATCCGTCGCCTTGTCCTGATAGGTGAACGTCACATGGTATTTCACGCCGTACCGGGCTTCGAACTCCGCCTGGACTTCCGCGAGCGCCGCTTCGAAGAGCGGCCGGTGCTCCGGCGAAATCGTCACGACCAGGTTCGCCGTGCCGTCCGCATTCCGCATATAATCCTGCGCTTCGACCAGATGCTCGGCGAAAGCGGTGCGGCACTCGCCGGGATAGCGGTGGAAGCGGATGACGCCTTTCGGTTTCGATCCGTAGCCGAGGCCCTTGTCCGTCAGGACCTTTTCCGCAACGTCCCGGCGGTAGGCAGCGGAATCTTCGGGTTCTCCGAAGAGTTCCGGCGTATAAAAAGCGAACTGGCGGATGGCGGCGGCCAGCCGGGAAACGGCGGCCTTCTCATCCAGGTCCTCTCCGCTTTCAAGTTTGGAAAGGCCGGCAAAAATATCCTTGAACATGCGGGAAGCAGCACCGGAAGCCGGGACGAACTTGCATTTTCCGTCAATCGCAGCCTGCTCGTAATAGGCGACGGCCGCATCGGCCTGCGCCTCGTCCAGGACACGGATACCCCGTTCCGGCGTCGCCGCTCCGACAATCTTCATCCACGGGAATCCCTTCTTGAACCGGTCAATCTGCTGCTGGACGGTTTTGGGATCGGATCCGCGGTCCTTGATCTGCTTGATATCTTCTTGGCTGAACATAGTGTATTGAATTATATGAATGATCTTCCGGCCGCGGCGCAATGCTTTGGCTGCTTCAAAATTACGTATTTTCATCCAATTATTCAAGACCTTCCGGGACTTTCCGCCACCGCCGGTCAATACGCCCACAGGCAGAGCGGATCCGCCACGATGGCGGCATGGTACAGGAAATAAGGCGACGAAGGCTTGTAGAGCACCTTTCCATCCAGCAACTGCACGCCATGGAAGGCACCCGCCGCGACGGCTTCCTTATCGACCGCAACGGCCTCCAGGAAAGAAAAAGGATAACCGGAATAGATCTCCCGTTCGTTCCCGTGGCCGATCCCGTCCAACCGGGCGATGACGCCGTCCGCATCGTAGTCGAGGGTCAGGCTGCCGGGCGTCCAGGTACCGAAGGACGGATCCGTCAGGTGATAGGCCGATGATTTTATGATCGTAAACCGGTCCAGCATCGGCCGGTCTTCGGGATCTTCGCCGCGGTGCTCGATTCCGTAGCCGTCCACGTGAGGGACATAGTAATCGACCTCACTGCCGCGGTCCACCTTGTACCAGGCGCTGAAGACCTGCTCACGGATCTTGAACAGCGGATGCCCTTCGATGGCGTTCTGCATGGTCACGTAGGACTGGAAGCGGCTGTTCCGCGCCGAGTTGCCCCGCAGGCCGAGCCCGGCGAAAACCGAATGGCCCTGCCGGGGATTGTAGCTGCAGCAAAGGGTAAACTCCGCCATCAGATAGACGTCCAGATAGCCCAGGCAATATTTCCCGCCGTAGCGGCGGGTGACAGTATTCCAGACCTCCGCATAAACCGGCAGTTTCCCGTAGGTGTAATTCCGGGGTGTCGGAACCGCCGCGATATCGATGGTGTGGGGACCCAGCATGAACGCCATGTCCGGCGCATCGGTATACAGGTTGATGCCGGTCCGGATGACTTCCGGATCGATCTCTCCGGGATGCGGGAAGGTCAGCCAGCCGTCGGAGCCGAAAGCATACATGTTCCCGTCCTTCCGGAAAGACGCAGCCTCCCCGGCCACCCCGTCCCGTTCGATCAGGTACAGGGAATTGTTGATGGACGCCAGGACGCCTTCTTCGGGGAACCCGGTGAAAGGCATCTGGACATACACATCGTTGCCGTCATCGTTCACGTCCGGTGCATCGGCCGGCCAGAAGAGGACCTCGTCGGCATGCTGGACGCCGGAAATGGTCTCGATATGATCCGAGGTCTTGACGTAGATATCCGCATGCAGTTCCGATGCGCGGACGCCGACCGTGACGCCGACATATGTCCGCAAATCCCGGTTGTCGATGCCCCACTGCGGCCACAGCATCTCCATGAATGCCTCCGGATCGAAGGAAGGGTACGGAATCTCCTCGCCGGAATACGGATCCAGATAGCGGATCCGGAAATCCCGTGCCCTCCCGTTGACGCACAGTTCGTACGGCGGTTCGGAAGGGACGGACGGCTCGACGGACAGCCGCAGGTTGCGCACGGAGGTCTGCAGGACCAGGGAATCGAGCACGTTCCCGACGGCATCCAGCGCCCGGACCGTGACCGTTTCTTCTCCGGCGCCGACGCCGATGAAGGAAATCTGCCGGAGGTCATCCGAGACGGCCGGATCGCCCAGCACGGCACCCCCGTGCGCCCGATCCACGGACAGGGAGACCGTCCCTTCCGGCAACGTCCGGACATCCAGGAACTGGCGCTGGGCCAGGTAGGCAGGCGTCCCGCTGTTCCGCCAGTCCGCTTCCAGGGCCACCCAGGCGGCTTCCGCGTCGATTTTGAGGACCAGGGCCGTCCGGTGGTTCCGTTCGATGTCAAAATTCCGGTACAGGTCTTTCCCCAGATAGAGCAGATAGGATTTCGTGACGGGAGTGCCCTGCGTCCGGAGGATGTCGAAACTGAATTCGGCATAGGTACAGCAGTCCAGGCCTTCCTCCAGATGGACCTCGTCCCAGCTCCGCGCCGCACCGATCCGGCCCTGGCAGTTCTCCAGGACATACAGGCTGATGCCGGCACCGTTCTCCAACGCGTCCCAGTCCAGGTCCGTCGCCCGGTCACCGTCCGTCAGGTCCGCTCCGGAAACAGCCCGGTCCCCTTCCCCGAACCACCGGACGGACCGGTTCATGTTCCGGATCCGCAAGGTTCCGCCCCGGAGCGTTTCGCCTTCCGCCCGCAACTGCGACAGGTCGAGGGAAATGTCATACCGGGCGAACAGATGGCGCAGGCGGATGTGCAGGACGGTTTCCGGTCCGATCTCCCGGACGGAGGTACGGGCTGACATCGGCAGGAAAGCCGTGTTCAGGGATTCCAGGGAAGGACAGGTGAATACCAGGTCCTCCAATTCGCTGCGGCGCAGGCCCGCCCGCCGGACGGCATCCATCGTCCCGTTGTTGGCGACGGCGTAGATGTCGAGGCCGGCCCCTTCCGGCAGCCGCCACTCGAAGGTCCGGGCATTGTCTTCGAGATGCAGGATGACCGGCTCCCCCGCCTCATCCGTCAGGATGGATTCTTCCCCGGACGCAAACGCGAACAGGACGACGTCCCGGTATTGAAAATCATCTTCCAGCCGGATGACGGACCGGGTCGACACGGTTCCGGCCTCCAGTCCGCCACGGACCGTGATGAAACGGCGTTCCGTAACCGGATCCTCCCGCCATTCCTGCCGGCAACCCGGCAACGCCGCCGCACCCAGCAGGCACGCACCGGCAAACAGTAACCATCTCTTCATATCTCCTCGCATTTTACAAGTGAATTGTTCCATCGTCTTCCCAGCCGCCGCCGACATCCCCGCCCGTCGGTCCCGTCACCGTCACTTCCATCACGTCCCGGATCCGGCCGTCCAGCGTGGAGACCGTCACCGGGATGACCGTTCCCGCAGCCAGATCCGCCGACAGGGCGATCCTGAACTGCCATGCGCCGCCGGAGGACGTTTCGGTAAGGGTGACCTGCCGCGCATACGCCGACGGGACGGAAAAACGCCAGGTATCGGCTGGCGTCCGGTCCGGATCCCGCCGGGAAGACGGGACGCCCTCCCAACAGGCATGCACGGCATCCGGAAGTCCGTTCCGCCGGAAATCCACCTCGAAGGGTGCGCTGCCGCCCCGCTCGACCGTCAGGCGGGACGGACGGACCTGCAGGGACCGGGATCCCGTCTCGACAGATTTGGAGTTGTCCTCAATCTGCAGCCCCGTATCCGTCAGGCGGACCGTCACGTCATAGACGGCATTCCGCTCCACCGTGAAATCCGACACGGCATCCGCACCGAGATACAGCGTGATCCGGCGGTCACGGATCGTGGTCCGGTCCGAGCGGTCCTGGTAGGATACCGACAGGCTGACCTGCGGAATCCGGTCCGCCACGGCCCCGCTGACGCCGCGCGACAACAGGTTTTCCCGGTTTTTCGCATAGGGATCCCGGTTCCCGGGCAGCAGGTTACCCAAGTCCGACGGAAATACATACAAGACCGCAGAGGCAGATTCCGCGGGACTGGCATCCTCCCCGACGCCCACATCGAAAGTACCGTAGGTCATGCTCCCGAAAGGACGGATCCGGTCGGGACGGGAAACGGCATGCCAGCGGGGCGCGGTGATCTCATAGCGGGAAGAGACATTCTTCAGGGTCAGGCGGACTTTGGCAAACAGGCATTCCATCGGAATCTCGACCGTCTGCCTGTCTGCGGCGACGAACCGGAGGCTCCCGCTATAGTCCATGCCGTATTCCGCCGTCGTCCAGGCAGTACCGGACGGAGGAACCGCCTCGGCCAGGGCCACCTCGCCTTCCCGGTCCGGGAAGCGGAAAACCTCCGCCAGGCGCCCCGCAACGGCATAAGCGACGTAGGCATGTCCCCGGATGACGGTCACGTCCGGGGTCGTCTCCCGCTCCGAAGACAGGGTGAAAAGCCCGATCCGGGGGCCACCCGCTTCATAAACGGCCACCGTCACCCGGCGAACGGCCCCCTCATCGGCCTCCCGGATCCATGTTCCCTTCGTCTGGGGCATCCCGATCCGGAACCCGGTCTTCAAGGCCGTCTCCGGCCCGTTTTTCCCACACGAGACAGACAGCGACAAAGCCAGCAGGAGGACGGCGCACCGTCCGAATCCGCTCCGTATCAATCCTTTTACCATGTCTTTTCCGTTTTTGTCGTTGAAAAGAGCCATCCCTCCCCGCCCCGGTTCCTTTCGCTCCACGGATGGCTCTCCAGTCCAACGACTATCTTACAGTTCAATCGCAGGCAAAGATCGGAAAGGCGATCCGTTTACAGAAAAAACAAACGTTTAAGTGCAGAAAATGGCCCTGGAAGCGCTCCAGAGCCCGGTTTTGGAACGGAAAAAACGTGCATAAAGCAGCAAACGGAACCGAAGTCCCGTCTGCGTGAATATTTATTTACAATGTAATTGCCTGATTGTAAAAAGGATACAACGGAATTCTTCGCAAATGCCGTATATTATCCGTTTCCTAATCGAAGTAGAATTCGCGCCGGTAATGGTATTCCGACCGAAGCCGCTCGAAGGCGGAAGGATCCAGCCGGAAAAGGAAATCATCCGTATAGATGGGATAATTATAAGACAGGACCGACGCGATTTCCCCCTGGTTCATCCCGCGGAAATCCAGCTTGACCGCTTCGTTTTCCGGCACGTCCGTAGGCGGGAAGAATTCATACAGCGGAACAATGCCGAAATAATGGGCAATGGCCCGCACCGCAGCGGCTGTCCCGTTCTGCTTGCCCTGATAGGAATAACCGGCGATATGCGGTGTGGCGATGTCGACGGCCTCCAGCAACTCCTGGTCGACATCGGGTTCATGGTTCCAGGTATCGATGATGACCGGTCCCAGTTTCGGCAGGGCTTTCTTGAGGGCGGCGTCATCGACGATCTCGCCGCGGGAGGCATTGAGGAAAAAGGCTCCCGGCTTCATTTTCCGGAAGAAATCGGTCGAAGCCATGCCCCGGGTGGATTCATCCAGCGGGACATGCAAGGTCACGATATCGGATTTCTCCAGCAGTTCGTCCAGGTCGCAGAATCCGAACGGGCCTTCCGCGGCCGCACGGGGCGGATCGCAGAGCAGTGTCTTGAATCCCAACCGCTTGGCAACAGATTCGACCCGCTTGCCGACATGGCCGACACCGACGATGCCCAGGGTCTTCCCTTCCAGTTTGATCGCCTTGCGGGCCGCGACGGCATAGATCGCGCAGATGATGTATTCCATGACCCCGCCCGCATTGCAGCCGGCCGCATTCCGCACCAGGATGCCGTGCGCATCGCACCAGTCCAGGTCGATGTGGTCCGTACCGATGGTGGCGCTGGCGATGATCTTCACCTGGGAATCCGCAAGAAGGGCGGCATCGCACCGGGTCCGGGTCCGGGTAATCAGGGCGTCAGCGTCCCGGACATCTTCCGGACCGATTTCATTTCCTTTTTTATAGACGACTTCGGCATAGGGTTCAAACACGCCCGAAAGAAACGGGATCGCCTGATCAGCAACAATTTTCATGGATGCTACTTCAATATGACAGATTTGACAAAACCGGCCGCCTCACCGGTAAACAGTTCATCTTCCGCCAGGGCGGCGTTGATCCGTCCGGCGATTTCCTTCCGCTGGAAGTACAACTGGCTGCGGATGACCGAAGAAGACAGGGTCACATACAGGACTCCTTTGCCGAACGTCTTGGACAAGGTATACGGCGCCGCTCCCGTCACGCGGTCCCAGGCAGCGTAGACCCGCTGCTTGTTCAGGCCGGAGGAGAGTTTCATGTCCCGGATAAACTGGCTGACAAGTTCGTCCATCCCGACCGCCTCCTTGCGCCCCAGGCGCGGCATGTATTTATAATCATCGTAAGCCATCAGACATCCGCACGTGTAAAGGTTCCGCCCACCGTTTCAAAATACGCACGGTCTTCCGTAATCCGGTCCACGATGCCCTGCATGCGGACTTTGTTGCTGTCGGTGATGAAGATCTGGCCGAAATCCTGCCCTGCCACCAGCGACAGCAGGTTGGAGATCCGGTTCATGTCGAGTTTGTCGAAAACGTCGTCCAGCAGGAGGATCGGCGGGAACCCGTAGGCCTTCTTCATCAGTTCGTACTGGGCGAACTTGAGCGAGACCAGGAAGGATTTCTGCTGTCCCTGGGAGCCGCAGCGGCGGATCGGCTGGCCGTCCATCGTAAACACCAGGTCATCGCGCTGGATGCCGGCGGTCGTATAGCGGAAGGCGAAATCCCGGTCCCGGTGACGGGCCAGCACCTCTTCGAGGCTGCCCCGGTCCAGGTCCGATACATACTCGACCGACACTTGTTCCCTGCCCCCGGACAGGATCCGGTAATACTCCGAGACGACCGGCGCGAGGTCCGTGGCGAACTGGCGGCGCGCCTGGTGGACGGATGCCGCGCAGCCGGCCATCCGGCTGTCGAAGACGGCCAGCAGGTCCGGGTCCGGCGCCTGCTCTTTCAGGAACCGGTTCCGCTGCAGGAGCAGGCGGTTGTATTGCTGAATGTCCGCCAGATACGTCCGGTCCATCTGGGACAGCACGGCATTGGCGAAACGGCGGCGTTCCTCGCCGGATTCGCTGACCAGGGAGGTATCTGCCGGAGAGACCATGACGATCGGCAGTTCGCCGATGTGTTCGGAGACACGGCCGTAAGGCTTGTCGTCGCGGCGGAGTTTCTTTTCGCCGCCGTTCTGGACCTGCATCGTGAACACGGAATCCAGTCCGTCGACGGCATAGGTTCCGGCCAGGGCGAAACGATCGCAGCCGTGACGGAAATTATACCGGTCGGAAGAGGAGAAGGCGCTCTTGGTCATCGACAGGTAATAGATGGCGTCCATCAGGTTGGTCTTCCCTTCCCCGTTATTGCCGGAAATGCAGTTGACGTTCGGCGAGAACGACAGTTCCGCCAAAGCGATGTTCCGGAAGTCCTGGACGACGATTTTCTTCAATACAGCCATAGATTGCAAATGTACCAAAAAAAAGCGATTCCGCATCAAAAATCATCCGGTGATTGTGAGTTTCTATATTTTTTGCTAAATTTGCAGACTATTCCGCGAAGGCGCGAAATAACAGACGAAAAATATAAACATTAAATAATTATGGCAAAAAAAGTTCTTACGGAGCAGGAAAAGCTCCAGCAGGAAAAAGTGGAAGAAAGAGTATCCGCAGTTGACAAGTTCTTCAAGGAAAACGGCAAACTGATCTGGGGTTGCGTGATCGCCCTGATCCTCATCGGTGCCATCAGCCTCGCCTACCAGCATTTCTATCTCCAGCCGAAGAAGGCGGAAGCTGCCGCCCAGATGTTCCCGGCCGAGAACAATTTCGGTGCCGGCGAATATGATCTCGCCCTCAACGGCGATGGCAACGTTCTCGGTTTCGCCCAGATCATCGACGACTATGGCAAGAAGGCCGGCCAGGCCGTTTATTTCTATGCCGGTGTCTGCGAACTCCAGCTCGGCAACTACGAAAGCGCGCTGAACTACCTGAAGAAATACAACGGCAAGGACGCGATCCTCGCGGCCCGCGCCCTCGGCTGCCAGGGTGACGCCCTCGTCGGTCTCGAGAAATACAACGAGGCGCTGGCCTGCTTCGACAAGGCTGCTGCCAAGGCTGACAACATGTTCGCCGCCACCTACCTCCTGAAGGCCGGTGTCGTCTGCGAAGAGCTCGGCAACGCCCAGAAGGCCCTCTCCTACTACAAGAAAATCAAGGACCAGTACCCGCAGTCCATGGAAGGCTACGATATCGACAAGTATATCACCAGAATCGAAAACGCACAGTAAATCATGGGAAGAGCATTTGAATTCCGCAAGGAAAGGAAAATGAAGCGCTGGGGCCACATGGCCCGTGTATTTACCAAACTCGGAAAAGAAATCACCATCGCCGTCAAGCAGGGCGGACCGGATGTCGTCGGCAACCCCCGTCTGCGCGCCCTCATCGCCGAGGCCCGCAGCGAATCCATGCCGAAGGAGAACATCGAGCGCGCCATCAAGAAGGCGACCGAGAAGAACGCCGGTGATTTCAAGGAAGTCGTCTTCGAAGGATACGGCCCTCACGGCATCGCCTATCTCGTCGAGACCGCGACCGACAACAACACCCGCACCGTCGCCAACGTCCGCAGTTACTTCACCAAGTGCGGCGGCAGCCTCGGCACCAGCGGCAGCGTCGCTTTCATGTTCGACCACAAGTGCGTCTTCCGCATCAAGGAAGATCCGGCCAAGCCGGTTGACATCGACGAACTCGAACTGGAGCTCATCGACTACGGCGCCGACGAGGTCTTCAAGCAGGAAGTCGAGGACGAAGACGAGAACGTGACCGTCGAGATCTGCATCTACGGCGACTACACGGCCTACGGCGCCCTCCAGAAATACATCGAGGAAAACGGCTACGAACTGATTTCCGGCGGTTTCGAACGCATCCCGAACGTCGATCTCAAGGAGGTCACGCCGGAGCAGCGTTCCACCCTCGAGAAACTGACCAACCTGCTCGAGGATGACGAAGACGTCACCAACGTCTACACGACCATGAAACCTTCTGAGGAGGAATAACTTAGATAAAAACGTTTCAAGAGACCCGATCCATGCGGACCGGGTCTCTTTTTTAATATAGGTATTGATAATGATTGCGTTTTTCCGTACATTTGCACGATTTGGGTAAAAACGAATATAAACATCTTACATTCTATGTCCATACAACAGGAAAACATTCAGAAACTGGTGGAGCGCCGTGCCAAGGCGAAACTTGGCGGCGGAGAAAAACGCATTGAGGCACAGCACCAGAAAGGCAAGTACACGGCCCGGGAGCGCATCGCCATGCTCCTTGACGAGGGAAGTTTCGAGGAATTCGACATGTTCGTCCAGCATCGCTGCACGAATTTCGGCATGGAGAAGCAGCATTTTGACGGCGACGGCGTAGTGACCGGTTGCGGTACCATCGACGGCCGCCTCGTCTATGTCTTTGCACAGGACTTCACCGTCAGCGGCGGTTCCCTCTCCAAGACCATGTCCGAAAAGATCTGTAAAGTGATGGACATGGCGGTCCGCAACGGCGCACCCTGCATCGGTCTCAATGACTCCGGCGGTGCCCGCATCCAGGAAGGCATCGACTCCCTCGCCGGCTTCGGCGAAATCTTCGAACGCAACATCCTCGCGTCAGGCGTTGTTCCCCAGATCAGCGGCATTTTCGGCCCTTGCGCCGGCGGTGCCGTCTATTCCCCCGCCCTGACCGATTTCACCCTCATGGTCAAGAATACCTCCTACATGTTCCTGACCGGTCCCGCCGTCGTCAAGAGCGTGACCGGCGAGGAAGTCAACCAGGAGCAGCTGGGCGGCGCGAGCGTCCATGCCAGCAAGAGCGGCGTGGCCCATTTTGCCGCCGAGACCGAGGAAGAAGGCATCGCGACCATCAAGGAACTCCTCAGTTATCTCCCGCAGAACAACATGGAAGAGGCTCCGGTCGTGCCGACCAACGATCCGTACAACCGCGTCGACGACGTGCTGAACGAAATCGTTCCGGACAATCCGAACAAGGCCTATGACATGTACCGGGTCATCAGCGGCATCGTCGATGACGGCAAGTTCTTCGAAATCCACAAGGAATTCGCCAAGAACATCATCGTCGGCTTCGCCCACATGAACGGCCGCAGCGTCGGTATCGTGGCCAACCAGCCGAACATGCTGGCCGGCGTCCTCGACATCAACGCCTCCCGCAAGGCCTCCCGTTTCGTCCGCTTCTGCGACGCGTTCAACATCCCGCTCGTCACCCTTGTCGACGTACCGGGATTCCTCCCGGGCACCCAGCAGGAATACGGCGCCATCATCACCAACGGTGCGAAACTGCTCTACGCCTACGGCGAAGCCACCGTCCCGAAGGTGACCGTCACGCTCCGCAAATCCTACGGCGGCGCCCACATCGTCATGAGCTGCAAGCAGCTGCGCGGTGACATCAACTATGCATGGCCGTCCGCACAGATCGCAGTCATGGGTGCCGACGGTGCCGTCAACATCCTGTACGCAAAAGACCTCAAGGCGACCGAGAATCCGGCCGAGCAGGAAGCGATCCGCGACGCCAAGAAGGCGGAATACGAGGAACTGTTCAACAACCCGTACCGGGCGGCCGAGAAGGGCTACATCGACGATGTCATCGAACCGCGCAACACCCGGTTCCGCATCATCCGCGCCCTTGAGCAGCTGTCTGCCAAGAAGCAGAACGTTCCGGCCAAGAAGCATGACAACCTTCCTCTCTAACATTCTGCCGCATGAAAGTTAAGCGTATCATCCTGACCCTGGCTTTCCTGGCAGCCGCGACAGCCGTACGTGCCCAGAACGTCATCGACCTCATCATCTCAGAGGCCCTTGCCGAACCGGACAGCACCGGCATCATCGACGACTTCGGCGGCAGGAACGGATGGATTGAAATCTTCAATACATCCCAGGGAACGGTCAATCTGGGAGGCTGCTACCTCACGGATGACCCTGACAATCTCAAGAAAAGCCTGATTCCCAAAACCGACAGCCGGGCCCAGCTGGGTCCGCGCCAGGTCCTGCTCTTCTACGCGACCGGCGACGGTGACATGGGAACCTTCTATACCAATTTCAAAGTCCGGCCCGGAAGCACGATCTATCTGGTCAGCAACGACGGACGCACCATCGTCGACTCGATCGAGATTCCTTCCGACCTTCCGAAAGGCAAGTCCGTCAGCAAATTCGCCACGGACAACAAGCAGATGAAATTCGAGGCGTCCTCAGAACCGTCCGATCCGAGTCCCCGGATCCTCAACGGAAACCAGAACGTCGAATCCAACGCCCAGAAGATGGCCCGTACGGACCCGCACGGTTTCATCCTGACGGTCGTCGCCGTTTCGGTCGTCTTCTCCGCCCTCGCAATCCTCTGGTTCTTCTTCTGGCTCCTCTTCGAACGTCCTGCCAAGAAGAAGGCGCAGCCCAAGAAAGCCGCCCTTGCGGGCCCGGTTGCCGGAAAGGCCGCCGACGCGGAAGTGGCCGCAGCCATCGCCCTGGCCTTTGATATGGAACAGGGAGGCGACACGTATGCCGCCATCGCCATGGCCCTGCACCTGTACCTGACGAACGCGATCCACGACAACGAAAGCTTCATCATCACCATCCGGCCGGAGAAGGGCTCCAACTGGAACAACAAAGCACAGAATTTCAGACAGTTACCAAGATAATATAAAACGACTATGAATACGTATAAATTCAAGATCAACGGCAAGGAATACGAAGTTGCCATCAACAGTGTAGAAGGTAAGAATGCATCCGTTACGGTAAATGGCGCTGCCTACCAGGTTGAACTCGAGAACGCGCCGGCCGCTGCGCCGGTCGCCGCCCCCGCCCCGGCTGCTGCCACTCCGGCTGCTGCCGCCGCTCCCGCACCCGCTGCCAAACCGGCTGCCGCCGGCGCTGGCAAGAAGGTGGTTTCCCCGCTCCCGGGCGTCATCATCGAGGTGTCCGTCAAGGAAGGCCAGGCTGTCAAGGCCGGCCAGAAAGTGGCTGTCATCGAGGCCATGAAGATGGAAAATGAAATTGCCGCCGAAAACGACGGTACCGTTACCGCCATCCATGTTTCCAAGGGCGATTCCGTCCTGGAAGGTGCCGACATCGTAACCATCGCCTAAGCACATGGATCAGATCATCAGCAGTCTGCAGCAATTCTGGCAGTACACGGGCTTTGCCAACGTGGCCTGGCAGAACATTGCCATGATCGCCATCGGCATTGCCTTCATCACCGTGGCCATCCTCAAGGAATGGGAGCCGCTGCTCCTCATCCCGATCGGCTTCGGCATGATCATCGGCAACATCCCGATGTTCCCGGGTCTCAACATCGGCATCTACGAGAACGGCTCCGTCCTCAACACCCTGTATCAGGGCGTCAAGATGGGCTGGTACCCGCCGCTGATCTTCCTGGGCATCGGTGCGATGACGGACTTTTCCGCGCTGATCTCGCAACCCCGGTTGATCCTGATCGGTGCGGCTGCCCAGATGGGTATCTTCGGAGCCTATCTGCTCTCCCTTGCCTTCGGGTTCGCACCCAATGAAGCCGGCGCCATCGGTATCATCGGCGGCGCGGACGGTCCGACCGCCATCTTCCTGAGTTCCAAACTGGCTCCGGACCTGATGGGCGCCATCGCCGTCTCCGCCTACTCCTACATGGCCCTGGTCCCGGTCATCCAGCGTCCGATCATGCTGGCCCTGACGACCAAGAAGGAACGCCTCATCCGCATGCCGAATCCTCGCCAGGTCAGCCAGAAGGAAAAGATCATCTTCCCGGTCATCGGCTTCCTCATCACCGCATTCATCGTCCCGTCCGGTCTTCCGCTGCTCGGCATGCTCTTCTTCGGTAACCTCCTGAAGGAAAGCGGCGTCACCCGCCGTCTCGCAGAAACCGCCCGCGGTCCGCTCGTGGACGTCGTTACGATCCTGATCGGCCTGACCGTCGGTGCGTCCACCCAGGCGGACAAGTTCCTGACCGGCAAATCCCTGCTGATCTTCGGACTCGGTCTGCTCTCCTTCGTCATTGCTACGACGACAGGTGTGCTCTTCGTGAAGCTCATCAACCTGTTCCTCCGCGAAGGACGCAAGATCAACCCGCTGATCGGCAACGCCGGCGTATCCGCCGTACCGGACAGCGCCCGCGTATCCGAGGTCGTCGGCCGTGAATTCGACAAGAACAACCACCTGCTCATGCATGCCATGGGCCCGAACGTAGCCGGTGTCATCGGCTCCGCCGTCGCGGCCGGTATCCTGCTGAGCTTCCTGGGATAAACCTTGAAAACCTCCAGGGAAGATCAAAAAAATACGATTTTTCTTGGAGGTTTCTCAAAAAGGACCTATATTTGCAGTCCAAACCAAAAGATGGGGTATTAGCTCAGTTGGTAGAGCGTTTGAATGGCATTCAAAAGGTCAGGAGTTCGATTCTCCTATGCTCCACAAAATACGCTGAAAATCAGCAAGTTACAGAGGTTATACACAATTTCGTACACAGTTTTTACGAGTTGTGTATATTTTCTTTTATTGTCCCCCACTATACTCAAACCGCCCCGGAAGCCCGTTCCGAGGTGGACAAAAGTTTACCACTTCCGAGAATTTTCCGCGAAACTTCCACGCCATACGTCCGTCCGGACACAAAAAAATCCTGCCCCCTGAAAAGAAGGCAGGAAATTTTTTTCGCTCTTGGTCCGGAGACCTGGAAGGAAGACTAAGGCTCGCCGCCAGCTGCAGCCGCGGTCCACGTCACATCGGCCAGCATGGTGCCGGACTTCTCGCCGGTGCTGGAGTTGACGTAGTAGTAGCGGAAGAAAATCTTCGGGGCAGCTGCGCTGGGCGCACCGTTCTTGGCCACGTAGTCGGCGCGGATGTCCACGGCCGCGGCGGTGGGCTCTTCCACCATCTTGATGGCAGAGGCCTTTGCGTGTGCGCGGGACACACCGTTCGACTGGCCCTCGGAGGCCTCGATGACCAGATAGATGCCGCCATTGTCGGCCAGCGCCTGATCCAGCTTGAAGGTGAAGGTGTCACCCTGGCACACGATGGTGGCGCTGGAGGGGTTCTCGACGCCCAGGAGGGTCGGAGGGATAACCACCG